>ERZ808037.421-NODE-421-length-40117-cov-18.167333_pt1 | contig 40117 bp, 32 predicted proteins | sample MGYA00380190_ERZ808037 | MGnify/ENA primary metagenome ERZ808037 (study PRJEB31490, sample SAMN06133399) | mouse gut metagenome | isolation source: J9 | host: mice | place: China: Chengdu | collected 2015-05 ...
CTTTCCCGGCTCTTGGCGTGCGCTTTATTGCGCTGACCGACCATTTTGACAGCATATCGGCGGACACAGGGGAAAGCTCCATTGTCCTGCCGGTAAAAAACTTTATAAACGATTCTTACTGCCGGGATATTTCCACAAAGGTAAAAAGCCAGCTTGAGGTAAAGCGCAGGAACGGGGAGTGCGTATCTGCCTTTGCCGTCTATGGGTATAAAAAGAGTGAGGAAGATAAGAACCGGCTGGTCATAGATGAATACGCGGCGGAGAACGTGCGGCGGATATTCGCATGGAAGATTGAGGGGATGGCGTTATCCGCAATCGCGGAAAAGCTGAACAGCCTGGGCATACTCTCTCCCAAAGAATATAAAAAGTCAATGGGGCTTCATTATCAAAGTGGTTTTTCCGGGACAGGAAGCAGTGTCTGGGGGAATGCCACGGTAAAACGGATACTGACCAATGAGGTTTATCTGGGGCACATGGTTCAGGGAAAAACGGAGAAGGTCAATTATAAGGTAAAGAAGCATACCGCAAAGCCGGAAGAAGAATGGATCAAGGTGGAGAACACCCATGAGGCAGTCATATCCGCTGATGACTTTGCGGTGGTACAGCGCCTGCTGAAAACAGACGGGCGGAAAAGCCCGGAATCAGGGACGTTAAACCCGTTTGTAGGGATACTGTTCTGCGGCGACTGCAAAGAGCAGATGATAAGGCGCGTGACCCGCTATAAAGGCGTGTCCAAAGTGTATTATATCTGTTCCACAAAGAACCGCGGGGAAGGGTGCAGCAGGCACAGCATAGAGGAAAGTGCGCTGAAGGAGATCATCTGTGAGAGCATCCGGAAGTTTGCAAATTCCTTCCTGAAAGAAAAGGAACTCTTTGACAGGGCTGTGCGGTATGAGACGAACTTTGAAGCAGTTGCCCGGTATGACAAGGAGATTGAACGGCTGAAAAAAGAGCAGGATAAATATTATTCCCTCTGCTCCGGCTTATATGAGGATTTGAGGGCGGGTGTTGTCACAAAGGAGGAATTTGAACGCCTGCACAGCGGTTTTACGCAGAAAGGGAAAGAACTGGAGGCTGCCATGCAGAAACAGGAGCAGCTCATTAAAAGCATGTTCAAAAAGGGAGTGCTTTCTGCGGGACGTCTGAAAACCTTCCAGGACTGCGTGGAACTGAGGGAGATAGACCGGCACACTTTGAGCAGCCTTATCAGGCGGATATATGTTTATGAAAATAAACAGATTGTGATTGATTTTTATTTCATGGACGAATTCCGTATCATGGAAGGTCTTGGCCGGAAGATTCTGGAGGACAGGGAAGAAGTAAAGCGGAAAGCAGGAAGGAGCGCATAGCATGGGGAGAGTGTCAAAGAGGACTTCCGCCCCTGCTGTGGCGGTAAAAGAAGCAAAAATATGTTATAAAGCAGGCATTTACGCAAGGCTCTCATCCGATCAGGACAAGAAAAAGAATGAATCTGTTGAAGTTCAGGTGAAGATTGCGGAAAAATATATCGAAGATTTTAACAGGGAAGGGACAGAGCGGATAGAGATTGTAGACCGTTATGTTGACCTGGGGAAAACAGGAAGCAACTTCAACCGTGATGAGTTCCAGAGGCTTATGCAGGATATAAGGCTAGGAAGCATTGACTGCGTGGTGGTCAAAGACCTTTCCCGGTTTGGCAGGAACTATCTGGAAGCGGGGAATTATATTGAGAAAATATTCCCGTTTCTGGGCGTCCGCTTCATTGCGGTTGCTGATGGCCTCGACACGGGGATGCGGGGAAGCAATACGAAGCAGATGGCAGCGGAGATAAAAAACCTTGTCAATGATATGTATGCAAAGGATTTTTCCGTAAAGGCGAAGCAGCATTTGAAACAGAGACGGCAGGAAGGCTCCTATGTAGGAGGGCCGCCGCCCTACGGCTATAAAGCCGGGTGGGATAAAAAAATACGGAAGCTTTTACCGGATGAAAATACGGAAGGGATTGTGAAGCATATTTTCAGCCTGTTTATCGAGACAGGCAGTTTCACGGCGGTAGCGGATGACTTGAACAGGCAGAAAGTCAATCCGCCTTCTGTATATAAGAAAACCGGGGAAGTATTTTTTATGCCGGAATCCGGGGCATATAAGGGATGGGACAAGAGCGCCGTAGAACGCATCCTGAAAAGTGAGACGTATACCGGAAAGCTGGTGCAGGGGCGGACTTCCATCACTGCCAGGGACGAAAAAAACCGTATCCATAAAGCAGAAGGTGAATGGGTGGTCAGGGAAAACACCCATGCCCCCATTGTTGATGCGGCAATATTCGCAGAGGCGGCAAAAGTGTGTGAAAGGCTCCATGAGAGGACAAAATCCTATACGCATCCGACGGAAGGGTGCCCGATAGGGGAGAATATTTTTGACAGTGTGCTTTACTGCGGCGTATGTGGCAGGAAAATGACAAGACATAGTTATGTGAAAACCTATGCGGACGGCAGCAAGGCAAGGCTGGACGGGTATTTCTGCTTAAACGGCGGGCAGACAAAAGTGGAAGGATGCCCGGCGTCGAACCGCATTTCAAAGGCGGAACTGGTGGATATTCTGATGCCGCTCCTTAAAATGGAGTTTTCTGTGTATCTGGGGAAAATGAAGAAATATACAGAGATCGTGAAAGAGCAGATCCGGGAAAAAGGTGCGGAAATTGATGCAAAAATCAGGAAAGCGGAAAGGTCTGTTGCCGCCGCAAAAGAAGAAGAACGGACAAAATATGTGGAATACCGTGAGGGCATTATCCCTCAGAGTGAGTATGTCGCGTATAAGATGCGGCAGGAAGGCAGGCTGCATGACTTAAACCGGCAGAAGGAAGAACTGGAAGCGGACAGGAAGAACCTGGATAACGTATCAGGGAAATACCTTGCGGCTGCCCGTGCCCTTCTCCGTTTGAAAAGCGGCAGGGAACTGACAAAGGAAATGATAGAATCCCTGATCCGGAGGATTTATGTCTATCCGGGGAAAAGGATAGAAGTACAGTTTGCCTATACGAATGAATTGCTGGAAGGGGTGCTTGCAAATGGATAAACTTGCCATTTACCTGCGGCTGTCACTGGAAGATGCGGATGACAAGGATGAGAGCAACAGCATCAGCAGCCAAAGGGTCATGCTCCATGCCTACATACGCGGCAATGAGGAACTGAGGGGAAAAGAAGTCTCTGAGTTTTGTGATGACGGCTATTCCGGCACAAGCATGGAAAGGCCGGGGATGCAGAGAATGTTAAAGGAGATCAGGGAAAATAAGATAGGGTGTGTACTTGTCAAGGATATGTCCCGTTTTTCAAGGGATTATATCGAGCTTGGAACCTACATGAACCAGATATTCCCGTTCATGGGGGTGCGGTTTATCGCAGTAAACGACCATTACGACAGCCGCGACCATGCGGGAAGCACAACCCCTATTGATACGGCATTCCAGACGCTTCTTTATGACCTATACAGCAAGGATATATCTGTAAAGGTTAAGGCTTCATTTGAAAATAAATGCGCCAGCGGGGAATATGTTTTCGGACAGGCACCTTTTGGGTATGAGAAAAGCCGGGAATTAAAAAATACGGTTGTAGTGAACGAAAAGGAAGCGGAGATCGTGCGTTATATTTTTGCCCTTGCCCTTAGAGGGAATGGAAGCACCCAGATCGCAAGGATTCTCAATGAAAAGGGGATACTGACCAAAACACAGATGCGCCACCCGGAGCGGGCGGATAAAGACGGCAGGATGCAGGCGTGGGATCATGTGTCTGTCCGGGCTGTCCTGAATAACCGTTTCTACCTGGGTGAGATGGCCTACGGGAAATCAAAGCGTAAGTCTGTAGGCAGTAAAAACGGTATCGCTGTACCAATGGAAGAATGGAAAGTGATACCAGACCACCATGAGCCGCTTGTTACACCGGAAGATTACGAAAAGGTATGCCTGTTCCGTAAAGATGCGGACACTTCCAGAAAAGGGGAGAAAAACCCACTTGTGGGGAAACTGTTCTGCGGCGGATGCGGTTATTCCATGACTTACAAGCCTATACGGGGGAAGAATAAATACCGCAGGTTTGAGTGCCGGAAACACGCTGTTTTGCAGATACCGGAGTGCTGTACATACTTTTCCGCCGATCTGCTGGAGGAAACCGTGCTGATGATGCTGAACCGGGAACTGATGGTGCGCGGAAATGCCGTAAAAGAAAAACAAAGCCTTGTTTCTTTCCAAAAGTCCTGTATTGTGAGGACGGAAAAGAAGATAGCAGACTGCAAGAGAAGGAAGAAGGAGCTTCAGGCAGAGGCAGACGCCTTATATGAAAGTTATGCCTGCGGCAGAGTATCTGCGGAAAGCTACAGACAGAAGGCGGACAGCATAAAAGAGCAGACGATCCAGTTGTCGGCAGAGGCAGATGCGCAGGGGGAAGAACTGGAACAGCTTCGGGAGGAATACCGCAGGGCGGAGGAAGATATGAAGCAGATCATCCGGTATTCCCACCTGGAAATGCTGACACAGGAAGTAGTTGATATATTTATTAAGAAAATACACGTTTATAAAGACAAAAGAGTTGAAATCATGTGGAACTTCCGCGAAAATGGAAAGGAGACAGAATGAGGGCAGCGATATATGCAAGAGTAGGGAATCCGGATCAGGTGGCAGTACGGCATCAGGCAGAAGTGCTGACAGGGCAAATCCGGGGCATGTGGGGAGAGCGGACAGAGATAGATATTTATGCTGACAACGGTATCTCCGGTCTGCGGACAGACCGCCCCGGACTGCAAAAACTTTTAAGGAATGCCGGGACTTATAATGGGGTATTTGTCTATAATATGAGCAGGCTGTCACGTTCGGTGCCAGATGCAGTAGGTTTGGTCAGGCAGTTAAAGAATCAGGGAGCGGAACTTTATGCGGCAGACAGGAATATGGCGGGGATTACAGAGGAAATCCTGAAGGCTGTTTCGGACATTCCAACTTGACAATAATTTGTCACCAATTTTGCCCTAACTTAGCAATAATGAACCACACGCCCCACGAAGTTATGCGGGTTTCAGCGATTTTCAATCAAAAAAAGTGAAAAAAGTTTGTGACAATAACTTGACACACGCGGGGTATGGACGGCTCGACGTGGCGGGGGTGTTTGAGTTTCTGGCTGGGATTGGGCGAGGGGTGTAATAGGAATGAATTAGGAGAAGGGAATGTCTTTTGGAATAATGCGGACATTCCCTTTTTTATTTCTGAATTCAGGATAATGAACAGAAGTGCATTTTAATAAATGCACAAAGTATTTGATATATCTAATAATATGTGATAAAATTAAAAAAGAGATTTTGAAAATATCATGTAATATTATAATAAAAGAATATATTATGCAATATTTAAAACAAAGGATGATGCGGGATGAAACATTATGAAGATTTGCTGGCAAAGGGATGCTTTTCACGGGAGCAATTGATAGAGATTGTAAGGACACCGAGTGCCGCAAATCAGGTAATCTATGAATATCAGAAAAAGGGACTGATAGAAAAAGTGAAGCGGGATTTTTACGTTGTAATCAGTTTAGAGACAAAGCAGCCTGTTCTTTCACGTTATCAGATCGGATCCAATTTGTTTTCGGATGCCTGCATCACACATCACAGCGCATTTGAAGTATTTGGATACGGAAGTCAGGTATTTTATGAGTGCTTTGTTGCAACAGATAAACGGTTTTCAGATTTTGAATATGATGGAGTGGTATATCGACGTATGGAGCGTAAACCCGATATAGAAGTAATGCATCAGGGAAATATATGGGTAACATCTGTGGAACAAACGGTGGTAGACAGCATTCGGGATTTTGAAAAGATTGCAGGTTTGGAGGAAGTAATGCGCTGCATGATGTTGTTGCCGGGGTTAAATGAAGAAAAAGTGCTTGAATGTCTTGCAAGAAGTAAAAACGGATTTTTGTATCAGAAATGCGGATATCTTTTTGAAGAGTTGGAAGAGGAGTTTCATTTTTCTTCCCATTTTTTTGGAGAGTGTGAAAAATATTCCTCTGATGCAAAGAGGTATTTGATGAAAGAGTCAAAAGATAATGTGTTTCATAAACGGTGGAAACTTTATGCGCCACAGTCAATGAAAGAATTAATAAATAAAGGATTTGGTGATTATGATGCAATTGGATAGATTCACTCTTGGCAGAATGGCAAAGGAATTAGGATTCGTGAGAGATACACTGGAAAAGGTATGTCGTTTGGCAGATGTTTTGAAGTTTATGGAATCAGATGAGCTTTTGGCAAAAGGCATTGCTTTAAAAGGCGGTACAGCCATTAATCTTACTATGTTTGATCTGCCGAGGCTTTCTGTTGATATTGATTTGGATTATTGCAGAATGACTGACAGGGAGGAAATGCTTGCAGACAGAAAGGTTATTACAGATAAAATCAGCAAGTATATGGCAGCAAATGGATATGTTTTAAGTCTAAAATCCAAGAATTATCACGCACTGGATTCTTTTGTGTTTGAGTATGTGAATTGCGGAGGAGTGAAGGATAATCTTAAAATTGAGATAAACTATATGCTTCGTTGCCATGTTCTTTCGGAAGTCAGAAGAGAAGTGAAGTTGCCATGGAGTGAGGAGATGCTTACAGTGTTTTCAGTGGCACCATTGGAGATATTTGCCTCTAAAACAGTAGCATTACTTACGAGGACGGCGCCAAGAGATTTATATGATATGCATAATATGGTGAAGTATGGGCTGTTTGATGAAAGTGAGGAAGAAATGTTTCGCAAATGTGCTGTTTTTTATAGTGCAATTGGAGCAGAACAGCCGCCGAAAAAATTTGAACTTGATAATATTGGAAAACTGTCATCTTCGCAGATTAAGCGTGATTTAGTTCCGGTGCTTCGCAAGGGAGAACGATTTGATTTGGAACTGGTTCAGCAGGAAGTTCGGGACTATCTTGCGTCTATTCTAATACCGACAAAGGAAGAAGAACTGTTCTGGAAAGCTTTTTCAGAAGGAACTTATTATCCGCATTGGATATTTGGGGAAAGTAATGAATTTCCAAATATTGCAAGGCATCCTATGGCATTGTGGAAGTGTAGAAATAAGACAGAAAATACAATATCTTTAGACAAGGGAAAGTAAGATCGCTGTAAAACAAATGAGGACAAGCAGTACAAAATTAAGAATGTCCATGTTCATAAGCAATCAGTTTTGCGATATCTCGCATTTTGATTCATGAATTAATGTTGATATACGAAGAATAATAAGGTATCATAGTTCTATAAAAGGAGGACGATGATATGGATTTTGCAAGGAATATAGATACGTATACAATTGAATACATTTATGCATTGCCAGATGGCGAGCGTGCAGAGCTTATCGACGGTCAGATTTATTCTATGGCTCCGCCCAATACACGGCATCAAAGGATATTGAATTATATCAATACAGAAATAAATATGTATATTAGAAAGAATAATGGTGAATGTGAAGTTTTTCCAGCGCCCTTTGCGGTTTTTCTGAATGATGATGACATGAATTATGTAGAGCCAGACATATCCGTGATTTGCGATAAAAACAAGATTTCAGACAAGGGCTGTCAGGGTGCGCCGGATTGGGTCATTGAAATAATTTCACCAAGTAGCAGGGCGATGGACTATTATACGAAACTGTTTAAGTATCAAAAATCTGGTGTGAGAGAATATTGGATTGTAGATCCAATAAAACAACGTGTTACAGTTTACTTCTTTGAGAAGCAACTGGTAGAAGAGTATTCCTTTGGCGAGGAGGTTCCTGTCGGAATTTATGAAGGATTTTCTATCAAAATTGAATAGAGAAGATGTGTCAGCTTATGCTATAATCGCAGCCAGAAACTGTAAGAATCATTTTCATGAGAACTGAAATAATAAGCAACTGTAGGAAGCAGTTTGAGTAGCGTACGAAAGGAAAAGGATGGGAATAAGGATGAAAAGGAAACAATATTATGTGCTATTTTTGTTATATGTCGTTGTAGTGGCTTTTGTGTTGTACTTAAACGGCGTATTTACAGGAGAATGGGAAGCTTCTGTCAATCTGATTATCAATGTTGGATTTTTGCTGATGATCGGGATTCTTTTTGGCATATCTGCTATTAGTTTTGGGAGGCTGGGGCAGGTTACGCGTGAGCTGGAGGAAGTCGGGCTGCGCTTGCAGGAGGAATATAAGGAGGCAGACGAGAAGAATCTTTGGACAGCCTATAAAGATGATACAGCATTTTTCGAGCAGAAAGACTTGCAGGAGGCTTTTCAAAAATATCGTTTGCGGGTAAAAGGTTCAAAGACAAGACGGCGTGCAGGTGCTTTTTGTGATTTGGAAGAATATATCAATGAGGATTTTCTGGACAGGGTCGGCATGAATTTCTATAATTCCGGTATTCCGGGAACTCTTACGGGAATGGGGATTTTGGGAACATTTCTTGGCTTGTCTATGGGTCTTGGCGCATTCAGCGGAGATGATATCTTTACGATTTCTGATAATGTGGGCGCTTTGCTCTCAGGTATGAAGGTGGCGTTTCATACGTCGGTATATGGAATTTTCTTCTCGCTGGTGTTTAGTATTATTTACCGGAGTCTGATGTCAGATGCGTATGAGACGCTGGAGGAATTTTTAAATGTGTTCCGTCAGACTACGCAGCCGTCCGCAATGAAGGACGATGAGACCGCTGCGACTATGCTTGTCTATCAGGCGGGTATGGCAAACTCGTTAAAACAGATGCTTGAGGTGATGAAGGGCAATGCGGCGGAACAGACAGCAGGTGTGGGGCGTATCGTAGATAAATTTACACAACAGATGTACGCGGCTCTGGATACGGATTTTAGGAAACTTGGCAATGTATTGAAAGATGCAGGAGAAGCACAGGCTGTCAGCACGGCAAATATAACGGAGATGGTGGAAGCCGTCACAGCCTTGGTGGAAGTTAACCGCAGCGTGCAGGAGGCGCTTTCTAACGTCATGGAAAGACAAGAGGTGTTTGCCAAACAGCTTGAGGACCAGAAAGAAATGCTGGCAGATTTGTGCAGTGACATGAGTGATGAGATCAGCAGTCAGATCTACACATTTGAGCAGATGAGGAATTTATATGAAGAATAGGCGAAGAAACAGAAAAGCATACGCGGAGCACAGTTATTGGCAGTCGTATTCGGACATGATGGCGGCGCTTTTGCTGATTTTTATATTGCTGATCGCGATCACCCTTGCGATATACAGACAAAAAACAAATGATCTCGACCGGACAAGGCTCGATTTGAGCACAGCACAAAGCAAGTTAGATGCGACAATCGCTGATTTGGAATTTTCTAAGGCAGAGCTTGAGAAGTCCAATGAGGAGCTTGCACTGTCGCTGGCGGAATTGCAGCAGGCTTACGAACAGGCTGCGCTGACGCAGGAGGAATTAAACAATGCTTACTTGGAGATCGAAAATGCAAAACAGGAGTTGACGACGACAAAGCAGGAATTGCAAGATATTGTCGGTATCCGCACAGATATTATCGGGGCGCTGCAATCAGCCTTTAGCAATTCCACGATGAAGGTGGATGCGCAGACAGGCTCTATTACATTTTCTTCGGATGTGCTTTTCCGGTATAACAGTGCTTCACTCACCGCAGAGAGTAAGGAGACATTACAAAACATTATTCCGATGTATTTAGATGTGCTGCTTCAAGACCAGTTTCGTGATTATATTGCTGAGATTATTATTGAGGGGCATACGGACACGGACGGAGGCTACCAGAGTAATATGGAGTTGTCCTATGAGCGCGCAAATGCAGTGGCGGATTTCTGTCTGAACAAAAATAACGGACTCAGTGAGACAGAGATCACGCAGTTACAAAAGCTTTTAACAGTCAATGGGAAATCATGGAGTAATCCGGTCTACCAACAGGACAGTGCGGGAAATCCTACTGAAAAGGTAGACATGTCAGCTTCCAGAAGAGTAGAGATTAAGTTTCGGCTGAAAGAAGATGAGATGATTAAGAAGATTGCGGGAATCTTGCAGCAGGAATAATTGAAAATAAACTGACGCGTTACGTCGCTGACCCGGACACTGGACAGAGCGCGGGCCAAGAAGCTTCTTGAAATCTGCTCAGGATTAGAGGAGGACGATGACAGGCAGAACGCGGACTCTGTAGTAAACGTTTCATCGGAAGCAAACATAGAATTATTCAAGAACATGATACAGGAGGGTGATCAGATGTGTGAGGAATTAAAAGAACTGTTAGCACCTGAAATAATAGAGTTTAAGATACGTCTGGCTGAGCAGAATGAAAAGCTGGCGGATAATGCGGCTCAACTGGCAGATAAAGATGAAAAGCTGGCAAATAAGGACGCAGAAATAGCGATGCTCAAGAAAAAGCTGGCGGATTTTGGCATTGAGGTGTAGGAAAATAATTGCAAGTCATTTCTTTGAAGCAGTGTCGTCGGGGGCGGGCACATTCAGCAGGGTTGTTATGCCCTGCTGGAAGTTCCGTTTACCAGCGTTTTTGTTGAATAATACACAAGCATTTTACAATGCGCAGGAGGATAATACGATGGCAATAATCGGTATTGATCTGGGAACGACAAACAGCCTTGCCTGCATTTTTCGAAATGGCAGGACAGAGCTGATTCCCAATGAATTAGGAACATACAAGACGAGCAGTGTGGTGAGTCTCTTGGAGGACAAAACAGTGCTGGTGGGGGCAGCCGCAAAGGAACGGCTGATCTCGAATCCACAGAGCACTGCGGCGTCCTTTAAAGTCTGGATGGGTACGGAGCGTCTGATTCCTCTGGGCGGCAGGAGTTTTTTGCCAGAGGAGCTTTCTGCGCTGGTGCTGCGCCAGATCTTGCAGGATGCACAACGGTATCTGGGAGAGCCTGTGGAGGAGGCAGTGATCAGTGTTCCTGCATATTTTAATGACAATCAGCGCAGTGCTACGAAGCTGGCAGCACAGCTTGCTGGCGTGACAGTAAAGCGCCTCATCAACGAACCCTCCGCGGCCGCCTTGTATCACCGCCACTGCACACAGGAGCAGGAGGACCGACAGATGATGGTGATTGATTTTGGCGGCGGCACACTGGATGTAAGCATTGTGGAATGTTTTGAAAACATTATTGAGATCACCGCCATTGCGGGAGATAATCATCTGGGGGGAGATGATATTGACCGCGCAATTGTGTCCTATTTTTGTGCGCACAATGGACTTTCAGAGGAAGGTCTGGACTTGGCTTCGCGGTCGTCTCTTTACCGGCGGGCGGAGGAGGCAAAGATGCTTTTATCAAAGAGCGGGGAGGGCACCGAAGCGTCTATTGTGCTTGATGAGGGCTCGGATTGTTATCGTTTGGCGCTGGACAACACGCTTCTTCGGCAATTGTGCGAACCTGTTTTTGAAAGGGTCAGAAATGTGATTGTACGTGCGATGAAGGAGCGTGAGCGTGCAGGGAAAATTGATGAAGTAGTGCTGGTCGGCGGCTCTGCACAGCTTACCGTGTTTCAGGATTTTCTGGAAGAATTGTTTGGGCGCCGCGCGGCGGTCTGTGAGAATACAGATGAGATGGTGGCGCTGGGCGTCGGGCTCTGTGCGGGAATCAAGGAGCGTGCGCAGGAATTGCAGGAGATAGTCATGACAGATGTATGCCCTTTTTCCATGGGCGTTGCGACCTACAATAATGCCAGCGACGAACAGCCTCACATGGCATTTTTGATCCAGCGAAGCAGTATGCTTCCCGCGAGCCACCAAGGGACGTTTTATACACTTCATGATAATCAGCAGGTGCTGCGGTTTGAGATTTATCAAGGCGAGGGATATTACGCCTCGGAAAATCTGAAATTAGGCGAACTGGAGGTCAGAGTTCCGCCGGGGCTGGCAGGACAGCAGTATGCTGTCGTCACATTCACTTATGACATTGATGGGATTTTGCATGTCAGCGCAGCCAGCAGTGGCGGGGATTACCGGGACAGGCTGATTCTCAACGCACGTTTGCAGCCAAAAGACATGGCACTGAAACAGGCGTATGAACGGATTTCCCAGATACAGTTGGCTGCGCGGGGAACACAGGAGGATCAGCTGCTGTTAGAGACAGCGCTGCGCCTTCACGCGGAGACAAGCGGCAGAAAGCGCGAGCAGATCGCAGCGCAGATTACATATTTTATGCAGAGCAGGGAAGAAGGCAATCCGATTCGAATGGAGAAGGCACGGCGCGAGATGAAAAGACAGCTCGCAGAGCTGGAGATTTATCTGTATGCAGATTCATTGGCGTTATGGCCAGACAGCGATGAATAATATTAGGGAGGAAGAAAATAATGGAAGATATTTGGAAGCTCTTGGACATGGAGCCAAGTACTGACACAGGTGTCATAAAAAGAGCGTATGCCCGGCAGACGCACAAGTACCATCCAGAAGAAAATCCAGAGATGTTTTTGCGGCTGCGAAAAGCCTATCAGGCGGCAATGGCATACAGTGAGCGCGAGCAGACTAGCGCGCCTGAAATCAGGGACAATGCGGCGATACCTTTGATGCCGTCAGAAGAAAAAACGCCGCTGGCGGAGGAGAGCGGCTGGCAGCTCATCACAGAAGAGTCCAAAGAAAATCCTTATCGAAAGCATGAGGCATATCATCAATTCACAGCGTTATATACAGGCAGCCAGCGGAAAAATGCTAAGGTCTGGCTGGACTATTTCACTTCGGCGCCATTTCTGGAGGTGTACAGAGAAAGGGCATTTGCAGAGCTGCTTTGGGAGGAGATCGAAAAACAGGAGATCTCGCCAAACAGAGAGTTTCTGACATGGCTGCATATTGCGTATCTTATTGATGCAAGTTATGTGCAGGGTTGGGAGATACAGCAGTTTAGGGCAGAGAAGTGGGCAGTGTTTGATGGCATAGAGTTCATTTATCTGATTGCGGAAAAAGGACCCGTACCCAAACGGCGCACAGGCAATGAGCTTTCAATGTTTTTCAGCTTTTCAGAGTACTGTTATCTGATGCGTCTGGCAAAGTGCGGCAACTGGAATGAGAAGGCGCTCGCAGACGCCAGAGAGATTTTTGGTTACTATAATCTGGCGTACTTGAAAGAGAAGTGTGTGAATAAGGTATGGACAAGGACTGAGCGTCATCTTGCCGGAGTGCGCCTGTTAAATAATTTCTTCGAATGCCAGACGCTGCCGGACGAGCTCTACCGAATCTTATGGGAGCAGTTGTCTTTAAAGACCGCGACGATGGGACGTACAAAAATCTTTTATGGCAGACTGCGGGAGATTGTGTTGGAGCGGATTCCAGATATTGAGGCGGAGGAGGAGAGCTTTACCAAACTGTATCAGGAGGACGTGCACTATTTTAGTGTGTGTACCAATGGGGCAGACCCACAGAAGGATCTCGAGAAAACGGACGCGTTCATGGCGCGGGAGGATTTGCAGAGGGCGCTTCGAAACCGCCGCTTTGTCGAAGACTATGTTCTAAGAATCTGGCTGAGCAGAGAGGATTATATGCATAATGACTATATTCCCGATCTGTTTCTTGAACGGCTGATTGCATTTTATCGTGAAAATTCTGATGCGCCATGTGCGGCGCGTGTCATCTGGCAGGCAGAGCAGACACTGCTGGACAGAACGGTGAAGCGGCAGAAGGAGGAGGATTTATTGGCGCCAGTTTTGATGGATAGTGTGAGTGTTGTCTGCCGTCCCTTTTTCCGGCACTGGCTCAACACAGGATTTTATCTTGCCAAAGATCCGTCAAATGGAGTGCTTCTTTGTCAGTATTTGAGTCATTATCTGCCTTATCTGGAGGATTGGAGCAGACGCTTTGCACAGACAGGGAGACGCTGGACGACCGTGCTGGAGGAACATACCATAGAGCTGATCTTTCATCAACGGTATATGGAATACAAGGTGGATTCCAAGCTCGTATGCTGTCCGCTTTTGAACTGGTCTGTATTGACAGAAAAGTTGGAGAAGGATACTGACAGCCTGTTTCTGCTGCTTCCCATCACGGCTGCGCCGTATGACCAATATGAGTCTGTCCAAGAGGAACTAGAGCGCAGGCTCAATAACACGGCTGCGCCCAAGGAGGATTTTGCGGAGATTGCCGGATACCTTGCAGGGCATGTGTGCTGCCTGCCAAGAGCAGAGGCAGCGTCTGCGGCAGAAGCGCTTTTTATCAATCCGGCAGACCTGCCGGCGTCAAGTCCAATAGAGCTGTTTGCCGAAAATGAGAAGCATCTCTATGGGTGCAGTTGGTTTCGTCAGGAGGGTGTGCTGTTATTTTTTGAGCAGACTGCTGAAAATAGAGTCGATTTGCCAAGGGGCTGTTATCAGAATATTTTTGAGGAGGAAATCGCGTTTTCAATGGGACAGAGGCTGTTAGAGGACATTGCGTCTCCTGCGGGATTTAACTTGTCACTGCTTAGGGTGCTGCCGTTTGCAGTCCATGTGCAGCCACGGTACGCACCAGCGGAGACTGTGGAGGAGGAGGAGATCACAATCAAGAGACTTAGCACTTTGATTGACCAGTATGCGCAGGACAGCCTGCTTAGGCTACAGTTTGAGTGGCAGGAGGGGTCTCTGGTATTTGTGCGCGATGAGAACGGCTATGCCTGCTTTTATTTTGGTGATGCGATGCAAAAATATTTTACGCTGTTATTTCTCCCAGAAGTGTATGAGACTGTACCGCTCAGCAAGCAAAAATATGTTCCGTTTGGGCTGGGAAAACTGCCAGACTATGCAGTCCACCCTGACGCAGCGTCGATTCTTTGCAAGTTAGGCATCGTATTTAGACAGCTTGACAGGGGCGTGAACCCAGTGATTCGGGTGGGAGGGCATTGCCTGTGGGATATTGGCAATATTGGAAACAACGCAGCGCACCGCTATCGGCTTGCCAAGCAGAAGCTGGGCGGATACCCCGCAGAGCAGGTACAGAATTATATTCTGGCAAAGTTTGTGATCTCCCGCTATCCAGATCAGATGGAAAAAATAAATACGGACAGTGGCAGCAGCCTTCTCGAGCATTGCAATGAGCAGACAGAGGAGGTCAGACTGGCGCTGATGGAATTTATGCAAAATAAACTTCGCAGGCTGCGCCTTTCATGGCGTGCAGCAAACGACAAGGAACCGTGTTTTCCGTTTCATATCGTACTGCTACAGGAAGCGGGACGTTACATGATGGCATATCTGTGTGATGACAGACAGACCGCACAGTATTATGTGGCAGATAAAAACACATACGTCAACATGAAGGGGAAAAATTATTCGAAGGAGGCCTTTATGGGAAATACAATGCCTGCTTATCTGATTCACAAGGACGCTTGCAGTATCCGAAATTGTCTGGATCTCATCTTTGATGACATGGCATACATGCCGGCAGTGCTCAATCAATTCGCCGCATTTGCCAATGAGAATCCGGCAAAACCGCGGGCATATGAGGAAATCCGCGCGGAGCTGGTGGGCGCAAACAATGAGACGAAGTAGTTCCTGATTTGACAAATTCAACAAAAAAAGCGTCAGTTTTTTGGAGTGGGTTATGTATTTAACTTTTGTAAAAAAGGCGCTTTTTTATTATACTCTTTTTAAGGAACGCAAAGGAAGTGGCAGAAATGGAGAAGGAACGAATCAGAATGTCAGACATTGCGCAGGAGCTGGGACTCAGTACGGCAACCGTGTCAAATGTGATTCATGGTAAGACAAAGAAAATATCAGACGAGACAGTGAGACGGGTTCAGGAACTGATTGAGAAGCGGGGCTATATGCCAAATATGGCAGAGATTCTGCTTGCACAGAACAATTCCAGAATCATCGGCGTTGTCGTCAATGACCATGAAAAGTACGAGGGGCATGTGCTGGAGGACGGGTTTATCGCTGCGTCAGTCAATGCGCTGTCGCGGGAGACTGACGCGGCAGGGTATTTCATGATGGTGAAAGTGACGGCAGAGTGGGACGAGATTGCCCGTTTTGCCTCTATGTGGAATATGGAGGGGCTTGTGCTGATTGGGTATTGTGAACAGGACTGCAAGAAGCTGCGCGCGTCCATGCATATCCCCTTTGTCGTCTATGACGGCTATTTTGAGGAGGCACAGGGAATCTGCAATTTGACGATTGACAACTATGACGGCGGCTGTCAGGTGGGAAGATATCTAAAGCGCATGGGACACCAGCGGATTCTCTGCATAGCTGACAACGCAATCTGCATGGATGCCGAGCGCATGAAGGGCTGCGCCGCCGTTCTAGGAGAATCGTCTGTTGCGTTGATGCAGATTCCGATGCAGGAAAAAGAACGCAGGCAGTTTTACAAAGAAAAAAAAGCGGAGATTTTATCCTATACGGCAGTTTTTGCGGTTTCTGATTTCTATGCAGTCGAACTCATTCGCTTTCTGCAAGAAAACGATATCCGTGTCCCGGAGGACATTTCCATCGTGGGCTTTGACGACAGTCCGCTGTGCAAATACAGCCTTCCCGCGCTGACAACGGTAAGGCAGGACGCGCAGGCGAGGGCGCAGGCTGCAATACAGCTTCTTCAGAAAATGAAATCAGGAACAGAGGAGCGCATTGTAGTGAAACTTCCCGTCTTTCTGGTTGAGCGCAGCAGCGTCAAAAACATATTAAATCAGAGGAAATCAGAATAAATCAGAATAGAAAGCAGGCATCATGATGGAAGAATATAGTTGTAATGAAAAATTATCATATAAAAAATTGTCATATGAAAAATTGTCTTTTGAAAAAAATGTTGTGAGAATCGCATTGCCCGTCACATTGCAGTCCCTGCTGCAATCGTCGTTCAGCGTGATTGACCAAGTGATGATCGGGCAGCTTGGCAGCAGCAGTATCGCCGGAATTGGGCTGGGCGGGAAGTTTGCTTCGCTCTATGCTGTCGTTCTTGCCGCAATCGCGTCCGCAGCCGGAATAATGATTTCGCAATATATGGGCAGAAAGGACGAAGCGTCAGCCGCCAAGAGCTTCTATGTCAATCTCGGGTTTGCCGTTGTGCTGGCAGCCGGGTTTATGGCGCTTTGTGTACTGTTTCCGCAAAGGATTATGGCAGTCTACACCCAAGATGAAATGACAAAAGCGCTCGCGGTCCGCTACATACGCATTTTAGCAGTTTCCTTTCTGCCAATGGCAGTCAGCTCGATTGTGACCACCATGCTGCGGTGCATGGAAAAAGCAGCCCTGCCGCTGTACGCGAGCATGTTTGCGCTGCTTTTAAATACCGGATTGAATTACCTGCTGATTTTTGGCAAATGGAATTTCCCCCAAATGGGCGTGGAGGGTGCTGCGCTTGCAAGTACAGCCGCGCAGACCATATCGTGTGTTGTCATTGTTTTGTTTTTTATTGCCGTCAGGAAAAAAACGCGTGTGCTGCCATCAGTGGCCGAGCACCGCACAGAAGATCAGAAACAATATCAAAAACAGTATTTTACAATTCTTTGCCCGCTGCTTGTCTGCGAATTTCTGTGGAGTCTGGGGGAAAATGTCTATACGGCAATCTATGGAAATATCGGAACTGATGCCTGCGCGGCGATGACCATGACCATTCCTGTCCAGACCATTGTAATCGGGGCGCTGGGGGGACTGGCGCAGGCATCGGGCATTTTAATCGGAAAATCGCTTGGGGCGAAAAAGGAGGCGCAGGCGTATACAGAGGCGAAAAAACTGATGTGGTACGGACTGGCGGCATCGGTGCTGCTGTCTGTGTGCCTTGTAGCTGCCAGCCCGTTTTATGTAAAGATTTATAAAGTTGGGCCAGAAGTACAGCAGCTCACTCGGAGTCTGTTGGTTGCCATTGCGGTCATAGCCCCTGTCAAAGTCCTGAATATGATACTGGGCGGCGGAATTATCCGAAGCGGTGGAAAAACAAAATATATCATGTGGATTGACGCTGTGGGAACATGGGGCTTTGGCGTGCCGCTGGGACTTTTAGCCGCATTTGTATGGAAACTTCCAATCGCGTATGTGTATTTTATCTTATCGCTGGAGGAATGCGTGCGGCTTGGGATATCGCTCGTCATATTCCGGCAAAAGAAATGGATGGGGAGTCTCCGGTAGGCAGATACATATCACACTATCAAAGACAAAGCGGTCAGATACCTGTGCCAGCCAGCAAAATAATAACTGTCAGATATGGCGTCAGAAATCTCATAAAAAGATATTTATGACGCAGCTTGAATACAACGGACAAAATGGCGGCATTGATGAAATTCAATGCCGCCCGTTCAAATATATGGAGGTGCAGAGAAAACTCGAACCCAAAGATCAGATTCAGTGCACTGTTTAACAGTGTTGCAAAAGTAAAAAGAATGCAAAACAAAACAAATATTCTCTTTAGTTCTTTTAACATAATTCAATCTCCCTGTTTTTTGGCTGCCTGCTGTATATTTGCCGGCAAGGCACCCATATTCTTAATTCTTATGTATAATGCCATTTCTTATTTTCCCAGTTGATATAATAAACAGACAGAACAGCTTATCGAGCCTTCTGCGCACTATAGTGCGGTATAATGATGGACGGCTTAATAAACGTCAGCTCATGCGGTGACTCGGGATGCTCTGAGCGGAACAGCATCTGGAGTGCAAGCCGTTTGCCGAGCAGTCCGGTCGGGACGTTCGCCGTGATGATGCGGCCTGCGACATCTGCATATTCACCGGTGTTGTCAAAACCTGTGAGCGCGACAGGGTGCGGTACGCGCTGCGGATTGCTGTCGATATAGGACTGCACAAAGTTTGCGACAAAATCACTGGCGCAGACAAATGCAGTCGGCCAGCGCTGGAGCTGGTTTAGAAATGTATATAATTCTTTCTCGTAGGAAAAAATATCAATGCGCCCTGTGAGACAGTATTCTGGGCGGACGGCAAGCCCCTGTTTTTCCATGCAGTTGCAGTAGCCGTGGTAGCGCTCCAGATTGGTCAGGGCATAGCTGGTATCGCCGAGAAAGCCGATTTCGGTATGCCCGTCTTGAATCAGGGTATTTGTGATGTCATATTCTGTGCGGAAGCCTTCGATTAACATGAGGTCGCCGTTTAGCGCGCGGTCTGACAGGGTAGGAACCGTGTCGAGAAATACTTTTGGCACCGAAAGCGCATTGACCATGCCCAGTATCTCCGCATCATAGACATTCAGCACGACAATGCCGTCCACACTGCCATTCTGGAGAATGGGGGGCAGGCTGAAAGATTTCGTGTATACAGAAGGAACATAGGTGTAGAGCAGGTTGACTTTATAATTGGAAAGCTCTTGTGCCATGCGGTGAATAATATTCGTCCAGAACAGCGCAGAGTCGGGCCTTGAGACAATCAGGGAGACAGTGCGCTGGTCCTCAAGCGGCTGCTCTAATATTTGATAGGGAAGTTTGGCATATCCAAGCTCTTTTGCCTTCTCAAAAATCAATTCCCGCAGGGAATCCGACACGCCAGTCTGGTTGTTAAAAGCCTTGCTGACCGTGACTCTGGATATATTGAGGGCATCTGCGATATCCTTCATCGTTACTTTTTCCATAAATTCGATTCTCTCTTTCCTGCAATTTTGACACAGTGTAAAACGTTCCGCTACAGACATCTGTCCGCGCAGTAGGGTAGTTGCTTTTATTATAACATAGGAAAACTCAAAAGACAATGAATTAGTTTACAAATGTTAATTGTAATAATATAGAATCTTTACGTTACATACCTGAAATTTCTTTCAGGCAGCTTTCTTATATAAATAACCAAAAAATAGTTTGAATCTGTATAAATTTATGGAAAAAATTTTGCTGATTAACAAAAAATGTGTACAGCTCTACAAAAAAATATGCGGATATCAACAACTTTATGTTTTTTAGTATAAATGTAAATAAATGTAATGATAAAAGATGCATAAAGAAATACGAATATAAATTATTAATCGGTCAATAATACTAAAATATACATAGCTTTGTTAGGAAAAATAATGAAAATGCTAAAATGTGTTGACATGATTATTTATAAATGTTAATATAATGTTAACAAAAATAAATAAAAGGAGGTAAAGCAAATGGGTATTCGCAAATCGACTGACGGAGGGAGGCTACGCCATGGCAAACCCTGGTGGAAACGATGGTCGCGTGATGACACGGAGCTGTTCGCCCTGTCACTGCCGACGCTGTTATGGTTCTTAATCTTTTCCTATCTGCCGATGTTTGGTATCATCATCGCATTTAAGAACTACAGGCTCCAGCCGGGCGGGCATGGTTTTATCTACAACCTGCTGCACAGCGAATGGGCGGGATTTGGAAATTTCAAATATTTCTTTACATCGAACTCGTTCACCATGCTCTTGCGCAACACGATTCTCTACAACATTGTCTTTATCATTATCAGCGCGAGCGTTGCGGTAGGAGGGGCGCTGATGCTCAGCAGTATGCGCAATAAGAGGGGGTCCAAGGTGTACCAGACCATGATGTTCCTTCCTTATTTTATGTCATGGGTTGTTGTCAGCTATTTCGTCTATGCACTGCTGACACCGGAGCGCGGCTACATCAACGGCATCATCACCGCACTGGGCGGAGAGCGCATCATGTGGTATCAGGAGAACAAGTACTGGCCGTTTATCATCGTGTTCCTCAACACATGGAAAGGTATGGGCTATGGTATGGTCATCTATCTGGCGAGTATCACCGGAATTGACCCGTCACTCTACGAGGCGGCGGTCATGGACGGTGCGACCAAGGCGCAGCAGGCAAAACATATCACGCTGCCAGCCATTAAGCCCGTCTTTGTCATGATGCTGATTCTGGACTGCGGCAAAATCTTTAACTCGGATTTCGGTCTGTTTTATCAGGTTACAGGACAGCTGCCCGCATCGCTGTACACGACGGCATCGACATTTGACACATACATCTACATGGCGATCCAGTCCACGGCACCAATCGGACAGACGGCGGCGGCTTCGTTCTTCCAGGCAATCTGTAGCTGCGGAACAATTCTGCTGGCAAACTGGATTGTGAGTAAGATTGACAATGAGAACAGGATTATATAGAAGGAGGTGTGTCCCGTGGCAAAACAGGAAAAGAGCGGACAGTCCTTGAACCAGATCAAGACATCGACCAACATTGTGTTCAACATCGTGTTTCTGATACTGGCAGTTATGTGCGTGATTCCGCTGTTGTTTGTATTTTCGATATCCATCACAGACGAGGAGGCAATTCGTCAAAATGGATACCAGTTGATTCCACAGGCGCTGTCCAATGCGGCGTATGAATTTCTGTGGAATGAGCGCCTGACAATCCTGCGCGCGGCATTTATGTCCGTGCTGGTGACGATTGTCGGCACGATTATCTCCATTGCGCTCAACACGTCGATGGGGTATGTGGTTTCGAGGAGAAACTTCAAACTAAAGAAAATTTACACATGGCTGATTTTTATTCCGATGGTGTTCAACGGCGGAATGCTGGCAAGCTATGTGGTGGTAAGCAATATTTTGGGCTTGAACAACAGCATCTGGGCATTGATTCTGCCCCTTGCGTGCTCGGCGTTCAGCGTGACCATCTGCCGTACATTCTTTAGAACGACAGTGCCGGACTCTATCATTGAGTCGGCAAAGATTGACGGTGCGGGACAGTTCCGTATCTGGTCGCAGATTGTACTTCCGATTTCAAAGCCGGTTATGGCGACCATCGGTATGTTTGCGGCATTCGGTTACTGGAATGACTGGTTTCAGGCATCACTGTACATTCAGGATACCAAGCTCCAGACTTTGCAGTCTCTGTTGAACCAGATGCAGAAAAATATCGAGTATATCGCGAACAATCCCTATGGTGGACTTTCCATGCAGGAATACAAGCTGTCAATGCCGACAGAGAGTGTCCGCATGGCGATCGCAATCGTCATTATCGTACCGATTGCATGTACTTATCCGTTTTTCCAGAAGTACTTTATCTCTGGTTTGACAATTGGTTCTGTCAAAGAGTAAAACATGTAAAACAGCGTACCCCGGACGCTGGCGCAAAGTGCGCGGCGGGGGTATGCGCAACTTAAAATAGGAGGATTTATTATGAGTCATAAAAAGTATAAGAAAGTATTGGCAGCAGGTCTTGCAGCAGTGATGACAATGGGAATGCTCACAGGCTGTGGCGGCGGAGGCGGCAACAATAACAACAACAGCGCTGGAACAGATAGCGGCAATCAGTCAGCGTCCTCTGGCAGCCAGAGCAGCTCATCATCAAAGGACACCGGAAGCGGTGAGATTATTCCGCTCAAGTGGGTGACAATCGGAAACGGTATGCCTACCAACTACGATTCATGGATTACAAAGGTCAACGAGTATATCGGTGACAAAGTGGGTGTCAGCCTTGACATGGAAGTTATCCCTTGGGGAGACTGGGACAAACGCCGCAATATCATTGTCAGCACCAATGAGCCGTATGACATTATTTTTGGAAACGGCAACAACTATATCGCAGACATTAACCTCGGTGCGTACTATGACATCACGGATATGATTGACGCCAACATGCCGGGCTTAAAGCAGCTCATGCCAGACAAATACTGGGACGGCGTCAAGGTAAAAGACAGGATTTACGGTGTGCCGACCTACAAGGACAGCTCGATTTCCAACTATGCAGTCTGGGATAAAGAACTGGTTGACGAGTACAATATTGACATTGCTTCCCTCACAGAAATTGAGTCCCTGACGGAAATATTTGAAACCTTAAAAGCAGACAAAAACGACTATCCAGTCTACACGAAAAATGACGGCGTTTACTATATTTTCGACGTGTATGACCAGATTGGCGCCGGCACACAGATTCTCGGCGTGCGCTATGACGACGCAGACGCAAAAGTATGTTTCACGCTGGAAGAGCCTGATATTTACTCGGCATTAGAGACGCTGCATGACTGGTATAAGAAGGGAATCATCAACCCTGACGCGGCTACATTATCTGAGGCACGTGTATACAACATGTGGCGTGTGGCACAGGGCTGGGAGAGCGCAGGCATCACCTCATGGGGTCCTCAGATGGGTAAGGACGTTGTTGTTCAGAAGGTAGGCGACACGATTCTTTCCAACGAGACCGTGCGCGGTTCTCTGAATATGGTTTCGATCAATACAAAGTATCCTGAAAAGTGTTTGCAGCTTCTTGATTTGATTAACACAGATACCAAGCTGCGCGACATGTTCTACTATGGCGAGGAGGGTGTAAACTTCGAGTACACCGCAGACGGCAAGGCACACAAGATCAACAACGACTGGGCGATGGCAGGTTACACACAGGCTTCTTACTTCACAGTAACACAGGTGGATACAGACGAGTACAACCAGTGGGACGAGATCAAGGAATTAAATGAGCAGGCAGTATCTTCCGTTATGCTTGGATTTACATTCGACACGACAGAAGTGTCAGACAAACTTGCAAACTGCCGTGAAATCTGGATGCGTTACCGCAGTGAGGTCATGACTGGTGTGCAGGACCCGGCAGTGGTAGTGCCTAAGATTAAGGAAGAACTCATGAAAGCTGGATGGCAGGACGTACTGGACGCAGCACAGAAACAGGTTGACGAGTATATGGCAACCAAATAAAAAACAGGAAATGGCAGGTGATTGCAGATTATGACAGAAAAAGCCACAACCAGAATTATCGGAAAAGATTTGCCCAATATCCCATGGCAGGAGCCGGATGGAACAGAACGTCTGCCCCTTTGGCGCTATGCACAGAACCCGATTATCGAGCGTTTTGCAACAAAAAACTCCAACAGTATTTTTAACAGTGCGGTCGTGCCTTTTGAGGACGGATTCGCAGGAGTGTTCCGCTGTGACAGCAAGTCAATCAGCATGGATATTTTTGCAGGCTTTAGTAAGGACGGGATTCATTGGGAGATTTCCGACGAGCCGATTGCCTTTCAGGGGGCGCACCCCGAGGTGGCAAAACGGGATTTCCGCTATGACCCAAGAGTATGCTTTATCGAGGACCGGTACTACATCACATGGTGCAATGGCTACCATGAGTACCCGACCATCGGTGTAGGCTATACATTCGATTTTCAGACCTTTTACCAACTGGAAAATGCATTTTTGCCATTCAACCGCAATGGCGTGCTGTTTCCGCGCAAAATTCAGGGAAATTATTACATGCTCAGCCGTCCGAGTGACAATGGGCACACGCCGTTTGGGGATATCTTCCTGAGCGAGAGCCCTGACTTAAAATACTGGGGCTGTCACCGCTATGTGATGGGAACCATCAAGGGCGATGCCTCGGCATGGCAGTGTACCAAGATTGGCGCGGGAAGTGTGCCGATTGAGACAAACGAGGGCTGGCTTCTAATCTACCACGGCGTCATCAATACCTGCAACGGCTTTGTCTACAGAATGGGCTGTGCGCTGCTGGATTTGGAAGAACCCTGGAAAGTGCGAAAGAGAACAAAGAATTATATTTTAGGACCTCACGAACTGTATGAATGTATTGGAGATGTGCCCAATGTGGTATTCCCATGTGCGGCGCTCACGGACGCAGCGACAGGAAGAATTGCAGTCTACTATGGCTGCGCAGACACAGTGACCGGACTGGCATTCACGACAGTAGACCGTCTGATGGCGTATATGGATTCAGAAAGCTGAATTTGTACAGACTGACAGGCTGCCGCAAAAATGAAGAGCGATGTGATTGCTACAATCTTTTTGCGGCAGCCTTTTCGGCAGTAAAGGGAAATGAAACCTTCCTGCTCGATTTACAAGAATACTTGAAGTAATATGGAGGAAAAACAATGCATTTTTTGGATAAGAGAGTGAATGTAATCTGCGAGGAACTCAAAAAATTAAAGGTGAAGCAGAAATTTGAAATTGATAACTGGAAGTACAAGGAAGGTAACTTTATCCGCCCGGAGGAAGCGGAGGCAGACACAGCGGCGTGGGAAGATTTTGACTGTCAGCATATGCACTGGTATGGAAAGGACCGCCATTACTGGTTTAAGACAACGTATCAGGTGCCAAAGGAGTTTGATGGAAAGCCCATGTGGCTGCATGTGCGCACACAGATTGATGAGTGGGACGACGCGAAAAATCCACAGTTCTTATTGTTTGTGAACGGGGAAGTCCTTCAGGGAATTGACATGAACCACCGCGATGTGCTGCTTGCGACAGCGGCAAAGGCAGGCGATGTGCTCGAGCTTGGCTTGCAGTCGTACACGGGCATTCTGCACACAGAGTTTAACCTGATTGTCGAGATGCAGGAAATCGACCCGCTGATCGAGAAGCTCTACTATGATTTGTGGGTGCCGCTCGCGGCATTTACGAGAATGGAGGAGGACGACAAGAACCGCAAGGACATCACGGAAATTCTGAATAATACAGTCAACTATCTCGACTTGCGCACGCCGTACTCCGACGAATTTTACCGCACGCTGCAGGAGGCGTCCGACTATATTGACAAGGCGCTGTATGACGAGATGGCTGGCTATCAGGACGTCATCGCGACGTGTATCGGCCACACGCACATTGATGTCGCATGGTGGTGGACTGTCGCGCAGACAAGGGAAAAGACAGGGCGCAGCTTTGCGACCGTGCTGAAACTGATGGAGGAATATCCGAATTACAAGTTTATGTCAAGCCAGCCGCAGCTCTATGCCTTCTTAAAAGAACGCTATCCCGAGCTTTATGAGAAAGCGAAGGAGCGCATCAAGGAGGGACGCTGGGAGCCGGAGGGCGGCATGTGGGTTGAGGCGGACTGCAACCTGACATCGGGCGAGTCGCTCGTGCGCCAGTTCATGCATGGCAAGCGCTTTTTCAAGGAGGAGTTTGGCGTGGATAACCGCATTCTGTGGCTGCCCGACGTGTTTGGCTACTCCGGTGCACTGCCACAGATTATGAAAAAGTGCGGCATTGACTACTTTATGACGACAAAGCTTGCTTGGAACCAGTTCAACAAGATTCCCTACGATACAATGATGTGGAGAGGAATCGACGGCTCTGAGGTGCTGACACACTTGATCACGACGCTGGGCGTCCACCAGCCAATCAAGGACTTCTTTACAACCTACAATGGAATGCTGCATCCCGATGCGATCATGGGCGGCTGGATGCGCTACCAGAACAAGGATATCAACAATGATATTCTGATATCTTACGGATATGGCGACGGCGGCGGCGGTCCGACAAGGGAAATGCTCGAGACCTCGATTCGTATGGAAAAAGGCGTCAAGGGAATCCCCAAAGTGCGTCAGGCGTTTGCGCGGACTTTCTTTGATGAGCTGAAAGAGCGTGTCGGCGGCAGTAAACGGCTTCCGGTCTGGGAAGGAGAGCTGTACTTCGAGTATCACAGAGGAACACTGACCTCGATGGCAAGAAACAAGCGCGCAAACCGCAAATCCGAGCTTGGACTGATGGATTTGGAGCTGTTGTCCGTCCTGACGCAGCAGACAATGGGCTATCCGCAGGAGACGCTCGATGCTATGTGGAAGCTCGTGCTCTTGAACCAGTTCCACGATATTTTGCCCGGCTCGTCCATTCATGAGGTCTATGAGGTCACAAAGCAGGAGTACACAGCGCTTGCGAAGCAGCTTGCAGAGCTGACTGCGGAGCGCAGCAGGGCAATCGCAGGAAGCGGAGAGGATATCACCATTTTCAACACGACAGGACAGGTGCGTGATGATATCGTCAATCTTGGTGCGCTTGAAGGCAGTGCGCTTGTAGATGCGGACGGCATATGCTATCCAATCCAGAAAACAGGGGACGGAAGCGGCAGCGTGGCATATGTGCGCAATCTCCCGTCAAAGGGCTACAAGTCCTTCAAGGTCAGCCAGACCGCGGCAGAGGATAAGACACCGTTCACACTTGCAGGGGACTATGAGCTGGAAACGCCGTTTTACCGGATTAAACTTGACAAACAGGGCATGTTCACCAGCATTTACGACAAGGACAATGACCGCGAGGTAATTCAGGAGGGACAGCGCGCGAACCTGCTGCGCATGTACGAGGATAAGCCGATTTATTTTGATAACTGGGACATTGATATTTATTATACAGAAAAATACTGGGACGTGGATAGCGTAGAGCACATGGAATGGACAGAAATCGGTGCGGTGCGCGCCGTGCTGGAAATCACGAGAAAGGCATCGCAGTCCACAATCCAGCAGAATATTATTTTCTATGCGGACAGCCGCAGAATCGAGTTTGTGACCTATGTGGACTGGAAAGAGCATCAGACGCTGTTAAAGGTGCATTTTCCAGTGGCAGTGCACACAGACGAGGCGGCATTCGACGTGCAGTTTGGCAACCTGACCCGCAAGACCCACCAGAACACAAGCTGGGATGTGGCGCGCTTTGAGAGCTGCGGACAGAAGTGGATGGATTTGTCAGAGGGACATTACGGCGTCTCCCTGCTCAATGACTGCAAGTACGGGCATTCTGTCAAGGATTCGAATATGGCGCTGACATTGATTAAATCAGGAACCGAGCCAAACCCGACAACCGATCAGGAGGAGCATGAGTTTACCTACGCGATTTATCCTCATGCGGAGGGCTGGCGCGCAGCAGGCACCGTGGCAGAAGCGTATAAGCTCAACCAGCCGTTGTTCGTACAGACACAGACAGCGGCGAAGGAAGCATTTTCTTATGCCTCTGTAGCGCACGCAAACGTCGTTGTCGAGACCATTAAAAATGCCGAGGACGGCAAAGGAACTGTCATTCGTATGTATGAGTCGGAGAATGCCTACACCAAGACAAAGCTGACTGTGAACGCCGCCTTTGAGAAGGCTTATATCTGTAATCTGCTCGAGGAGACAGAGAGCGAGGCAGCTGTGTCTGGAAAAGAGATTGAGGTGGTGCTCAAACCGTATGAAGTGGTGACAGTGAAGGTGGTTTAATCTGGACACAGGCTGAACGTGCTATGAAGTAGATACTGGGGCTGTCACCGACAGCCCCCCTTCATTCTAAAGGCAGCATATGAATGATACTGGCAATGAAGTACAGTAAAGTAAAGTGCCACAAATAAAGTGCTGCAATCAGAGAGAAGGATACACAGCATTGTTGAAAAAGGAGACAGAAGTATGATAAAAAGAAAAAAATATGGGAAAAAGTTGATGAGCATTATTCTGGCGGCTTCCATGGCGCTCAGTCTGGCAGCGTGCGGCGCAAAAGAGAATACAGATACCCCGCAGCCAGCGACGCAGGCGCCTGTACAGACAGAGATCAATACAGAGGCACCTGCGGAACCGGAGACAGAGGCAGACACCGCACAGCCATCTGAATCAAACTATACTGTAACTGGTGAGAATGAGAATAAGGAGCTGACCATGACCCGCCAGCCGGAGGCGTCCTATTGGTTTCCGGCGCAGCTCTTAGAATGGAATGCCGACGATGATGAGGACTTTATCTTCAATGTCAGCACTGTGCCGCTTGCAGCGCGTGCAGACCTTGGGGTGCTAGAGCCTGTGAATGCCACACAGAACAAGGACACCAAAGTGATGTCCATCTCGATTATGAACGGCAGCACCAGCGGAAATGCGCCGCATGGATTGAATAAGGCAGAGGCAAATGCTTTTACATACTGGCAGTATGTAGATACGCTTGTATACTGGGGCGGATCGTCCGGTGAAGGTCTGATTGTGGCGCCAAGCCCTGATATCGTGGACGCAGGGCACAAAAACGGCGTGAAGGTCATTGGAACCGTGTTTATGCCGCAGGCGGCACACGGCGGCAAAATCGAGTGGCTTGACGACCTTTTGCAGAAACGGGAGGACGGAAGTTATCCTGTCGTCGATAAATTAATAGAAGTGGCGCAGCTTTATGGATTTGACGGCTGGTTTATCAATCAGGAGAGTGAAGAGGGTCTGACAAAAGACCACGCTGACAGAATGCAGGAGTTTCTTGCTTATTTTAAGCAGCAGGCGCCGGAGTTAGAGCTGATTTATTACGATTCAATGACAGTGGACGGCGAGATGGACTGGCAGAACGCACTCACAGAGAAGAATGCGCCGTACATGAAAGATGCGGAGGGGAACGACGTGGCGGATTCCATGTTCTTAAATTTCTGGTGGACAACGGACTCCCTCGCGCCCGAGGAGCTGCTCAAAACCTCCGCAGAGCTGGCAGCGGAGAAAGAAATTGATGCGTATGATTTGTACGCAGGTGTCGATTTGCAGAGCAACGGTTACGACACTCCGATTAAATGGAATTTGTTTGAGAAGCCCGACGGCGGCACCTACACCTCGCTAGGACTGTACTGCCCGAGCTGGACTTATTTTTCCACGGACATGATACAGGAGTTTTGGAAGCGGGAAAATAAATTGTGGGTCAACGCAAAAGGCGACCCGTCTGCGGAGATTGCGGCAGAGAGCGACACGGACTGGAGAGGTGTTTCCACCTATGTTGTAGAGCGTACTGCGCTGACAACACTGCCGTTTGTGACAAATTTTTCCACAGGAAACGGATATGGTTTTTATAAAAAGGGTGAGCTGATCAGTATGCTCGACTGGAACAACCGCAGCATTTCCGATATGCTTCCCACATACCGCTATATCATCGAGGACGGCGAGGGCAACAAACTGTCCGCAGACCTTGATGTAGGAGATGCATACTATGGCGGAACCAGCCTGATTCTGCGCGGTGCTGTCAAGCAAAATACACCGTCTGTCATCAAACTGTACAGCGCTGATTTACCAGTTCCAGAAAATGTGACGTTCACGACAACTGCGCGGGCAAAGGGCGCAGAGGTTGCACTAGATGCGGTGCTGACACTCGACGACGGTTCAGAGGTGGTGCTTGAGGGTGACAAGAAGGTTTCGGACGCATGGACGACGGTCACATACCACACCGCAGAGCTTGCCGGAAAGACCATACGGAATATTTCGTACCGGCTGACATCGGATACCGACACCAATACAATGCAATTCCGTTTTGGAAATATTACGATGCTCGACGCAGAGGCGGAGGAGACTGCGGCGGTGAGCGGCTTGAAGGTGCTCGACACAGAGTTTGATGAGGACGGCATGTATGCGGGCGTGCGCCTGTCGTGGGACAGCGATGTCCCGACAGATTACTATGAGGTGTACCGCATCAATGAGGACAAAACAAAGTCTCTGATTGGTGTGTCGAATACCAATAGCTTCTATATTAATACCTTACCGCGCACAGGCGAGGAAAGGCAGACGGCGTTTGCGGTGATTCCGGTAAATGCGCTGTTAACAGAAGGCACCGGTGCGGAGGTCACGATGGAGTGGCCAGACAACAGTATTCCAAAAGCGGCGTTTACTGCCGATGTCACACTGGCGGCGCCGGGCGAGAGCATTACCTTCCAGAGCCTGTGCTCGCAGAATACGGAGAAGGTGACATGGATACTCACAGGCGCAGATCAGGAAAGTGCAGAGGGTGACAGCGTTACGGTCACATATGCAGAACCCGGTGTATATCCTGTCACAGTCAAGGCAGAAAATGCGTCGGGCAGCAGCGAAGCCGCAAAGGAAGGGTATATCGTGATCACCGAAAAGGCAGCAGACGGACTTGTTTTGCTTTCGCAGGGTGCAGGCACCGAGGCGGATACCTATGTCAATGAAAATGAAGCGCCGCAGTTTGCAGTGGACGGCGATGTGACAAAGAAATGGTGTGCGACAGGAAGTGCACCGCACGAAATCACGATTGACCTCGGCGCAGTCAAGGCAGTGAGCGCGCTTGATGTCTACCACGCAGAGGCAGGCGGGGAGAGCGCTGACATGAACACCAAATCCTACGCAATCTACACCAGTGAAGATGGCACAACGTTTGAGGAGATGCGCAGCGTGACCAGAAACACAGCAGGCACGACGCACGACGCCTTCACGCCTGTCAACGCACAGTTTGTCAAGCTTGTCATCAACAAGCCGACACAGGGCAGCGACAGTGCGGCGCGCATCTATGAAGTGGAAGTGTATGGCTTGGAGGATACTCTCGAGTAACAAAAATAGCAGAATGGAGGACCAATTATGTCAGAGACAGGTAAAAAGGTGGCGGTCGGTATTGACCTTGGCGGAACCGCAGTAAAAATTGGGATTTTGAATGCAGCCTATGAAATACTGGCGCAGACGTCTATCCCGACGGACGCCGGCCGCCCTTATCAAGAAGTGATTGCAGACATGGGAAAGACTGCGTTGGCGCTGCTTGCCCAGAACGGCTTTGACGTGGCAGACTGCGCAGGCGCAGGCGTCGGCAGCCCGGGAACCATTGACAGCAAGAATGGCGTCGTGCTCTATTCCAACAATATCCGCTGGGACAATGTCCCGCTTGCAAAGGAACTGCAAAAATATCTTCCAGTCCCCATTTATGTACAGAATGACGCGAACTGCGCAGCACTTGGAGAAGTGCGGCGCGGCGCGGCAAAGGGCTGCCAGAATGCAGTTTTTCTGACACTTGGCACTGGTGTCGGCGGCGGTATTGTAATAAACGGTAAAATCTTTGAGGGCGGACATCCCGGCGGCGCGGAGCTTGGCCATATCAAGTGCGGCGCAGAGGGACGCCGGTGCACCTGCGGCAGAGCGGACTGCCTTGAGGCATATGCCTCTGCGACAGCGCTGATTCACGATGCAAAAGAGATGGCAAAGCAGTATCCCGACTCGCTGCTCTGGGCGCTGTGTGACCATGATTTAGAGAAAATGAACGCCAAAATTCCGTTTGATGCGGCAGACGCCGGCGACCCCTGCGGCAAGATGTTGGTAGACAATTATATTCAGTATCTGGCGGACGGCATCACAGATCTTGCAAATATTTTCCGCCCAGACCTCATCGTGCTCGGCGGCGGCGTGTGCGCGCAGGGCGAAAAGCTGACAGAGCCGCTCAACCAGCATCTTCGCGCAAACTGCTTTGGCAGTACGGTGGCGTATGTACCCCGGGCAGTCGTTGCAAAGAACGGGAATCAGGCGGGAATGATCGGGGCAGCAGGACTCGTATCGTTATAAAGTTTGCGTCCTTCCTTTGCCAATCATCTAACAGCAGCTCTTGCTGGCAAAGGAAGGTGAGCAGGGAATCTCAATCTGCACAATATAATCTTCGATGCGGTCAATGACATTCTCATTGATGCCCATCTCATAAGAGAAGCCGCACAGCGTCAGATGGTGACGTTTGGCGTAGTCAAGAATTTCCTGATACCGCTTGGGGATTTTATCCCAGCCGCCTTGATGAAAGGCTCTCAGATACTTCCCGCCGGGCTGTATATGCAGCCCGTTTTTTGGTGCCATCTCCGGCGGCGCGGCAGCATTGCCAAACGGAATCTCGATAAAAAGTTTGCAGTAGTCATCAAATCTGCCGCATTGCAGACTAGAGACAGGAAGCATGGAACCATAAGAGGCGTCGTGCAGTCTGCCAAGCTGGTACTTCTCCGTCTCGGCGGTGATCATTTCAACCTCCTCCTCGAAGGTGGTATCGGGTGTGATGGCGACCGTTATGAGACAGCGCTCTTCTTTTTCAATGATACTGATCTTAGATAAATCCATTGTCAGCAGCGTTTCCATATTTTGATGGTAGTTGCACAGGGTCTTTCGAATGGCTTGGAGATGTTTGAGATTGTGGTCAAGGTCTGCAATCTTTTCTTCTAATAAATTTTTCATCTTTTCCGCTGAGCGGTTTTTCATAAAATCTTGTATTTCACGGACAGGCACATCGAGTTCCCGCAGGAGCAGAATCGTTTCTAGGACGGGGCTTTGGTGGTAGTTGTAGCAGCGGTAGCCGTTTTCCGGGTTGATGGCGGCGGGCTTTAACAAGCCAATCTCGTCATACCACATCAACGTCTTTTTGTTGATGCCATGCATCGCTGCAAACTGACCGATGGTGAGCTGTTTATTTTTTTCTGTCATAATTCAAAATTCCCCCTAAAAATAGAAAACAAATCAAGCAACTTTTACAACTGTATGGTTTATGATACAGGTTTTGCGCGCGCCATGCAAGAGAACGTTTTGAATTAATAAAAATATTTTCAAAAATCTCTTGACTGTACAGTTACTGTATGGTTTATGATGCTTGATACAGGGAAACAAATTAGAAAAAATGAAATTAGAAGAAAGGAGAATAAGATGGAAACTCAAAATATTTATCTGAAGCCTGTGACACTCAAAAATATTTTAAAGTTTGCAGTTCCCACGATTGCAATGACGGTGTTTATGTCGTTCTACACCATGGTGGACGGCCTGTTTGTGTCAAATCTAATCGGCACCAGCGCGCTCTCGGCAATCAACCTGACAGCGCCCATCATTCAGCTTGTGACTGCAATTTCCACGATGCTTGCCACGGGAGGCAGCGCCGTCATCATGAAAAAGATGGGGGCGCAAAAGACGGAGGAGGCAAAGGAGGATTTTACCTTCCTGATTCTTGTGAATGTGGTGGTCGGCTTCGTCATGTGCGGACTCGGATATCTGCTGATGAACCGGATTTTTGCGGGAATGAACTTGTCAGCGGACGTGGAGGCATACTGTGTGGAATACTTGAGCCGCTATCTTTTGTTTACAGTTCCGATTCTGCTGATGAACAATTTTACACTATATATGATTGCGAGCGAGAAGGCGACGCTGTCACTGATCTGCTCGGTGGCGGGCGGTGTGCTGAACATGGTGCTCGACTTTGTGTTTATCGCAGGGCTTGACATGGGAATCAGCGGCGCGGCAGTCGCGACAGGTCTTGGCTATTCTGTGACAGCCGTTGTGGGGCTTGTTGTATTCAGCCGCAAGAAAAGCCTGTTACATTTCAAGAAACCTGTATGGCGTTTCAAGGTGCTTGCGAGTGCAGCGACAAATGGCTGCTCGGAGATGGCGACAGCGCTTGTCACAGGCATCATCACTATGATGTTCAACTGGACAATGCTTCACTATGTGGGTGAGGACGGTGTGGCGGCAGTCACAATCATCACGTATGTGCTGATGTTTGCAAGCTCTCTGTACACAGGGTATTCGTATGGCGTGGCGCCGATGCTCAGCTATTACTACGGCGAACAGAACCATGATAAGTTAAAAAAGCTGGTTGCAGTCAGCCTCAAAGTGATCGCAGTGATTTCTATTATGACGGTGGCAGCGTCCTTTGCGCTCACAAGACCGCTGGTATCAGTCTTTGCCCGTCCAGACAATCCAGTGTATGACCTTGCGGTGACAGGGAATCGGATTTGTACCATCGCGCTGTGCTTTATTGGGTTTAATATTTTTGCGAGCGGAATGTTCACAGCACTGTCAAACGGTGTGGTTTCTGCGGTGCTTGCTTTTTCGCGGTCGTTTGTATTTATGCTCATCACGATGCTTGTGCTACCGCTGATACTGGGCGTGAACGGCATCTGGTTTGCGACACCTGCGGCGGAGTTGATGGCACTGGCGCTGTCTGCTGGTATGCTCTTGAAGCACAGGAAACGATATGGGTATTAGAATATATTTAAATAGGAAAGGAGATAAAAAATGAAGAGAATCAAAAAAGCAGGTATCATGATAGCGGGGGTCGTAGTCGTGGCAGGAATTGTGTGGGGACTTTGCGGGAAAAAAGTAAAAATGCTGCACACGTCCCTGAACAGTTTTAAGGATGAAAATCTGGCGCACACATTCCAGCATACACCAGAGATTCAGCCGACGAAAAAAATCAGTGCAGGAGGGGACGTTTTCCAATTTTCACAGGAGGACAATGCGAAACTATCGGAGGGCTTTACGTTTGAGAAGGTCTATTACCCGACAGCAGATTTTATAGAGAAAACCAAGACCACCGCGATGCTTGTCATCAAGGACGATGTCATCAAGTATGAGAAGTATTTTATGGGCGGTGATGAAAATACACTGTTTTCGTCCAACTCTATGGGAAAATCTTTCGTGTCTGCGCTGGTGGGAATTGCAGTTGACGAAGGGCATGTGGGCAGTGTGGAGGACCCGCTTGGCAAGTATATTCCAGAGTTTGCGGGGACAGCACTGGAGACGATTCCAATCCGCGCATGTTTGCAGATGGCATCAGGAATTGATTTTAATGAGGATACGGACATGAATGGTTTTTCTATGAAAACCCTGATGGGAACGCCTGCGATGAAGGTGATTGCAAAGTACGGCGTGCAGGACGCACCGTATACATACCGCAGGTATCAGAGTATCAACACAGAGATTCTGGGAAAAGTAATCACCAACGCGACAGGGCGCAGCCTTGCGGAGTACATGGAGGAAAAGCTCTGGAAAAGAATGGCGCCGGCGCATGATGCGTATTGGACGCTGAGCAATGGGACAGAGCTTGCAATGGGCGGTTTGAGTGTGTCCCTTCGGGATTATGCGCGCTTTGCAAGACTGTATCTAAATGAGGGAAGTTATAACGGCGAGCAGATTCTTTCGAGAGCGTGGGTGCGCGACAGTCTGAATGTCAGCGCGGAATATTCGAAACCCGGCGCGAATCATGATGCCTACAATGCGATCGGCTACGGCTATCAATGGTGGGTGCCCGAAGGAAATGTGGGCGAGTTTATGGCGATTGGCGTCTATGGACAGTGGATCTACGTCAATCCCACAAACCGCGTTATCATTGTCAAGACCAGCGCAGACCCGAATTTTATGGAAAAGGGCTATGAGCTAAAGCACGTTGAGTTTTTCCGGGCAATTGCGAATGCGGTTTAAGTAATTTATTTACAGTTTGCGTCAACCCCAAAAAGCATGGGAAGTATACATGCACCATATTATTTCAACGCAAGGGCGGTTAAAATATTATGGAAAGGGGTTGAAAGCATGATTAAATATGATCGGCTTTGGGCTACGATGAAAGAACGGGAGATTAGCCAGTACAGACTGATCAAGGATTACGGTGTAGACAAAGCACAGCTTCATCGGCTGCGGAAGAATATGATCGTTAAGACCATGATTCTGAACAATTTATGCCGCATTTTGAATTGCCGGATAGAAGACATCATGGAATATGTGCCAGACGAGGATACAGACTAAAGGGGCATTGCAGACGTCGGTTTGCAAAGCCTCTTTTTTTTGGAACAGGAAAATCGCAAGTAAAGTCAAGCACAGATTCATTTTTTGTTCTATAATGAATTTCGTACAGCATTGACAGACGTGCAAGGCTGTACGGATACAGTGATAATGAAGCTTGGGTTTGTTTTCATAGTTGCTGTATCAGAGCTTTGAAACGAGGTGGAACAGGAAATGTATGAATGGCAAAAGCAGATACAGATCATCATCGATGAAATCGACAACTGTATCAAAAAGTATGATGATGAGGCGTTGACGCTGTGTGCGCTTGCCCAGCGGCTTGGATATTCTGAGTTTCATACGACGAGGAAATTCAAGGAAATATCAGGTATGAGGGTGAAAGACTATCTGCGTTACAGAAAAATGGCGTTTGCCCTAAAAGAAGTGCGGGACAGTGACAAGAGTATCATTGATATTGCTTATGATTATGGCTTTTCGTCGCACGAGGCATTCACGCGGGCGTTTAAGACCATGTACGGCGTTGCGCCGAGCACCTATCGGAAACGTCCGGCGCCCGTTGTCCTTCGTACAAAAATTAACCCGTTTGACCGCTATTTTTTCGGATTAGGAGAGATTGGTATGATGAAATCTACAGACGATGTAAAGATTTACTTGGTGACGATTCCAGCGCACAAATTTATGCACATCAAAAATTATGAGAGCAATGGATATTGGGACTTCTGGCAGAAGCAAAGCCTGATTCCCGGACAAGACTGCGAGACAGTCTGCGGACTGCTTGACAGTATCAAAGGAAAGCTGGATGATGAGGGCGGCAGTGAGGCAAACGGCGGCAGCGGTCAGATTATGGCGTATCTCAATGACCCGGCTGGCAGACTCTGCGACTGGGGGATTGGGCGTGTGGAATGTTATGGTGTGCGCCTTCCGATGGATTACGATGGAGAGGTGCCGCAGCAAATGTGTATGCTGGAGGTGCCCGAGGCAGAGTATGTTGTATTTGAACATGGACCGTTTGATTATGAGCAGGAGAATTGCAGCGTGGAGGAGAAAATTGAGCGGGCGATGGCAGAATACGACTACGCAGAGAGCGGATACTGTCTTGATACGACGCCCGGCAGGCTTTCTTATGTGTATCATGATCCAGAGCGCTTTTTGAAGTGCATTCGGCCCGTAAAGAAAGTTTAAATCAAAAATATCGATATTCGATATCAATTTAAAAGTGACGAAGATATGATCAAGGTTAAATCATCCATTATTGAGTTTGTTTTGGTTACTTCAATGCTTGTGAATAATACAGTGAAGGAAATAGAGCTTCAAGATGGTACAGAAAAAAATTGTGCTGCTGCAAAAATTATCTTGGAAAATGGACAAATTATATTTTTAGATCCTAGTTTTGTGTATGGAATTGGAATAGGAGGAAAAGAACAAGAGGACTATTGGCGGTATTGTTTTAACTAAGGAGGTAGAGAAGGACATAAAACTTGATAGATAGAACGGTATTGACCTGACTGCCAGCTATATTCATGACTAGAATGATCAGCTGATCAAAGAAATCCACCCATACAGCTATGAAAAAGATGCTGACAATGGAAATGGGACAAGCTACGCATACGACAAAAACGGCAATCTGACTCGTGTGATAAATGCTTTTGGGGAACTGGTACAGGAGCTTTCCTATAACCGCATCAACCTGTCTGTCCCCCACAAAGACGCATCAGGAAACCAGACAGATTTCATCTATGAATCAGACGGTCAGTTAAGAGAGGTGCGCCGTGGAAATCCCCGGAGACAGCAGTATGAGTATAATGCCAGAGAACAGATCACAGGCATCGTTGACGGAAACCATGAAAAGACCATCTACAGCAGAGACGGCTGGGGCAGAATCACAGGGACAGGCTTTTCTGACGGTGTAAAAGAAGGATTTGAGTACAATTACGCAGGACAGGTAAGCAGAACCATCAATGGAAACGGCAATGCCATCGAGTACCGTTATAACAGTCTCGGAAAAGTACGCGAGCGCACAGATCAGAATTCGTAGGTTGTGTCAGCCGCATTAATTGATGAAAACGGAAAGCAAATTGAAACGTGTAAAAAGGCATAAGCGGATGAGGTAAAGAGAATATGATTGAAAGAAGAGCTGAATTTATTCAAGAATTGAACTATATTTGTGAAAATATAGTAAAATATGGCAAATTAAATTATGATCAAAAGAAAATGAAAGAACGCTTTCTTGAACAAGCGAGTGCTTCTCCAGAAAATATCAAATGCATTGAAAATTTAGAGTATGCTATTGTGATGAAAGATGTACCTTACAATGGAAAACAAAGAAAATTTTACGGCTTAAAAATTAAGGACACAAATATTCTTTTAACAGATATTGCCTATTTTCTGGAAAGAGATGAGGTGGTGGATATAATTTTAAAGGCATACCCGGAACTTTCGGTTAAAAATATAGAGGCGGCACAAAGAGCTATAACTCTTATATTAATGGCTTTTGAATGCATTGAATTAGGCAAGTATTATGAAAAGGATGAATTCTGAAGGATAATTAGGAGGATTTTCTTATGACTGGGACAGAAATGGAAAACTGGCTAGGGCGGACGGCACAGACCTTGTCCTGCAATTCACCTATGATGAGAGAAACAGAAGGATCCGCGTGGAAGACGGCACAGGTGCAGTCATCAGTTACAGATATGACGTGCAGGGGAAGCCTGTCTATGAGAACCGTCTGATCTCAGAAAATAAAGAGGAAATGTCAATACATTTTACGGAATTTTCAGAAGCATTTCTGTAGATGATAACAATTATAATATGGTTGTTTATACAGCAATGTTCATAGGGGAATTGGCTGGTTGGTGTAATTGATCATGATTCTAAAGAAAGCAAAGGAACTGTTGATAAATAACTTGTGCACTATCAGTAAGGATATATCGTATAATTCCATTCTCGAATACAAAAGGAAATCAAATGATTTTGAATGTTGAATTTATTGGGGCTACACCTGTTTTTGAAGGGGTAGCCCATTTTTTGAATTCTTCTTTTGAATTCTTCACTTGACAATGTTGCAGAGATAGTCCTCTTATTTTATAGTTCCTGTTTGATATGCGTTGGCATCACTATATCTGTACCAATCCTACAGCCTCTTCAAACTCCTCTAGGGATTTTGCTTTTGCGGCAGCTTTAAGCCATTTTTTTAGTAATTCTAAATCTGTTTGTTCCATTATACAGGTTTTGAGGGAATCTGAGAGTTCTCCTAGATCTTCAAGAAGTTCAATTACATCTTCCGCCTTGCCTTTTGTTTTGCCATCTTTCCAGCCCTCCGCTCTGCAAAACTGGTTAAAGGAAGAAGCCGAGAACACCGAGCCGCCCACCCTTGCCGATTACATTCAAGGCATTTTGTCATGCAAGGCACAGATGGGAAAATCGGGATATTCACAATCGTTGTATAACCTCAAAGACGCGGCAAATATGCTGAATTTCCTGCAAGCCAATAACATCATAGATATGACAGGGCTTGATGAAAAATTCAAGTCCATGATAGGGGAACAACTGGATATTCAAGGGAAACTGAAACCCGTTGAACGGCGGCTTGCCACTCTGAAAAAGCAATTAGAGCAAGCCGATATTTATTTCAAGTACAAGGGAAAGAAGCCGCCGCCATGTTTTCAGACTTTTGTTAGACTTGATAAACTGGTCAATAAAAAATATGTTTTTTATGATATTGAATGAAATCCTCTTTATTAAAAGATGGCAGATACCCGTATTCGTCTAAAATCAACTTAAGTATTGCGGCAGCTCTTGCTTGGGTATTGATACTTTTCGTAGGATTAAATTCAATATCTGTAAAATAATTGTAACTTGAAATTACATTGATTTCATCTGTTGTAAATGATTGTTTTATAGCAGTAATATAGATAAAATCATAGAATACCGTTTGAGGAATTAAAGGAAAATCTTCATTTTGGTAACGAAATGCTTTTAGGCTTCCTGATTTTAGCAATCTCTCATCACGCTTAGCTTCTTTCGGTGATACATCAAGCAAATCAAGATAAGGTCCTCCATTCTCAAAAACTTTAGCGCTCTGAAAAATATTCTCAAGAGTATAGCTATTTATCTTGAGATTAAACGCACTTAATTTAATGCCAATGGCTTCCATGCTCTTAGTGCTGATTTCCAATGGTTTAGCGTTTACATCTGCTTTTATAATTGCATTGTGTAGACTTTTTATGGATTTTTGTTTTTGAGATACTGCAAAACCAGAATACCATTCAAACGAATACATTTCACTAATAACTTTTCCTTGA
>ERZ808037.422-NODE-422-length-40105-cov-4.207855_pt1 | contig 40105 bp, 36 predicted proteins | sample MGYA00380190_ERZ808037 | MGnify/ENA primary metagenome ERZ808037 (study PRJEB31490, sample SAMN06133399) | mouse gut metagenome | isolation source: J9 | host: mice | place: China: Chengdu | collected 2015-05 ...
ATGCGCGCGCGTTGCCGGCGTCATGGCCGCGAAGCAGACGTCGAGCCTCATCCCGATGTGCCATCCGCTCAACATCACGAAGGCGAAGGTCGAGTGCGACCCCGTTCAAGCGGGCGACCGCGAAGACGGCCGCGTTGGCATTCACATCACGACGACGTGCGGCGTGACCGGCAAGACCGGCATTGAAATGGAAGCGCTCACCGCTGCGAGCGTCGCGTGCCTGACCGTTTACGATATGTGCAAGGCGGTCGACCGCGGCATGGAGATCATGGACGTTCGCCTGCTCAAGAAAGACGGCGGCAAGACCGGATTGTGGCTCCGCGACAATGCCTAAACCGCAGATAAAGATGGGCGCGTCCATTTCGGATTACCGGCAAGTCCGCTTCGCGCCCGGCGTCATGCTGTCGCCGCAATCGAGTGTCGTCGGCGATGTCGAGCTTGGCGAGGACGTGTCCGTGTTCGCCGGCGCGCAGATCCGCGGCGACTGCGAGCCCATCCGCATCGGGGCGGGTACGAACATTCAGGAAAACGCATGCCTCCATGTGAGCGTCGGCAGCCCGTTGACTGTTGGTGCCAACGTGACCGTCGGTCATGGCGCCATCTTGCATGGCTGCACGATCGAGGACAACGTGCTCGTCGGCATGGGCTCCATCGTGATGGACGACGCCCATATCGCGCGCGACTGCATCGTCGGCGCGGGCTCGCTCGTCACGCAGGGCAAGGAGTTTCCGCCTCGCACCTTGCTCATGGGCCGTCCGGCCCGCGCCGTGCGCGAACTGACCGACGGGGAAATCGAGTCGATGGTCACCGTCGCCGGCACGGCATATGTCGAAGTCGCCCTCGCCATGACTGCCGACGGCCTGTTAGCGACGCCATCCGAAAGCGCCGACGTTTGGCCTGAATGAGACAGGAAGCCAGGCATTGTGTCTCGTTGGAGATGAGACACAACGCCTGGCTTCCCGTCTCATTTGTTACCTTTCAACAGCCGTTCAGCGTCCTGTTTGCCCTGGTGAGCGTGATATCATTTAGACACGTGTTTCAGTCGGCGTTTACGTGGATTATCAGCGGGGTAGACGTATGGAGAGGCATCAGTTTACCGAGGCCGAACTCTCCTTTGCAGAAGGAGCGCGCATCCCGTTTGCCATTTACCAGTTCCTCGATAAGCGGGTCGTCACGCTTGCGCTTTCAGCTGGTTTTTGCGACTTGTTCGGCTATGAGCTCCCCGATGCTTATGACCTCATGGACAACGATATGTATCGTGATACGCACCCCGATGATGTGGCGCGTATTTCCGGGGCTGCGTTTCGGTTTGCTACCGGGGACGGCGAATACAATGTCGTTTACCGCACGAAGCGCGACGGCGTCTATCGCGTCGTCCATGCGTTCGGCGAGCATATCTACACGGATGATGGCGCGCGCCTCGCGGTCGTGTGGTATGTAGACGAGGGTGTCAGCATCGAAGGGGTCGACGAGTTTCGCCGCGAACTCAATGAGGCGCTCGACAAGATGTTGAGCGAGGAGGCGGCTTTCCATAAGAGCTATTATGACCGGTTGACCGGGCTGCCGAGCATGTCGCGGTTTTTCGAGTTGGCTGAGGCGGGCAGGAAACGGTTGTTGGCGAACGGCGAAGACCCGGCGTTTCTGTTCATAAACTTAACCGGCATGAAGGTTTTCAATCATCGCTATGGCTTCGCCGAGGGCGACAAGCTGATATCTTCGATGGCGAAGGTGCTCGCCAGTCGCTTTGGCAGCGAGAGTTGCGCGCGCGTTGGCAAGGACCATTTCGTGGTCTTTACCGCTGCAGCCGACCTGGAGGACGTGCTCTGGGATGTTTTCGATGAGTTCGAGGGAGCCAACGACGGGCGCAACCTCCCGGTGCAAGTGGGAATCTACATCGACCGGTCGGAGACCGCCGATATCGTCATGGCATGTGACAAGGCGCAGTATGCCTGTAAGCTCGAGCACGACTCCTATGTGTCGGGGTTCCGCTATTTCAACGACGAGATGATGGCGGTCGAGGAGCATCGGCAATACATCATCGACAACGTCGATCGCGCAATCGAAGAGGGTTGGATTCAGATCTATTACCAGGCGATCGTGCGCGCGTCGAATGGTCGGGTTTGCGACGAGGAGGCGCTGGCACGTTGGATCGATCCCGAGGAGGGTTTCCTGCCGCCGGCCGATTTCATTCCGGTCCTGGAGGAAACGCGGTTGATATACAAGCTCGACCTTTACGTGGTCGATCAGGTCATCGCGAAGATGAAGCGTCAGGCCGATGAGGGAATCTATGTCGTTCCCCAGTCTGTGAACCTGTCGCGCACCGACTTCGATTCGCTTGATATCGTCGAGGAGATCCGTCGCCGCGTCGATGCGGCCGGAATTCCTCGCGAGAAGCTGACGATTGAAATCACGGAAAGCGCCGTTGCGAGTGACTTCGCCTTCATGAAGGACCAAATCGAGGCGTTCCAGAAACTGGGATTCAGGGTTTGGATGGACGATTTCGGCAGCGGGTATTCGTCGCTCGACGTGTTGCAGGACATTCACTTCGACCTGATCAAGCTCGACATGCGCTTCGTCGCGGGAATTGATAGCGACGATGGTGATGATGGCAAGGTCATCATCACCGAGCTCGTGAGGCTGGCGATGGGCTTGGGCGTCGACACGCTCGCAGAGGGCGTCGAGACCAAGGAGCAGGCTGACTTCCTGAAGGAGATCGGCTGCGGGAGGCTGCAAGGTTTCTATTACACGAAGCCGATTCCCGTCGACGAGATCGTCGATCGCGATCGGAAGGGGATCACAATTGGGTTTGAGAACCCCGATGAGGCCGGCTATTACGCCGCTATCGGCAAGATCAATCTCTATGACATGGGCGTTATCGCCCATGAAAGCGGCAAGGCGTTCCAGCAATACTTTGACACGGCGCCGATGGCGATTTACGAGATTTCGCAAGGTAAGTTCTGCGTCATCCGCTCGAACAAGCCTTACCGCGACTTCATGGAGCAGGCTTTCGGGGCGCCGCTGGCCGCCGATGATTATGACTTGACCATGCAGGTCGAAGGGGTGAGCTCCCCGTTCCTCGATGCGTTGCGGCAATGTGCGGAAGACGGGCGCCTTATCGTCGTCGACGAGGAAGTCGGCGATGGCAAGGTCGTCCATTCCGTCGCCAAGCGCGTCGCGGTGAACCCCGTCACGGGGACGGCGGCGGTCGTCGTCTCGGTCGTCGCGATCACCGAGAGCACGGGGCAGTCGCCCGCCGTCACCTATGCGGGCGTCGCGCAGGCGCTTTCGTCCGATTACCGGCATCTCTATTACGTTGACTTGGAAACCGAGAAGTTCATCGAGTATAGCTCGAGCGGCGCTCCCGGCGACCTGTCAATCGAGCGGCATGGCGATGGGTTCTTCCAGGCGTGTGTGGACGATGCGCAGACGCTTCTTTATAATTCCGACATCGATAGGTTCGTGCGGGCGTTCACCAAGGAGAACGTCATGTCGATCATGGACAGTCAAGGGGCGTTCATGTTCTCTTACCGCCAGATGATGGACGGGGAGCCGCTCCATATGCTCCTGAAAGCAGTGCGCATCGGCGGCGACGACAGCCACATCATCGTCGGCGTGAGCGACGTCGACGCGCAGATGAAGCAGCGCGACGAGCTCGAGCGCATGAAGTCGGAACGGGCGGCCTATGCGCGGATCACAGCGCTTTCCGACGATTATATCTGCGTTTACATCGTTGACCCTCTGACGGAGAATTACGAGGAATACAGCGCGACCGGCCAATATGAGGGGCTCGGACTCGCTAAGGCGGGCGACGCGTTCTTCGAGCGCGCGCGCGAGGAGAGCGCATGGGCGCTCCCCGCGGATGACGTCGAGATGTTCAATGCGCGCTTCACCAAGGATAACGTGCTCGGCTCCATCGAGCGTGATGGCAGCTTCGGCCTGAATTACCGCCTGCTGATTGACGGCGAACCGACTGAGGTCGTCCTGAAAGCCGTCGCGGTTGTGGAGTCCGACGAGACCCGCTTGATCATCGGCGTCCGCATCGCTGTCGTTCCCGATCGCTAGCGGCCCTGCATTTGCGCGATGGCCGATTGTTACCTGTCGCTGAGGTTGTTTTTCCACTGTGGCATAGGATAATCAATAAGTTGTCCGACCCCTCGCTAGAGGAGCCGTAATGAAGCGTTGTCTCGCATTTTTCACGAGCGTCGTGCTCGTTTTCGGGTTGTTGCCGCTGCCTGCGTTTGCGGTTTCGGTGACTTCTGCGACCATCGTTCCCGAAGGGGAGCTTGTCGAGGTTGATTGCCCCGATGGCATCTTGCAGGCCGGCGGCTTGAACAAGCCGGCCGAGCCGACATCGGGTCGCAAGGGCCTCAGGACTCAGGCGGCTTCCGACGAAGCTGGCCTCGAAGCCGCGTTACTTGCGGCTGCCGAGAATTGGGATGGCTCCGCGAGCGAGATCGTGGTGGATACGGCTTCGTTTCACGTTCCGGTTTCCCGGTTCAGGAGCATTTACAGTCACCTCCTGAACGAAAACGCCCAGCTCTTCTTTATTCCGGGCCCCTATTCTTATTCGTATAATCTGAGTAATGAGGTAGTTCGGGTCTTCATGAAGGTCGACACGACGTTCAACTCGGGCCATGTCAATGCGTTCAAGTCTGCGGCGAACAAGGCCCTTTCCGGAATTGAAAGCGGCTGGACCGACGAGCAGAAGGCGCTTTACCTGCACGATTATCTCGTCACGACATGCGAATATGATCTTACCTACAGCAATTACTCGGCTTACGACGTCCTGGTCGGCCATTCGGCGGTGTGCCAGGGATATGCGCTCGCTTACGACTATCTGCTCGGACGCGCTGGCGTGGGCAGCAACGTCATCACGAGCGAGGCCCTCGACCATGCGTGGAACCTCGTGACGGTGGCCGACAAGACCTATTACGTTGATTGCACCTGGGATGACCCGTCGAACATCATGGTTGAAAGCTATTGCGGGCATAAGCATTTCTTGCGGAACAAGGCGGGGTTCGTCGGGACTGGACATAATGCGAGTGACTGGATCGATGCATGGGGCGTCAATGTTTATTCGTCCAGCACGCTCGGCGTTTCCGGCGATTACGAGAGCGCCTATTGGCTTGATGTTCTATCTCCGATCTCGCATGTCGGCAACTTGTGGGCTTATGTTCATTCCACTTGGGTTTCAGGTGTTAGTGCGGTCAACGTGATGGCGCACGATTATTCGACTGGCAACGATGTCGCGCTCGCATCCGATCTTCCCGCCAAGTGGGGCTGGCAGGCATATTACAACTGCCTTGCGACCGACGGGACGGCGTTCTACGCCACGGCCCCAAACGGCATCTATCGCATCGCCGCTTTGGAAAACGGCGGGAAAACCCAGGTTTACTCCCTTTCCAGTGCCGAGCAGGCTGCGGGCTCGCTTTACGGAATCATGCGCAACGACGATGCGGGCGGCTTCACTTACTATCTCGCCACGAGCGTGATCTCTGAATTGTCGGGCAAGGGCGTCTTCAATCCCGAGACGGGGAGCTCGACGTCGTGTGATTCGTTGAGCGATGCGAAAGTGACGGTTCCCCAGCAGGTCTTCAGTGGTGCCGAGCTTGAGCCCAGCCCCACGGTGAAGGTCGGCGCGAACACGCTCGAGGAAGGGAAGCACTACCGGGTTCGTTCTTACTCGAACAACGTGAACGCGGGCACCGCGAAGGTCACGGTCGAGGGAATCGGCGGCTATTTCGGGACGGCGACGGGGGCGTTCACGATCAAGCCGATGGCGGTCACGCCGACGGTGACGCTTTCCGGGAAGAGCTTCGTCTACACGGGCGGCCAGATCAAACCGGTGCCGACGGTGAAGGTTGGCGGGACGACGCTCAAATCGGGTTATTCGGTTTCCTATTCGAACAACGTGAACCCCGGCACAGCGAAGGTGACCGTGAGTTTCACGGGCAATTATTCCGGCGCCGCGTCGACCACGTTCTCCATCAGCCCGAAGGCGACGTCTATCTCGAAGTTGAAGGCAGCGAAGAAGGGTTTCACCGCCACGTGGAAGAAGCAGGCGGGCGGCACGACGGGTTATGAGCTGCAATATTCCCTGAAGAAGAGCTTTGCGGGCGCCAAGACCGTCAAGGTCGGCAACACCGCGACGGTGAGCAAGAAGGTCAAGAAACTCAAGGCCAAGAAGAAATATTTCGTTCGCGTTCGCACGGTCTACAACGGTCTGCATTCAACGTGGAGCGCCGTTAAGACCGTCAAGCCGAAATGAGACGCAAAGTCAGGCATCGTGTCTCATATGAAGGGTCCCTCGGGCGGCGGGAATGTCATCCTGAGCGCAGCGAAGGATCTCCTCGGCGTCTGACCAGGCCAGACGGCAACACGGTAAGCTATCCCTCATATCGCAAGTAGCCGTCCCAGGGCATGTTGTAGTAATTCGTGACGCTGATCTCGCGGCCGGTCTGGTCGCCGGCCTTGCCGGAAATCGTGCCGTTCTCGCTGCTGTGCGCGCCCACGTTCTTTCCGCCTCCGAGGTAAATCTCGGTGTGCTGGTTCTGACTGTTGTGTGCGAGGAGGATGTCGCCGCGCCGCAGCCCCGACGTCCCCTTGTGCCATTTGAACCCGATTTTCTTGAGGCATGTCTTCATGTTGCCGGTCCACGATGCGCCCGAGTCGGGGAAGCCGACGGCCTTCAGCGACGCGCACACGAGCGACGAGCAGTCGTAATCGGGCCCCCAGCGGTTGTATTGGCTGTATCCATGCGAATTGTCATTGGCGATGGCGACGGCCCATTTCACGTAGCGGTCTATTAGCTGCGTCGTCTTGCCGCTGTATTTTTTCAGCACGCCTTTCGAGTTCGCTTTGTGCCAGCTGCCCGAAACCCACCAGATGGTTGAGCGCAGCAGATATCCGCGGCCGTCCTCCCACGCGTAATATTTCTTGCCGTTCACTTTGAACAGGCCGGTCTTCACGACGGCGACCGTGCCGTTGCTGACCAGGCGATAGCGTTGTTTCTTGCCGTCGAACGCGCTCGTGGTCAGCCAGCGCGTCTTTGTGTAGAGCTTCCCCGTGTCGCTTGCGAGCAGCAGGCCGTCCTGGTTCGTGAACTTGCCGCGCTCGATGCGGCCCGACCAGGTCGCGAACGCGACGTAGCCCGCTTGCGCGTCGTTTGCGATTTTGGCCGGGTTGACGTAGCGTCCGCGCGCCACGTTGCCGTCGGCGCCGATCCAATAGCGCTGCTTGCCGCTCTGGACTTCGTCGACGGGCGACTCGCTCGACATGAGCCAGGTGCTCTTGAGCTTCTTCCCCGATTTGTAATAGAACCAAGTTTCAGGATCCTGGCTGCTGCGGATCCATCCCGAGGCTTTCTTCTTGTCGACGAGCTTGACGCGGATCGCCTCGATTTGGAGCTCCCGGTTGGTGGTCCCGGCCGTCTCGCCGTTGCGCATGCGGCGCTGCCATCCGACGTCCTGCACGTAAGCGCGGTAAACGACATCATATTTCGATGCGATGCCGCCGGTCAGCTTGACCTGGAACGCCTCATATTTCTTCGAGGTTCCAAGACCCGCCCCGTCGCGCTTCCAAGCCGTCCATTTCCCGCTTTTCAGCCGCGCGCGATACATCACGCTGCCGCCGTAGGCGCCGGCGTCAAGGCTTATCTGCAAGTTGGTCAGGCGCTCGTGCGCCCGCACGTTGCCCGCGATGCTGTAATTCGACCCCCAGGCGCTCCAACCGCCCTTCTGCGCGTTCTCGCGATAGCGAACCCCGATGATCCCCATCTTCTCGCTTATCGCGGGCGTGGCTTTCTTCACGAGCTTCACGCGGATGGCGCGGATTGCGTTTCCGCTGTTGGTCGCCCCCGACACGCTGCCGTTCTGCTTCCAGTCCTGCCACTTGGTCTTCTGCGTGTTCGTCTGGTAGGAAACATCGTAGGTTTTCGAGAGCTCGCCGGTGAGCGCGATGCGAATGGCGTCGATCGCCCGGTTGTCCATGGCGCTCGCCGCCGCGTTGTCTGATTGCGCCGCCATCCAACCGGCTCCCGCGACGTGGATTTGATATTGCACGCTGCCGCCGAGGTCGCCCGTTAATTCGAACTGCAAGGATTCGAGCTGTTTCTTCTTCGCTGTCGATCCGGCTGTCTTGCCGTTCGATTTCCAGCCTTGCCACGTGCCGTTTGCCAGTTTTGCCCGGTAAAAGATGCCGGGTTCGGTTTCGGTGGAGGCGGGCTCGCTCTGGGTTTTCAGCGTCCCCGCGGAAAGGTCCTTCGAGGTGTCGGCATATGCGCTGTCGTGCGAAGATGCACCCGTTGCGCCAAGTGCGGCGATTGCCAGGGCGGCAAACACCGCAATGGCGAGGAACGCCATTTTGGGCACGCCGCGTTTGCCGATGTCGGCGAGATGCGTCATGGATACTCCGTTTCATTTGCGATTGTGTGTATTTTACCGTCCGAGCGGCTAATTGAGAAGAATTCTTGCAGGACTACAGAAGAGTGTTATCATTAGCAAGCTGTTAATCAAGTGAGGGAAACCTCCACCTGGTTCGGCGCCTCGAGCAGCCGATGGGTCACGCGAATATGTTTGCTTGATGCGAATGCGTTTCGTTTGCCCGTCGTGTGCGACGGGTTTTTTATTGGATGCACGCAGTAAGCACGTAGAAAGTAGGTGAGCGCGATAGCTGCTCAAGAGCCAAGGCTCAACGAACGAATCACCGCGCGCGAGTGCCGGCTGATTGGCTACGACGGCAACCAGATGGGGATTTACCCCACGGTTCAGGCCCGTCGCATCGCCGAGGACGAGGGCCTCGACCTGGTCGAGATCGCTCCGAACGCCGAGCCGCCTGTTTGCCGCATCATGGATTACGGCAAATACAAATATGACCAGGCGATCAAGGCGAAGCAGGCGCGCAAGAACCAGTCCAAGATCGAGACGAAGGAAATGAAGTTCCGCCCGAAGATCGATGTGGGGGACTACAACACGAAGAAGAAGCACGTCCTTCGCTTCCTTGCGGCTGGCAACAAAGTCAAGATCACCATCATGTTCCGTGGTCGCGAGATGTCTCATCCCGACCAGGGCCTCTCGATCCTCGAGAAGCTCGCGGACGACCTGAAGGACGTGGCGGTTATCGAGAGTCAGCCGAAGATGGAGGGGCGCAACATGCACATGCTGATCGCGCCGCTGCCCGAGGCGACCAAGAAGAAGAACAAGTCGAAAGACGAAGAAGGAAAGGACGAGTAAATGCCTAAGATGAAGACGCACCGCGGTTCCGCCAAGCGATTCCGCGTGACCGGCTCCGGTAAGATCATGAGGGCGAAGGCCTACAAGAGCCACATTCTGACGAAGAAGAGCCAGAAGCGTAAGCGCAACTTCCGCAAGGAGACCGAAGTTGCTACCGCCGACAAGCGCGTCATCGCACGCAATCTTGGTCTGCGCTAATCGTTAACCCGGAAGTTTCGTTTGAAGGAGATTTATCATGGCTCGTGTTAAGCGTTCCGTTAATGCCCGCAAGAAGCGCCGCACCACTCTCGACCGCGCGAAGGGCTACTATGGCGCGAAGTCGCGCACCTATACGAAGGCCAAGGAGCAGGTTCAGCATTCGCTGCAATACCAATACCGCGATCGCCGCAACAAGAAGCGCGAGATCCGCAAGCTCTGGATCACCCGCATCAACGCCGGCGCGCGTGCAAATGGCCTGTCCTACTCCGTGTTCATGAACGGCCTGAAGAAGGCCGGCGTCGAGCTCGACCGCAAGGTCCTGTCCGACATGGCGATCAACGATCCCGAGGCGTTTGCTCAGCTCGTTGAGATCGCCAAGAAGGCCGTCGCGTAAGCACTGCTGAGTGAAGGTTTTGAAAAGCCCCTTCGGGGGCTTTTCTTGTATTAGAATGTTGCAACATTCAATTAGGAGGACGAGATGACGCAGTCAGAGGCGGTATTCCCTACAGCACAGCATGGAAGCGTGGCAGTGTTGATTCCGTGCTACAACGAAGCAGTTACCATCGCAAAGGTGATCGACGATTTTCATCGGAGCCTTCCTGACGCGGACATCTACGTTTACGACAACAATTCTTCGGATGGCACCGCCAAGATCGCGGCTGACCACGGGGCGATTGTTCGCCGCGAGCCGCGGCAGGGCAAGGGCCACGTTGTTCGGCAGATGCTGCGCGATATCGACGCCGACTATTACGTTATGGTCGATGGAGACGACACCTACCCGGCGGAGGCTGCGGGGGATTTGCTCGCGCCGCTCATCACCGGCGAAGCTGACATGTGCGTGGGCGATCGCCTGTCGAACGGCACCTATGGCGAGGAGAACGACCGCGCGTTCCATGGTTTCGGCAACGACCTGGTGCGCGTGCTTATCAAGTGGATTTACGGCTTCAAGTTCTCCGACGTCATGACGGGCTACCGCTCGTTCAACCGTGTGTTCGCGAAGACGATGCCAGTGCTCTCGCCCGGCTTTGAGATCGAGACCGAGCTGTCGATTCATGCGATCGACAAGGGCTGGAAGATCACCGAGGTCCCGATTGATTATCGCGACCGTCCCGAAGGTTCCGAGTCGAAGCTCTCGACGTTCTCCGACGGCATGAAGGTGCTCAGGATGATTATGTCGCTGTTTAAGGACTATCGCCCGATGGCGCTGTTCGGCTGGATTTCGCTGATCTTCGTGGTGCTCGGGCTCATCGTGGGCATCCCGGTCGTCACCGAGTTCGCTCACACCGGGCTGGTGCCGCGTCTTCCCTCGGCCGTGCTCGCCACGAGCCTCGTTGGCGTCGGCTTGCTCAGCTTGACGTGCGGGTTGATCCTCGACACGGTGGTGAAGGGCACGCGCAAGCAATATGAGCTCATGGTGATTAATGCCTATAGTGCGCAGAATAAGTAACTGATGGGGAACGGCCCTTTAGGGCGCGGCCGAATCGGTTATGCTGCAATTGCAAGGGGAGCCGTTGCTGCCTTTTATGTCCGACCAAGAACATGAGCGGGTCGCTGTTGGCTCCCCTGCAATTTGAATGCTACCAGCGTTTTTCGCAGTTTTGTCGCAGATGCGAAAAACCCCGCTTTCTTGGGAATTTCTGTTGGAAAGCGCCTGAAATGTTCCCCAGTTGCACAAAAACGCGCGTTTCCGTTGCGTAGAACGCGTCTATCTCCACAATTCGATGTCTTATCCGCGAGTTAAGATGCTTGCGGTTTCCACGTGATAGGTCTGTGGGAACAGGTCGACTGGAGTTGCCGATTCCAGATGGAAGCCCGCGTTTTCGAGCCGGGCCACGTCGCGCGCCCAGGTTGCCGGGTCGCAACTCACATAGGCAATGCGCGCGGGCGCGGCGGCCGCGATGCTCTCGATGATCTCGGGCATCAGCCCGGCGCGCGGCGGGTCGACGACTAGCGCGTCGAGTTCTCCGAGCTCGGGAAGCTCGCGGGTGGCGTCTCCGCCGACGACTTCGATGTCGACGCCGTTCTGGTCTGCGTTATATCGCAGGTCGCGCACCGATGATTTGGCGGCTTCGACGGCCACGACGTCGGCGCCGGCGATCGCGAGCGGGATAGAGAAGGTGCCGCCGCCTGCGTAAAGATCTGCGACGTAAGCGCCGTCAAGGTCGCCGATCTTGGCGAGCACGGTCTCAACGAGCTTGCCTGCTTGGGCGGTGTTTACCTGGAAAAACGACGGAGCCTGAGTCGAAAACTCGACGTCTCCGATGCGCTCGCGCCAATAGCCGCGTCCGTCGAGCGTCTCGATGCCCTTGATCTTCCGCGCCTTGCCGGGTTCGGCGAGCACGCGCACGACGCTCGTCGTCTTGAGCGCGCTCGTGAGCGTTTTCGCGACGGCGGCGCGGGGAAACCCGCTTGGTGGTGTCCAGAGCGCCACCTCGAGGTCGCCGGTGGCCAGGCTGTGGCGCACGCCGACGCGGTAGATGCCGAGGTCCTGGCTGCCTTGCAGATAACGCAGCGCACCGCGCAGCGCCTTCGGGGCCTTCTCGATGGCCTTGTGCGCGAGCCTCGTCGAATCGGCGCCGACCGGTTCGTTTGTTCCCTCGCGGTAAAACCCGAGTTCCAGCCTGCCGTCCTGCCCGATGAAGCAGGAGAGCTCGAGCTTGTTGCGGTAATTCCACTCGCGGCGGCTCGGAAGGCATTGCTCCACCACTTCTTCGGCGCGTGCCGCGTCCATGCGAGCCGTGTGGACGAGCGCGCCCACGATGTTTTCGCGCTTCGCCTTGAGCTGAGCTTCATAAGAGAGGTGTTGCCAGGGGGCCGTTCCGCACACCTGGTCGATGGGGGAGAGCGGCTTCACCCGGTCGGGCGATGCTTCGACGACGTTCGAGACCCTGGCACGCGCAAACGAGTCCTTGTCCTCGACGATCTCGATTTCGGCTACATCGCCCGGCGCTCCGCCTTCGACGAAGACGGTCTTCCCGTCAGGCAAATGCCCGATTGCGTCGGCTCCATAGGCCATCCGCTCGATTTCAACAGTCTGTTTCATTGAACCCAATCGTTAGAGAAATGGCGTCCCCGGCGGGATTCGAACCCACGACCTTCTGCTCCGGAGGCAGACGCGCTATCCAGCTGTGCCACGGGGACGCAACCCGTTCAGTATAACGTATCTCGCATTTGGGGCCATGCCTGTGCTTGCTGCCACATCGGGTCTGCACACGTCCGCGTGAGATCCATTTCAGAAGCCTTCATGTTGGAATATCGGGATAGTGAATGAGTTGCTGTGAGGATATTCGGATAATGAACGGATTTAGAGCTGTTTGTCGGGAAAAATCCGTTCACTATCCAATTATTCCAACATGAAACACGCAGGCTGGTCATTCGCCTTATAATGTTGCAGTTTCAATTCGCGTTCGAGGAAGGCTGACATGGCTGGCATGGACATCAAGCCCGATGCGCAGGGCAAAGTGCGCGACCTTTACGACCTTGGCGACAAGCTGCTGCTTGTCGCGACCGACCGAATCTCCGCGTTCGATTACATCCTCGAAGACGAGATTCCGCACAAGGGCGCGGTGCTCACGCAGATCTCGTGCTTCTGGTTCGAGCTGCTCGACGGCGTCGTCGAGAACCATCTCGTCTCGACTGACGTGGCGGACCTCCCCGAGCGCTTCCAGCCTTACGCGGATTATCTGCGCGGGCGGTTCATGCTCGTGCGCAAGGCCGAGATGTTCCCGGTCGAGTGCATCGTGCGCGGCTACCTCGCGGGCAGCGGGCTTAAGGAATATGAGGTGCAGGGGACCGTTTGCGGCATCGAGTTGCCGACCGGCCTCGTGAATTCATCGAAGCTCGCCGAGCCGATCTTTACGCCGTCGACGAAGGCCGAGATCGGCGATCATGACGAGAACATCAGCTTCGAGCGCTGTGCCGATTTGCTCGGCGCCGAAGATGCGGCAGCGCTTCGCGACCTGTCGCTCAAGGTCTACACGACGGCGCGCGACCATGCGGAGAAGCGCGGCATCATCATCGCCGATACGAAGTTCGAGTTCGGCCGCTTGAACGGCGAAATCATTCTGGCCGACGAGGTGTTGACACCCGATTCCTCGCGCTTCTGGCCGGGCGACGAATATGAGCCGGGCAAGAGCCAGCCGAGTTTCGACAAGCAGTTCGTGCGCGATTGGCTCACCGCCAACTGGGACAAGACCGGCAACCCGCCGCGCCTGCCCCGGGAAATCATTGAGCGCACGAGCGAAAAATACGTCCAGGCCTATGAGAAGATCACCGGCCGCAAGTTCGAGTTTTAGGAACCAAACATGTCTCAACGCAATTTCATGAACGACCGCTACAACGAGGAAAACAAGAAGGGCAGCACGCGCAAGAGCTCTGCGTCGGCCAAGCCGAAGGCGCAGCGTGCGGCCACGGTGCGCGAGCCGGCGCCGAAGACGAAGAAGCAGAAGAAGGAGGAGGCGCGTCAGCGCGAGCGTGCAGCGGCCGAGAAAGCCGGCTACATGGAGTCTCGTTTCGAGACTACAGACACTTACAAGCGCCTGCGCCGCATCTGGTGGGTGCTGCTCGTCGCGGCCATCCTTTGCACGGTCCTGTCGTTCGCGCTTTCGAAGAACGAGAGCTTCAACCAGCTTGCGATGGTTGCCATGGTGTTGGCTTACGTGCTGATCATCGCTGCGTTTTACATCGACCTCGGCAAGATTCGCAAGGAACGCAAGATTTATGCCGCTTCGGTCGCGAACAACAAGTCAAAGGAGGCGCGCCGCGAGCAGAAGCGCATGCGCGCCGAGAAGCGTGAGCAGGAGAAGGAAGCCGCCGAGAAGTTCGAGGCCGCCAAGGCCGAGGAAGAGGCCAAGAAAGAACAGGGCTTCTTCGCGCGTTTCCGCAAGAAGGAAGACGCCCCTTCTGAAGAAGAGGCATCTCAAGAGGTTTCTGCTTAAGGGTTGTCGTGCCCGCCTTTCGGGCGCGGGCGGGCAAATAGCCCGCCCCTACGGGTGGCGGCGTGGTGTTTAGGCCGTTTGCGGTTCCGCGTGGTGCTTGCGCGTGAGCAGGTAGAAGATCGGCGTGTCGACTGCCGCCAAGACGAACTTGCAGAGGTATTGGCCGACCATCATGGCGCCGAGCTGCGGCAGCATCGCCGGGTCGAACAGCCAGCCGAATCCGAAGCCGAACGCGATGCCGATGAACACGACCGTGTCGATGGCCTGCGAGGTCATGGTCGAGGCGTTGTTCCAAATCCAGCGGCTGCGGGTCGTGCCGCCGTTTGCGAGCACGCGGTTGCGGATGCGGTGGAATAGGAAGACGTCCCATGACTGCGCGAGCAGATAGCCCGTCATGCTGGCAAGCACGAACACCGCGTTCTGTCCGAGCAGCAGGTCGTAAGCATTCTGCATGGCCGGGTCGGCTGCCGGCAGAACCTCGCCGATGAGAATCAGGCACGTCGCGAGCACCTGGCAGGCGAAGCCGCCGAGCACGACGGTGCGCGCCTCCTTCTTGCCCCAAATCTCACCGATGACGTCGGTCATGAGGAACGTCACGCAATAGCAGATGACCGCCGAGGGCACGAGGATGGTGCTGCCGAACAGCGGGATGCCCGTCTGGATGGTCTTAGCCGTGATGACGTTGGAAATCACGAGCGCCACGGCGAACACCATGGCGCAGATCAAAAGGTTAGCATTCGTTTTCCGCACAGTAGTACCTCCTTGTTTTTTTAGGTTGGTAATCGCGACAACCCCCGGTGCGGCCCGGGAACCGTTGGGCATTCTACCCCAAATCGATTTGCTCGAAAAGACGGCGCTCAGCTATCTCCACATAATCGAAATCCGGGTTCGCCCAGTTGGCGAACGGGTGGATCGCAATGCCGCCGCGCGGGACGAACAGGCCCTTGACCTCGATGTATTTCGGCTGCATGAGCTCGATGAGGTCCTCCATGACGATGTTCGTCACGTCTTCGTGGAAGTCGCCGTGGTTGCGGAAGCTGAACAGGTAAAGCTTCAGCGACTTGCTCTCGACCATGCGCACGTTCGGGATGTAGTTGATGAGCAGGGTGCCGAAGTCGGGCTGCCCCGTGATGGGGCACAGCGTCGTGAACTCGGGGCAGCGCAGCGTCACGAAATAGTCGTGGTCGGGGTGCTGGTTCTCGAACGTCTCGAGCACGCCCGGGTCGTAATCAGTCGGAATCTCGGCCTTACGCCCGAGCACCGTGAGGTTATCGGTTCTGCTCATGCTGTCTCCTCTGGATGCCGCTTTTCTTTGTCTACGCTATTATATAGGTTCGTGAACAGGGGAGGACAGCGTGGCTCAGCAGCACTATCCGAAGAGCACTATCGAGTTCATCAGGCGTAACGTCGTTTATGTCATGGGCGTTGTGGGAGTCGTTGCTGCGGCGGTGGTTCTTTTCGTGGTTGCTGGTGCCGTGTTGACCGGGTGTTCGGTCGAACAGGGTGCGGCTAATTCGTCGGAATATAAGAGTCCCTATGATTGGACGAAGGTCGAACGCAACGGTGACCGTTTGCAATACGTCGTCGACGGAAAGGTGAAATCGCGCGCAGGCGTCGATGTTTCCGAGAACCAGCATGACATCGATTGGGACGCGGTGGCTGCTGATGGCATCGATTTCGCGATGGTGCGTTTGGGTTATCGTGGCGCGACCGAGGGCAACCTTTACCTTGATAGCGGATATTGGGACAACCTCGACGGCGCCCGCGCAGCTGGCCTCGACTGCGGCGTTTACTTCTTCTCGCAGGCACGCACGGTTGATGAGGCTGTTGAAGAAGCCGATTACGTGTTGACTTATTTGAATGGCACTTCGCTTGAATACCCGATTGCGTTTGATTCGGAGGTGGTTGTGACGAGCGACGGGCCGCCGCGAACTTCGAGCTTGAACGGCAGTGAGATGACCGCAATTGCGAAGGCGTTTTGCGACCGCGTGCAAGAGGCGGGCTATCGCGCGATGGTTTACGGCAACGGCAAGGACATGGCTCGTTATGCTGACGAGGACATAGCCGGCTATCCGGTTTGGTGGGCCGAGTATGACTCGTCTTATCCAGACCACGACCTCGACATCACCATGTGGCAATATTCGAATGCCGGCGAAGTCGCCGGCATCCCTGCTGCGGTCGATTTGAACATCGACCTGTCTGGAGTCTTCAGCTAGGAGTTAGTTCGACGTTTCTTGCGCAACGAGCTGGGCAGCACCATATTGCTCGCGCAGCGCCGGCTTGTCGATCTTGCCGGTCGCGTTGCGCGGGACCGTGGCGAAGATGTATTTCCGCGGGCGCTTATAGCGCGGCATGTCGAGGCAGAAGTCTTCCATCTCCGCTTCCGTGCAGGTTCGGCCGTCCTTCAGCTCGATGATCGCGCAAGCGATCTCGCCGAGACGCTCGTCGGCCACGCCGATGACGGCGACGTCCTTCACTGCTTCGTGCTTGCGGATGAACGTCTCGATCTGGACGGGGTAGAGGTTCTCGCCGCCCGTGATGATGACGTCCTTCGCGCGGTCGACGAGCGTGATGAACCCGTCCTTGTCGATTTTGGCGACGTCGCCTGTGTAGAGCCAGCCATCGCGCAGCGACTCGGCCGTGGCCTCGGGGTTGTTGTAGTATTCCACCATCACGCAGTTGCCGCGCAGGCAGAGCTCGCCGACGTCTTCGCTGCCCGGTTCGATGACCGAGCCGTCCTCGCGTCGAATCTCGGCTTCCCAGCCCCAGCCGGGCACACCGTTCGTGTCGAGGTGCTCGAAGTTCTCGACGCCGAGGTGGATCGACCCCGGCCCCATGCCTTCGGACAGGCCGTAGTTATTGTCGTAATCGTGATGCGGGAACTGCTTTTTCCAGCGCCTCACCAGCGAAGGCGGCACCGGCTGCGCGCCGATGTGCATGAGTCGCCACTGGTCGAGGCGGTAATTGTCGAGGTCGACCTTCTTGTCGTCGATCGCGTCGAGGATGTCTTGCGCCCACGGCACGAGCAGCCACACGAGCGTGCAGTGCTCTTCCGAGACCGTCTGCAGGATCCAGTCGGGCCGCACGCCGCGCAGGATGACGCCCTTGCTGCCGCTGACCAGGCTGCCGAACCAGTGGATCTTCGCGCCAGTGTGGTAAAGCGGCGGGATGCACAGGAAGCAGTCGTCGCGTGTCTGCCCGTGGTGGTGCTGCTCGCAAAGCCCCGCTTGCAGGAGGCTGCGGTGGTTGTGCAGGATGGCCTTGGGGAAACCGGTCGTGCCGCTGCTGAAGTAAATCGCCGCGTTGTCGTCGTCGTTGATCACGACATCGGGTTCCTCCGCAGCGAAGTGCGCGACGCGCCGGTTATAGCTGTGCGCGAACGTGGGGCAGTCCTCGCCGACGAAGTAGAGGTTGCCCACCTGCGGAATGCGGTAGGCGATCTGCTCGACGCGCCCGATGAACTCCGGCCCGAACACGAGCACTTCGGCATCGGCCAGCTCGAGGCAATATTTGATCTCGTCGGCCGTGTAGCGGTAGTTTAGCGGCACGGCAACCGCGCCCGCCTTCAACACGCCGAAGTAAATCGGCAGCCACTCGAGGCAGTTCATGAGCAGGATGGCGACCTTCGTGTCGCGCTTCACGCCCGCGTCGATCAGCAGGTGCGCGAAGCGGTTCGCCTGGTCGTTGAACGCGCGCCAGGTGATCTCGCGGCGATAGCGCTGCGACGGCGGAGCCTCGACGAGCTCGTAATCGCGCCACGTTTTGCCACGCTCATCGCGAATCGCGGGGTTGACCTCGACGAGCGCGATGTCGTCAGGATATTTCGCCGCGTTCATAATCAGGTAATCAGTTGCTGGCATGTTCCTCTCCTGAATCGTTCTGGTCCCCTGCGTCGAGGAAGATCTTTCTCGTTACGAAATTCCAGATCATCACGACGGCGGTCGCGAAGATCTTGACGATGAGGTAAGCGTGCTCGCTGAGCCATTCCGGCCAGCCGATGAGCTCGACGCCGCCCCACATGAGGCCGTTGTTGATGCCGAGGCCGATGACCGACAGCACGACGAAGATGATGAACTCGCGCCGGCGTGACATGTCTTCCTTGTGCGTGAAGACGTAGCGCATCGACGCGATGTAGTTGAAGATGACCGAGACCGTGAAGCCGATGGTCGCGCTGACGAGGTAGTTGATGCCGAGGATTTCCGTGCAGAACGCGAGCAGGCCATAGTCGATGAAGAACGCGATGACGCCCACGACCCCGAATTTCATGAACTGTGCGATGAGTTTTTTCACGCAGGCAAGTATAGCAGGATTAGTATCGTGCTGGCTGCTGCTTGCTTGCCGCCTTTCTCGTAGGGGCGGGCTATTGCCCGCCCGTCCGCCATGGTTGAAGGGCGGGCAATAGCCCGCCCCTACGTTTTGCCTGCTACTCCCCGAGCGTCATTTGCATGAGGTAGACGCTTTCGCGCAGTTCGTGGGCTTGTTGCTTCGTGATGTCGCCGCGGGCGCGCAAGCGGCTTATCTCCTCGAGCTCGATCTCGAGGCCGCGGGCATCGGCTTCCTCGGCGTGCTTGCGCGCGATGCGGAACTGCTCGCCGAAAGTCTGGCGCATGTTCGCGGGCATCGCCTCGCGTGCATCGGGCTCGATGGCGCGCTGCGGGTCTTGCGCGACGTCTTGGCCGAAATTGATGCGTCCCCACAGCGACTCGCAGGCGCTTTGGTGCTCGTTGGCGAGGACCTGCGCGATCTCCGAGCGGCGCCCGTCATTTTCGGAGGCGACGCTTTCGAGGTAGTTGATGGCGACGCGCTCGAGTTCGATGGCGAACAGGCACGTGTCGTAGTAAGCGCGCTCGGCCTGCTCGTCTTGCACTTGCGTCGGGAACGCCGAGCGCCAGAGCAGCCCGATCCGGCCGCGCAGGCTGCGGAAGCGCGATCCGACTTTCGTGCCTTTGCCGATGTAGCCGACCGATTGGCGGATGCCGTGCAGCATTTCGTAATGGGATGCGTTTTCTTCGTCTAGTTGGATTTCGTCGGCGCGCGCCTCTTGCCGCTTGAGCACCTCGCTCATGAGCTCGGCCATGATATCGCCGCAGCCTTCCATTTGCATGCGCTCGCGGAACAGGCGGGCGCGGTATCGTGCGGCCACGAGCCGCAGTGCGGGGACATATTCGGCGTTCTCGTTTGCTTTCAAGGTGGCGCGGATCCGCTTCAGCGTGGCTTCGAGCACAGCGATGAGCGCGACCCGCAGTTCGCGTTCCTCGTCGTCTGCGCCTGCTTGCTTCGCGAGCGGCGGTAGCGCGAAGTTTGCGATGAGCAACGTGAGCAAGATGGTGCCCGACGTGAGGAAGATGATGAGGTTGCGCTCGGGGAAGGGGCTGCCGTCGTTCATCGCGAGCGGAATCGTGAAGATGATCGACAGCGTGACGGCGCCTTTCGGTCCCGCGATCGTGGTGATGAGCGCGTCTTTGAGCGTCCGGGCGACGTGCGACGCGCCGCGTTCGCCGGCTTCGGGGTTGCGGTGCACGAGCTCGAGCACCGACACCCAAATGAACCGCAGCCCGATGACGAGCGCCGTCATCATGCAGATGATGCCGATGAGCTGCGGCAAGTTGAACTCGCTTTGCAACGTGGGTGACATCGCCTGCGGAAGCTGCATTCCGAGCAGCACGAACAGCACGCCGTTGATGACGAACACGATGACTTCCCAGACGCCGTTTGAGAGGACCTGCTGGCGCGCGACCTGCGCCGAGACGAGGGCCCCGCGCGTGTTCGCCATGAGCAGCCCCGCCGCGACGACGGCGAGGATGCCGCTCACATGGAAGGTCTCGGCGGCGAGGAACACCACGAACGGCGTTAGGACTTCGTAAAGGACGTGCACGACCGTGTTCTCGAACCCGCGGCGGCGCAGGAAGGTGACGGACAGGACGGCAGCGCCGCCGAACACGAGGCCGGCCAGGATGCCGCCGAAGAACAGCACGAGGAACGACGCGCCCGCATCGACAGCCGAGAACGCGCCGGTGAGCGCGGCGGCAAGTGCGAACTGGAACGACACGACGCCCGATGCGTCGTTTATGAGCGCCTCGCCTGAGAGTAGCGTCTTCTGCCGACGTGACAGCGTGATGGTCGAGCCGAGTGCGGCCACGGCGGCGGCGTCGGTCGGCCCGAGCGCGCCGGCGCACGCGAACGCGGCAGCGAGTGGGATCGACGGGACGAGCCAGTTGAGCGCGAACCCGACGACGAGCACCGTGAGCAGCACGAGCCCGATGGCAAGCGACAGGATCGAGCCCTTGTTGTCCCAGAGGTCGCGTCGGTGCGACTCGCGCGCCTCGTTGAACAGCAACGGCGCGATGAACAGAGCGAGGAACAGCTCGGGGTCGACGTGCACGTCGGCCACCGCGGGCAGCGCGAGCGCCACGACGAACCCGATTGCAACTTGGATGAGCGGCAGCGAGAGCTTCTTCAGCACCTGGTCGAACGGCGATGACAGGATGACGCACCCCAGCAAGATGAGGATGAGTTCGAACGTCTCCACGGCCGCTCCTTACGCAACAGATAAGGTGCCTTGCAAGGAGATTTTACCTGATAAGAGCGCTCGTAGGGGCGGGCTATTGCCCGCCCCTACAGCTTGCATCAATTGCTATTATTCGCCCCCTTTCTCGTCGTTCGGCTTGCTCGGGGGCGTGCCGCCTTTGTCGTTCGAGTCCGAACCGGGGTCGCCCGACGGCTTCTCAGGCGGTGTGCCGCCTTGGTCGCCTGACCCGCCCGGTCCGCCGGAGCCGCCGCCGTCCGGCGGGGTGCCGCCCGGGCCTTCCGAGCTCGATTCGCTCACGACGATGTCGATCGCGTTGCCGGTCGATGCACTCGCGCCGTCATACTCTGCATCCCCTACATGCAGCGTGTAGCCGTTGAGGTCAATCGCCCCGGCCTCGCACGTGAGCGACGTTACCCACGAGTCGCCCGTTAGCTTCCATGTCGAGCCGCTCTCAATCTCGACATAGACGTCGCCTGCCGCGCCGTCGGGGTTGATCGCGCCTGTGAACGCCGAGCTGTCCTTGAGGTAGAGGTTCAGCAGCGACACGTCGTCGACCACCATGTCACCGTCAATCGCCTGGTTCGACGCGTTCAGGATGACTTGCCCGCCGTTGCTGCCCTCGGTGCCCCAACCGGCTGCCGCCGCGCGCAGGAACACGCCGCTTGCGTCTTCGTTCGCGATGGCAGCGTCGGTCAAGTCGATGTTGGCCACCGTGTTGTTCACGAAGAACACGTCGCCGTTCTTGTTCGTGAGTGATCCGCCGTTCATCGAGAAGGACGCTTGTCCGCTCGCCGCGTCGCCCGACATCGACTGGTAAATCATGACTGCTTGGTAAAAGTCGCTCTTGTCGGAGTTCTTCGCGTTGTTGTCCGCAACGAGTTCCACGTCGTTTAACGTGACCGAGTTCTTACCCTCGACGACGATGCCCTGCGAGGCGGTCGACTCCATCTGCGCGTTGCTCACCGTGATGTCCGCCGTCGAGTAAACGACCGGCGAGCCCGTGCCGCTCGTCGTGTAGACGCCGCCGTCGACGTTCACCGTCCCGCCGCCGCGGTCGCTGCGAATCGCCGCCGACGAGCGTCCTGACGTCGTGATGCGCAGGTTCGACGCGTTCGTCGTGCCGCCGCCTGTCGTCATCAGGCCGCCCGAGCAGTTGCCCGACGTCTCGATGACCGAGTCCGCGATGTTCACGGTCGTGCCGTCGCCATAGGAGAACACGCCGTTGGCGTGCGTGCCGTTCGATTCGATGACCATTTCGCTCAGGCTGAGCGTCGCGCCGTTCGTGGCGAACACGGTAGCGTTGTCGCCGTAGAAGTCCGCTTCGTCACCGCTTGCGGAGTCGCCGGTTTTCTCGACGGCCGTGTTCGCGTAGCTCGTCGTTTCGCCGTTCGCCTCGATTGCGTGCTCGCCGGCCGTCGAGTTCGTCACCGTCTCGTTCGTCGTGAGCGAGTTCTTCGTCGGCGCCAAGCTCATCGCGCTGGCAGCCGATGCCGTGGAACTTGCCGATGATGAACTCGACGTTGGCGTCGCGTTCGTCCCGCATGCGGTCAACGTTATGACGAGCGCCACGCCCAGCACTGCCGCCGCGATGCCGAGCGCGCGTTCCTTCAAGCTGATTGTTTTCATGGTCGCCCCTTTCCCGGAATGATGGAGACATCATAGCGGCCGACTCTGAAATCGCCCTGAAGGTGGGGCGGCAATCCTGCTGCCTGTCTGCCATGGATGACGGGCGGGCAATAGCCCGCCCCTACGGAATGAATCTGGCATAAAATGAGTGCACGATTAAGGAGGCGGTTCGCATGGCACAGATGCTTTATCAAGGTCACGGTTCTTATCGGTTCGTGCTCGGTGACGGAACGGTCGTTTACGTCGACCCGTTCGCGGGGGAGGGGTATGACCTGCCGGCTGGCCTCGTGCTGGTCACGCACGAGCACGGCGACCACAATCAGGTTGACAAGATGCCGCATGCGGCCGGGTGCGCGGTGGTCCGCGCGGCTGACGTGCATCCCGATGCGGCGACCTACCTCACGGTCGAGAGCCACGGCGTGCGCTTCACGGCCGTCGAGGCGTTCAACAAGAACCACCCGATTGACCAGTGCGTCGGTTTCGTGCTGGAGTTTGACGGCATCACGTTTTACGCGTCGGGAGACACGTCGATGACTGACGACATGCGCTCGGGCAAGCTCGCCGACCTCGGCATCGATTACGCGGTTTTCCCAGGTGATGGCTTCTATAACATGGACGTCATCGAGGCTGCCGAGTGCGCCAAGCTCGTTGGCGCGCGCCACAGCATCCCCATCCACCTCGTTCCTGTCCACGACATGGCGCATCCCGATCTGTTCGACCGCGACCGAGCCGCTGCGTTCAAGGCCCCCGGACGCATCATTGCCGCTCCAGGTGAAGTTTTCGATTTGGAAACGCTCTGACGACCGGCTATTGTTGCGGGAAATGCTCGTGTTATAAGTTTGCTTAAGCAAACTCGTGAGGAAAGGAAGATCATGGGCATTTACGATTTCAAGGTGACGGCGCGCGATGGCAGCGAGCAAGGGCTCGACCAATATGAGGGCCAGGTGCTGCTCGTCGTGAACACGGCGACGGGGTGCGGGTTCACGCCGCATTACGAGCCGCTCGAGGCGATGTATGAGGAATTCCACGACCAGGGTTTCGAGATTCTCGATTTCCCATGCAACCAGTTCGCCGACCAGGCACCGGAAAGCGACGATGAGATCTATGAGTTCTGCCAGGTGAAATTCGGCACCAAGTTCCCTCAGTTCAAGAAAGTCGACGTCAACGGCGAGACGGCCGACCCGCTGTTCGCGTGGCTCGCGACCGAGAAGCCGTTCGTCAGTTTCGGCAAGGGCATCAAGAACAAGGCCGTCGAGAAGTTCGCGGACATGAACAACAAGAAATTCGGTGACAAGGCCTATGTCAAATGGAACTTCACGAAATTTTTGGTTGACCGCGAGGGCGAAGTCATCGCGCGCTTCGAGCCCACGGAAGACATGGCGGAGGTCAAGAAGGCGGTGGCGGAAGCGCTGTAATCGGCCCCGTTGTCGCGACGTGGGGCTAAAGCAGCGTTTTGTATTGGTAAATGTCCCCTTGCGCCGCCGCGAGCAGCTCCAGTTCGGAGTCCGAGAGCTCCCGGGCTTCGGAGTCGTCTTCGAGCTGCGTTAGTTCGCGCGCCTGCCTGTCCGCGTCAAGCAGGCGCGCGAGCAGCCCGTCCTGAAACGATTCCCGTGCAGGGAAGTCGCATTTCAGGTCGAGGTCTGAGTGGTTGTCATTCAAATAATTCATCATGCCATCCGTGTTCGGCTATTAATTCTCATTAATGTATACGAAGTGAGCCGAAAACCGTTTCAGAATATCTTCGAAAAACGCCCCTCGTTTTATCAGGGCGTTTGTTTGCTATCATGAACATCGACCGGTAAGGATGGTTTTTTGGGAGGGCGTCCGTGGGGTCTGCCGACTTCGAGGCGTTATATCGCGAGAGTTTTCAGAAGGTTTACAACTACGCGTATTACCGCGTTCTCGACCCTGAGCTGGCCGAGGACCTGACGAGCGTCGTGTTCATGAAGGCGATTGACAACTTCGACCGCTTCGACCCGTCGAAGGCGAAGTTCTCCACGTGGGTCATGCGCATCGCGCATAACACGGTCATCGACCACTACCGCACGCGGAAAGTCAACGCGCCGCTCGAGAACCTCTGCGAGCGCGAGCCTTCCTGCGAGGACGAATATCCGGCGCTCGACGAGCGCGCTGAAGAGGTCGCGCGTTTGCTGTCGTTCATTTCTGAAGAGGACCGCGAGCTCGTGTTCTTGAAATATTACGAGAACAAGCGCAACGTCGAGATCGCGCAGATGCTCGACATGAATCCCACGACCGTCGCCACGCGCCTGCGCCGTGCTCTCGCGACGATGCGGGCGCACGCCTCGTCGGTTTAATCTTCGTCCATGCTGCCCGTGCGATAGCCGCGCGGGTCGACTTCCACGGAAGCGAAGCCGAGCGTGCGAAATAGCCCGGTCGTTTCTTCGAGCAGGGGAGGGTCGCTGAGGCGCCCGACATCGGCTGGCGCGACTTCGATGCGGGCCGTGTCGCCGATCGAACGCACGCGAACGGTGCGGAAACCGCGTTTGAGCAGGAACCTTTCGGCCTCATCGACGCGTCGCAGGGCTTCCGGCGTGACAAGCGCGCCGTAAGGGAAGCGTGTGTAAAGGCATGCAAGCGACGGCTTGTCCCAGGTGGGCAGTCCGAGCTCGCGCGAAAGGGTGCGCACGTCCTGTTTCGTGAAGCCGCAGTCGAGTAGCGGGCTCGCGATGCCGAGCTCTGCGAGCGCGCGGTTGCCGGGACGGTGCTCGCCGAGATCATCGACGTTCGACCCTTCGACAACATGCGCGAGGCTTTCTGCGCGTGCGAGTTCCTTCAGCTTCGTGAACAGGTGACGCTTGCAGATGTAGCAGCGGTCTTTTGGATTGCGTTCGAAGCCGTCGATTTCCTCGAGCTGGTTCACGGCGAACGTGACGTGCTTGATTTCGCGTTCCGCGCAGAACGCGGCTGCATCGCCTGCCTCGCCTTGGGGATCTGCAGGCGAAGTGGCGGTGAATGCGACGGCTCGGTCGCCGAGCGCCTCGTGCGCGACCGCGAGCAGCAGCGCAGAATCGACGCCTGACGAGAACGCCACGGCGACGCTGCCGAGTTCGGCGATCTGTTCTTTCAAGCGCAGGTGCTTTTCGTTCATGTTGCCCTTTCTGCGTTCCGCCCAATCTGGCTGTTGCGTTCACTATAATGGAAAACATGGAGGCACTCGTCAGCATATTGCTCGGGCTCGCGGCTGTCACGGGCGTGATGGCGCTCGTGCTCGTTGCCGTCGTCATCGGCGGCATCGCATGGGGCATTCGCCGTGCGACCTATGCGATCAAGGGCGAGGAATACAAACCTTTACTCGGCGACAAGACGCAGCGTGAATATGAGCATCAAGACGTCGATGCGGGCGCAACGGCCGATTCGGTTTCAGCTGTGCTGCGCCGGTTCACGCGCGCGGTCGTCGTCGGCAAGCGCGCACAGGCGGGCCTTGCGGCGCTTGAGAACGACAAGCGCAAGACGGCGGCGTTCAAGGCGGTGCTCGACAAGAAGTTCCAGCCGGGCAGCCTTAGCTGGCAGAAGTTCGCCGTCGCGGCCGACATGACGCACGATGCCATCTTGCGCAATTGCGCGTCGCTCGCCAATCGCGTGCAAGTGTTTGATCGCGCGGGCTATCAAACGCAGAAACGGGAGCTCGGGCATCGCAGCTCGACATGGCGAGCCCAGCAGAACGAGACCGCGATCATCGATCCGGTGGCTGTCGAGAAACAGCGCGTGCTGCAGCAGGGGCTCGACGAGATGGACGCGCTTCTCGCCGCGAACGACCGTCTTTTGACCGAACTCGACAAGCTGACGTTCGAGCTCGGCAAGCTGACCGATGCCGACAACGGCGCCGACGGCGAGCGCATCGTCGAGGAAATCCGCACGCTGATCGACGAGACGAAGTATTATAGCCAGTAACGACCCAACGCGAGAAAGGCTTCCCATGGCATTCGACCTCACGATTCCCGATCCCGAGCAAACGAAGGCGGAAGTTGAGCAAGAACTTGCCGTCGAACCCGCGCGCGCCGAAGTCATCGAGGGCACGGCGAGCGAGAAGGGCGCCGAGATCATGAAGGCTGACTTCGAGTCGGTCGCCGAGCGCCGCGAGATCCTGCAGGCCATCGAGAACCTGGGTGCCGACATCTCGAAGCAGTCGGCCACGAAAAACGAGATGCTCTCGCGCCGCATGGCGCAGCTGTCGCGCGAGGGCGGCGAGTCGGGCGAGATCGCGAAGGGGCTCGAGGACCTTTCCATCAAGATGCGCGACCTCGATCCGTCGCACGTCGACTTCGCGAAGACAGGCCCGCTTTCCAAGCTGTTCAATCCCGTGCGCCGCTATTTCGAGCGCTACAAGACGGCCGATGCGGAAATCGCCGACATCGTGAAATCGCTCGAACGCGGCAAGACCACGCTCAAGAACGATAACGTGACGCTCGAGCTCGAAGAAGACTCGATGCGCGACCTCACGAAGCAGCTCAACCAGCAGATCGCGCTGGCGACCGACCTCGATGCCTATCTGTCGAGCGCGGTCGAGCAGGCGCGCGCTGACGCGGCGAGCGATCCCGAGCGCATCAAGTTCGTCGAGGAAGAGGTCATCTTCCCGTTGCGCCAGAAGATCCTCGATTTCCAGCAGTTGCTTACGGTGAACCAGCAGGGCATCGTGTCGATGAACATCATTCGCCGCAACAACCTCGAGCTCATGCGTGCGGTCGACCGTGCCGAGAACGTCACGGTGTCGGCGTTGCGCGTGGCTGTCACGGCCGCGTCGGCGCTTTACAACCAGCGCATCACGCTCGACAAGATCGACACGCTGAACGCGGCGACCAACGAGATGATCACCACGACCTCGCGCATGCTCAAGGAGCAGGGCGCCGAGATCCAGATGAAGGCGACCGAGGCGAACATCTCAGTCGAGACGCTGAAAACCTCGTTTGCCGACACGATCCAGGCGCTCGAGGACATCTCGACCTACAAGCAGGCTGCGCTCCCGCGCATCAAGCAAACGGTCGAGGAATTCCAGCAAATCGCCGAGGAAGGCCAGAAATACATCGACCGCCTCGAAGAACGCGACCAGAAACTCGCCCTTCCCGAAGAAGGGGAGTAAGAGGTGGAAAGCGGAACGTTCGTCGACGACGAGCGTTCCGCTTCGGCTTATTTCACGTAAGGTTCGCCGGTTGCCTTGTCGATGAAGGGGACGCCGAGGCGCGCCACTTCGGCGGCGAGCGTCTCGACGAGCAGCGGGAGCGCCTCGCGCACGGCGGGCGTGAGGTCGTCGGTCAGGATTTGCGGCTCCGTGTTTTCGACTTGCATGCCAAGGCAGATGCCCTCGGCGTCGTAGTCGAGCAGGATCGCGGCGTCGAACAGGTCGACGAGACGCAGGTCGTGCAGCGACATGTTCATGCCCTGCGACGTTGCGAGTTCATCCGGCGCACCGCGCAAGATCGTGCCCACCGGTTGCCCCGAGTGCTCGAACGCGTCGACCGTGATGACCGCGTCGCACGTGTTGATGTAGTTGATCATGTCCATCGTGAGCACGCCCAAGTCGAACATCTCGATTTCCTCGGGCACGTCGAAGCGCTCGAGCACCTCATCGTAAACCGCCGGCCCGACCCCGTCGTCGAGGTGCAGCCGGTTACCCACGCAAAACACTGCAATCTTGGTCATGATGCCTTGCTCCTAAGCTGTGCGAATGTTGATGTTGTAATAGGTTGCCCATGCGAGTGCCGCAATTGCCAGCACGAGGCTGATTACGGTCCAGATTCGCTCGCGCTTGAGGTATTTCTCGCGCGAAACGCCCTTCGCTTCAGCCCGATGCGCCGCGAACGGCTGGCTCGCGATCGCGAATGCGACGGTGATGCCCGTGATTGCGATGATCGCCGCGACTGCTAGAGCGACCTTCCACGGCTCTGGCGTCGCGTAGGCGCTGAAAATCAGGTGGTCTACGAGCAGCCACAACGGGTAAAACAGGATGCTCACCCAAAACCCGTGCGCCGGCCCCCAGATGCCCGGCATGAAGAACGCGCCCCAGTTCATCCGGGGCAGGCCTTCCATCCACTTCTCTTCTTCTGCAATCTGGCTGTCGGTCAGTTCCGCCATGCTCCACCTCCGCGGCATTCTTTTCCGCGGTTATTTTACCGTTGCTTGCGCGATCTCGAGCGCTGCACTTCGGCGCGATGGGAGCGACCGGGCCGGAAATCGCCCTTCTTGGCAGGCCGCGATGCCTTCGGGCCCTTTGCGCCGGCGCCTTGCTTGCGCGATTGCTTCGCTGCTTGGTTGCGCGCGGCTTGCGGCTGGTTGCGTGAGCTGACACCGTTCTTGTTGCTCTTCTTGCGGCGCGGCTGCCCGTCCCGCTGCCCGTTCGCCTGCCTTTTCTGCTCGGCCTTCTTGGCGCGGTTGCCGAGCTCGCGCTTCACGCGGTTGACCTCCGGGTCGCGTTTGGCGCGCCCGTTCATCGAGTTCGCGGCGGCCTCTGCCTCGGCGGCTGACAGGTCGAAGCTCTCGAGCTCCATCTCGGGGATCTTCTGCTTGAGCAGCTTCTCGATGTCGCGCAGCGCGCTTTCGGTCTCGGGCGTGACGAACGTGATGGCGAGCCCCTTCGCGCCGGCGCGCCCTGTGCGCCCGATGCGATGGACGTAATCTTCCGGCTGCTCGGGCACGTCGTAGTTCACGACGTAGTCGACCTGGTCGACGTCGATGCCGCGTGCGAGCACGTCGGTTGCCGTGATGATGTTCACCTCGCCGTTCGCGAACTTGTCAAGTGAGCGCTTGCGCTGGTTCTGGCTGCGGTTCGAGTGGATCGCCTCAACGTTGTAACCCGCACGGCGCAGGCGGCGCATCGACGCGTCGGCGCGGCTGCGCGTGCGCGCGAACACGATGACGCGGAAGAAGCCCTTCTCCTCGAGCACTGCCTTGAGCAGCGCGGGTTTGACCGACTGCGGAACGCGGATGACGTAATGGTCGATCGTCTCGGTCACGTCGCCCTTGCGCGCGATCTCGACGGTCGCCGGGTCGCGCAGCATCTTGCCCGTGATGTCCTGGATCGACTTGTCGATCGTCGCCGAGAACAGCAGCGTCTGGCGCGACTTCGGCGTCGCTGCCACGATCTTTTTCACCGACGGCAGAAAGCCCATGTCGAGCATGCGGTCAGCCTCGTCGAGCACGAGCGTCTCCACGTCGCCGAGTCGCACGGCTTTCTGGTCCATGAGGTCGATGAGGCGTCCCGGCGTCGCGATGAGCACGTCGCACCCGTGCGAGAGCCGTTCGATCTGCGGTTTGTAAGACAAGCCGCCCACGACAGTCACGATGCGGTGGTGCGTCGACACGGCGATCTGCCCGCACACGTCGCCGATTTGCTGCGCGAGTTCGCGCGTCGGCGTGATCACGAGCATGAGCGGACCCTGCCCGCCTTTCGCGTGCCCGAGGTTGCTCATGGACGGCAGCGAGAACGCCGCCGTCTTGCCCGTGCCCGTCTGCGCCGCCGCGATGAGGTCGCGCCCCTTCAGGACCAGCGGAATCGCCTGTTCCTGCACCGGTGTCGGCTCTGCATATCCCATCCGCTCCACAGCGGACAGCACCTTCTCGGAAAGCCCGAGCTCTTCGAATTTAGTCATGCTTTCTCCTAAGAAAAACGCCGTTCGGGGAACGGCGTAAGATGGTTGGTGCCCCCAGCGGTAGTCGAAACCGCGTCTCAGCCTTGAAAGGGCCGCGTCCTAACCACTAGACTATGGGGACTTGAAAACAGCTCGCACATTATCGCAAAGCGCCTGCGCCTTTGCAAGTTCTGCACGTTCGCTCCACACATTTGAAGAACGAGCCGAATCGTAGGGGCGGGCAATAGCCCGCCCCTACTGTTTTGCGTGTTTCTTCACAACCGTGTGGTCGATGAAGGCCATGCGCGTGTCGTCTTTGCGAATCCAGTTGGCGAGCCGCGAGTTCTCTTTGTTCACCATGAGCGTGAGCGTCATGCCGAGCACGATGGGCAGGTAAAAAGTGAACGCGCGCCAGATGAACGTTGAGAGCGCCACGATCGACGGGTCGCCGTAAACATAGTTGAAGAACGTGATGTAGCTCGCCTCCGACGCCCCGATCGCGCCCGGCAGGGGCACGAACGACGCGATGAGATAGACGAACGCCTGGCACGAGATGACGGTGAAATAGCCCTCGACCGGGTCCATGCCGAGGCTCTCCGGGTCGAGCCCGAAACCCGCGAAGATGATCCATGAAAGCGAGAAATAAACCGTGAGCTGCACGAACGTGAGACCCGCCACTTTCAGCAGCACTGCTGGCTCCTTCAGCAGGAAACGGATGCCTGAATAGGATTCCTCGAGCGAGCGCAGCGCGTTTTCCATGCTGCGCTCGGGCTGCTTCAGGATGCCGATGCGCCCGAGCAGGTTGATGGCCCAGCGCGTGATGCCCATGATGGCGTCTTTCGCGAACGCGAGCGCGAGAAGGAACGCGATGAGCACGAATCCGCCGACGAAGCCGATGGCGACGAGATACATGATGGGCCGTAGGTCCTGCATGAAATAGTTGAACCGCAGCACGAGCACGATGATGGCATAGATGATCATCGTGAACTGATAGGCGATGAAACGGCACAGCAGCATCGGCATGGCATGCTCGAGCGGCAGCCCGAACCGCTGGTAATAATAGGCCTGCATCGGCTGCCCGCCGGATGACAGCGGCGTGATGCAGTTGAAGTATTGCCCGATCACGGTGACGATGAAGGTCTTCCCGAACGAGAAGCCGCGGAACAGGCTGTTGCAGATGACCTGCATGCACGCCGATTCGAGCAGCCAGTAAACGACGATGCCCGCAAGTGCGAGCAGTAGGAACGCGTAATTGAACGAGGTGAACGCGTTGAACGTCTGCTCGCCTTCGCCGGCGATGAACAGATAGCCGAACAGCACGACGAACGCGACGGCGCACAGCGCGATGTTTACTTTGCGGCCGAGTGAATGCGCGGTGCCCTTGTCGGGGATGACCTCGTCTTTCGCCACGGCGGTCAGGTCGATGTCGGTTAAATCGATCTTCGCGCCCGACTCGGTTTCGTTCGAGTTGGTGCTGTCAGATGACACCGAATGCATCCAATGGCTTGCATCGGCGTATTCGGGCACGTCGTCGATTTGCTCATCTGGCTCTATTTGAGGAGCCTCGGCCATGTTCCCTCGTCTCTCGGTATTCGTGGAACGTTCGTCGTCGACGAGTGTTCCACGGCTCGCGTCGTCACATTCTACGCGAATTTGTAAATTTTCTGCGCAAATGCATATCCCCCGAGGGCGAGCGCACGTCCCAGGCGGGTTTTGCGGTTGGCGCGTCCCGCCCACGACTTGCGCACGTTTGCGTAAAGCGCGGGGTTCTTTTCCTCGAGCAGCGCCCACAGCTTGCGGTTCTTCTCGAGCGCCTCGTCGGTGCCGATCATGAACAGGTGCAACGTCGACACGCTCATCATGCACGAGACATAGCCGGTCATGAGCATCGCGCAATAACGCTGCTTCTCGTAAAGCTCGGCATAGTCGAAGTCCTCGATGGCGAGCTGCGAGGCGAGGATCTGCTCGTCGATGTGCTTCTTCACGACGTCGATCTCGACCGATTGCCCTTCGCGCCCGATGATGTAGTGGTAAGGCGCGATGTCGAGGTAGAACAGCGTCTTCGTGAAGGGCAGGGGATGGAGCAGCAGCATGCTGTCCATATAGGACACGCCTTCTTCCAGGCGCACGCCGGACTCGCGCAGCACGGTCGTCTTGAACCACGCAGCGTGAATCATAATGAATTTGTCCTGATAGACCTTCTCGCGTCCCGAGAAGCTGATCCCGTCCCAGCCGATGACGCGCCCGGCGGGGAAGAACGAGCGATATTGCATCTCGCGCTGCGACCCGCTGCCGAGGTGGTCATACACGTAATTGGTGATCAGCAGGTCGGGCGCGTTTTCCGCTTCAACGGCGAGCGCAAGCGTGTCGAGCACGCGCCGGAGCGCCGCCTCGTCGAAGTAGTCGTCGGAGTCGAGCACCTTGAAGTAGGTGCCGCGCGCGAGCTCGAGTCCGTGGTTCACAACGCCGCCCCAGTTGGCGTTTTCCTGGTCGATGGCGATGACGCGCGGGTCGTGCTCCGCATATTCGCACGCGATTTCGGCCGTTTCGTCGCGTGAGCCGTCGTTGATGAGCAGGATCTCGCACGGCTGCGTTGCCGTGAGCAGCGAGTCGACTGCCTTTCGCATGTAGCCCGCGGAGTTATAGCAGGGGACGACGAACGTAACCAAAGGTTGGCCTTGTTCGTTGTCGCGTTTCTGGTCCATTTTCACGTCTCCGGATTCAATCGTTTAACCTTAACAGTATAACGGATGAGAATAAGAGGCCGTAGGGGCGGGCTATTGCCCGCCCGCCAACCACGAGCGACGCCCCGTAGGGGCGGGCTATTGCCCGCCCGTCCGCCGCGGTTGACGGGCGGGGAATACCCCGCCCCTACGAGGCGTTTCCCCCCGACCTAATTTCGCATCCGCATGTCCTCGCTTGTTCAGTTCTGATAAACTGCTGTTCGTATATGTATTGTTATCTGTCGAAGAGGAGATTGTTTTGACCGATCTTTACACTCCCGCTTACAAGCCTTCTGGTGACGAGATCGCCGTGCTGACCACGTCGAAGGGCACGATTCGCGTGCAGCTGGCCGGCAATGACGCGCCGATCCACGTCGGCAACTTCGTCGAGCTCGCTCAGAAGGGCTTCTATGACGGCCTGAAGTTCCACCGTTACGTTCCCGGCTTCGTCATCCAGGGCGGGTGCCCGCACACGCGCGATATGTCCCCCGAGGACGTGGCGCAGGGCCTGCGCGGTCCTTCCGGCCAGCCCGGCACGGGCGGCCCCGGCCACCAGATCAAGGGCGAGTGGCGAACGAATCCGCACAACGAGCACAACGACGGCACGCTCGCGATGGCTCGTTCGCAAATGCCCGACTCGGCCGGATCGCAGTTCTATTTCTGCCTTGGCCCCCAGCCGTTCCTCGACACCGACTACACCGTTTTCGGTGACACGATCGAGGGCATCGACGTCATCCATGAGCTTCGCGCCGGCGACGTCATCGAGCACATTGAGATCGAGAACGCAGTCGCATAAGGCAAAAGAACCCTATTCGAAGAAGGTCGTTCTATGAACAACGAGTTATTCCAGCAAGCGAAAGTTGCCGCAGGCGCGCACGACTTCAACCGTGCGCTCGAGCTGTATTCCCGTTGCTTGCAGGATCCGTCGATGCCTCCCGAGCCGGGCGAGGTCGGCCTGGTCTATCACCAGATCGGCAACTGCCTGATGAAGGTCGAGAGCTATTACGAGGCGATCGAGGCCTACACGCGTTCCGCGGCCGATTCGGCGTATGATGCGGTCGGAACCGTGAACTGCAACCTCGGCATGTCCTATGCGGCGCTGCGCGATTGGCCGAACGCGGTCAAGCACTTCGAGATCGCGGTGTCGGACCGCAACTACCCGACGCCTTTCAAGGCTTACACGGGCATGGGCAACGCGCTGCTGAAGCAGGGCAAGTCGGCGGAGGCCGGCGTGGCGTTCCGCGAGGCGGCGCTCGACGAGGCGAACCCCGATCCCACGAAGGCGCTGCTGAACCTCGGCGTGTGCTTCATGGCGCTCAACCGGCCGGCCGATGCGGTCTCGTCTTATGAGAGCGCGCTGCAGTTCGACATGGCTCCCGAGATGCGCAACAAGCTTTACGCGAGCCTCGGCCAGGCCTACACGGCGTCTGGTCAGATGCAGCAGGCGGTTGACGCGTTCGAGCGGGCCATTGCCGACAAGACCTATTTCCTGTCCGACTCCGCGAGCGTCGATTACCAGCGCGCCGTCGCGGCGGTCGCCCAGGGTTCGAGCGAGAGCACGCAGGTGCTGCCCGCGCTTTCCGACACGTCGGGTCTCGACATCGCGTCCGACGGGTCGACCATTTCCGATCAGGACCCCTATGTCGTTTCCGACGACATCTCCGAGGATTATTACTTCGCCGACGAATATGTCGAGCAGGGCGACCCCGGCTCGGGCGAGGAGCGCTTCTTCAACGCCACCGACGAGGAGCTCGAGCAGTGGTCGAAGGGCGTCGTCAAGCTCGAGCGCAAGCGCCGCAGCGTCGGTCTGAAGGTGCTGCTCGTCATTATCCTGCTGGTGCTGGTGGCACTCGGCGCCGGCCTGTTCCTTTACACGCAGGGATATGGCTTCCCCACGCAGGAGGCGATGATCGGGGAGCTGTTCAAGGACCCGACGTCGAAGAGCCTTTACGCGAACGGCATCACCGACGATGACATCGCTGACATGTCGGCGCTCATTCCCAGTGGCTCGTCTGCTGAGATCGACGGCATGAACAAGTCGATGAGCGCGACCACCGCCTATGTGACGGGCACGACGCCCCAGGGTGGCAATGTGACTTATGAAGTTTCGCTCGTGCGCGACATGATTGGCTGGAAAGTCTCGAACGTCGATTTGTATTTCACGAGCGAGAATTAGGTAATATAGAAGTTAGTAATAGGGTTTCCGTGGCGAGTGCAGTTGGGATGAAGGTTCCGCGCGCCCGAGCAAAGCAGCCTTATGCGCTGTGTGCGAGCGCGCGGGTTCTGAATCCCAAATGCGCCGCCACGGGAAGCCGTCTGGAAGAAAGGATTGAAATGGCAGTTCAGAAGACTTACACGATGATCAAGCCCGACGGTGTGCGCAACGGCCACATCGGCGAGATCGTGAATCGTTTCGAGCGCGCGGGGCTCAAGATCGAGCAGATGAAGCTCGAGATGGTGACGCCCGAGCAGGCGAAGGCGAATTACGCCGAGCATGAGGGCAAGCCGTTCTATGACGGGCTGATTTCCTATATCACGAGCGGTCCGGTCGTGAAGATGGTCGTGTCCGGCGAGGGCGCTGTCGCCAAGGTGCGCACGCTCATGGGCGCGACGAACCCGGCTGACGCGGCCCCCGGCACCATTCGCGGCGACTTCGGCCTTATTATGGACGAGAACGTCATCCACGGCAGCGACTCCCCCGAGTCCGCCGAGCGCGAGATCGGCATCTTCTTCGGCTAAGAACGAGCTGCAGATCGAATGGAGCGGCCTGACCGATTGGTCAGGCCGTTTTTTGTTTTCAGCTGAGATGCACCTGGACAGCGGGGTGTGCCCGAATGTTATCTTACGCCCTTTGTTGGAAGAGCGTGAAGAATGGTATTTTGGCTTTATCTGTCAATGGTTTTCACAGGGAGAAGGGGGCTGGGATGGCATCGAGAAGAAAGCTCGCGTCGATCGTGGCTGCGTTTGCAGCGTTGCTGCTCTGTGTGACGCTCGCGGCATGCGGGGGGCAGAACACGGCGGCATCGTCGACCGCGGCATCGAGCGCCACGGCGGACGCGCAGTCGGCGGCTTACACCGAAAAGGATGCGCCCGTTTTCAGGGAGGCCCTCACGGACGAGAAGCTCAAGCTGCGTTTCTACGATGAGACGCCGAGCATTGCCTACATTGGCCTGGCGGACTATTACAAGCTCATGCTGCCGCAGGGCTCGATGGACGTCGAGCGCAAAGGCGACGGCACCTATCTGTTTACGAGCCACACGGGGGCTGACGCGAGCACCAACACCGGTCAGGGCTTGGGCGGCACGGCGGTCGCTGACCCCGCGGCAGGCACCCTCACGAGTCCTGACATGCCCGCCTTCACCAACATGATGACCAGCGTGCAGGAGGGCATGGACAACTCATATCTGGACGGCGTGGCGTTCGTGCGGGTTTCCCACGTCGATTACGACAAGAAGGCCCAGCCCGTGACGTTCGACTTCGCGAAATACGGCATTGCGATGCATGCCGATGACGGGGGTGTTTACCTGCCCCTCCAGACCATCTCGGCCATCTATTCCGACTTCGGCTATCACTACGCCTCATATAACGGCGAGAAGGTCTATGTCAACAGCGACAATGTCTACGACAGCATGAGTGCGCGCGATGCTGAGTTCTCGAATCCCATTCTGAGTAATCAGGAGCGCGCGGCCGATTTGGCGGACTTCTCATATAAGCAGCTTCGCTTCTGCATCGACTATTTCGATGCGGTGCCGTCGCGCACGGCTGAAACGCTTGGCAACCACGACATCGATGCCACTCTGGATGCCATGGGGGAGACGGGCAAGGCCATAAAGGATGGCCTCGCGTCCACTGACCTCGTCGAATACATCATGGCGTGCGAAGATCTTGGCCTCGTGATTGGTGATGGGGGACACACATCGCTTTCGTATCTGAGTGGAACGTCGTTGCAGAGCGATGAAAACAACCCGGTGTTCCAAGAGCTCGTGAATCGCATGAAAGACCCCAACAACATCCTTGGCGCTTATTGCAACTCGACTACGGACGAGCAGGCCGCCAAGCAACAGGTGGGGATTGAGCGCGCTGCCGTTCGCGATGCAGCCTATAACGGCGAGACCTACATCAAGAAGGGCGATACCGCCGTCATCGTGTTCGATGCGTTCTCGGCGAATGATCCGGCTTGGAGAGATTACTTTGCGGGCAAGGGAGAGCGCCCGAACACAACGGATCCAATAGCCGCAGGAGACTATAAGGACATGGTCGACGCGGTGGCGATCGCCTCCGAGGGCCTTGCTCGCGCCAAGGAAGACCCCGAGGTGAAGAACGTCGTCCTGGACATCTCGAACAACGGCGGCGGCTCGCTCGACGTGCTCGAATACATTGCCAGCGTCGTCTGCAATCGGGAGCACTTCCAGTGGCAGAACACGCTCACGGGCCAGCTGGAGAAGGAGTATTTCACCGTGGACCGCAACCTCGACGGCGCATTCGACGAGAAGGACAAGGCGGTCGATTATAGCGGCCTGAACTTTGCCGTCCTCACGAGCTGCTCGTCCTTCTCGTGCGGAAACCTTCTTCCGTCGGTCTTGGCTGATGAAGGCATCCTGGTGATAGGCGAACGCTCGGGCGGCGGAAGCTGCGCCGTGGGCAAATATGTGACTGCCGACGGGACGGGCTGGCAGCTCTCCACGTGGCGCGGCAAGCTCGTCAACGACGCGGGTAACGAAATCGATGGCGGCATTCCCGTGGACGTGGACCTGCTCGAGCGCACAAACGCGGGTCAGACGGAATCGGGATTCCCCGATTGCAGCTGCTTCTATGACATCGACCTGCTCTCCCAGGTCATGAACGAGCGCTTCGGCGAGCAGGCGCTCCCCAAGGCGGCGTAAAGCGTGCTCGACAGAGCATAGAAGGCCCGAGAGCCCCAGTGGCACAATGTCATTGGGGTTCTTTGTTTGATGGGAGAGTTTGTCGTCTCTCTTCCGATTGCCGAGCGTTTGTGGTCAATCGGCAGGCACGATGCTAAAGTGGAAGCAGCGCGTTGGCGCTTGGGACAGAGAGGGGTCGCCATGCTCTATCGTGTCATGGATAAGCGCGAATTGCCGAAGCTTGTCCGTGCTTTCATGGAGTCTTACGAGGTTGTCGCGCCTGTTCGAAAAGGCAAGATTTGCGTGTTCGACCGCATCGATTCGCCCGACGAGATCGTGCTCGATTATTCTCAGACGGCATCGTCTCCGAAGAAATACCTCATGCCGCCGGTCGAGACCATGATGCGTTTCGACGCCGAGATGAACCTCGTCGAGGATTACGTCGAGGAGGTCACGCCGCGTGTTGTGTTCGGCGTGCACACGTGCGACATCAATGCGTTCAACCGGCTCGACATCGCGCTGCTCGGCGGGAAATACGTCGACCCTTATTACAAAGCGCGCCGCGATGCGACGATGATCGTCGGCATCAGCTGCACGCCGAACGCCAACTGCTTCTGCCATCTGTGGGGCGCCGACGAGGCGCAGTTCGGTTACGATCTGTTCTTGCACGACATCGGCGATAAATACCTCATTTCGATGGCGAACGTCGAGGCCACTAACATCCTCGAGGCCGCGTGCGAGATCTCCGAGGCGACTGATGAGGACCGCCGGGAGTTCCGCCATGCGACGCGCACGCGCCAGAAGGCGTTCAACGACGACATTCCCGACATTCAGGACGTCGCGATGCTCATGGACGTGTTCCACAGCGACCCGTTCTGGGAGGAGCTCGGGGGGCGCTGCCTGTCGTGCTCGGCTTGCGCGAGCGTGTGCCCGACGTGCTTCTGCTTCGATATCCGCGACGTGCTCGAGCCCGATGGGGCGACCGGCAAGCGCGAGCGCACGTGGGATGCGTGCACGAATCCCGAGTTCGCGGCGGTGACCGGTGGTTACAACTTCCGTCCGACCGGGCGCGAGCGCGTGCGGCACCGGATGTATCACAAACTCAACGGCTTCATGGTCAACCACGACCGCATGCTCTGCGTGGGCTGCGGTCGCTGCGTGCGGGCATGCAAGGCGAACATCAACCCGATCGAAGTGCTCCGCTTCTTCAAGCGGAAGGGGGCCGGCCCCGATGACGAACCGACGCGCCGGCCCGCCCACGCGAAGGGAGGCCAGCATGCAGAGTAATATGCCGCACGGCACGATCGACGTGCATGCTCTCGAGGAAGCGCCGCAGGTCATGAGCGGCGAGGAGATGCTGCTCGGCAACGCTTACCGCCCGTGGCCGGCGCGCATCACGTCGATGCGCGACCTCACGGCGCATGAGAAGCTCGTCGAGATGCGCTTCATCGACGAGCGTGTCCGTGAGGCGTTCGTCCACGAGCCGGGGCAGTTCCTGGAGCTGTCGCTGTTCGGCGTGGGCGAGGCGCCGATCTCCATCACGTCGTCGCCGACCAAGCAGGGCTTCGTCGAGCTCTGCATTCGCCGCGCGGGCACGGTGACGAGTGCGCTCCACGAGATGCACGCGGGCGACATCGTGGGCATCCGCGGACCGTTCGGGCGCGGGTTCCCGGTCGAGCGCTTCCGCGGCAACGACATCCTCATTGTGGCGGGCGGCCTCGGCATCGCGCCGGTGCGCTCGCTCATCAACTATATCCACGACAACCGCTCCGATTTCGGGAAGGTCACGATCGTTTACGGCTCTCGCACGCCGGCCGACATCATGTTCCGCGATCAGTTCGAGATGTGGCGGCATCGCAAGGACTTCGAGCTTTACCTCACGGTCGACCAGCCTGATGACGAGTGGGACGGCGAGGTCGGCGTCGTGACCGAGCCGATGAAGCGGCTCGACATTAGCCCGGCCAACACCTATGGCGTCGTGTGCGGCCCGCCGGTGATGTATAAGTTCGTCGTGCAGGTCATGCGCGAGAAGAACATCGATTACGACCACATCTACCTCGATTTCGAGCGGCACATGAAGTGCGGCATGGGCAAGTGCGGGCACTGCCAGATCGGGCATCAATATTGCTGCATCGACGGGCCCGTTTTCAATTACTGGGAAGCGAAGAACATTCAGGGGTCGATGTAAATGGGCGCATATCAGATGATTTCGGATCAGGCGCGTCCGCGGCCCCGCGTGGTGGTCGTGGGGCTCGCGAGTTGCTTCGGCTGCCAGCTGCAGATCACGAATGCGGAGCAGCACCTCATGGACGTGCTCGGGCAGATTGACTTGCAATATTGGCAGCTTGTGACGAGCGAGAACATGCCGGACGAGTTCGATGTGGCCGTGATCGAGGGTGCGGTGACGGCCGAGGAGG
>ERZ808037.423-NODE-423-length-40093-cov-9.835941_pt1 | contig 40093 bp, 39 predicted proteins | sample MGYA00380190_ERZ808037 | MGnify/ENA primary metagenome ERZ808037 (study PRJEB31490, sample SAMN06133399) | mouse gut metagenome | isolation source: J9 | host: mice | place: China: Chengdu | collected 2015-05 ...
CACTAAGATGTTGTGGTTTTTAGTGCCAAATTCTTCATTTTTCCACAAGCTGCATCATTATTACTGACTCTACGTGCCGTGAGTGGGGAATAAAGATGCACTCGCCTTAGCTTGCTGGATAAATATAAACCGTAAAAACCGCTCTACTTCCTCCCAAAACCTATAATGAACGCCACATATTCACCTCTATGTTACTCCCCCAAAAAATTAAGAATTGCTTTTTTAGACAAGCCAATGATTAACTTAATCGTGATTAGAAACCTGCTTTTTGCTATAGTACATACTTTACCTGTTATTTATTATTCTATAGCTTTCCACTTTTAAATAGATATTATTTAATGAAAAAATGGGCAGAAGAAAGCCTGCAAACCTTATAGTGATTTGCAGGTATTATTCCAACCATTATACTTCAAACTCTTTCATCTCTTCCTGCGACAACGGTCTCCCAAGTTGTTTAGATAGCAGTATCGCTTCTCTCAAACGATACACTTTTCCGTCTGAAGGTGCTGTTAATCTTCCATCTGGCATTCTTTCGCCAAATCTATCGAATTTATCTATAATAGTTTTTTGCTTCCTCTCTGCTACGATCATATCATTCACCCTTCCTTAAAATATTTGTTGATCAATGCAATGGCACCGTATGAGTCAATATATAGCGTATGCCAATCTATCATTTTTGCCCCTAATTCCTTCATATAGTGTGATACTAAATCTGTGTCGTAATATAAAGTTCAATCAAATTCTATCTTAATATATCTGCATAAAAGAAATGTAAATTCAGATAAACTATCACTCAATCTCATTGTTATTTAGAATTTGCTTATTACACTGATTTTGTTTGTCTATAACAAATATAACATAAATATTTGTATTCGGATATCCTCCATCGAAATAAATGTGAACAAAAGAAAACCTCCAAATTTTGTTTATCTTGGAAGTTTTCTTCTGATCACTTTCTTCTAACAGATATTTTACTTATCTGTCCATCAATTTATAGCTTATTTCTCTTACAGCCCCTAACTGTTTTTCAAACATAATATCCCACAAATCCAAACACTTTACAGCAATCTGTTTATGTATTTTCCCTTCAGAATTAGCTGTTTCATCATATAAAGCCATAATTAATTTTGATATTTCATTCTCAATCCCCCATTGAATTCTCAATTTATCTTTTTCCATCTGCAACACATTTTCACATAGCGCAATAATGATATCTGCATAATCAACAACCGAAACAGCACTTTCCTCCAAAAAATGTGTAAATGCATATGTGGTTCTTCGTCCTGCATTTGACTTCATCAGTTCCAGCAGAAATTCCTTATCACCTTCTGCATCAATAGTTTCACTTTCAAAAATCAAGGATAACGGACAGCCCTCGTCAATATCAAACTTTCTATATTCCAAAATAATTTCTTTAGCAAGCTCCCGATATTTGTCAATTTTTAAATACATCACTGCCCTATGCAATATCGCTCTTAACTGTTCCTTACTTTTCATTCCAACGTCAGATATGATATCCCCAAACTCATCATACCTTATATAAAAATCACAAACTGCATGACATCCTAACTCTACCAGCTCTTTATCAGCAGATTTCATACATTGTTTTACTACTTTCAGTATTCTTTTTCCATACTTAGAATACAACCTGAGCAGCATAACTTTTGAGTCATGAAAATTTACCATTCTGATATCAGATTCATACAAGGACAAGATCCTTTCTTCTGCCCAAGGTCTGTCGATATTATAAGAGGGCCACAAAACATATAACAATGCGAAGCGAATTATTGGATTTTCGTCCCTTATCAGTTTTTCAATAGTTTCCTTAAAATGCTCTAATAATTTTTTATCTTCCCACAACATAGCGCCTATCGCATTTATAGCATGTCCTCTTGTACAATTTAACGCGTATTCATGAAGCGTCCTGCTGCTTAACCGATCCGCTTTTTTTGCGTCCTTCACTTCCTCTGGTTCTGATTCCTTATTATTTAATGCGATCTCTTTTAATTGATTTAATACCTCAAATGACCACTTGGCATTTTTTAATTTCTCAACAATAATACTAAAGTGACAATCCCGATCCGTCTCCATATCACATGGAAATTCACGAAACATCTTCTCTATGATTTCTATAGGAACCTTGCTTATATTTTCCGAAAAAGCTACCCCGGAAAATAGAGAATTGATAAAAGCTGGCAATACACTGTCTTTATGCTCAATTACAAGTTGAATCATTTCTTCTGTATCTCTACTAACCGCATTGCGAAAGTTACTGACATACATGGAATATGAACTTTCAACAAAACAGCTTTTTTCTTCAACCCATTTAGAATGACTTTTCATTGGCAGCTTTTCATTTGTTATGATGCGAAGCCATTGCTTTTTTCCTATATTTTTTCCAGAGATTGGAGATTCGACGCTTCCCATCTGAGAGGTTTCTCTATAATAACATGATTTGCTTTTCGCAAAACGCCTACTCAATACCCGTAATAACTTTTCTGTTTCTTTTCCTATCCTTTCTTTTGGCAGACAAGGCAATAATTCCCATTGCAAATCTCCCCAAAAACTCCAATACACAGGTTCATATTCTTTTTTTCTGTTAAACTCGATTCTGTCCCTATAACAAGCAACCACTTTCGGTGAGATATATTTACATATACTTTGCTCTAAGCTACCAAAAATCTCCTGATTACATTTGTTACCATGCGCCCTTATAACTTTCTTCGCTAATTCCAGCTTATCTTCTGCTCCACTTGTATCGTCAAAAATATTTTTGTCTAAATCACTACATAAATAACTTATAACTCGATTACTAAAGTTTTCTGGCAAATATGCCATACCTGATAAAATGATTTCGTTAAATACATAATACCCCTTTCCCATATACGGCTCATAGCGTTTCCAAAAAGCTTCTGGTGTTTTAGCAATGATGGTCAGATTCGCTTTTTTTACCAATTCCACACAACATCTCTCAATTCCACGCATATGCCTGTACATTCCAGACCATTTACTATACTTCACTTCCAATGAATTACTGTCTGGAATATATGGAAGCAGTAGATCTGTCACTGTTTCTCCGTTAGATATCTGCAAAGAGTTATCTGAAATAAGAATATCCGTTTGTTCACGAAATATTTGATGCTCTTTACTTTCAATCCTATTGGACAGCCAAAATGCAATCAGACGAATTGTCCTTATTTCCTGTTGGCTTAACATGGACTTCAGATTTATGTATAAGTTTTCCGAAAAATCAGGATAATGTGTATAAAATGCCATCCTCAATTCAAACACTTCATTCTGCTCTTTAACCAAATTATTTCCAATGCACCTTACAAATTCCCTGTCATCTTCTTTACTTTTGAAAGCATGTTCTCTAATAAAATCAATATCCTCGATGTCTAAATCAGGACTGATACTTTGCAATAACCTAAAAACAATTTCTTTCCTCGACGGGTTCCCAAACCATTTTTCTAATATTCCCTGCCTTATTAAAGCGGACACATACTGTTTTCTTCCAAAAATAACATTATTCAGAATATACTCTCCATAAAACTCATTTTCACATTCGTTCGTAATAAACTGGATGATATTTTCGTCTGGTTCAGATCTCTGCCCTAATAGTTCATAAAAAATAAATTTCATATAATAACGTACTTTTTTAGAAACCAGCAATTGCTCTCCTGCTTCAATAAACTCCGCTGTATCATAATCTAAGATGTTCTGCAAAAACATTTGGACCTGATATCTCCTACTTGGTGTCTGCTTATCTTTTTCTCCGATCACCTCCTCTATACTCTGACCATCATAATATTTTTCGGTCATTCGCTTTGACATAAAATAATCCAAAATAGATTGATGTACAAAACCAACTTTTTCTTTTTGTACGAATATCATCTCACATGATATTAAGTAATCCAGTCCTGTATTTTCAACTCTAAGCCGCTGTCTTGGTGCATATAAACGCCCCATCTTATCCAACATATCAACAATGCTGTTTTGAACATCCATAACTGTTTTTTCTTGTATCCCGACTGTTATACTTTTTCTGCATATCTGCTGATACCACTTTTCAATCAAATGGCTGGTCGTAACACATTCACTATAGGAATCATCCTTATCTAAATGCTGCCATATATATAGATTACTTGGTATTTGCAGTATTTCTTTCAATTTTGAGGTAAGGCGGTCATATCCTTCCCCAATAATCTTTCTCACGACATCTTCATCAAAATTCTTTATGCAAATTTTTATCCAATCATTTTCTTCCTTATCACTTTTCTTTTCAAACAGCAATTTTATTTTATTATCATTTTCAAGATCATATGCCCTACAGACAAACACTACTAAAATCTTATGTTCCCTATCCTGATTAAAATGCCGAACCTGTTCGATCAATTCCGTACAGACTGAAAGTGCCTCCGTTGAATTTGACTGCGTCCATCTCAATGCATCCAACTGATCTAGTACAATCACTGCCTTCTTACTTCTTGAAATGCAATGTATAGCATATACTATGGAACCAGACAATCCCAGCTCCCTGCCCCACTTATCACAATTACCGCGAGGTATCCTATGATCAATCTTTATGGCAATGTGCGGAATATTTTCCTCTTCACAATAATCTATAATAGCTTCTGTACAACCACTCTTCCCATATCCAGCTCCGCCAGAAATAATAAATGACTTTTCAGATTTTATTGCATTAATGCAGTCATCAAATTCCTTTCTGTGAACCAGTCCATCTTTTAATGGTTTAAAAGCATCTCTATACTCCTGATTTATTTGAATAAATCTTGGAAGGATTCTGTCATCACCATCACGCAAACGCATTTCAATTCTCTGGTCTTTGAAATAATTCAACAAATATGGCTGCGTAATTTCCACACCCAATATATCTTTCATACAGACTAAGGAAACCATCGCATTGTAAACAGTATCCCTGTCATTTCTAAATAAAAAACGAATACTCTGGTCTATGTTTTCCTGAATTCCTGCTTCTGAAATCCGTTTATAAAAAATTCTCCTCAAATAATCTATACTTTTTAGTCTGTCAACTCTTCCATAATCGCTATCTTCAGAAACATTTAGCCCCATTTCCAAACAAAATTCCAGATAAAACTTTTGAAATTCTTTACTGCTCTCCATGATTTGAATGTTATAAAAATCATCTGCTTTTCCACTTGTATTTAGCGCTCGGTCATGAAGATCTACTAAAAAAGAACACGTCAATGGGCTAACTAACACCACTTTTCTGTTATTATCCCTATTTAACTGAAAATCCCATACTTTAAATATTCTTTTTGTTTTTAAATCTGTTATATCCCAATACTCTTTACTCGCATTTCTTGCTTTGCACTGTTGATGCTCTTTTTCATTCTGCATTGTAGTAACCAAGATATCTGTTCCTTTTTCATCATCACCTAATGCCTCTATAACAACACTATAATTTACCTCATCAATAATTTTAAGCATCTCATAAATAGCACAATTATGCTCGTATCTATTTCCCTGTTTATCTGCTCTTCCTCCAAGTTCAAATGGCATACTATTCCTCCCATTTTTGCATCAAAAATGTTTATTATATTTTAATCAAATCACTATTATCATATATTATTTCTTCAACATCATAATGACAATTAGCATTTTGTATGATTACCGATTATTGTTTTTCTTGTTTGTTCTCTTTTATTTTAAGAATAAAAAACTTTATCGTATTAATCTATAATTTAATCTATAATTTTCCAGAATATTATTGATAAAAAGCAGGCCATATGACCTGCTTCTTCTTTGTCGGGAATCTATACCCAGATAATTCATTTGTTGGAGCAACTAACTCCATTCTTCTTTGTTGGGAGTCTATACCCTTGATTCTTAGATAGAGCATCTCGCTCTCTTCTTATTTAGTATTGTAGCATATTCTTTTCATAAACACAAGAAAAATTATAATTTTTTTGCCTCATCAAAAATCGCCTCAATACCATCAGCTACAAACTTCTCTTCTAAAGAATAAGGTACATTTTTTATTATTTCCTTAATCTGCAACAATAATTCATCTATCAGTTTCTTATCTGGCTCTCCTTTTTTCCTTAATTTGACAATTTGATACCCAATATCTTTTGCCTTTGATATTAGTTCGGTTTCATATGCATATTTTAAAATCCCAATCCGGTCATCCTGTGGAACATTAAATACTAATTCGCGCAATGATAAATACATAAGATGATACAGAACATCCTTTTCCATTTTACACTCTTTTATCATTGTACCCTCTTTTAGTGCAATAAATCTATCTGCATTAACGGTTCTAATTTGATTGTAAACTGCATATGTATCATTTCTTTTGAGTGATACTGGCAGGCAGTCCATTGGCCCTAATTTTATCTTATTTGCACCTACTCCGCTGGGAGAACTTGTAAGGGGCATAACAATGGCTGTTTCCTTATCATGATTTTTTTTAAATACAACCGCCAAGTGTTTCCCATTAAATTCACAATTGCGAACAGGATCAAAAATCACATTATATATGTATCCCTCTTTAATATCACTAAAACGCATCTTCTATCTCCATTTTTCCTATGTACTTTTTCTAGTATACAATGTTTACTATCTTCTCTCAATATAAATTTGCACTTTTTTGCAGAAAATTTGGCATGCGCTTAAACATATGGTATTTTATATAGTATGTATTCTCCTAAGTTCGTGTGAAACATTTTTTAGCACGTTTTCCTCATTCAATTGTTTCACCTTACATTTATCACTCTTTTATAAAATATAGCTTATTGTGTTTTGTCCATAACATCTTCTCTGTATAGAAATGTATTCAAATAAACTCATAGACACACTTTTCACAACATAACCCATTTTCACCATCTTCATTCTGTTTGGAAAATATTTCGTATTCCATCTATTCCAAACATTCTCCATTAAATAGACAATACATAATTACTCCAGTCAGAAACATCATAATAGTAAAAAGTACATATTTTAGTACCAACGATATAATAAAATTCAAACTTCCTTTCCTCCACGATTTTATCTTGTGAATTATCTCATCCGCGTAATCTGCTTGTATATATACAGGCTGTACCACTATACCATCTGCATCCCACCGCTCTGCTCTTCCTGTCCTTCGTTTTGACCGTTTCCCTGAATAACCCCATTTTCAATCAACATCTGCTCACATTCCTTTATTAGCGCAAGCCAGTCCTCTTTAATATTTTTTGGATAATGATATAAATACGAGTAGTCCTTATTGGGTATGTCCCATTCAAAATTATATTTGATATTCTGTGGCGTAATCTGGTAACTGTCTCCCTTTTGTTTCCTGATCTCTTTTTCGAGCTCCAAACGCATCTAATAGTGTTCCTCATCCCTTGGTTTTGCCCTTTCGATATTCTGGGCAAGTCTATATCTTTTGCTAAATTCACAGTCCCTGTCAACCAGCTCGCCTTTCCTCCAGTCATACCCGTTCCCGATGGAACAGAACAGATGGTTTAGGCAATGTTTCCTTGATGGAAATAGCTCTGGATAAAAATCCATCATAAATTGCAATGTTTCTTCTGCTCTCATTTTTCTTCTCTCCTGTTTTTATTTTATTTTTGCTGCAAGTCCCTGTTTGATCTGTGATTTATTCACTTCTGCTTACGCCAACAATAAAACACCCGATACGATCGGGCATTTTATTCTTACCGTAAACCGGCAGGAATAACATATCCATATTCATCTGTTATTCCTGCTCCATGTTACTCATTTACAATCTCCTGCTCCATCACGATTCCTGACTGGAACTGTATCTCTATCCTGTCCGCGGTGATTACCCTGATGCCTGCAATCAGCCTTCTCACAAGGTCATTGTCAAACTCTGGTATCTGGCAGGTGCTTGCGTTAATAAAATCATCCATGTCGTTCACACGCTGTTCGTAGTTTTCTGCAAGTTTTTTCTTTCTTGCCACTTCTGCCTGCTCTTCTTTGAGGGCACTGATTTCCTCCGCAATTCTACGGTACTGTTTATCAAATTCCTGTGTGTAATTCCCTGCTTTCGCATTCTTTGCGATCAGCGCAACCATCTCTTCCTGCTTTGCCTTGATCCGGTCGCTGTATTCATCGGATTGCTGTTCCCTGCCGTAGCTGCCGATTACCCGGATGACATTCTGGCGGAAGGCTCCGACAAAATCCCCCTCGTTTCTGGTGATGCGGTGGATGGCTTCCATGACAGCTCTGTTTAATGCACCTTCTTCTAGGGTTTCGGAATCGCTGCATTGTTCTACCCCGTTTGTCAGGCGGTTTGAGCATCTCCACACAATCTTCTTTTTCCCGTTTCTTGCCCATGTCACCCTGCGGTATTCCTGTCCGCATTTGCCGCACAGCAGGATTCCAGTCAGCGCATATCCTGATGAATATTTGCTCTTTTGATTTTTCTTTCTTGTGACTGCGGATTTGCACATGGCTGACCGCCGCATGATCTCCTCCTGTACCCTGAAAAATAATTCCTTGGATATGATGGCCTCATGGTCATCTTCCACATAATACTGTGGCACAATGCCGTTGTTGACAACTTTCTTCTTGGTCATAAAATCTACCGTGTATGTTTTCTGTAATAAGGCATCGCCCATATACTTCTCATTTCGGATCATTTTTGCTATCACGGTCGCATTCCACTTGTCTTTTCCGGTCGCTGTCTTGACTCCTTTTTCCTCCAGATATTCACTGATTTTGGCAGTGCTGTAGCCTTCAAGGTAAAGCCTGAAAATCAGGCGCACCACCTCTGCTTCCTCTGGTATAATGACCAGCTCGCCTTTATCGTTTTTGGTGTAACCCATAAATTTGCTGTGGTTGACAATGACCTGTCCCTTTTCAAAGCGCCTCACCACGCCCCATCTTGTATTCTCGCTGATGTTACGGCTTTCCTCCTGTGCAAGACTGCTCAGGATCGTCAGTAAGATTTCACCTGTGCCGTCCAGGGTGTTGACGCCCTCCTTTTCGAATACCACTGCTACGTTCTTTTCCTTCAGCTGGCGGATGGTGGTGAGCGCGTCAACAGTGTTTCTTGCGAAGCGGCTCACGGACTTGGTCAGGATCATGTCAATTTTGCCGTTGAGCGCATCCTTGATCATGGTATTGAAATCGTCCCTCTTTTTGGTGTTTGTCGCGCTTTTGCCGTCATCGGCGTAGATCCCTGCATTTTTCCAGTTCTGGTTTTCCTCTATCTTGTTGGTGTAATATTCCACTTGTGCCTCGTAGCTGCTTTCCTGCTGCTCCAGCTCCGTGCTGACGCGGCAGTATGCGGCTACCTTCAGCCGTTTTTCCGCAAACTTTACACTGCGGTCATACTGCGGTTTGGCGGGTATCATGGATATTTTTTTCTTTTCTGCTGTACTTGTCATTTCTGCTCCTTTTCTGTTATTTTATTTTCAGTCTGATATTCTACCTTTATGCTGCTCCCGTTCAAGAACACGGCCTTAGCTGTATTATTCTTATAAACTATAATCTTTGTGACCAGCTTTCGGTACAGCTCTTCATCAAACTCTGCCAGCTCATTTCTATCCAAAAGGATTTCCTGCATCTTTCTTGTGCGGAAATCTGTATCATTGATTTCCAGCGTCCGGTATCTCTCCTGTGCCCTTTCATATAAAAGTGTCATGATATCTGCATGGCTGTTTTCCTTTTCCATATTCATATTGATACAATTATGTTCTATACAGTCAGATTCCTGTCTGGTTTTACCTGTCGCTGCATTTTGCTTCTGCCCACTTTTCGCCATCTCAATCCTGCGCTCTATTTTCCGGTATTCCATACTGACTGCTTCTTTTTCTGTAACAGGAGGGCACATTCGCATTTTGTCCTGTATCATCTGGTTGATGGCGCTGACACAGACTGCTTTCACCTCCTCATCTGTGATCAATCCGCCTGTACAGAATACGTGATTCTGATATATATAATTCCTGCATTTCCACTTTGCTGTACTGCCTTTGCGCTTTTCCCTGCTTCTTGGCTGAATATGACTGCATGTCTCCCCACATTCGCCACAGATGATGACTCCTCCAAACAGGATTCGTTCGTCCCTTCCCGGTCTGTGGCTGCCCCTGCCTTTATCTATGCGTATCTGCTCTCTGCGCTTCTGTACTCTGTCAAATAGCTCCTTGTCGATCAGCTGCGGATAAAACTCTGTTCCAAGGTAGTTGTGGTTTTCAAGGATTTTTCCTATCGAGACATGCGTCCAAGCCACCCTGTCATGGGCGTTGCATACTCCCTTTTCTTTTAGGCTCTTAGCAATCTTTATCGTTGATATCCCCTTATCATAATCGTGAAAAATCCCTTCTACAATCTTTCGGTGTTCTTCATAAATGGTTATTTTTCCATTTACGACTTTATATCCGATTGGCATGTGCCACTGCATCTGCATCGCCCCCTTTCTCTTTTATATTACTGCTTGGATATAACACACTATCCTGTTCTTTCTCCGTGAGTTCAAGACCATTGTGCAGCCAGAATGTGATATCATGTTCCTTCGATATTCGTATCTCTTTTACTATTAGGTCAAACAGATTTTCATCAAACTCCTCCAGCGGTTCCTCCTGTCCTGCCAGCAGCCCAATCAGCTGCTGTGTCTGCACAATCTCCCTTGTGCGCCGCCGTTTCCCCGCAAGCAGCGTCTTTTTCCTTCGGCATTCTGTCAGCTGGTGGATGAGCTGGTTATTGCTCTCCATAAAAAGGGCAGAGTCCATATATCCTTTCTTCATCACCTGATTCAGGATGCGGCTCTGCTCGCTTAAATTCTGTATTTCGTTGTCCAGCTGTTCTATTTCCTCTGTATCTGCAATTTCTGTGGATAGATCTGTTAATCCACTTAATAATGGTTCTAAAATAATTCCCTGATTGGTGTAGAGCTTGTTCCACATTACCATGAAAGCCTGTTGTATGGCATCTTCACGTAATGCCTTCATGCTGCAGGCATTTTTGTCACTGATATGTCTGTGGCAGCTCCAAATAACCTTTTCATTTGGCTGTCCTATGCAGAGCTTCTGCCTGCGGAAATGACCGCCGCACTCTTCGCAGATGAGACGCCCTGAAAATAAATACCTGTTCTTGTATTTATCGCCGCCCATTTTCAGTGACCGGCTCCTGTATTCCATGATTTTTCTCACAGCCTCTGCTTCCTCATGGGTGATAACTGGTTCATGGTCATCTTCTATCAGGTACTGGTTCCGCTGTCCGGTATTTACCTTTCGCACAAACGGGAACTGTGATTCGGTGTATGTCCGCTGCTGAAGGCGGCTGCCTTCGTAAACCGGATTGATCAGTATCTCTCTGACGGTCTTGTCACACCATTTGTCACCTGACCGTATGGTCGGGATTCCCTTTTTATTTAATTCTTTTGCGATCAGGTAGGTACCAAGACCGTTCAGGTATGCGTCAAATATCCACCGCACCGTCTCTGCTTCCTCCTCTACAATCACCAGCTCGCCGTTCTCATCATTTTTGTATCCATAGGCGGGTGTGCCGATAACAAATGTCCCCTCCTGAAACCGTTTCTCTACTGCCCATCTGTTATTTCCTGATATGTCCTCTGATTCGCCCTGCGCGATGGAGGACAAGATGGACAGCATCAGTTCGCTCTTTTCGGTCAGCGTGTTGATATTCTCTTTCTCGAAAAGAATACCAACTCCGAGTGCCTTGAGTTTTCTTATAGTCTGGATACATTCCACAGTGTTGCGGGCGAACCTTGTGACAGACTTTGTAAGAATCAGATCAATTTCTCCATTCTCACAGGCTTCAATCATTGCCTGAAATTCCTCCCTGCCCTTTACCTTTGTGCCAGTGGCTGCTTCATCTGCATACATTCCTGCAAATTCCCATAATGGGTTGTTTCCTATTTTTTTGTAAAATAGGTTATCTGCGTGGCGTAGGATTCTGCCTGTGCCTTACTGCCTGTGCTGACTCTGGCATACCCGCACACCCTCAGTTTTTGTCTTTTGCACTGGCTGGTTTTTGATGGCACGGCGTTTATGACTGTGACTTTTTTTGCCATGTCTTTTCTCCTTTTCTTGTTTTTTCAAGGATTATGAGTCCCTGTCAGCAACATACACTACCACACAATTTCAATAATATCTAGTACAGCATTACATTAATAATCGAGTAATATGCACCTGCCTTTTGTGCCAATACTGCGTTGTCGTCAGTCACCGTAGCCACCGCTACGCCTCCTTCCTCCGCCTTGTCTTGACACAAAATTCAGGCACCTATTACTTCGAAATCAGTGCAATGCTGTACTAGTGTTTTTACAAATATACTTCCGCTAATTCCGGGGAAAAGGTCTCAATGTTTAAAGACCTGATTTTTTCCTGTTCTTCCTTGCTGATCAGCCCGTTTTCCTGCATCTTTTTTAGGAGGTACTCTGCCAGCTTATACATGACCTCATTGGCTTCCTTCTTCATTTCTGCTACTTGCTCCTTTTTATCTCAACTATAATCATTTCAGTTCCTTAGTTTGTTGGGTATTTTCGTTACTTTTCACACCCACTACACAGACTGCTCTAATAATCCATTTCATATCGCATTTCCTCCCATTTCACAAATAGATTGTTTTAGTATCAATCGTGCTCATACTTAGCCACACAAGAATGCGGCGGAATACTTCCCCTCCGCCGCATGGTTTCTGTGATTAAGTCTTATTGTCATAATCCTTCATTTCTAAAAAATCACTCTGCTCCTATTCGACACTACTCCCCGGAGCAAAATACTGCAAAGACAGACAAATGAAAAATTAAAATGCCATTTTTTGCCTTTCTGTATTCTATGGGCAGCAGCCCAGACTGCCTGCTGGCTGGCAGACATCACAGGAATCTCACCTCCAGCACTGCGTGCTGGCTAATCTCAAGGAGTATCATTATAGGCCATTTCCCTCTTTGCACCTGTCTGCCACGGACAGGCTGTACCCCGGCTTTCCCGCTCGGCTCCTTAGATGCGGTCTTTTTTACACATTCCTAAAATGTGCAGGAGTGTCTCTGCGCCCCGGTTACGGCTCTTGAAATGGCTAATGTATCTGTACTGCTGGATATGGCTGGCACACACGATCTTTTTTGTGTATACTCTCGGAAGCCGCTGCCTCCGGCATTTGTCAAGGTTCATGAGCGGGCTTTCTGACAGGCAGTTATCTGTCAGAAATTTATCCCTTCATAAGGTACTCACACTAAAACGCATTTTGAGAGGGTACTAATTGAAAAATTTTTTAATTTTTTTAAGTGACACCTCCACGCTCTCCCTGACTGACATGTCACTGATGCCCGATTTTTCTGCAATCTGACGGAAAGTCATACCTTCAAAAAAATAAAGGTGCAGCCGCTCCTTTTGTACTTGCGTGAGTGACTGCACTGCTTTTTGCAGGGTTTCCAGATCCATCTGGTGAATAATCATATCCTCCAGTGATTTTGTCTCGCCTGCCATCTGTTCTTCCGTCTCACCTTCTATGTAACCACCTGCTGTGAGGTGGCGCAGGTCCCGCATTTCCTCTGCATGTTCCTCCCTGCGGAATAAATCTGTCAGCGCCTCATACACTTCATGGGAAACATAGGTATATTCTGTCTCACTGACAGCATCTTTATAAAAATCCTTTATTCTGATTCTGATCCATTCTGACATCTCTGTGTCCTCCATTTCTTGTTTTTTGAAATGAAGGACAACAGGTGGTCCTCTTGCACAGAAACCACATTCCCGGACAGAAAAAAACGGATGTATTCTCCACGCTGTGTATAGCATGGACGGATGCATCCGTCTGTCAGATCTATTTATTTTTACATTCCAGCAGTCTCTTTTAACAAGGGCTGGATATCCCGTTTCCTGTCCTGTCAACCTCTTTACTCCCTTACCTCGTGGAACTATACCCGTAAGGAAGCAGCGTTTCAATCATTGTGTAATAAGTCTTACGTTAGCTGTAAAAAGTCACTTATACTGGCGGTCGAAAAGACTGACCGCTCAGTATAAAGTTATGCACACAGCCGCATAAGGAAATATGCCGCTTCGCGGCTGCGGCTGGCGCAATACTCACGGCAGATTTCATCTGTCGTGAGTATAATTTATTGAAATATCAAGCAATATAAATACAAAAAAATCCCTTCCGTTTTCTATCACCCGGAAGGGATTTCTATTTTTCTATCTTCGTTTTTCCATATGAAATTGTATAAAAAATTTGGCTTTGCCCGCCAGCATGAAAGCAGCAGTAATGCAGATACTTTCATAAACGGCACAGGCACAGTCCTGATACCCAAGGTACCACAACAGCGAAAACACAGCCACCTGCAATGCAGTTATCGTTCTCGCACACCTGCCAAAGTGTTTTTTCTCTTTCTGGTCAAGCCTTCTGTTTTTGCTGTGCATCGGGCTGAATATGATGATTATCCCTGCCGCTGCCGCAAGTGTGAGCACTACCGCCAGAACAGACAGGCTGGCAAACTGCCCGCCCATATACACTGGGATAAACAATACAAGACTCGAACCGATATAGCAGAACAGGCTGTCGTCACAGTGAAAACCACCAGTAAAGCTGCGAAGAGTCATAAAAGAAAGCGTAAACACACATACTACCAGAAGCTGCTCTGTAAACAGCCCGATCAGGAATGCTGTAATAAGATTCAGCAGTATGATACCTCCGCTGCGAATTCCATACTGGTAAATCTCACTATCCTCTTTCTCTATAATCCCACGTTCCTGCATCCAGCGGCTTAACCCCCCCCCCCTGACACAGTTAAAACCTCCTGAGTTTTTTAGCACGCTCTGGTATCTCGTCCTGTCCCAGAAACCACATACAGCACTGGTTTACTGACAGGGTCGCCACTGCGAGTGCCACAGCTGCAATCACTTTTAATATCCTGTCACTTACTCCATACATCAGATTTCCATAGTTTTTCATGGAAGCACCTCCTAATATTTGATTGCTTCCACTTTATCATCTGATGCAAAAAAATCAAGCGATCTGTAATAAGTCTTACGTTAGCTGTAATAAGTTGCACTTTTCGTCACTCCAGACGTTCAATTCCTGTCAGCAGAAGCTTTACCTCAAACATACTCCCCCAGTCTTTCAAAATTAAATTCCCGCCATACTTTTCTGCTACTCTCTGAACTGCCCTGACTCCCCTGCCATGCTTTTTCCTGTCAGCTTTGGTGGTAACAAGATTCTTATTTTCTTCCCCTGTTTTACTGTTCTTTATCCAAACCAGCAGATTCCCATCCTGATACTTTGTCTCAAATTCAAGAAAGCGTTTCTCCTGCCTTACTCTGCAGCAGGCTTCAATTGCATTGTCCAGCAGATTTCCATACAACACGCCCATGTCCCCTGTTTCGATAGAAACTCTCTTTGGGATAAATGTATGTATTTTGGCATCAATATCATTTTCTTTTGCCTTGGCTGCCTTGATTTTCAGGATGGAATTTAAGACAGGATTTGCAGAATAGATGATATCCTCCGCCAGACTGATATCGTCCAGCATCTCTTTCAACGCTGCCATTATCATGCAGTTATCCCCTTCTCCTGCTGCATCATAAAGCGTTCCAATACGGTTCTTCATGTCATGCTTGATATCCTGTATCTGATCCTGATAGCGTTCCATATCCTTATAATACTCGTCCTGATAGGAAATCTCCCTCGAAACCATTTCTTCCTCATGCTGTTTTTCTGCCATATTCGTATAACTTTCTATCATAAGAAATACCATGTAATCTGTTAAGATAATTGTAAAAATGATACACATGCACAAAATTGCGGTTCGTGCTGATAGCTGTTCCTGAACTACCTCTATCAGCAGAAAACAGCCAACCAGACTTGCAAGCGGAATCAAGACCAGCATATAGATGACCTCTCTGGGCATTGCACCAAGACGCAGTACCTTTCCCATCTTAATCCGGCAGAACACCTCTACCAAAATAGCCCTGAACAGCTCCATTGCAAACACTGTAATATAATATACTGCTCGCTCATCTGTCAGCAGCTGTATCACAGATGCCCTGTATATGATATATCCTACTGGTTCTGCAACTACGACCAGTCCCATATACATCATTACTGCGACCACTTTTGTTGATATTTTTTCCTCATACTGACATATAAAAATTCCCAATATTACTGCTAAGGTGATAAGGTTCATCCAGTTTATCTCTTTTAAGTTGATGATGCTCCCAGCTGCCTCACATACCAAAATCAGCATAATAGAAATTTCCGCAGAAGTTCTTCTCTTTCCGATGAAGATCTCAAGAAAACGCCAGAAGATACACAGGTCAAATATATTGATCACCAGCCGTATTCCATACTGTGCCATATCACATTCCTCCCTGCACAAATGCCATATGCTTTTCTGCAAGGCTCTTCCTGCATCCCCTTGTCACTGCCAGCTCCTGTCCATTGGACATACGTACTACTCCACCCGAAGCTGTTTTTACATGTTTCAGGTTCACGATAAAAGATCCATGTATTGCTACAAACATCCTCTCGTCAAGGCATTCCCATATTTCTTTTGTTGTCATGTTGGTCTTATATATGGTATCTATTGTATGGATTAGCGCCTGACGCCCCTTTTTCTCAAAATAAAGGATTTCATCAAACCTAAGACTGTACCGGCTTTTGCCGTAACCAAAAGAAAAATTCTGATTTGTCATTCCAAGATAGTTTTCTGCTTTTTCCAGAAGGAGGCGAAGCCTGTCTATTGTAATTGGCTTTTCTATAAAATCGAACGTAACTACCGCAAACACATCTGGCATATATTTCGTATAGCTGGTCAGGAACACAATTAATGCTTTGGAATTTCGTTTTCGGATCTCCTGCGCCACAGCGATGCCATCCATTCCCGGCATTTCAATATCAAGAATATAAAGATCTGGTTCCTGTTCCTGTTGACTATATGATGTAAGCATTTCCTCTGGATCTTGAAAAAATTCATACGCGAATGCATATTCTATTATTGCAGCAGCATATCGGCTAAATACTTCCATCGCGTTCGGATCATCATCACAAACTGCTATCTTCATTTATCTACCTCCGTAAATTCGGAACTGAACAGAAAAATACCCTCTACTTTCCTGTCATTAACTTTCTCATATATGACAATGTCTGCTCAATAAAATCGTTTCGTTCATCTCTGCTACAATTGGCGAGAAATACTCCCATATTAAAATGGCTATTCTTTTCCCCACTAATCAGGTAAGTTGGTTCAATTCTATAACGTTCGTACAAAACCAGCATCTTCTCTGGCTGTAATCCATACGCACCACTTTCCAACTTCCGGTAATGCTCCACACCTACCCCCAGCGCTTCCGCAAAATCCTCCTGAGTATACCCATTGTTCTCTCTGGCGGTCTGCAACCGCTTTCCAATCTGTACATTAATTTCCTTTTTTTCTGCCCTCATGATTTGCTCCTTACTTTTACGCTAATCATAACAATTCAAAGTCCATATAAACAGATTGCAATACACCTTATTTATTGACGTAATGCATCTTATCTATGCAAATAATCTGAAAAAAATAATAGAGCAATCATATTATGAAACATTAACGTTCAGACTGTTCTTCAGATTTTATAGAATACGAATATTCAATATTCTTAGCATGACAGTTTCAAGGAAAATAATAAACAAATATTTTATGATTGGTGAATTCCCTTTATTCGGGACATTTTGTTCCAAAAGTAAAGTGAATTGTTAAGTTAGAATATGTTATACTCACATTCTACACGAGCCTCCTATCTACAAATCACCATTTATAGATAGAAGGATAATATGTTCTCAATAGAAAAATTGTGTGGTACAATTATCAAGACTGGAAATGTCTTTATGCTTCCCGACAATACAGAGTATTTCTTTGCACAAGCAATTTCTTCCGAGGAACGGATGATTATGAAGATGATATTGATTTCCGTGATAACCAAGATATAGATTGCTTTTGTATTTTGTTTGAAGATATACTAAAGCAAAATCACATCAGTTCTGGCGGTGGATATTATAAATCATTGTCCAAGGCTATCCATGCGGTAGAAAATAGTGGTGGATTAGTAAAATGGCTTAATTAATTATCATACATTATCAAAGACAGCAAACACTTTGCCTGCTGTCTTTTTCATGGCGAAAGGAGGTGTTACCACGGCTACGATCTACATCCGGCTCTGTAAGCATGCGTCGGACCTACAGCCCACCCCCATAGCTAGAACTGTGTCCTTCCACCTATACGCCACAGCCATCGAGTTCCTGCTGATCCACCTACAAGAACCGCTCCCGGACGGACTGCTCCTTGCACTCTATCAAGCACAACCGTTTAGAGACCGCCGTTCTTTTCGCTATCCAGTATCAAGTGAGCACCGCCGTTCCCCTATTCGGAAATAGTTACCCGTATTCATATCAGAATATCGAAAAGCTGATTGAGCTGGTAGGCCATATTAAAGTTTACGAAAACGGCAATATTAGCATTCGCTTTAAGTTTGCGGACAGGTTCTGTTGGATTGACAAGTATATAGAAATCCGCGCAACTTCCCCTGCCAAAGCATAAAATCCTTTTGACAGTGTGTTTTTCCTAATAAAACGCAATCTTACTTGTTATACCTGAATCTGCTTTTCTGTATCTCACCTGTTGCAAATCGAATTAACTCCTCTGGTGTAGGTATACTTCTTCTGCAAGGTATTTTTCTTTGATAAGCAGTCGTAACACTGTTATTTTTTGATGGGTTTTGATATGCAGCCAAAATTGCTCCCTGCATCTCATTCCTTACTTCTTTTACAGTCACACCGTTCTTCCGCGCAATCTGACGATATATTTTTCTCACATTCATTTGCAACTCTCCTTATGATTTATCAGTGTATATTTTAAGATTTATTGGTTCATAACTTATACTATAACCTTTTTCTTGCGAAGTCTGTCGAAATTTGTTATTTATATATTTTTTATGATTTATTTGTTCATATTTTAACTTATAATCACCCTTATTAAATCATTTTATTTGATATGTCTTGTATTTATACTGAATATGTACCAGTAGTTCATATAACATGAATGTGTTTAGAAAGAGGTGTTTGTTATAAAAACTACGTTTAACATACTGCGTTTCGGTGAACGGTTGCGTGCCTGCCGCGTTGCCCGCAAACAGACAATGAAAGAATTTGCAGAACTATGCGGAATTTCTGAACGCTATCTTGCCGATATTGAACGAGGAGTAAAAGCACCTAAGTTGGAAACATTTATAGGAATTGCTAATGCAGCAGGCATATCACCAGAATATCTGCTTCAAGACAGTCTGGTATCCGCAAATACCGAATATCTTGTTCAGGATGCCTTAAAATCTTTACCGCAAAAACAACAGGAGCTATTTCAGGATTTTATTATTCATCTGGCGGAAAGTATGAAATAAATATCCTTTTTCAACTACTGTCAGCTGTTGAAAAAAGATTTATCCGACAGATTTCTCTCATGATAATATCCATATCATAGTTATTCAATCCTTAAAGACATCATTGTTTCATTTTCTCTGTCCTTACAGTTAAATTGATTCCTTCACTACTCAGGCCACGGTGAACCATACCATAGTTCACCTGACCTTAATGCGCACTACCCCCTTGGTGCTTACTTTAAGAGTTCAAAGAGCAGACTGCTCCTGCCTCCGTTTTCACGCCATCGCTGTGTCTTGCGGATATAGCCGCTTTCCTCCAAATCGCGGACTGCACGTTTGACTGTGCTGACAGAAAGATGCAGCTCCTTTGCAATGGTACCGATTGCTGGATAGCAGCTTCCTTTCTTGTCTGCACGGTTCTGTAAATACATATATACAGCTATGGCTCTGTGGGGCAGGTCTGCCTTATATATTTTTCTGTCATATGTCATGCTTAACCCCATTTCCTTTTCCTAATCCTCTGTCCGCAAAGGCTGACTAACTCTTGCCACGTTTTCATTCATCTGTGTCTGCTGCATTCCTCCATTCCTGTTTTCCGTATTCTGCCTTGTATTTTCCTGTTCATCATCTACGCAGCACATATATCTGCGGACAATCTCCTCCTCAATCTCCTGCTTGTCCGCATACGCCACTTTCCTCGCAGACTTCTCCTCAATCTCATAAGGTTCTTCAAATGTGATTCCCCATTTTAGAAACAGTTTCAGTTTTGTTTTCATGGGGTGGCAGCCTGTCTTGGACACAATAAAATTTCCTTTGGGCAGTGATTTGAGTTCGTCTGGTGTCATGAGTGGTCTCTGTATCATCTGGAGCGACTGGCTTGGATCATTCTTTCCCCGATTGATGGAACCTGACAACACGGTTCTGTTTCCAAGACTCTTTGATAACACTTCCGCAGATTCTGAATTGGGCGCAAAGCCGCCAAAAATAGTATCTTGGCAGTTGTCTATAATAATCTCTGCCCCTTCTTTTCCATAGTTTTTATTTAACTGTGCAAAGGATTGTATCATCGGCACAATACTCACCTTTCTGGAACGCGAAGCTGAGAACATCATCTCCGCACTCTCAATCTTTGGTATTGTTCCGACTTCGTCCCAATAAAAGACCACGCGGTTATCCAGCTTCCCTCCATTCTCGTCTGCTACCACCAGTATCTCCCTGTAGAGCTGCTGCAAAATCAGGGAGATGATAAAGTATTTCGTGTTGTCCTCCTCCGGCATCACAAGAAACACCGCTGTCTTTCTCTTACAGAACTGTTCTGCATCAATGGCAGTGTCAAAACACAAAATCTGCTCTAACTCAGAATCAAGAAAAGAATTGAGCCGTGAAAGTGCAGTTGATAAGACAGACTGCATGGACTGTTCCGCTGTGTTGAGCGCTGCACCTGCAAACCATTTTGCCTTGTGGGTATCCGGCAGCTTTGCCATTAACAGCTGGAACTGGTTCTTTCCCTTTACTTTTGAGGGCGCCAGCAAATCCTGTATCAGCTTGAATACACTGATGATATGGCGCTTTTCATTCGGGCAGAATTCTGCAATTAGTAAGATAGCAGCAGTCAGCACACCCTCCGCCGCATCATAGAAAAATGCATTCTGCCCATAGCTGGAACTGTCTGCACCTCCTGATGAGATGATGGTCTTTGCTGTAATCTTGGCGTATTTTTCTGCCTTTGCCTTGGCGCTGAGGTTATCGCTGTCTGCAAGAAATTCATCCATGTATTTGTTGACCAGATGGAGCATGTTGTCTCCGTCGCTTCTGGTCGGATTGCGCAGGTCAATGACTGCTGTTTCATAGCCGTAATACTTTTTTGCTATTCCAGCATAGTTGCGGTAGAGGTCGCCCTTCGTGTCAGTAGTCAGGAAGCTCATGCCACAGGCACAGGCATATTCAATGTTTGGATAGAGAAAATGTGCTGTCTTTCCGACACCTGCAGCACCAATCATCAGGCAGTGGACATCCCCTGTATCAACAAGAGCGTAAAGTTTTCCTGCACGCTCGATGCTGCCTAACACAAGTCCCTGCGCAGTCGGCAGGTTCTCACCGTTTCTCCATCGTTCCGGCTCGTACTGCACCTCTGTGTAGGTTTCTTTGATTTCTTTTTTGTCCGCAAAACGAGCTGTACCATGCTGCCCGTCACCTACGGTTCTGTTTTTGATTCCATTTAAAGTGTAATAATGCGACATCAGGGAAATTCCGCCGATAACTGCAAACATAAAAATTCCTGATACCACAAGCATGATTACTGGCTGCATAGTAACATTCCTCCTTCTGTGGTCTGTACCTTATGTGACTGGTTGACAACTGGTTCCTGATAATCCACTGCAACAAAAATATGAGCCTTAATACACTCCATCGTCAGGCTCATACATTTCTTTACGAACAGCTCCTTATTCTCTTTTTGAGATAAATCTTTTGTATCCAGCACCTCCATTATCTCTTCAAATGCTTTCTGCATTGTTCTGACACGGCTGTTAAAATTTCCTTTATCCTGATGCGGTCTGTAGCGTTTTTGCAGGTTGTTAAGAATCTGCGTGTCACCTGTTTCTTTTCCTAATGCCCTGCCTTCTTTTTCCATGCATTTTACCAGTATGCCTGTAAGCAGCATTCCCGCCTCGTCAAATGCCTCCTCCAGATTTTCTTTTGTCCTTCCTTTTTTCAGAGCATTATAAATTCCCTGATAGTAATAACAGATATATTCTTTGGTGGCATATTCCATTTTCATACTCTCTGTTACCTGCTTTAATACAGCTATCCATGCGTCACATTCCATCATCTTTGGATGCTCCTGCGCTGGCAGTGCTGATTCTCCATTCATGTTTTTTAGATCTTCATTCCAGTCTTTAAATGCTGGCTGTAACAGTTGAATCTTTTTGTAGTTATTTTGAGTTAAAATTTCCGCCAGTCTCCCACTTGCCTCAATGCCTGCGGCATCATGATCCAGACACAGGACAACTGTATTAAGATTTGAATACTCTTTTAACATCTGGATCATGGCGTGTTCTGCCACACCGTTTAGGGTGATGTAGCTGCTCTCCTGCCAGTTTTTCGGGTATAAGGTCAGGAAGGATAATAAATCAATCGGCGCTTCAAACACATAAAGCCTGTTTCCCTTTCCTGCATAGCAAAAACCGTAAGAGGAATCTGAACCCTCCTCATTCATGCGGAAACTTTTGCTGTCAGAACAGGTTCCTTTTTTATGGATATGGCGCACTCTTCCCTCTCTGTCTTTCCCGACAAACACGGCATTGTGATGTTCTGCACACTCATAGAGCGTTCCCTGTCTAGCAAAGAAGGAAAGAATTTCACGGCTGATGTAACGTTTTGACATCAGGTAGGCATACACCCGCTTCATGGTATCGTTTTTCTCTGGCGGGACAGGAAATTTCTTTTTATCTGCCTTCGACATGTCTGTATTGGTTGATTGAACCGGATTCGCATTTTCGTTCTGAATCTTTTTTGTATCCTTCGCTTTTTGTACCTTTTCTTTCTGCTGTTTTATGTTACCAGATGCTGCCCTGACTGGTATTTTCTGGCTGCCGCCGCGGATAACCTGCCCTGTCTCTCCATTTAACAGGTAGGTGACTGCCTCTGGATATGTCATTCCGAAAAACTCCTGCATAAAATCAATCGCATGACTTCCTGCCTGCTGGCTGTGGCGGTACCAGTTGTTTCCCCGGAATGTCACGCTGCTGTGACGTTTCCAGCGCCACTCATTGCCAGAGCGTTCCACTTCCTCATGTTCCTTCTGTAATATATCTGCGATCTGAACTGCATTGGCACGCTCCTTCTGTTCCTCTGTAAAATAAATAAATTCTCCCAAGTATGTCCTCCTCTCTGAATAGTCCGTTTTGGAATAACACTGATTTCAATTCATTTTACTATGTCTGCACCATCTCCTCCCTGTCGGCCTCTGCATGTCCCTGTGCAATCTTTTTGGCCTTCATTTTTCCTGCAAGTTTGCGGTCAATCCCCATTCGGTTTCCGCCGCTCTTTCTGTTATCCACATTTTCCTCCATAATTTTCCCCAGCTGGTGCATAAGTCGTGATGCCATCAAAAGCAGGTCTGGGTGCGGCATGTCATTCCAGTGCTGCAAAAAATAAGCGGCATAAACATTCCCCTGTTCCGCCGCTGGTTTCAAATATTCATATGCTTTCTCTTTATCACGTTCCACGTCTGTTCCAATTAGATATGCTTTTCCAAGAAGATACTGTGCATACTGGTTTCCTGCATGGGCAGATAATTCCAGATAGATAAGTGCCCGTTCTACACACTTGGGTATGCCCTCTCCTGCAAGATACAGCTTTCCTAACTGATATGCCGCCATGTCACTATTCTGTGCCGCCGCTTTCGTCAAATAAAAAACTGCTTTGGAAATATCCTTATATTCTTCTGCCAGATACCATTTTCCAAGACGGTACTGCGCATAGACATTTCCTGAATCTACCGCCTTACGCAGGTGGAAAAACGCTTTGTCCATCTCCCTTGCAAGCAGTACACCATCACTATATAACCTGCCAAGTGCATAGTTTGCAAACCGATTCCCCTGTGATGCTGCCTTTGCCAGCAGCATTACTGCTTTTTTGATTTTTTTATCATCAGGCGTTGCTTCTGGCTGATGATGGAGTTTTTGTATTTCATGTCGTATATAAAGTTTTGCCAGCTGATATGCGGCATAAGTATTTCCACATTCTGCCGACATGATAAAATATTTTTCTGCCTGTACTTCATCTGCTTCGGTACCGATACCGTGGAGATACATGTTGCCGATTCGATACCAGAGAGTATCATCTCTCGATTTCTTTTCCAGATTTAGAAAACCTGAAAATGCAGCACAGAAACAGTTTTCTGCCTTTTCCTGATTTCTTTCTGTGCCTGTTCCTGATTCATACAGCCTTCCAACCTCATAGGCGGCATAAGGACTGCCTTTTTTATAAGCGCATCGGAACAGATTAAAAGCTTTTGCATAATCCTGCTCTACCCCTTTTCCATGCAGTGTAAGCATTCCCAGAGAATATAAAGCACTGCTGTATTCTTGATCTGCCGCCTTTGAAAACCACGCTGCCGCTTCTGTCAGATTCTCTCCTGTTCCAAGACCATACTGGTACATCTTTCCGATATAGTATTGCAGACAGGCTTTCTTCTTTTCCTGATCAACAGCAAGCATGGCAGAGAGTGCTCTGTTATACCATTTTTCTGCCTTTTCCTTATCTGGCTCCACGAAAATGCCCTGTGTATAAATCTTTCCCATATCATGCATGGCATAGGCATTTCCTCTTTCTGCCTCCTCCAGCATAAGTTCATAGGCTGCCTCTGCGTCTGGTTCTGTTTCCTGTGTGCCGTACAGATAGGCCCGCGCTTCTTTGTAGGTGCTTGTCCATGCGGCATAATATTCCGATCCATTCTGTGCATTATAACCAGTGTCTGTCAATTCCTGTTCATCCAGTTCCGATGCAGTATCACCGTAGTCGAACACACCAGAAACAGAATCTTCATTCCATTCAATGTTTGGTTCTGTTTCCTGCCATTCTATATGAGCTTCACCCTTGCTCCAGCGTGTTTCTGCTTCTGAAATTCCTTCCTCCTCTGTATAAAGATAATCCTGACCGAACCGCACTGCCTCACGGATAACCATGTTCTTAATACTTTTTAATTCCTTCTGCGCTGACAGCGGTGACGGTTCTGGCACGGTATCCTTGTAATAACACAGGATCTCATTGCTGCTTTCCAGCCATGCATGATAACATGCAGAAACACATTCCTCCTTTGCCAGCTCATCTACAATGCTGTTCACAATCGCTTTTACATCAGCTTTCAGATACCCATAGACTTTCTTTCCGCCTGTATTGTTTAGCCGCTTTGACAATAGCTGCATCTGTTCCATAATCGTTTCATTATGACAGATCCCTTGCTGCATCTGCCGCAACAGAAAAAGCAGGCTCTTGTCTGCCTGCTCTTTTAACTGTTCACGCTGCTGGGTTTTCTTCTCGTAAATGCTCATAAATTCCTGCCGGAAAATATCATGCGCATAAGTGGAACGCATGGTGTCAATTCCTTTTTTTGTCAGATAACCTTCTGATGTTTTCGTGGAATATAGCACCAGATGTACATGGGGGTGATGGGATTCATTATGAAATGCCGCATACCATTTCAGGTTCCTGCTGTCAATCTTGTAGTTCTCGCAAAGCACTTCCACCCTGCTGCGGAGCAATGCCTGCCACTGTGCGGCGCTGTCATAGCCAAGCCGCTGCGCGTCCTCCCGCCGCAGGCTGATGACATTTGTCCATACAACTCCTGTATGGTTTGCCACCTCCTCTGCGACACGGGACAGTATAATGGGTTCTCCCTCATTGGAAAATAAACCATGAGAACCTGTTTTTTCAACGCCCGGTCTGTTTGCTAGATAGTCCACGTAATTTTTCTTTTTGGCTATGATGTCAAGATGATTTTCCAGTGCCTGTGTGATAAACTCGGAAGCATTTTCCCTTGTCGGTCTCTGCAAATAATCGTAGTATTCATGCATCTGCTTTGCGTCGGGAATTTTAATCAAAATATCCTGTATCAGTTCTTTCTGGTTTGCGGTTGATGGCAGGTGCGCGGTTGTACTGACTGCCTTTTCCACGCCGTCACGGGTTCCTATGTAGGTCACGAAATTTTCAAGATGAGAAGGCGGAGCGTTTTTTAAGTAGTTGCAGCGTAAGATTAATTTGGGCATGCAAACACTCCCTTCCTTTTATTTTTATCTCCTCCATACTTTTTATGTTCAACAATGGAATGAATTAATCTGGCTGCTGTCCGTCATGCGCTTTCCACTGGCATTCCATGAGCTGCATATTCGAAAATACAGCTTGAAAAGAAGATTTTTCCGGGGAACACGCATAAATTCCAAACTGTATTCTGCCGCTTCCCTGATTCATATGGCAGATACGCATCTGTTGAAATACAATTCCGTCTGTTGAACATTCAATACAATAATCGTCCTCCCTCCGGTTGAACCGGTACCACATTGATTTCACAGAAGCATCAATCACTGTTGTTGCCCAATCAGAATATCCACCATTGGTCACTACACTTCCAAGATGCTGGTACTTGTCATTTTCATACTCAACAGAAGCCTTTAACCAGTTCTCACTATCCAGATACATAACAATGCCGCACTGGTCAAACCTGTGGTGGCTTTTTGCAAATTCTGTCCTGACTACAAAACTGAAATATTTTTCTTCTGTTACCATCTGCAGGACAGGGGCATTATCATTCTGAAAATGATAATAGGTTCTCTGCCATAAGTCTGTATGCGGACTGGTCGTTATTTCGATTCTGTCATTCTCTATTTTGTATTCCTGCGGCTCCCTTGTCCATTTAAATTCTTTGATATCCATCAATGACTTCCTCCCAAATAAAATTTTTTCTTTCATTGTGATAGTAAATTAGCAACCTGCTTACTTTCATAATAAATTATAGCATATGCATAACTGCTTCACAATGTCATACACTTTTCTGTTCCTTCCAGCATCTTATATCATTTGGCAGTCTATCTCTGATGTCTGTAAAAACTTTTCTGTGATCAACAGTCCGCCTTCTTTCTCTTTATGAATTTTGGTACTGATATGCATCTTCAAATTTTACAGCACCATTGATCCGTTTTACTTCCTCCGCACACTTTGCCTGTAATTTCCGCAGGGTTTCTTCCTCTACTTCATGTCCATATGCAGTCACATGAGACAGCTTGGAGACCTCGACTGCCAGCTTATACATTGCCCGTGCCATGCGGTTCTCGCTGTCTTTGACAGTTGCATGCATGACGGACGAAATAGTGGACAGCATATAGTTCTCGATTTTTTCCGAAGTCAGATATCCTATGTAAAATTTCAGCGCCTGATTGAGAAACTCGTTCCTTGATCTGACATCTGCCTGCCGGAGCAGGCTGTCAGCCTGAACCAGTAATTCTTCCTCAATGTAAAATGCTTTTCTGACTTTTCCATTTTCTTCACTCATAATCCCCCCACATCATCTGCTGTCCTTCTGTCTGCTCCCGCCCTGCCGCCTCCTGAATCAGTTCCCTGAATATCCTCTCATTTGTCTGATGGAATGTCATGCTTGTTTTTCCCATCTGCCTTGACAGGGATTCATTTTTAAATGCCGCTCCGTTATAACTGTCTGTTGGATCAGCGCGGGGCAGTACAACATCTGTCAGATCATTTAGTTCTTCATACTTGTCATTAAAATGAAATGCGACCGTATCCTGCTCCAAGTCTACTGCAATCGCAAACGGAGCTTCCTTTTCCATATCTTCTGCAAGCTCCTTTGTGATTTCTGTAAACAGAATTTTATCCTTCAATGCATCTGGGAAAAAATATGTCCCTTTCATCTGTGCCAGCAATGGTGCCGCACAGATATTCTGTTTCCCTGTTCTCGGCCGTCGTAATGCGTCTTTCAATCCTCTTAGGTAATCAGCCGCCTCAAATGGATAACTAAAACCACCAGCATATTTTGTGTAAAAATAAAAATCTTTTCCATTTTCATGTACTGTATAAACTGCCCTTGTATCCATAACAAAATTAGCCTCCTTTCATTTTTTTGCATATCCGATATCGCATCTGCCATTTGCCCGCTTGTTCTCTCCCGTACCGAAGCAATAGCAAACAAAGTTGCAAACACTGTCTGTTGCTTGCTATCTTGTTCTCTCCTGCCTTCAAAACCCTGTATACCCTTCCCATTTTCTTCAATTATGCGATATGGCATAAATATTACTTTCCTTTTTCCCTCTAAATTCCCTTAAACAGATTAAATTTGGCATAACATTTCCAAATTCTTAGAAAAAGTTATGCCATTTGAAGAACTGCCCGCCGGCCCTGCCGGCGGGTGTTTCACGGTTTATGCCGCCCTAAAGCGGCATAAACCCTTTAACCTGCACCATTTTCGACCCTGATGATTCTGCCCTCTTTCTCTGCCATATCTCATATTCTGGAGCATGTCATACTGTCTTGTTTTGAGGCATTTTGCTTCACTTGCCCCAATTCGCCCCAAACAGGGCAGAACTACCGCCAGCCGGCCATCTTATCCACTTTTTCCAAATCAGCGCACACAACGCCACACGGTCGTTTACAGGGGGTGACAGCGCTTTTCTGCCTGCTTTTCATAATGCTTGAGGATTTTGCCGTATCAGAAGGCAATAATGGTCATTCTAGGACTCAGCTCTGGCTCCTGACCTGTAAACTGCGGGATTTCGCCAAACTGCTCTGAATATTTTTTGATCTGCTCATCCGTAAGGGACACAAATTCTCCCTCACTACTGTCTGCACAGATAAAAAATGAACCGCAGATAACGTCATCACTGTATCTGCGGTTTGGTTCCATGCCGTTACATTTTCCCTCATCATTTACCACAGCTATGCATCTTTCCTCTATATTCACACATGTAATCAGTCCCCCGACTTCCTCCATGCACGACTGGTAATCGTTAGGAATTTCCTTCTCATAAGGTGTTTTTCCCGGCTCGATTTTTAATATCCTGATGTTGTTTTTCATGTATCCTCCCTTCTTTTTCTCTGGATTTATTGCCTTGTATTATAACAACAGCCCAGCAATAATATGATACTTTTTGTAACAGACAGCTAATCTGTCCTGTCTCCCAGCGCCATCGTCCGACAGCAACACAGCACTCTTTTATAAATACAGGGAGCAACAGATTTAGTATCTGTGCAATATTTTCTCCTGCCAGAATCGCATACAGCCACCATTTTTTCTCTGAATCAACACAGTTACTCCGTTGGTGAAGCCGCCGTATTTACACTGCCTCTCGACGGAGACCTGTTTGCTTTTTGGATCGCGGGCGGTACATTCCCCCGGCTCTCGATGTACTCCCTGACTGCCTGCGGAACATATTTTTCATACATTTTTCCAAGGACATCATTTAATTCTGCCTCAAAATTGGCATCCTTTTTGCCCATATACTGCCTTATGGCATTTAGCTTTTCCTCGTCATATTTGATTGTCACTACTGCCTGTTTCATGCTTATTTCCTCCTGATTTCATATTGAAAAATGAATTTCGCCGCAGCAAACTACGGCGAAATTACCTTCCTTTGATTCATTTTATTGTAACAACGCTGATACAGCTACTGCATCATACCTGACATTACAAACCTGTTTTGTCCATCACAGTCATGCTCCTGTGCTTCCTCTCCTGCTGGCAGAAAATTTTGTTCAGGCTGTGCTGGATTTACCATAGACAGCATCTGGCTTTCCCTGTCATAATGATACACTTCACTCGACAGCCGCTTCTCCGGCTTTACCGCTGCTTCATTCACCTCCCTTACAACATCTTTCATGAAAGCTATATCCATTCCTTCTGTCTCCCTCATGATAATGATTTCATCCACAGAACATGGGAGTATGACCAGACTCGAATCCAGTTTCGCCGCAATCTTTTCCATGAGCCTCTTGTCAAACATGTAGGCTGCGCCCTGTATATCCTCGGCATTGCTGAGCACAAACATGGTATCATCTGCCAGAGATTCCTCTGTTCCTTCCACTTCTGTTTCAAGAGAAATGCTGTCATACTTCCCGCATACAACATTATCCATTGTACACAATACTGCCGGATATTCTTTCTCCATGTTCTCCCATGCGTCTTTTTTTAGCTGTTCTTTACTGATGCCCCACGTCTCCAGCTGGCTGTTATGAATTGCAACGACACCGTTTTTATTTACTATGAGCGGCACCCTGACGCCATAATACAGTGCCAGATCCTCCCACTGTTCATGCGGCATGTCTGACAGCTGTGCACGGTTTGCCTCTGCATTGCAGACAGCGACGGTCAGGCCATCTGTCTCATACATGTTTGTAAAATAATCTTTATATTCCTCTAATACCATTTTTGTCTCCTCACATTCCCATACTCATTGCTGGTGTCTCTTCTGGTTCTGTCACACTTTGGACTGGCTCATTCTCCTGTACTTCGATTTCGCTTTGTGTGCTGTGTGCCTCTTCTCTGGAAGCATTCTGTCTTGTGCCTTGTCTGGCATTCCTCCGCCCTGTCTCCCTTGGTTCTCTTGTCTGCCGCTGTGCTCTTGGCACTGGTATCGGCGCTTCCTCCTGCGTCGCAGCGATCTGGCTGTCTACAAACTTCCTGACCTGCTGGGGCACATACTTTTCATAGGTCTTGTCCAGATGCGTTGTCAGCACCTCCTCAATCTTCTCATTCTGCTCCCCAAGAAAAAAGACAAGCGCCTCCATCTTCTTCTCTGGAAATGTAATCTTAATCTCTCTGTCTGCCATTCTTATCCTCCTTTTTGGTCTCTGAAAATCTATGACACTATTTTATTCAATGACTTTAATTCTGCTTCTAACAACACATGACAGTCCGCTAAAATCGAGTAGGGAAGTGCTATCTTCCCCTACCCGCCGCGCGGGGCACGTGCAGCGAAGCTGCTAATTTCCTTACGTGCCCCTGTGCACAAAAAAACCGGACACATTTCTGCATCCGGCATACCGCCATTTCCCTTTTTTCTTCTGTTCGTCATCATACTATAGTGACGGGGACTGCCCCATATCCTGTTCCTCCTTTGGGAACGGTATCTGAAACAGCCGCAGGATCTCTTTCTGCGATTCAAGCTCCCGTTCTGCGATGAACGCCACAAAGTCCCCATCATCTTGGTGCGCCCGCTCCAACAGTGACAAATAATCCAGACGCAGCACAGGCGGAACAATCACTGGCAGGTATCCGTCCTGAATCAGCGCAAGGTTCATAAGAAGCCTTGCCACCCTGCCATTCCCATCTTTGAAAGGGTGCAGGAACACAAACCATTTATGAAGCTGGGCTGCAAATTCCACAGGATGATATCCGTCCCGCTCGTTCTGTATCCACTCAAACAGCCGCCCCATCTCCTCTTCCATCTTCCCCGGTGCCGCCACAGGGGAACGGGAACCTGTAATAATCACCCGCATATTTCGGTAGCGCCCGGCATAATCCGGTTCTATATTCTGGTAAAACAGCTCATGCATCCTGAGCACTGTGTACTCATCAATGCGGCGGTTCTGAAGCGCAGAAAACATAAAGTCATAGGCTTTGGCATGATCTACTGCTTCGAATAGATCTCTGAGCGGCTTTCCGCCCACTGTCAGACCATCCTCCAGAAGCACTTTTGTCTCGCTCTCTGTCAGGGAGTTTCCCTCCAAGGCATTCGATGTCCATGTAAGCCCCACCCGGTAATAATCCTTTATCTGTTCCAGTATTTCCCCCTCCAACGGGCGCAGTGTATTGATTTCTTTTTGGAAAAGGTCTATTTTTCTTAGTATCTTCACTCTGTCACCATCCTTTCAGATCTACTGTTATCATACCACAATACTCTTAAAAAAGCAGCACGAAGTACAGGCTGTGTTTCTTTTCCTTATCTCCTATTTTTCCCTGATATGCCACATATGCCCCCACCTCATATCATCTGCTGGCAGTATTTTTCAGCCTGCGTGTTCTCTCTGTGTCCGTATTTTTCACACTTTTCCTGTATAATTAGACCAAAAACAGATGGAACAAATGCAGAATACCGCGCATAGGAAGAACCCTCACTCTGCACAAGCACGCCCTCCCCGTTGCTGTCTCCTGTCACCAACAGGCAGTGCCATACTCTGTCCCATTCACCCATCAGCTCCCTGTTTTCGTCTATAAAGTCATAATCGTGCAACAGATGTCTGGTAAAATAGTCATACTCCGCATCTGGCAGTACAATCACTTTTTCTATGACACACTCGTTTACTTTCGCTTCCGGTTCCTTTCTCCTGAAATCTGCCCTCATACTTTATCCTCCAATTTATTTTGTTCTTCCTCATAACAACTTATTTCACCACTTTCACTTCATTCTTTCTCACGAAAACCAGTGATCTCATTTCCTTCAATAATCATACTTATCTGTCCTTCCATACACTGATCCTCCATCCACCACTGAAAGACACTCTCCGGTGTTTTCCAGCCTGCGACCTCCTTGTTGCCGCAGGCTTTCCTGTATTCCAGCATCTTAGCAAATGTACGGATATAGGCGTCCTTATATTTGGGATAGCGGCTAAACTCACGCCAGCGCTTCTTGCCTGCCATAGGGCAGCCAATACACCCGATTCGTTGAAATCCCTCCCTGTACAGCGGATTAATCTCTATCTGCTCCTTTTGGATATACCACCACAGATACTCATCATCCCATTCCAAAATAGGATTTACCAGCGTCTTTGATGTCCGGTAGCAGCTCTCTACCATGCGGTGTACCTCAGAATTATCATAATTCATAACAACAATCCCGCCCTTATCGTTTGAGAGAAACAGTTCATCATCTGTCAGTTTTCTTGCTGTACGATCTGGTTTTATAAGGGTGACGAACCCCTGATTCTGCCTCCGGTTCCTGCTCTCGGACTTCCTTACGCCGGTTATCACCTTTTTCCCAGCACCTGAATACTCCTTTAACTCCTCACAGCAGTACCGCATACGGCGCGTGGGTGGTGTCTTATGCTTCACAATAAGCTCCCACATGCTCATGGGCGGATATAAGACAACCACGCCCCTTTTGCTTCTCACATACCTCACAGTCTCCGGTGCGTCCACCGTAGTATGGTTATGTACCGCCTGAAATTTTACCCCGCTTTTCTTAGCAAGATAGAATACTACATCCGAATCCTTGCCTCCACTGTATCCAAGCTGGTAGGGTTCGCCGCCCTCAAAAGTTCTTAATATCTCCAGTGCCTGTTTTTCTAAATCCATTCATTCCCAGAGCAAAGCATGCTTTATCGTCCGGACAAATCTCCCTGCTCCTTTCCTGATATGATTGCTTCACCTGCACAGAATAACAGTTTAAAAAACAGATGCCTCTGGCATCAAAAACTACTGCGGCCTGCCATAAAGCACCTGTTTATCACTGTCAAATAAATTCCTGTACACTACTTTTCCTTTTGAATAAGAGGCATCCACCACCTTTCCGTTTCCTGCATAAACACCTACATGGGTGATGTTCATAAACCTTCCATTGGGCTTGTAGCTCCAGAATACCAGATCGCCGGGCTGCAGGTTCTGTCTTGATATGGTCAGGTTATGCTCCACCATATAACGCCCCTGCTCCGCTGCAGTTGTGGGAATTATTATCCCTGTCTGCCTGTAACACCACATGGTGAGGTAGCTGCAGTCCACATAGCTTCCCCTTCCCCGGTAATTCTGTGAATACGGATCTCCCAGCCGTGACATGGCAAGTTCTACTACTTTTTTGCCTGCCTCACTTGCAGGGAGATCATAATAAGCAGTCTCCTTTGACATATTCCAGCCGCTCCAGTCATCAAAACCATCTCCTTCCTGCGGTGCGGCAGTATCATATTTTGCGAGATACCATACATTCACGGCATTGGACTGCTGCTCATAAGTTGTGGCTTTACCATAATCATTTTTGATGTTGTTAAATATTTCCACCTTATTTGTGACTGCCACCGCAGCGGTGTAGGTCTCCTCCTCGGTGCTGCCATCTTCATGCTCTATCAGCCTTGTCCTTTCCTCATAATCCACAAAGCAGTCTGCAAAACGGACATAATCCTCCGCATCCAGCCGCACCCTGTTCTCGCCGAAATACAGGGCGTAAAACACCGCCCTGACCAGATCACGGTCGGGCGGCTCCCCCTCTGCCACTTCCTCAATCCTGTCAAGGACAATATCAAGCTCTGCAAAGCTCTCCTGCATCTTTGCGATATATTCCCTGTAGTCAGCAGGCATTTGTGCACCTGCATCCCCTCCCTTAAAAGCAAACTGTACTGCCGCCCGGTTATGGTCCGCGCCGCCGGAAGCCACACTCATAAGACACACAATGATCAGGATAACCGGCAGGCATAGGGCTACAATTACAGAAGCGGTCCCTGTCCTTGCTTTCTTACTGCTCCCGGCAGCGATGGCAGCCTTCGCTATGACTACAGCAGATGCTGGGTCCATGTATTCTCCTCCGTTCCTTCCAGTTCCTGTACAGCCACCTCCCTGCAGTGCGAGACACTGTCCATAAGAACCGCTGTGTCAAATCCGGCATCTTGATATCCCTTCCTGATGGTTTCCAGATAGATGTCTGAGGGCATTCCGATGTGATACTTGTCATTCATCGTATACGCCATAATAGATTCGCATCCATTCTCTGTCTGTACCTCCAGATTAGTTTTGCCGTAAAGTCTTGGATATCCCTCATAAACATCAAGCCTTCCTTCATCATCGGGACCGATCTCCCAGATCAGCACAGGGACACTGGCACCTTTCCTTGGTTCCACCGTTGCCACTGCGGAGCCGTTGTATCCCCGGAATAAAAGCTCATAGTCCTTAATTTCTCCCTTTCCAACCACCTTGGCCGTCGGACACCGTCCTGCCATCTGGTTCAGATTTAGATTGGAGCCATAGGCAATATATTTTTTTTTTTTCTTTTCTGCATTTTTCTTCTCCTTTAAAATTTTAAGATTTCTAATTATTTATAACATATTTACAGCGTCATACCCATTCCCTGCGCTTCTTCCTCTTGTGCTTCTTCCAGCATTTCTTCTGTCTGAATCCTCTCTGGTTTTGCTGCTTCTTTCTTTTCTTTCACTGCCCGCAGCCGCTCCTTCTGCCGCTGTGCCTGCTCTGGATCTTTCCATGCGATGCCGCCCTCCAGATTCTCCAGCAGAAGCTTCCTTGCAGTCTTGAACTCATCACCAATCATGCCAAGACGCAAAAGCCATGTCCGAAACGTATATTTCTCATTGGTGCTTGTGGTTTTGATGCGTCCCGCACTGGACTGGTTGAGCGCCTGCGCGGATATCGCCAGACATAATTGGATATAGGTCTTGACCTTCCCAGCATGGGTGGTGGAATTAAAGAGACGGAATTCTATCGTCCCTTTCTGGAACACACTGTGCAGATTCAGGCAGTGATACCTGCTTGTATGGTAGTGCTCACAGCTGCCGTCCCTGCCCTTATACCAGATCTTGCTGACCTCCTGCAGCGTCTGCGGTTTCTTACGGTTGAGCTCCTGCAAGAAATCCTCTTCCACCTTCTTACAGTAACGGTACTCCCTGTCCACATCTACCCGCAGCGCTTTATAAATCAGATCCTCCTTGCTGTACATGATGTTCGTAAGATTGCGCAGCGTTTTTGCATTGTGCGGGGCTGCGTTGATATGTACATGGATGCCGCTGTTCTCCCCTGCCACCGCCCCCGCATGCCGCAGCTGGCGGATAATCTCCTGTATCCTTGGAATATCGCTGTATTCACAGATGGGGGATACAAACTCCACCTTATAGTCATCATTAGCGCGTATGCCATTCTTTTTCTTTGCCATGATACTGGAATCATACATGACTTTCCACTTTCGGTTTTGCTCATCCATGACACTGTATTCCTTGTAAAAACCGCCGTCATAGTGTGACGGAGATCCAAGATATATTCCGATAATCTCTGCCGCTTTCTCCCGCGTTATCCCTGTCAGCTCAATCTCTATCCCGAACTTCTGATCCCGCATGTCCATAAAACACTTTTCTGCCTCCCTTCTATATTTTTGTTAACGAAAAATCTACAATCTCCCAAACAGAACTTTCACACTGTCAGTCCATCCAAAAAAATGTCAGTATATTCTCTGGCGGCGCTCTTCCATATACACTGAACAGTATTTTTGTCCGGTTCTCCTGTATCAGGATTAATTTCAGCAATCCATTCATGCTATCTTCCACCAGCATTTCCAAACAGCTTTTCCTTATATTCCGGCGCATGCACCATCAGGTTGTAGCGTTCATTGCCGCACTTATACAGGCACACGCCCCTTTGCGGATAACGGATCAGGTTGTATTCACTCTGCTCTAACTGCAGGGTATCAACATAAAATTTCGCGTCAATGTTCCCCGCATTGAACAGGAAGGCGTGGGTTGGAATCGAGAACAGCGGCTTTGTATACTCCCGAATGCCGTCTATGTTAAAATCCTCAAGATTCTGGCTTGCTAGGATGACAGTGCTCTCCTTCTTGCGCACACGCTTCATAAAATTCCGTATATATTCCACTGCTGTCAGATTCGTAAGGAACAGATAAAACTCATCAATGCTGGCTGCTGTGTGCCCATTGGTCAACAGCTCATTGGACATATAGGAAAGAATGTTGAACAGCATGGCATCCTTTACATTTCTGCTCGCCTGCAAAAGTCCCTTCACGCCAAAAGTCAGGAAGCTGCTGTTTGTGATGTTGGTATGCCCGTTAAAGAATTTGGACTCCGCCCCTTTGCACATGGAGTGGAGTCCAAGACAGATTTCCTGCAGTAATTCTGCGGTATACAGTTCTTTTTTCTTCACGTTATAGTGTTTATATTCCTCCTCCATCAGCTCATACAGGTCCGAGAGGACAGGATAATCCTCTGGTTTTAATCCTGAAAAATCCGTATTATCATAGATGCCCCACTGTTCATACAGCTTTGCCAGCATGATCTCAATCGTGTCAATCTGGCTGTCTGAAAAATTCTTGTACGTCCTGAAAAAATCCTTTAAAAATGAGATATGCTGGCTTAATTTTGAGGAACAGCGGAACGCATACGGTGCCTCCGTGTCCTCTGGGCTTCCGTTTTCGTCCCATGTCTTTGGCTCCAGCACATTGATCCTATACTCCCCGCCCATCAGATCCACAAAGCAGCCGCCGAGATTGGCTGTCAGGTCTGTATACTCATGTTCGGGATCTAAACAGATGACCTTCATGCCCGATTCCCGCAATGATGTCAGAATCAGCTTTAACAGGTAGGATTTTCCCTGTCCTGAGTTTCCAAGAATCAAAATGTTGGCATTGGTTTTATCATCTGCCCTCTGGTTAAAATCCACGATGACATTGCTGCCAAACTTGTCCCTGCCGATATAAAAACCATTTTTATCTGTCTTGCCAGAGTAATTAAATGGAAACAGATTTGCCACACTAGAGGCTGGCAGTGCACGCTCAAACTGCTCCAAAAAGACATTTCTTCCTGCCGGCTGCACGCACATAAATCCCTGCTTCTGCCGAAGGAGCAGTTTGTCTACATTCAGTTTTGATCGGATCAGCTCTGTCAGCACCTCCGTCTGTAAAAGTTTCAGCTTCTCAACATCTGATGCAGACAGTTCAAGGAACACAGCGGTGTGCAGCAGCGGCTCCCTGTTGCGGTGCATGGCAGCAATGATGTTTGTCACATCCTGAAGATTGCTTGCTGCCGTCACAGTCTCCTGCAGGGTCTCCGTGGTTCCCTGTTTCATGCGGTTTTTGTTTGCCGCATTGCTGATGATCTTTTTCTCCTCTGCGGGTGTCACCTGCCTTGTGTAAATGCGCAGGGTGACGCCGTCCTTCTCCCCAAGGTGGCGCAGGATTGCCTGCTCGTCGGTGGCAGTCGGATATTCCCTGAGCGCCCACACGCTGCGGTAGGTGTTGCCGCAGATATAGTGGTCCGTGTAAAACTGGACGACTGACGGGGCGGTCATGTCCAGAAATCCCTTGAGCTTCGCCTCTCCCGGTGACTGTGTCTCTGTTTTCTTCTTCCTGTCTTTGTTTGTTGTATTTGTTTTCATTAAATCCTCCTTCATAATTAAATCGAACACAAAAAAAGTACCAAACATTCCGTCTGATACTCTTTGTACCTGTTTTTCGTATTTGCTTTACATGGACTGTACTGACGGCTTCTGTTCCTGCACTCCAGCCTGCGCTTCCTGTTTCAGAAGCTGTTCCATGCTGCAGTCCAGTATCTTCTTTTTCCGTTCCCTGAGCATCACTTTGTAGAATTCTTTCTGTACTAGTTCCAGAAACGGTGTTTCCTCCACCAGACTGTCAATGCGCTCCATATCAATACGCCCGTAAATACGCTTCAGCGCTGCATTACAGTCCTCGTTTTTCAGGGAAGATATAAAGTTAAAATAAGATACCTTTCTGCCGTGTTCTTCTATCGCGGAAGCCGGATATACAAAAATACGTTTGTCAATCTCCTCTTCCTGTTCCATGACGCCCTGCATTTCCTCTAATGCAAGCTGTGGATAGAGGCAGGAACCACAGTCATATACTGGTGCAATCTCCGCTGTCTGTTTCTCCTCATCCACCAAAATCCCCCAGTTTCCATTATGGCGGTCAAAATTTCCAAGCAGCGCATCTACAATAAACATGTCCCAGAAAAAAGATTTCATTTCCGCGTGTGGGATTAGAGTCTGTTCCTCAATTGCTGTCATAACTGAGGAGAGCTCCGTGCCATACCCATTCTGTTCACTGTCTACGCAGGTATTTTTAAGCTGTGCAAATTCAATCAGCCTCTTCCCGCCATCTGTAAAATCACCGCAGGCAACTACTACCTTTTCTTTCCCCCGCCTGTCTATATACGTACCAAGGACTGTCTCCTGTACCTTCATTCCAAGCAGGCCGTAAATATGGCAGGCAAGGTATTCGCTGATGCAGCTGTTTGTATAACTCATGGTTTTGCTGCGTCCGGGTACTGGCGGGAATTTCAGCATATACCCCTTCCCCTGATACCGTATATGTATCTTATTTCCATTTGCTCCGCCATAAGCCTTGAATTTATTCACTTCACACGATGTAAAATCAATCATCTTCCTCTTCCTCCTCTCCAAACAGGTATTTTGCCCGCAGGTAATCTGCCTGTTCCTTTGTAATCCGCCCTCCCCACTGGCAGGCATTGATAGAGCCATAGAGTTCTCCCCACAGACAGTCCATATGCGACACCTGCTCCTTCTCTCCCTGTATAAATTCATCAAGGGAATGCTGCAGGCTTTCCGGCAGCCCTGTCTCAAGATACTTTTTATCCCTTGGCCTCCCGTCCTCATCCATGTCATTTCCGGTTTCCAGAAGCACCAGTTCTCCCACGCTGGTCCCAAGCGCTTCTGACAGCTTTGAAAGCAGTTCTTTGCTGCACTGTTCAAAACAGATCTCGCCGCAGCAGAGCTTTGACAGTGTGTCCCACGGCACCCCGCTTATTTTTGACAGGCTGTAACGGGACAGTCCTTTTTCTTTTATGCATTCTAGCAGTGTCAATTCCATCACCTCATGTACATTATATTGATATCTGGACAGGAAAGCAACACAAATATGACACTGCCGGGCGCTCAGTCATTTAAGATAATCCACCGCTCCCCGTCAAATTCCTCAAACTTTTCCGTTGTTACATTCTGTTCAAAATAGACTGCAAGTATCCTTCTGATGTCCTCCTCCTCTGCACGCGCTGCCTTAAATCCCTGCTCCACCAGCATCTTTTCAATACGGTTTAAGTAAGCGAACGTCTCGTGTTCCTTCTGTTTTCCAAGCCGCAGAATCAGTAAAAATTCCCTTGCCGTCGCCATCTGCACCTGCATCCGGTCAAGGTGTCCCGCGTCCAGTTCAAGGAGCTTGCGCACCACAGGATTTTCTTCCTCCTCCGCGCGTTTCTTTAAATACCTTTTGTTGTCCTCGAAGTTTTCCCTTGAATTGAGACACATCATCTCAATCTCCGTGATGCCTTTCAGCACAGTCATCAGGCCATAAATCCTTGCCGACAGGCTCTCCTCGGACAATACCGATAAGTTGCTTGGCTGGATCAGGAAAAACACCAGCTCCTCGTTTCTATGGGTGCGGATACTGTCCTCCCGCTCCATAAATCCATTTGAGATGGTCAGCCGGATAACATCGTTGTGCATAATCGAACTGCCAAACAGCGCTGTACCGGTTCCT
>ERZ808037.426-NODE-426-length-40024-cov-7.281022_pt1 | contig 40024 bp, 65 predicted proteins | sample MGYA00380190_ERZ808037 | MGnify/ENA primary metagenome ERZ808037 (study PRJEB31490, sample SAMN06133399) | mouse gut metagenome | isolation source: J9 | host: mice | place: China: Chengdu | collected 2015-05 ...
GCAAGCGGTAACCGCCCATGCATCGGAAACCAAAAGTCGAAAGAGGATGATGAGCCATGTGAGATGTGCAAGGGATGCGGGCGGTGCGATGGCGAGGAACCGGAAAGCGAGGTGTGGGAATGGGGAACCCGGCAAATGGGATAAAAGATGCAATGTGGCATTTCCTTATGGACGGCGGGCAGAAGGAGAACATCCCAGAGCTTAAGGAATCGGTATATAGGCTCATCCAGATGACGACACAGAAGACCGCAGGGCAGGCGCAATATGCGAAGGCCACCCATATATCATGGGAGACGCTGGACATGGAGATTATGCGGATTGTGATTGAGACGACGGCGCTTGTGTTGTCTGGGAGATTGGATGAACTGGAGGAATAGGATGAAAGCGATACTGGTGATGGAGATGCCGGATAACTGTGCAGAGTGCCCGTGCAGTGATGAGTGCGTAGATATGTGTAGGCAGATGGAGAGCGTGATAACAGAAGAGGTAAACGGAGAGTGCGATAAGCCGAGCTGGTGCCCTCTGGTACCGATGCCAGAGCGGAAATCGGAAACAGAGAAAACAACATACGGATTTGGGGATTATGACTTTCCGTTATTGCGGGAAAACCATGAGAATATCGGTTGGAACGCCTGTCTGGATGCAATAGAGGGGAGGGAAGAGGATGGATGACATAGCTGGCATGGAGCATTGCAGCATCATAGATGCCATATGCCCTTACGAGCATGGATGCACCTGGTGCCGACTGCATAACGATTATGAGGATGCAAGGGAAAAGGCGCATAAGATTATGGAGGAGCTGGAAAGGAGAGATGGATGAAAGACAGCGAAGCAATAAGAATATTAGGGGAAACAACATTATGTACACCGTTGGGGCAAGCTGCTTTTGTAGGGATTAAAGCTATCAATGAAGTCCATCAGTACCATGAAATCGGTACCTTGGAAGAAATCAAGCGGATGCGGAGATATGCCGCGCTTGCCAAGAAGCACGACACCATCGGAAAAGCGATTGATTCATGTGTAGAGTATGAGGAAATCGGCACAGTGGAGGAATGCCGCGCGGCGGTGGAAAGGCAAATTCCGAAGAAGCCAGAATTTGAAATGAATTTTGGAGATTGTGAAAGCAAATTTGCTTGTGAATGCGGCAAAAAGATTGTCGTAAGGCATGATCGCGGAGTTATGGCCAATCATGATGGGCCGAATTTCTGCCCTAATTGTGGTCAGGCGCTTGATTGGAGTTGACAGCCTAATGCCCTGATAGGAGGTGGTGAGAATGCGCACGAAATGCCATACCTGCCTATGCAATACATGCATGACTGTATGCTGCGACCGTAAAAACTGCCCAGGGAAGAAAGAGTCTTGCGAGAATTACAAAGGATTTAGACAGATTAGCATTTTCGAGCCACCACCACAGCCCCATTCAATCCCACGGAGATCCTGGGAATATTACGGCATAACAAAGGTTCGCTATAGGAAATTGACTGAGTATATACAATCCGGAAAATATGACTCTATAACATCACAGGCGGCCAATATGGCAGATAAAGTCGCTGCGGGACATATATTGCTAAGCATAAGGCACAACCTCTCATACGAGGGGCTGGAAAAGCTATACGGACGCGAGGAGATTGGGAAAATTCCATGTTCGAGGACAGGATTTTACTATACAAAAAAATACTTTTATCACTTATTTGATTTGGAAATGCGGAGGATAGGAAAATGATTAGATGCAATAGTCCGTTTGCTTATATGGACAGATGCGTAATTGATATGGATTCTCAACAATCACAGGGCGGAACAATCTGCTGTGACATGGCGGAGGATATGGATTTTGACAGGGAGCGCATTCTGAAACGCTGCGAACATGCGGAGGATTCTGGAAGCTTGGGAAATAATATCAGCTGGCTCATGACCACACCTTGCGGAGACTGCAATTTCAAGAGCGCGCTGGGGAGGGCTACGGAAGAGGAAATCCGGGAGACGATATCAAGGCTTTCCGGAAAGGACGGGGTCAAGACCAAGATAAAGGTACTGGAAGCAGAATTGAGAAAGAGAAGCAGACAAACAAGATAAATTGGTACAACATCCCCCTGAATCCGTATTACAATAGCATTAGGAGATTTAGGGGGATTGTGGAAAGGTAGGGAAAACTATGGAATGGATAAAAGAAAGAGAGCCTTGGAGAGCTGAACTTATTCATGACTGCGATTTGGAATCTGATGGAAAATTACTTATATCCGCAAGAAAGGAAACTCCGGTTTCGGGAACAGTAACACATCATGGGTATAAAAAGATTGGGAGGAATAATGTTCACATGTGCAGCTTTTCTCCTGATATTGCGCCTGATAAGTACTGGTCGATTAGTCTGAAATGGCTAAGAAAAGTTAATCTGCAGTAGGGGGATTGTGGAGGGAAAGGGAATATGGAGAGGATTACAAGCATTCAGACAATAGAACATGCGGACGGAAGTAGCCATGAGCAGTTATATTGCTTCGGCCATCTTTGGGGGCCAGCATATTTCAAAAAAGGAAACAAGGATTACGAAGAATATATTGCGATAGTAAAGCGCCTGGCAGAATACGAGGACTTGGAGGAACAAGGTAAACTGCTGAAACTGCCTTGCGCGGTGGGGGATACGGTGTGGTACTGGGATAAAGAGAATGACCCGATTGAAGAAGCACCTTTTGAGGGAAATGTATCTGGATATGAGATTGTTTCTGCAAAAACAATATATATAACAATAAATCCAAAATCAAATTTTCACAGTTGGCTTCCGTGTGATGTAAAACTCGAAATTGAGGATTTCGGAAAGAACATTTTCCTCACCAGAGAAGAAGCCGAAGCCGCATTGAAAGAATTGGGAAAGGACAAGGGATAATGAGATTGATTGATGCGGACACGTTTATGGAGTATCTTGGGTTGGATACGGGAGTTGCAAGGGAAGAAAACCTTGGCGTGATTGTCGGTACGGAAGATTTAGACAGGCAGCCTACTGCCTATGACGTAGACAAGGTTGTAGAGCAGTTAGAGAAATTAAAGAGGAAATCGGAAAATCACATGGATATAATTTTGGATGACGAAAGCAGTTATCCGTGTGAATATAATGTGGCTGATTTGGCGGAACAAAGAATCAAGGCTTTTGAGACTGCTATAGATATCATCAAATCCGGCGGCATTAAATGAAATCGGTGATTGTATGGGCGGTGGAACATGGATAAGCTAACTCCAAAGCAGAAAGCAAAGGTGGGGATATGTGGAAAATAAAAATAGAGTATGACGATAAAAGCAAAATGACATTGACAGGGAAACATAATGATATTCCGCTTAGACTGGCATTAAAATATTATCATGATTATGTCAATGGGAAGAACTGCAAGGCGGTTTATCAGCAGTACCCAAAGAAAAATCATGAGGAAATGAGTCTGTCTGATAAAATTGAAGAGCTGGAATCATTTACAGATTGAGGTGAGAAAGTGGCACACGCTGGCGGCAGACCTCCGAAGTATAAGAACGCGGAGGAAATAGAAGAAAAAATTGAACAATACTTTAAATCCTGCGAGGGTGAGCCACTTTGTGATGATGAAGGGAATCAATTGGTTAATAAATATGGGTATCCATGCTGGATAAAACCGCCGAAGCCGCCTACTGTGACAGGATTAGCGTTAGCATTGGGGTTTACGACAAGACTTTCACTCTTGAATTATCAAGGAAAGAAAGAGTTTATGAACACGATAACGCGCGCGAAGACGAAAATCGAGGAATACGCTGAGAGCCGCCTGTTCGACCGTGACGGCTCCAACGGCGCACAGTTTAGCTTGCGGAACAACTTCAAAGGGTGGAACGGAGAACAGAGCGAGAGCCAGGAAGAGCTCCAGAAGCTGGATGAAATCATTAAGAGCATTGACAAGGTGGCAGTAAATGGGAAAAAGGAGATTCAGCCCAAAACAGATTGAGTACTGGAAGAATGCGAATCATAGATGGAATTTTAAGACCGGGGCGACCAGGGCCGGGAAAACATACATTGACTACTGGATGATTATGCGCCGCATCCGTGAGCGAGTAGGAAAGCCGGGCTTGATTGTTATACTCGGTGTCACGAAATCCACCATTGAGAGAAACATCTTGGAGCCTATGCGGAATATCTACGGCGACAAGATGGTGGGAACAATCAACAATGAGAACAAATGCCAACTATTCGGGGAAACGGTTTATTGCCTGGGAGCAGAAAAGGTTAGCCAGGTATCAAAAGTTCGTGGTAGTTCCATAAAATACTGCTATGGTGATGAGGTGGCAGAGTGGAACGAAGAAGTGTTTGAACTTCTGAAATCACGTCTTGATACAGAAGATTCCTGTTTTGACGGAGCGCTGAACCCACAAGGCCCCAACCATTGGCTGAAAGAGTTTCTTGATGATACGGAGCTGGATATATACTGTCAGAAGTACACTATCTTTGACAATCCTTTTCTGCCAAAGAAATTTGTTGATGATTTGTGCAAGGAGTATTCCGGCAGCGTTTACTATAAGCGATACATATTGGGCGAATGGGCTCTGGCAGAGGGGCTAGTATATCCCATGTTCAGCCGGGAGAAACATATCAACCATGACGTGCCGGAGTATCATCCAAACAGCCAGTACTTTGTGACAATAGACTATGGCACCGTCAATCCCTTTGCTGTTGGACTTTTCGAATTCCGTGGCCGGAGGTCAATCATGATAAAAGAGATGCATTATGATGGGCGCAGGGATGGGCGAGTGGACAATGAAGAATATTATAAGCTGATGTGTGAAATGATTGGAAATCTGCCTATACAATATATTCTGGTTGACCCCTCTGCTGCCGGATTCATCGAAACGGTCAAGAAATATGCAAAGTACATTGTCAGAGGTGCGGATAATGACGTGCTGAACGGAATCCAGGAGGTAACGAAGTATCTGAATTACGGACTGCTGGAGATACACGAAAGCTGCATCGAGACAATAAAGGAATTTGAAAGTTACGCATGGGACGATGACAGTAATGAGGATGCCGTCATCAAAGAGAATGACCACCACATGGACTTGCTCAGGTATTATGTGTACGGCATAGCACGAAAGATGAACAAGTGGATTATCTGACGATGTGGCAAGGAGAGGATAGGGAAATGAAACTGGAAAGCGAACTTGATTTAATGGGAAATCCATTTACAACACTTTCTCATTCGATTGCAGTGGAAATCGGGAATCTGTATGATGAAGCGTTCCTTAACTCCGTCAAGAAATGGGCGGAAGAAAATGGACTTGATGAAGTCTATCTTCTGGATTCCGATACCATGATGGAAGTATTCAAACTAGGCATGGAACAATATCAGAGAATCTATGGAGACCTGCGGAAACCGTTATGCAAGTATATGGAGTTTAGGGACGGCAGGCAAGTTGGAGGGGAATGGAGGATTACGTAATGAGCATGATAAGTGAGCAGGTAAAGAAATTGAGAAAACTATCTAAATACAGTTTGCTAGATGAATGGTGTTTTGCAGTTGTTGTTTCTGCCTTAAACGAAGCCGCTGACACCATAGAATCCCTCTCCGCAAAGCTGCAAGCGGCGAATATGGAGAATTCTGATTTGATTAGCCGCAGCGCCCTGTTGCAAGAAATTAACGGAGAAGAGAATGCAAATGCAGACCATCTTATGCGTGAGTGGTACGCTGATATGGTAGATAGGCAGCCAGTGGCGAATATGGAGCGGACAGCGGAGGATTGCGGCGGGTGGATTCCATGCAAGGAGCGGTTACCAGAATTGGAACAAGATGTGTTGCTTTCTTTTAGAAGTCTTGATGTGCGTGTGGGATATAGAGCAAACACGGAAGGTTTCTTTTATGTTTATGGAGAAGAATATGTCACGTTTGAAAATACATTAGCATGGCAACCTCTCCCGGAGCCATACCATGAGCCTTGACAAATCTATCACCCACGGAAAAGAACACCGCAAGCCATACCGGGGTGCGAAAGCCATAGACCGCACCTGCCGGAATCATGGTAGCTGTGGGTGGTGCAAGGGGAACCGGACGCATAAGAACGATAAAGGGAATTACAATGTGAACAGGAGTTAAGGGAGTATGAGCGGATTTTCAGATAGATTAAAAGAATTGCGCGGTGATAGAAGTTTGCAAGAAGTAGCTGGCACTATTAGAATTAGCCGTGTTTCGTTAGGATATTACGAAACAGGAAACAGAAAACCAGATATAGAAATGCTATACAAGATTTGCAAATATTACAATGTATCATCTGATTATCTTATTGGGATTGATACTGATTTGAGTGATTATGAAAGGCTGAAAAAGGAAAATGAACAGCTTAAAGAAAAAATCTCTCAAATAAAGCAAATAATCGAATCGGATTGAAGATAAAAGGGAACTGCTGCAGGTGCAGGAGTTGGAAGAATATAACGGTTAGGAGATGGGGAAATGGTTGAACTGTACTTTACGATAAAAGCAATAGGCTCAATAATTGGACTGGTAATAATGGGAATAGGCTTGATTATTGGTATTACAATGATGATATATGGACATTTCAAGAAATAGGCAATATAGGTGGTAAATAATGGGTTTAATCGCATGGTTTAAGGAGAAAATTAAGATGCTATTTAAGACTGATGCTGAAAAGGCTTTCGGTGTGGAAACATACCTTTCGCCGGAAATGGATGCTGCTATAAAGCTGTGGGGGCAGATGGAGAGCGGGAAGCCGCCGTGGGTAAGCAAGAAGGTGCAGTCTATCTGCTTTTCCAATACGATTGCAGAAGAGATGGCGAAGCTTATCACCCAGAACATAGACATAAAAGTCCAGATGGGCAAGAGTCGGACAATCGGTATCATGCCGGATCAGATGCAGAAAGTCATGGACAAGTATTTCCTCCAGAACTCCCGGGACCATATATACAGTATGGTGGCTTTTGGTGGGGTGATGGCGAAGTGGTACGGCAAAGGCATCGAATTCCTCCGGCCTGGTATGTTCCTGGTGACCGAGTATGACAGTAGCAAAGAGATACAGGCAGCCATCTTCTTTTCATTCCATCAGTCTGGAAGGAAATTTTACACCAAAGCAGAATGGCACAGGTTCGAAACGGAGTCCAGGAACGGAGAAACGGTTAGGATATACCACATATCAACAAAAGCGTACCAGTCAGATAACCAGGATGATATAGGCCGTGAGGTTTCCCTGTCTGAAACAAAGTGGAAGGACATTGAGCCGGAGTTTCGTGTAGAGGGACTGAAAAAGCCGTTGTTCTGCTACATAAAGTCTCCATGCGCCAACAATATTGACCATAACAGCCCAATGGGAGTGTCGTGCTTTTCAAACTGCACAGTGGAGCTTGAAGCGCTTGACATAGCAATAAGCGCCCTGAAAACTGAAACGAAGAATTCCACGCCGGTGATGATTGTCGACCAGTCAGTTATTCAGTATGCGAATATGAATGGGATTGAGCTTCCGGAGTGGGTAGCGAATGTAGGGAGCCTTGAAACCGCTAATGGCAGCGGCTCACCTGTGGAGCAGTGGCAGCCGACACTACAGGTCACCAGTCGGAAAGAGGGAATCAATTTCTATCTGTCCGTTATCGGATTCAAATGCGGATTTGACCCAGGCTATTTTGTGTTCGATGGACAGAGCATACAGATGGCGACCGCCACCCAGGTGGAAAGCACGGAGCGCCGGACGGTCAACACGATTCTTTCCTACCGCAGCGTACTTGACCGGCCAAATTCCAATGGTGACGGAAGAGTGGGCGCTATACATGACATTGCATATATCATCAATGCAGGGCTGATTATCAACGGCAAGGCAGAGGATGGTACGGTCATCCCGTTCGTGGAGAATGGAAACTATGAACTGTTCTGCGACTTTGCAGACCTGACCGAGAATAAGGAAGAGGAGAAGCTCTTTGACTATCAGCTTGCGCAGAACCAGTATATGGCGAAATGGCGATTCCTTGTCAGGCACCTGGGAGTTACCGAGGAAGAAGCAAAGAAGATGGTGCAAGAAGCCATGGAAGAAAGCATGGAGCGGCAGAAGTCAGAGGGACAGAACGGATTGTTTGGGGAGGAATAGAGAAATGGCTTTAAAAATCATTACGGTGATATGCCTTTTGATAGTTGCATCGCGGCATTTGATTGAATTCAAAAGCGAGAAAGCAAATGAGATACTCAATGGAATTTCCTTTTCCAGTTTGATTGTCTTGGCTTTCTGCTTAGGAGCGTGATTACATGAGGATTAATAAAACAGTTGAGAATGTTGACATAAAACTGGATACCAAAAGGATAGACAGCAACATAAAAGAAGCACAGAAGCTGCTTAACCTGGCCGTCCGAACCGACTGTGAGCCGCTGGTGCCTTTCCTGAATGGGCAGCTGCGGAGAAGCGCGAATTTTCCAGAGGGAGTGTACGGTGGAGTTTTGGAGTACAATACACCATATGCGCATTACCTCTATGAGGGACAAGTATACGGACCCAATATCCCAATAAAGGATTCAGATGGCAATATAACGGGATGGTTTTCTCCGCCCGGGCAAGCAAAGCATCCAACCGGGAAGAAAATACAGTATCATGAGCCGGGGACGGCTGACCATTGGTTTGAGGGAGCAAAAGAGCAGAATAAAGACAAATGGCTGCGGCTTGTGCGGGAAGAGGCCGGAAAGGGGTAATAGAATGGTATTAGCATTTACAGAGGAACAGAAAAAGGAGATTGAAGCAAAGGGGATTACCGTCATTAAATTTAAGCGCAATCTTTACGAAACGGGAAAATATATTGATAACCTTTGGCAGATTCTCAAAGAAGCAGCGGATAAAATCACTAAGGCATGGAATATATTCAAAGAAAGATTTCTTGAAGCTGTGGATGGTGCAAAACTGGTATTCGAGCAGATAAGCGAAGCATACCACTATCCGACTTCGCACAGATACCGCATTGTTAAGGTATTCAGTAAATGCACAGGTACAAATATTCGTTTTTGGTGGAATTTTACTTTTAAAATCAGAAGATGGCTTGCAAGGAGTTGTTGCTGATGCTGATGCCAGAATACTTTGATGGAAAAGAACAGCGAATGATGGAACTGTATCAGCAGCTTTCTGAATTCATCCTGAAAGAAGCAGCCCGGTTCCTGATTACTGCCGGAAAGATAACACCCACGGCTGACCGGCTACTTCAAAGGCTGCGGCTGATGGGAGAGACCCAAGCGGAGATTGAGAAAAAGCTGCAAGTCCTGACAAAGCTTTCCAGAAAAGAACTCCGCTCCATACTCCAGGATGCCGTTCTGACATCGTGGGAGAACGATGCAGCGCCGTTCCGGGAAATAGGCATAAATCTATCAGACCCGCTCAAAAACCCCGCTGTAATCCGCATAATGGACGCGCAGTACAAGCGGAGCCAGGGAGAACTGCAGAACCTGACCAGAACCACCATGAACCAGGCCAACATAGACTTGATGAATATGTTGGACGAAGCTGATATGCGAGTAGCAGCCGGGGTGCAAAGCTATTCCGCCGCCATAAGCGATATCCTTGACAGATATGCACATCGTGGGATATATGTGGACTATCCTACTGGAACCCGCCGGACACTGGAAGCGGCGGTGATGTGCTGTGTTCGGACAAGCATGGCACAGATGGCGGGGCAGCTGACCATGGAATTCGTGAAAGAAGCGGGGACTAATTTGGTCATTGTGTCAGCCCACTCTTCTGCGAGATTCACAGACAAAATAGAACCAGCTAATCACCAAAGTTGGCAAGGTTCTATATATCATGTGAAAGACGAATATTTAGCGAGATTAACCATGGTTTAAAGATCGGTATTATGCTGGATGGAGCAGTGAGAGAATAATAACGGAACCTTTACATAACAATGGAAAGAGAAAGAAGGTGATGCTTAATGGCTACAAAGGAATATCCTGATTTTATTGAAACCACAGGTTACGGAACAGGTGAAGGACTTTGTGGCTGGTAGTGGAACTGCCGCCACAGCTTTTCACCTTATGACGAGCGCATCGGCAATCCATGGCGGGACAAGGACGGGAACTTGATTGACGGAGCCGGGAACCGGATAGACAGTGAAGAGTCAAAGCAGAAATATCTTGACTCTCAGCGGCTCCGGGCGATTGAGCGCAACATCCGGGCGATAAAGCGGCAGCTGGTGGTAAAAGAGCAGTTGATGGATGGTGCGTCTGCGGAAGAGATAAGCAGACTGCAGCCGGAATATGACAAGCTGGCCTATGAGCTTACCAGGGAGAATAAGAAGTACAATGATTTCGCCAAGGAGCACGGCCTGACTCCGCAGTATGGACGGAATAAGCTTGCGGATTTTGGCAGAGAACAGGAGCGGCGGGCAAACCAGGGCGCAAGGAGATATAAAAAGGAGAAATAGAATGGTTGATTTGAAAGAAATAGATTTTTATGAAAAGAATTTTGTAAAGAATGTTACGCAAGGGACGATAGAAGAATGTCGGGAGTTTATGGCGGCACAGCAAGAATATATCCGTTCTCTTGTGAAAGAAAATGAGAGATTGCGTGAGCGTATTCTTGATGATTTTATCGGTAAATAATTGGTACAACCCCCGCCCGAATCTGTTGTAAAATTGAGGTAGGAGGTAGGGGAGATGATTGACGAAAAGAAATTGATTGAAGATATTGATTATTACATCAGAGAAGCTGGATGGGAAGAGGAAGCCAACAAAGTGCTTGGGTGGTGTAAAGAATTTATTGAAAATCAAACTAAAAGGCAAGGTTGGACTTTATGCAGTGAGCGGTTGCCAACAATGGAAGAATGCTTGAAAAATAACTGTTGTTTTATTTTGGATGATGGAAATGTGAGATATCCAGGGCTATTTGACTACAACAAAAAAAGTTTTATTTGGTCAAGCCCAGATGGGCAAAAAGAAGACGAATGTGCTATCGCATGGCAACCTTTACCGGAGGCGTATCATGGACAGATGGATTAAATACAACCCAAACCCCAAAGAAAGGCGTGTCGGCGACTGTGCCATTCGTGCGTGCTGCAAGGCGACCAACCGCACATGGAACGAAGTCTTTGACGCTCTGGTGCAGATTGCATACCGGCAAAAGGATGTTTTGTCGGCAAATAAGGTATGGGGCGAGTATCTTTCAGATAACGGATATGTGCGGTATGAGCCGGACTTTCCGATGGACGTGTACAAATTCTGCTGTAACTTCCCACATGGTACATATGTTTTGGGGCTTGACGGGCATGTAGTGACGGTGGTGGACGGAAGATTTTACGATACGTGGGATTCGTCCGGGAAGAGTGTGATTTATTTCTGGGAGAGGGAACACTGATTGCAATATCTGCCGAAAATTGGTATAATATGGGAAAATTATTCCGGAGGGTGATGGGAATGGGAAACGAGGAAAAGGTAACTGAAAAAGAAGAGCGCGGTCTTGCAATGGAGATGCTTGGGGAGCTGAAGGAGCAGTCAAAGCGCTGGTTCCATGCTTTCCTGGTGATGGTTCTGGTGGAAGTGCTGACCATTGCGGGATTTATATGGTATCTCTATCAGTATGATTTCACCAGCACTATTGAGCAATCGGGAGTCTATACACTGATTGACAGCTCCGGCAATGTGATAAGCTCTGACATCACTCCGGATCAGATAGAAAGCATTTTGGAGATTATAAACGATGGCAAAGACCAAGATGAAACGGAGTAGAACTAGGAAAGACGGAAAGAGCAGAGGGACTGTTAGAAGAAAGAAAAAGAAGTAGAGGTGCATCCTTGAAAGTCTGTAGTTTTACGAAACGTGAAATTGAATATTGCATAAGGGAATGCAACTTTACTGATTCTGAACTGCAGCTGTTTATTATGCGTTGCAAGGATATTCCCCTGGAGCGGTGCGCTGAGGAAATGAACGTGAGCGTCTCGACCGTGAAGCGCCTGAGCCGGAGGATGAAAAACAAAATAATCAAGGTGTGCTGATACTTTCATGACACTTTCCAGGAACCTTTTAGGGACTTATGTGAACTCGTAAGTCCCTTTTTTGTGTGTAAAAATATAGCCATAGGAGGAAGCACAGATGCTTTTCAACTTATGGAACTTCACCCCGGGCTATCTCAGCGCGAGTGACGGGGTAATCATAGAAGAATTGTCCAAATCAATGGAGGAACCAGATCATGCCTTATCCGAACCAGTATTCCCAACCATACCAATATCCATATCAGACAACAGTTCCAACACCGATGGATAGGCTTGCGCAGCTCCAGGCCCAGCAGTACCAGATGCAACAGCCGATGCAGCAGACAGCACAGCCGCCGCAGACCAACCAGGGCCTTTTGTGGGTGCAGGGCGAGGCGGCTGCCCGGTCTTATCTTGTGGCGCCGAACACGACTGTTCTGTTAATGGACAGTGAATCACAGACCTTTTATCTGAAGTCAACGGATACATCTGGTATGCCAATGCCTTTGCGGATATTTGATTATACGGAGCGCGCAGCACAGCAGAATGTGCCACAGAACGCGACACAAGCCGCACAGAACGCCCAGGAGGACTTGGACAGTAAATATGTCACACGTGAGGAATACGGCCGCTTACAGGCTCAATATGCGGAGATAATGGACAAGCTGGACAGCTTTCATGCTCCTGTGGTGGTTCCCGAGGATACCAGGCGGCCAGCGCCGTCAGGAAATAAGTCAAGAAATAGGGGAGGGGATTCTAATGAGTAATCCTATTTTTCAAGCAATGGGTGGCAATGTGGGAAACGTGTCCGGAGGTGGCCCATTCCGCATGATTCAGCAGTTCATTCAATTTGCGAACGGATTCAAGGGCAATCCGCAAGAGGAAGTGCAGAAACTTCTTAATTCCGGACAGATGACACAGGAACAGTACAATGCCTTGCAGAGTCAGGCCACGCAGTTTCAGCAGCTCCTTGGAAAGTTCCCTGGTGCAAACGGTCAAAAGTGATACCAAAATCTGCGCAGATTTGAAGTATAAATAAAATTTTTCGGAGGTAAATTATGATGGATTCAGGTGGAGTACCTTTCACAATGCCTGTAGAGCCCGCAGGGACTGCCAATAACAATGGCGGCTTTGGATGGGGTGGAGATGGCGCATGGTGGATTATCATCCTTTTCCTGTTCGTTTTCTGCGGATGGGGAAACGGCGGTTTCGGTGGATTCGGCGGCGGTGCAAATAGTCCCGGATTCCAGGGGTATGCGACACGTGCCGACATCAACGAGGGATTTGCCATGAACAACCTGCAGAGCGGCATCAATGCAATCCAACAGGGTATCTGTGACGCTACATATGCTCTGACAAATGCTGTGAACAGCGGTTTCAGCGCCACCCAGATGAGCATGATGCAGGGATTCAACGGCGTGCAGGCCCAGATCTGTAGCCTTGGAGCACAGCTGGCTCAGTGCTGCTGTGACATCCGTGCATCCATCCAGGATGTGCGTTATGAGATGGCCCAGAGCACATGCAACATCACCAATCAGATGAGCAACAACACCAGGGATGTGCTGGAGAACCAGAACAGCAATACCCGTGCCATCTTAGATTGGCTGTGCCAGGAGAAGATTGACGCAAAGAATGAGAAGATTGCAGAGCAGGCAGCACAGATCCAGGCATTGCAGCTTCAAGCAAGCCAGGCGGCTCAGAATGCTTTTATCACGGCAAACCAGGAGGCCCAGACGGCGGAGCTTATCCGTAGGCTTGGCAGGGACTACCCGGTGAACGCTGTCGTGGTGCAGCCCAACACGCCGGTATCTTTCCCCACAAACTGCTGCGGGCAGTTTACCGGCTGGAATAATGGCTGTGGCCAGTGCGGCGGCTGCTAAAACTTCATATCGAGGTATCTTTCCCATTTGATTGGGAATGTACGGCGAATAGCCGTTATTACACAGGAGGGCGGGCTTGCTGTGTGCAGTCTGCCCTTTTGTGATATGAGAGGAGAAAAATTATGATTGAATTAACAGGTGCGCTTCAGACGGTTGAACCGAATCAGAGCGTATTGTTTAATGAAGCGGCAGTGAAAAGTGGGTGCGCAGAGCGATGGAGAGAGGGCAGCGGACAGGTCACCCTCGCACAGCCTGGCAGATACCTTGTGACCTTTTCCGGGAACGTGGCAGTACCGACCGGTGGAACAGCAGGGGAAGTATCTTTGGGGATTGCTTTGCAGGGCGAGGCAATGTATGGCTCCATCATGCGGGCAACTCCGGCAGCTGCAGCAGAGTTTTTCAATGTTTCTACCCAGCATTATGTAGACGTGCCCCGGAGCTGCTGCGGTGGCGTATGTTGCCAGACGGTGACCATCAAAAACACAGGAGCGGCGGCTGTGAGCGTTGACAACGCAAATATCACAGCTGTCAGAGTATGCGGTTAAGGAGGGGATATCATGCATAAACTTAGAGAAAATGCGGAGAAAGAGTTAAAAGCAATCGAGGAAAAAGGCTTGACATCTTCCAACCTTGACAACGCCTATAAGCTGGTGGAAATCATGAAGGGCGTGGACAAAATCAAAATGATGGAAGAGGGCGGCCAGTATTCCAGGGACAGCTATTCCAGGGACGGAGAGGATTACAGCCGTGAGGGCGGCAATAGCAATTACAGCCAGGATGGCGGTTATGGTGGAGGTAACAGCCGTGACCGTGGCGGCTATTCCCGCGAGGGCGGATACTCCAACGACTACGACAATGGCAATTCCTACCGCCGGGGACGCAACCAGAGGAATGGCCAGTATATGCACCGCCCGAATTATTCCCGCCTGTCTGGGGATGATACTGACATGGAGGAATACCGCAGTCGGAAGATGGAGTATTCCAACAGTCGGGACGAGGGCTCTAAGAATAAGATGCTCAATGCCTTGAATGATTTCATGTCTGGCGTACACGGCATGATGAAGCAGATGTTCAAGGATGCGGACTGCCGGGAGGAACGCGAGATTATCCAGGAATGGGCGCAGAGGATTGCGGAGATGTAAGAAAAAGGGCGGTAGGTGTTATCCTGCCGCCTGTTTCTTACAACTCTTTTGATTGATATTCATATCCGGGAGCGTCTCCTGTGATTGTCTTGCCGTTCTCTTTCGCCCATTTCCTAGCTTGCCGCATGGCGTTTTTATAATTTTTCGCTCTGAATACTATTCCGGCAATGTCTTTCTCCATTGGAGAACAAACAAAATGAAATTCGCTGATTTGGTAATGGTTTCCGAAATTCGGGCGGTCGGCATATTCAGCCGGGAGAATGACGGTGATTGTCTTTTCAACCTTGTCATAGTCTCCGAGGTTCTTACATTCTGGGTACTTGTTTTTGTAATCCCAGTATTTCATCTTCTTGTAAATCACATCTTCGGGAGGATTTTCCCCGGTAACGCCACCGGCGGCTCCATAATATCCGTATGCGCTTCTGCTTTCCAGCATATCTTCCTCACTTTCTCCCTGCATTACCCGGCAGGGACGGGATGAAATTATTTAACAGTAAGGCGCAATTCTTTTGCGGGCGCAAGTAACGATATCAGCGCATTGGGCAATTGTAAACTCAGGATATCTACCCGCCAAATAATAGAAAACACATCCGCTATAATAATCATCCTCTTTTAAGTGTTTCTCTTGAAGCAATTCCTCTACGACATCATTTGCATTCATATCTTCCCTTCTTTCTCCCGGCGCAACCCCGCCGGGTGGGTGGTGTGGTCACTATTCTTTGTCCAGGCATTCGACCTCATAATCATCTGGAATTGGCACAACATTGCATCGGCCCTTAAATATCTGGTCTGCCTTATCCTCTGCATCTGCTTCGTCTTCTGCTTCAACATAAATGATAGAACTGCAATAAATCGTTACTCTGTAATTCTTCATGCCACTCCTGGCCCTCCTTGCTATAACATATTATTTTGGTGCATCCAGTGCAAAGAATGAATCCGTTTTTGGATAAAGCACTTTCTTTGTATCCCATCTCCAGCAAAGAGCGTAAATAATTCTGTACCATGTACTGATTTTTCATTTTGGTAATTTCAATCGCTTTTATCATATCCAACATTCCCTCCTTATCTCGAGCCACGCCTTGGCTCAACTATAGAATAACATCTAACGTTAGATTTATCAATAGTCAGAATCAACAAACTAACGTTAGATTTGCTGTGCATATCTAACAATAGATATAAAAATGATTATGTGATATGATTATGTGGGAGGTGGTATCATGGCAATGAGCCAACAGGAAAAGACGGATTATAAGCGGAAATTCAATGAGGATAGTTATGATAGGATAGGTTTATATCTTCCAAAAGGGAAAGAGGGGGAGCCGGGCATGAAAGATGTATGGCAATCGGCTGCTGACAAAGAAAATATGAAATTGAGCGAATTTATCAAACAGTGCGTGAATGAAAAAATCTCCCACAACAAGGGGCGGCAGTGATGCCGTTCTTTTGCGTATAAGTTGGTACAAAATTTTCCCGGGCCTATGGTACACTATATCCACGGAACAAATTTCTACCTCCTCCCCATAGCGGAATGCTGGCAAGGGCCGCCACAAGGCCCGTGGGGTTTTCCGGGCTGGCCGCCTGACGGCTGGTTTCGGCACGGCTGGCATCACAGATGCTGGTCAGTGAACCTATGCAGTCCTCATAGACATAAAATGGACAGTGGATAGTATAGCTATGAATGGTCAATGGTAGCGGGATAGCGGCATCCACCCGGTATTGAGGTTCGAGACCTCCTTGTAAGCTGCCGCGCTGGTGAACCCCCGGGTTCGTGCATGGTTCGATTCCATGCCTATCCATTTGCTTTACAATGGTACAACTTTGCTCTGGGATTGCTGTATAATAAAATAATAGACCGGCTTGCATTAGAGCAAGTCGCTAACCTGAAAAAGTTACAGGCAGACTTGCAAAGGCATCTCTGCTTATGTGGAGGTGCCTTTATGTTGACATCATCTGATTTTTGATACACTTTCCTACCCTCCAAAAAGGGTGCATCCGTCAGTAATGGCGCTGTAAAGGCGGTTCGATTCCGCACGGGTGCATTTGCACAAATCCGACCGTACCATTTCCTTATGGCATAAGCGCATAGGGACAGAAAACGGCGGGGCTGGTGCAACATTTCCCTATCAAGCGTCTGCCCCTTGTGGGTGGGCGCACTCCCTCGGAATTTAGCTCAGTCGGTTAGAGCGGCGGCCTTATAAGCCGTGTGTCAGTGGTTCGAGTCCACCAATTCCGATTACCCCGGCAAAGGTTTATTTGCCCAAATCCATTACCGCTGACGGGCGGTTAAAAAATGCGTTAGGAGGATAACGAAGCATGAAGAACATTGAACAGATTTTGAAAGAAGCAGGCATCGAGGTTACGGACGAGCAGAAAGCGGCGGTCAATGCGGCGGTGACGGAGAACTACCGCACAAAAGCTGATTATGACAAGCAGGCTAAGAAGCTGGAAGCGGCGGAGGCTGACCGGGATACCTACAAGGGGCAGCTGGACACGGCGAACGAGACCTTGGAGAAGTTCAAGGACATCGACCCGGAGAAGCAGGCCGAGGAAATCCAGAAGTACAAGCAGGCCGCAAAGGAAGCCCAGGACATGGCCACGAAACAGATTTTACAGCGTGATCAGCGTGATTACCTCAAAGGAGAGTTTGACAAGCTTGGAATCGAATCTGGGCGCGTCAGGGACTCTCTCATGCGTGAAATCATGGGCGAGGACGGTCTGAAGTGGAAGGACGGAGCATTCCTTGGCCTGTCGGACTATCTGACCAAGGAGAACGAAAAAGACCACTTCTACCAGACCGAAGCGGAAAAGGCCGAAGCTGAAGCAAAAGAGAAAGCGGCTGGAAGCGCCCCGAAGTATACGGACAAATCCGAGCCGAAGCAGACCGAGGTAAAGGACACAAGCCCGGCTCCTGTGGTTTTCTAAATCAACCAGAAAAGAGAGGACGAAGAAAGAATGGCTATTGAATCATTGAATGTTACAAATCTGAAAGACCTAGCCGGAACAGAAGAAGGAAAGATGCTTCTGGCGGAAGAGCAGAAAGTCATTATCGAGAACGTGGGCAGGCGTACCATTTCCAGCATTTTTAAAAACCAGAGGCTTTCTGGAGACCCTCAGGCTGGCACGCTGGTAGCTAAGCGGTTTGCGTCTGCCAAATCCGAAGAATATGGAACTGCCAGGGCCGCCAGAAAAGGAAAGTCACTTAGGGGCATGCAGGTTCCTATCGACATCGACATCGACAAGGAAATCATGGAAGAAGCAGAGGAAAAGGACATCCGGCTTGGTGGAATTCCGGGCCTGCTGTCTGATAGGAGAGCCGCCATCACCCGCGCCATGGTTCGGGAGCTGGACGAGAACTTCTTCCTGGTAGCTGTTGGAAAGCGCAAGAGCAGCGATGGAACCATAGAGACCGTTGATGGCGGTACCGAAGTAACAGCGAATGGCGATACCATCAAAGACAGGGTAACAGCTGTTGTGATGAAGCTGCATACGGTAAAGAACGAGTTTGTGGACGGCATCGAGAAAGAGGATATCCATGTTTCCCTGTCCCCGGAAGCCTATGAGGAAATGCGGGACTACATCGACACCAAGGGCAACGCCAATGTCAAGACGGACGTGGCGGAGTTTGGACGGTACCACGGCGCATGGATTTACTCCAATGTGCATCAGCCGGAGGGCATCGAGATTATCGCAATGTGTACTGGGGCGATTGCAGAGCCTGTCATGGCGGATCCGTATAACGCAAAGCAGATTGAGCTTTCCAACGCATATGCAATCGGCATGTTTTACCACTATGGCTGCGCAGTGGTTATGCCCGATCTGATCTACTTCAGCAAAAAGCCTGGGGAATCCGACCTTGGCACGCTGACCGTAACTTCTGCAGCTGGAACCAACGTTGGCGAAACAAAGCTGACCGTGACCCCGGCAAAGGCCAGCGGTAACAGTTATAAGTACAAGGTAGCGGACAGCGCAACGGCAGTAACCTACAACCAGAATGTGCAGACATGGAGCGCCTGGGACGGCACATCTGACATCACGGCAACGACTGGCAAGGTTGTGACCGTTGTGGAGTGTGACGCAAGCTATAAGGCACAGAAAGCTGGAAATGCGACCGTAACAGCGAAGTAAGGAGGATACCGGCATGGGATACGTTGACTATGACTACTACAAAAGCATATACGGCGACAATTCCATGCCGGAAGCCGACTTTAACCGGCTGTCATGGGAAGCTTGTCGCCGGGTGGATACCCTCACGCTGAATAAGCTGAAATTCGCTTTCCCGACCGACCCGGACGCAATAGAAGCCGTCAAACGGTGCGTCTGCAAGCTGATTGAGACTGCCGGGCAGATTGAAGCAGCGAACAAACGGGTGTCAGAGGGGCAGGGATATATCACTGATGAATCCGGCGCACTTCGTGGGAAAGTGGTATCTTCCGTTTCCTCTGGCTCTGAATCCATATCATACACGGCAAAGTCAGAGGGCGGCAGTACCCTGATTGACGCTGTTTTGTCGGACAAGGCGGCGCAAGAGCGGCTTTACCGGGACACCGTGAGAGAATACCTTGCTTTAGTCCCAGATTCCAACGGAGTGAATCTCTTGTACGCCGGAATCACCTACCCCGTCAGAAATGCGCCGATAAGCAGACCGCCGGAGGATAAGCCGGAAGAACCAACAGAACCGCAGGAGGAATAAATGAAAGACAAAATAAATGTTTTGGGAACGGAATACTCCATACAAAAGAAAAAGTATGATGAAGAACCAGTGTTTGAGAAAAGAGGAATAGACGGTTATTGCGACAGTTACACGCATTTGATTGTCTATTGCGATTTGGATTCAGACAAGCGTTGGGGCGATGAACCGTCAGAAACAAAGAGAGTATGTGAAAAACAAACGCTCCGGCACGAGATTACTCACGCATTTTTGCACGAAAGCGGATTAAGAGAAAGCAGTCATGGTATAGAGCATGGGTGGGCGAGTGATGAAGAAATCGTTGACTGGTTCGCCATTCAGTCACCGAAGATTTACAAAGTCTTTGCGGAACTGGATATTTTGTAGGAGGTTGACATGAGAAAGATTGCTGATTATATACGCTCTCTATTTTGTCAACACGATTATGAAGAAATTGACTGTACGCTTGTTTATGACGGAACATTTGCACCATATTACAAGCCATTGGTTGGCAAAAAGTGGACACACCGTTGTAAAAATGTGGATATTTGAAAATCAACAAGAACTATTAAGCGAGGTGACGCTATGGGAATAGGCTATGTTGACAGCGTAATAGTATACAACCGCTATTACAACGACACAACGGGCGCAGAGCAGTATTTCGGCACACGGCTTGATAATGTCCGGGTGGAGTTTACCAAAGAGCAGAACCAGAGCAAGAGCGGAAGCGAGGACGTAAGCGACTGCCTTTTGAAAATCCCAAATGACAGCACGCTCCCGAAACCGTACCTTGTGCCGGAGATTTGGAACGACCTGACGGCTGATGAAATGCTGCAAAACTTCACGCTGAGCACGGACGGGGATTTCTTCGTATTGGTGAAGAAAAAGGAGTTAAACCTTGACATTGACGCTCCTGTTGGTATGCAGGACAGCAGTAGCCCGGAGTATGACGGCGGATTTTATGAGTATATGAAAAGCAAGTACAGCTATGTCTACCAAATGAGCAGTTTTGCGGTGTTTGGATTGATACCACATTTTCAAGTGGGTGGAAAATAATAAAAAATTGGAGGAATAAAATTATGGAATTAAAAGAAACAGTTGAAATGATGAACAGCGCAGATTACAAGGAGCGTTTTAAGGCAGAGTATCAGCAGGTGGTTATCCGCTTCCGCAAGCTGGCGGCTATGCTGGAAAATTGGGATAAGGGCGAACTGAACTTTACTCCGACCTGTCCGAGAAGCACATACAATATGCAGGTGCGTGCAATGACCGACTATATCGCTGTGCTTGAGGCAAGGGCAGTCATGGAGGGCGTGGAACTGGGAGAGTAAGGTGTTTTCGCTGATACCGTATTTTCAGATTGGAGGGAAGTAACCTCTGAATGAACCTTGACAACTGAATAGCTGATAGTTTGTGGGTTTCTGTGGCGTTTAAGTTGGTACAAACGCTGATTCTTTCCATGATAAAATATACATATCAAATAAATTGTGGAGGGAATTTACATGAACAAAACAAAGATTGATTGGTGTGATTCAACATGGAATCCGGTTACTGGGTGCAATCACGGTTGCAAATACTGTTATGCAAGGGGAATAGCCGAAAGGTTTGCTCCTTTTGATTTTCCGCACTTGACAGAGGACGGAGTATTCAAACATCTAAATGATTTGAAAGACCCGATAATAACGGTATGCAAAGACGAAAAAGAGCGTATTTGTGCATATCCGTATGGTTTTGAGCCAACATTTCACAGATACCGCTTAAATGATTACATAGGCAAGAAAGGCAGAAATATTTTTGTCTGCTCTATGGCGGATTTGTTTGGGAAGTGGGTGCCGGATAGTTGGATTGACGAAGTATTCACGGCTTGCGAGAAAGCACCACAGCATAATTATCTGTTTTTAACGAAGAATCCGGTAAGATATGCTCTTTTGCAAGACAAGGAGAAACTCATTAAAAAGCCTAATATGTGGTATGGAAACAGCATAACCAACAAAGAGCAAATGGAAATCGCTGATTACGAAACCGGACTTTTAGGAGGAAAAGCAAAGACATTCTTTTCTATTGAACCGCTTTTAGAAGATATAGCACAAAGCGAATATTGGAAAAACTCTTGCGGTAAATGGTACATGGATTGGGTGATTATTGGTGCAGAAACCGGAAAGAGAAAAGACCGAGTTGTACCGGAAAGAAAATGGATTGAAAATATCGTAAATGACTGCGAAAAAGAAGATATTCCGGTATTTATGAAATCCAGTCTTGCGGATATATGGGGAGAACCGCTCATACAAGAATTTCCGAAAGAATTGAAAATGGCATAGAAACATAGAAACTATCAGCTATCCAGTTGGTAGTTTCTTTTGTTTGGAGGGAATTAGCCTATGAACGACCAAATCGAACTATTAAGCGCAACCGAATACAGCATTATCGAGGAAGCCTTGTGGAATCTGGTGCGGCAGTACCCTAGGCAGATAGGCGACCCGGACGTTAAGGCGGAGTATGACGCGCTGGGGACGAATAAAAGCCTTGCGGTGTTTGTCTTGGGTGGCAGATACAAGAGCCGGAATGTGCTGGGCGGGTTTACCGCAGAGATTAACTTCCGGGTGGCGTACAAGAGCAACCCCACGACCTCTAACCTCCGTATTGACGCGCAGGCTTATGTCGGGCGGATTATGCGCTGGCTGGAAAACACAAGAGATTTGCCCCTGCTGACAGACGGCAGGGAGATAACGAAGATTACGGCATCCGGGGCGGTTCCGTACAAAGATGAGACCGGACAGGACAAGAGCACGGTGTATGCGGCGGATGCGGTGATGGAATATGAAGTAGATTAGAAAGGAGAAACATTATGACTGAACCAACGAAAACAGGAAAGATTTTAAGAGGCTGCCGGGCGTTCTGGCTGTCGTTCAATGATACAGACTGGACGTGTCTGGGTAAAGATACGGATGATTTAAGCATTGAACTGAATCCGGACACCGAACAGGTGAAGAACGTGCAAGGGGAGACGACCTTTGTTAACAATGGTTATACTCCCTCTCTCAGCAACGACAGCTACATAGCGCGGTACGAAGACGCAATCTATGAGCCTTTGCAGACCATTGCGAACACGCTGGCCACGGACGATGCGAGGACTGCAGCAACTTTAATCGTGGCTACCCTGACGGATGAAGTGAAAGAGTCTGCCACAAAGACGCTGACCGGGAGCGGATTCAAGGTGCCGGTCAAGGTTGTGGTGGATAGTGACGGTGCTTCCACTTCCGGCTATGGAATCCCGTTCACGATTTCAGAGGACGGCGCAAGAGTTCAGGGTACGGTTTCTGTAGCGAACAAGGTTCCGACATTCACGCCAGAGGGCGGTGCTTCTGGTGCATCCCTGGATGAACCTACACAGGGAAAATCCGGCGGGAGTTTGAGCGACTAAGGTATTAAGCAAAACTTAATATACAGGAGGGCGAACCTTTCCATCGTCCTCCTGTTTTGGAAAGGATGTAAGCATGGCAGAAATTGAAGAAATGAAAATAGAGAAAGCAGAATCGGAAGAGATGCGGATTGACAACCGTGTGCAGCTTACAAAGGTGTATATCGGCAGCGGAGATGGCTATATCGTAGTGTCAGGCAACGACATCTCCATCATAGACAGGTTCCTGGCTGCCGGGGAAGAACTGGAAGCCCTGGGAACCGAGCTGGACAAAAAGGAATCCGAAATCGGAGAGGATGGCCACAAGGATGAGATTGAGCTGCACCGCGAGTTCTCGGAAAGGGCAGCCGAAATCATGGACGGTGTCTTCGGCGAGGGTACTACGCGGAAATTCTTTGGTGATGTATATGCAGTGATTCCGAACTTCCAGCCGGATCTGGAATGTTTCCTTGACTTCTGGGATTCACTCATCCCGGTCATCGAACGGCTGTCCGAACACAAGGTAAAGCTGGAGAAGCTGGCCAGCAAGGCCCGCATGGCGAAGTATCAGCCGCAAGACCATAAGAAGCCGCAAAGGAAAGGCACAAAATGATAGGCGCATTGCCGGAGACATTGACGGTAGGCGGAGTGGAGTATCCTATCAGAACCGACTACCGCAATGTCCTCCAGGTATTCGAAGCTTTCCAGGATCCGGAGCTGGCACAGGAAGAGAAATGGATTGTGGCCATCTATCTGATGTTTGAGGACTTCTCCTGTGACGATGACGTGCTGCAGGCGGCCCAGGACGGATTCAGCCTGGAAGATGCCATAAAGCAGATATCCTGGTTCATTTCTGCCGGACAGCCGGAAAAGCAGGTGCTTGAAGAGCCTACATACAACTGGAAACAGGATGAACAAATCATCTTTTCTGCAGTCAATAAGGTAGCTGGCCGGGAGACAAGGGAACTGGAATATCTGCACTGGTGGACGTTCCTGGGATATTTCAATGAAGTGGGAGAGGGAACTTTCTCTTTTATTGTAGGCATCAGGCACAAGCTGAACAAGGGCAAGAAGCTGGAGAAGCACGAGAAAGAGTTCCTTTCGCATAATAAGGAACTTGTAAAGCTTGAAAAGCCGAAGACCAGGGAGGAACAGGAACAGGAAGACGCATATAACGCATTGTTGGACGAGGTATTAGGATAGGAGGCAATATGTTCATTACGAAGAAAAGATTGCAAAACTTAGAAAAAAGAATTGCCGACTTAGAGAAGGCACAGAACCAGTCAAATAAATTTGATTTGGAAGAAATGAAAAAGGCAGTAAAAGAACAGATTATGAGAACTGGCAAAAATCCTTTCGACTTATAAGTGAGGTGTTAGGATGACAGACAAGGAAATAGGCAAGACTGCCCGGGAGATTGCAGAGCGTGGTAATACTGCAGAGATAAAGCGGAATAAAGATGGGATTGTGATTCTGGAAGTTGGGAAGAAGATTGTGAAAGCAGAGAAAGGGCAGTAGAAATACTGCTCTTTTAATTTGGTACAAATCTCCTCTCAAACAATGGTACAATAACCATAATTAAATCAGTGCGCCCTATGAATTGGCATAGGGGAAGGACAAATTGGTGTCATGGATGCGTGTAATGCGCGTCTGTGGCGCTTTTTATTTTACGGGTGGTTTTATGGCGCAGTATGACGGAAGTATCAGGATAAATACAAAAATAGATACAAAAGGGCTGAATAAAGGCGAGTCAGCTATAAAAAGCTCTTTTGACCGAATAGGGAGCGCCGCAAAGAAACTGGCTACTACGATAGCCGCCGCCTTTGCCGTGGGGAAAATCATTGAGTTTGGAAAGGCGGCAATACAAGCCGCGGCAGATTTCGAAGCGATGGACGCGCAGTTCGCCCAAGTGTTCGGGGACATGGAGTCAGTGGCCAGCAAGAGCCTGTCGCAGATAGCAAAACAGGCAGGGATCACTGAGGAGAGGATGAAGTCCAGCTACACAAAGATAGCGGCCTTTGCGAAGACGACAGGGATGGATGCGGCGGGCTCCATAGACCTGGCGAACCGTGCCATGACCGCAGTGGCCGACAGCGCGGCATTCTATGACCGTTCGCTCGAAGACGTGACGGAGTCCCTGCAGTCATTCCTTAAGGGGAACTATGAGAATGATGCGGCGCTGGGCCTTTCTGCAACGGAATTCACAAGGAATGCCGCCGCAAACAAGCTGTATGGGAAATCGTTCATCGAGCTTTCGGAAGCCCAGAAGCAGCTGACGCTTCTGCAGATGGTGGAGGATGCAAACAGGCTGTCAGGGGCGCTTGGCCAGGCGGCCAGGGAAGCGGACACCTGGACGAACCAGACTGGGAACCTGAACCAGGCGCTGACGAACCTGAAAGCGAACCTTGGGAAGTTCATCCTTCCGGTGGCGATACAGGCGGTCAAGATGGTGACGAACGTCATAAACGCAATCAATGCCATGATATCCCGGCTGTATGCGGCGGCCAGCGCATTCCGGTCGTTCAGCAGCCTGCTCACTGGGAACCGGGCATCCGCGGGAGCCGGGGTGCAGAGCACTGGAATGGGTGCGGCTGCCGAGGAATACAATGGCGCAGCATCCGCCGCGGACAGCCTGGCAGAGTCAACGGAGAAGGTCGCATCTGCCACGAACGATGCCAAAAAGGCGGCGGAAAAGTATCTTTCCCCCCTTGACGAAATCAACAAGCTTGGGAAAGAGGAAGCTTCCTCGGGCGCTGGGGCCGCTGGCGGTATAGATGCATCGGGCGGAATTGACTTCGGCAGCCTGGCGGAGGGAGATACGGTCATCGACAAAGTCGAAAAGACCACTAGCAAGCTGTTGGAAAAGCTGAAAGAGTTACGGGACATATTTGCACAAGGATTCTGGGACGGTCTTGGCGACTGGGAGTATCGGTGGGAATCCATCAAAGCAAGTGTGGCATCTATAAAGGATAGCCTGGTTGATATCTGGAAAGACCCTGCGGTACTTTCTGCGGGTGACAATTGGGCGAAATCAATAGCGCAGTTGCTAGGAAGCATTGCAGGTTCCATGGCAAGCATCGGAATGACAATCGCTACAAACCTAATTGGTGGCATAGCGGAATATCTCGGTCAGAACAAAGACAGAATAAAGAGCTATCTGGTATCCATGTTTGATATACGGGCTGAAATCAATCGGAAGTTTTCCGAATTGTTTGATTCTATCGCCTATGTATTCGAAGCATTTGCATCTGAACAGGGACAACAGCTTACAGCAAATATTATCGGTATCTTTGCAGACTCGTTTATGGGCGCAACGGAACTCGCTGGAAGACTGGCAGAAGATATATTTGGTGCAATTATACAACCGTTTGTTGACAATAAAGAGGAATTCCGAACTGCTCTGGAGGGATTTTTGTCTGTCCTATCAGAAATAACCGGGACAATAAAAGAGGGTATAGATGAAACCTTTGACAAACTAAATGAGGTATACGATGAGCATTTCAAGCCGTTTTTTGATTCCATAGCGAACGGATTGTCTGATACGGTTGGGAAGTTCATGGAATTTTGGAACGGAAAAGTCCAGCCGATTTTGGATGAATGGGAAGAAAAATTTGATGAGATATGGGAAGCGCATATCCAGCCAATGCTAAATAAATTTATGGAATTGCTAGGAGATGTTGCAGACTTTTTAAAAGCTGTTTGGGAAAATGTCTTGAAACCAGTAATAGACTGGATCATCGAAAATATTTTGCCGGTTCTGCTTCCGATATTTGATGGAATCATCACAGGAGTAATGGTTGTTGCTGGAGGAATTGCGGATGCTGTTGGCGGAATCATTGATGTCATAAGTGGAATATTGCAATTCTTGACGGGTGTTTTTACTGGAGATTGGAAAAAGGCTTGGGAAGGAATAGCCAAGATTTTCGAAGGAGTGGCTGGAACCATAAAGGGAATTATTAATGGAATTCTTGGCTTTGTTGAATCCCTTGCAAATGGTGTAGTGAATGCAATCAACACGGTCATCCGGGCGTTAAACCAGCTCAGCTTTGATATTCCGGACTGGATTCCCGTAATTGGTGGCAACAAATTCGGATTCAATATCCCGGAACTTTCCCAGGTATCCATCCCCCGGCTGGCCACCGGCGCGGTCATCCCGCCAAATAGGGAGTTCCTGGCCGTGCTTGGCGACCAAAAGAGCGGGACGAACATAGAAGCGCCGCTTGACACATTAAGGCAAGCGAATGAGGAACTGCTTATTAATATGCTTTCCAAGCTTGGGTTAACTGGAAACATGATGGGCAACAATCCGCAGACTATCATCGTAAAGTTGATTGCAGATGGCAAGGAGCTTACAGATTTGGTTATCAAAAACGGAAAAGTGCGCCAGATGTCCACTGGAAAGAATATTTTTGCATTGGAATAGGAGGTGAGCCATGGAAAGGCCATTTGAATTCAACGACATTCCGGTCAAGACCCCGGACACGTTCCAGCCATCCATGGCCACCACGTCAACGGATGATTCCGACCGGACACAGGATTTAGTGATGCACAACACTCCAATGGGTACGGTGGAGAGCTATGCATTTGAATGGAGATACATAGAGCTGGAAGAAGCAGCGAAGATTGTCCAGCAGATAAAGAACAAAGGGCAGTATAAGCTGCGGTATATGAGCGCAGAAACAGGAACATGGGAAACAGGGTATTTTTATACATCGAACTACAGCTTCGGGACGCTTAAGGTAGTCAATGGCGATTTCGTCTGGGAGAAGCTGTCATTTAATGCAGTGGGGATTAATCCAATATGATAAACGCAAGCAAGGAGTTCAAGGAAAAACTGAAAGACGGAGCAAACGTGGTGAACTATGCGGACGTGACCCTGTCTGACGGAACGGTGCTGCACCTGGAGCCAAAGGACTTCATGGTGGGCGGCTGCCAGATTGAGGACAGGGCCACGGACGGCAAGTTCGGTATAGGCTTCGTGATTGGAAAGACGCTGACCATGCGCCTGGCGAACCATGACGAGCGGTTCTCCCAGTACGATTTCTACGGCTCCGTCATCCATCTCTATGTGGCGCTTCTCCTGGATGATGGGAAGATAGAGAGAATCCGCAAGGGTGTATATTATGCCACAGTCCCCCAGACCCCAGGTGACATCATCGAGATATCAGCGGTGGACGGCATGTATCTTCTGGACAGGGACTATGCCGCCAGCACGACCATATACCCGGCCACGTTACAGACCATCCTGACGGAGGCCTGCCTGGACTGCGGGATACCTGTAGGGTTCCGGCAGTTCGACAACATGGGGTTCATCGTACAGGAAAAGCCGGAAAAAGCCACATACAGGCAGATGTTCTCCTGGGCATGCCAGATTGCCGGGTACAATGCCAGGATAGACAATGCCGGATACATGCAGCTTATCTGGTACAACACGGCCCTGCTGGACATGCATAATTATGCCGGCGGAAACTTCAGGACATATCCGCACGACACGGTACTTGACGGCGGGGATTTCACGGACTACAGCACAGGGACGGTCATCTCTGGCAATGGCTTCGCGGACGAGATGCCGGAGCATATCTTCCGGATAAAGGAGCTGTCGGTGCATACGGACGACATCATGGTCACTGGAGTCCGCGTATCAGGGGAGGACGATGTTTCGGAGCTTTCCGGCGATGAAGGGTACGTGGTAGAGCTGAAAGGGAACCCGTTCTCCCTGGGAAAGGAAAGGCAGGTCGCGGACTATCTCGGGCAGCGGATGGCCGGCATGGGATTCCGACCGTTCTCAGCGCAGGTGCTGGGAAACCCGCTGTACGAGCCGGGGGACATAGTGATGCTGTCCGACAGGAAAGGGAATGTATACTACTCCCTGCTTAACTCCGTCTCTTACACGATCGGGGCATACACGCAGATAGCATGCGAAGCGGAAGACCCTGTCCGCAACGGGAGCATGTACGTGTCTCCTTCTGCAGCCACGGCAGTGGCAGAAGCGCGGAGGAATGCGGAGAAGCAGATTAGCGAGTATGACAAGGCCGTGCAACAGATGAACCAGCTTGCCATGAACGCCATGGGGTTCCACACGACCTATGAGGACTTAGAGGACGGCAGCCGAATCGTGTACCTGCATGACAAGCCCGCTCTGGAAGATTCCAAGACAATCTATAAACAGACCATCGATGGCTTCTTCATATCAACAGATGGAGGGAAGAGCTACACTGCCGGGTTCGACTCCCAGGGGAACGTGGTGGTCAATATCCTGTATGCAATCGGAATCGTGGCCGACTGGATCAGGACAGGCAGGTTCCAGGTCAGGAAAGGGAGCCAGGTCACCTTCCTGGCAGATGCCGATACTGGTGAAGTCAGGATTGTGGCCGACAGCTTCTCTCTGTCTTCCGGGCAGACGATAGACTCCATCGCACAGGGAAAAGCAGACGATGCCCTTGATGATGCGAAGAAGTATGCGGATGAAGCGTCCAAAGGCGCGGTAGACGCACAGACGCAGCTGAGCATATTCAATAAGCTGACCAACAATGGAGCTGTCCAGGGGATATACCTTAAGGATGGGAAGATATATATAAATGGCACCTATATACAGACAGGGACTATATCTGTAAAGAAAGGGAATAAGACGACATTCTTGGCTAATGCAGACACCGGGGAGGTCAAGATTGTAGCAGACGAGTTCTCTCTGTCTTCTGGCCAGACCATAGACTCGATTGCGCAGAACAAGGCAGACTCCGCCGTAAACGACTTTGTCACCGCGGTATACGACCCGAAGATTGCCAGCCTACAGAGCCAGATAGACGGCCAGATTGAGACATGGTACTACGACTATCAGCCCACGCTGTCAAACGCCCCTGCATCCAGCTGGAAGACGGAGGCAGACCGTGCGAAGCATGAGGGGGATTTGTTCTACTGGAAGTCCAAGGGGTACTCCTACAGGTTTTTCAAGGATGGCAGCACCTGGAAGTGGCAGTTGATAACGGACTCAGATATCACAAAGGCCTTGGCTGACGCGGCGAATGCCCAGGACACCGCAGACGAAAAGCGGAGGATTTTCGTCTCCACGCCGAAGCCGCCATACGACATCGGGGATTTGTGGGTGCAGGGGGCGAATGGGGACATCATGCGGTGCCAAGTTGCTAGGACATCCGGGAACTACGTCGCGTCCGACTGGATAAAGGCGAGCAAGTATACGGACAACAGCGCCCTTAATGCCTTTATTGACGGCGAATTCAAGGAGTCCATATCAGATTTGCAGACTCAAGCAGACAAAAAGGCGGAGACATGGTACCAGACATCTGACCCGTCCACGGCATGGACGACCACGGCCCTTAAAAATGAGCATATAGGGGACATCTGGTTCAACAGCACGTCCACCGTGCAGAAGTCTTATCGGTGGAACGGAACCAAGTGGGTGGAAATGAAAACCACTCCACCCCCGGAAGTGTTTGACGAAATCGACGGAAAAGCGCAGGTATTCGTCTCCACGCCGAAGCCGCCATACGACATCGGGGATTTGTGGTTCAATTCGGCCACATCAGATATCATGACCTGTGTTACCGCTAGGGCAGGCGGCAGCTATGCGGCATCCGACTGGCAGAAGCGGAACAAGTACATAGACCAGGAAGCCGCCGATACAGCCGCGCAGAATGCGGTTGATGCACAGACACAGACCGACATCCTGAATAAGCTTACCAACAATGGCACGGACAATGGGATTTACCTGCTCAACGGAAAGCTGTATGTGTCTTTCAGCGCCGCAAGGGGAGGGGAGCTGACCCTTGGCGGTGCCAACAACACAAGCGGCCTTCTGAATGTCCTGGACGAAAATGGGAACCTGATTGGAAAATGGTCTAAAGACGGCCTGTTCGCGGAGAACGCCTATATAAAGGGGAACGTAGTTTCCACAAGGTCTGATGACACGGAAGAATTCGATGCAAAGCTAGGTATTGTGAAGTTTCCTTTTGTCTCCCAGGAAGGGGGAGTCCATGTTGTGGAAATGGAAACCTATGGCTTTGCAGTAAATGATGGCCCCGCGTTAACCAAATATGGACTGAGAGGAGTGGATACACTCGATTTTCAAACTAATTTGGGGACAAATAGCTACCGGGCGTGGTTTGAAATCATCATGAGCAACGGCGGGGATAATGGTAGCCCTTATTTTACCATAACGTATCAGAATGCAAGTAGAACTGGAGATTACTTGTTCCAATTTGAGCCAGGGTCTGACCAGGGGAACACTGTTAAAATGGACAGGGCTAATCTCATGCTCAATGGTAACAGCAGAGGATTGTATTTCCAGGCACTTGCTTCATCCAGCAGCGGGAATCCCCTGGTTGCGGTATATGTAAGCGCCGCCCTTGGGTACAGGGTTCTGCAGAGCAGCAGCTCATCAATCAGGTACAAAGATAAGCTCCGGGACATGGCATCGGAAGACATTGAGGATTTGTATAAGATTCAGCCAGTAATCGCTAAATATAAGGATGCTGTATTGTTATCCAGCGATGAACGGCATGGGATATATCATCCAATGTTCATTGCAGAGGATGTTGAGGAATTTTTCCCAGAAGCAGTAGACCACAACGAGAAGGGGCAGCCGGAGAACTGGAACTATAGGATATTGATTCCGGCGATGTTCCAGATGATAAAGAGCCAGAAAGAAGAAATCGATGGCATGAGAAAACGGCTGGAGCGCCTGGAAGAAATAATAGGAGGTGTACAGAATGGCGATTAATACTATAAAGGCGACGATACAGATGCGGCGCGGAAATGAGACTGACTTCAATCCCGACCAGATGACTGCCGGGGAATGGGCTGTGTCCACTGACTCTAAAAAGGTGTGGATGTGCTTTGCGCCTGGAATCGTCAGGAGAATGGCTACATACGAAGCGTTTGAAGAGGATATGCTGATTATCCAGCAGATACTTGCTACCTGCCAGGACATACAGGTAGCAGTGGAAGCGTTTGAGCGCCTGGCGGAGAAGCACAAGAACGATGCTGCGAATAGCGCCAAGGCTGCCGCCGGGAGCGCAGCTGCTGCAAAAGCAAGCGAGACCAAATCAAAAGCAAGCGAAGAATCCGCAGCTGGAAGCGCGTCAGACTCTGCTGCTTCGGCAACGGCAGCCGCTGGAAGTGCCACATCAGCCGCCGGAAGCGCCACAACTGCCACGAAGAAAGCAACCGCAGCCGGAAACAGCGCGTCTGCCGCAGCCACATCCGCGGCAGACGCGGCAAGTTCCGCGAACACTGCCACAGATAAGGCAAATGCGGCATCTACAAGCGCGACAGCGTCGGCAGCAAGTGCCACAAGCGCAGATACATACGCAAAACAGGCACAGAGTTATGCGGTAGGCACAGGCGGAGTGCGCCCAAACGAAGCGATAGACAGCGCGAAATATTACTATGAGCAGAGCAAGGGCATATCCGAGGGGCTTTCCGGTGTATTCCAACCTAAGGGGTCTGTGACGTTTGCAAAGCTCCCTCCTCTCGCAAACGTAGGAAGTGGATGGACGTATAATATTCTCGATAAATTTACCACTACCAGCGACTTTAATGAGGGCGCAGGGCACGTAATCCCGGCTGGCGCAAATGTGTATAAGACTGTGGACGGAAAATGGGATATTTTAGCCGGAACTCCTGTTGCAACCGTCAATGGGCAGACTGGAAATGTCGAGGTGAATCTTGGGAATATTACTGGAACTTTGCCGGTTAATAAAGGTGGAACGGGAGCTACCACTGCCGCAGATGGGTTTAATAATCTTGCAATAAATGCTAATAATGCAGCGAATGAATATGTTCCAGTGGATGGGGATTCAACTTTGATTCTTAACACAGAGAGCAGTCCGACCCCAAAAGGATATAAAATGAAATTCCTTGCTCTATGGAAATATATTAAAAGCAAATTATCCCCCGTTGCCACATCTGGAAGCTATGCCGATTTGTCAAACAAACCGACTATCCCGGCGGCTGTTGCAGTAAAGGGGAATGCTGAAACCTCTTATCGAACTGGAAATGTAAATCTAACACCAGATAATATTGGGGCTTTCCCAGGAAGTATAAGACTCACAAATGAAAATTTAAATGATGTAAAAGACCCTGGAGTATACTATACAACCGGTGGCCATTCCGTTACAAGTACTCCAAATAATGAAAAACTAGCGTTTAGTCTAGTGGTACTTAAGAACGCAAGTTCTTATTATATTCAGCGTCTTACCTATGTATCTGAAAATAGTCCATCGCGTTTATATGAACGAATATTTAATGGAAGTAATTGGGCTTCTTGGTATCTGCGTCCATTAGGTATTAAAGGAAATGCCGAGACAGAATACCGTGGTGGCGATGTCAACCTAACTCCTGAGAATATTGGGGCATTGAGTTTAAAAGGTGGCATCTTGACTGGAAATTTGAGGATGGAGGGGAATGACAGAGGGATTCGGTTCGACAATGCTGATGCGAGTAGGCAGTTTTGGATTGGGGTCTCTGGTGCTGGAGACAGGTTTGTTCTATATAATAATATTGCTAAGCAAACAGTAGCTGGATATAATCCAACAACTAATAGACTTGATATTGAAAGTAATACCGACCTCGTTGTAAAAAGACATGCGCTTTTCAAACGCCCAACAGCAGTAGGAACTTTCAATGGGGGGACAGATAATGCATGTTGGGTTATTCTTGCCCTAATAACGATAAACGAAAGATATGTCAATGGTACAATAGAACTTGAGGTTGGAGGAAGAGACCAGAAGTTATCCACTCTTCTGACTATTCAGTTTAAAAATGTAGACGGCGTAGATCCCGATTTGGGTTCTTTTTTCTACAGCGGAGCTAATACTGGAGATTTGTTCAGAATCAAAAAAGTGAGCACCAGCAACTGGGAATTGGTAGTTAATAAAAGGATTTATCATGGTTATATAATTATGAGGGCTCATGCTTACAACGATTCAGGAGATAAAACAGGAATCACTGTGCAATTCCCGAACACTCATTTAGGAGTAAGCCCAGATAGTACCTGGATAGCGCCTACCCTTGGGGGGCTGACTGGCACAGCAAAACAACTACAAAATTTTGTCGCGCCAACTGCTGGTACGGATGGAAATATCGGTACGGATTACGACACATCGGCAATTGGATACGTGACAAATTCGGATTTGATACCAAGCATATTCGGGACTGGCGTTAACTCTTGCGTCTTATACCAATGCAAAGCTGATGGAAGTGCAAAGCATCAGATATTCGGGCGTATTGCCACTGGAGAACTTGCAGTTAGAGCAAAAGGACATGACGGAGTATTTACTTCTATCAGAAAAATCCTTGACAATAAAAACTACGCCAGTTATATTTCGGAAGCGACTACCAGTAAAGCAGGGCTGCTTAGCACTACCGATAAAGCCAAAGTTGATATCATTAATAAGGCTATAATCGATGCCAACTACAAGACTAAATTCAGAACAGAGACTAAAGGAGATACTAAATTAGGAGCTTATATTACTGCCATTAGAAATAATACAGCTTCAGTTGATAGTTCTCCTCAACATGGGTCTGGATTAGCATTTGGACAAGAAAATACTCATGGATATTTGTATGTCGATTATGCTACTAAAAATGCTTATATCGGCGGCGGAAATCAAGATAGACTTGTATGGGTTGACAAGATAGCTTTAGCACATTTAGCCACCCAATCAACTTCCGGCCTGATGTCCGCCGCCGACAAGACCAAGCTGGACGGACTGAGTTCAGGTGGGAGTACAAATGCGTGGACGTTGATAAAGCATGAGGGCAGTCCAAATAATCAACCAAGGTATGTTACAATACCCAGTAATTATGTTGAACTGCTAATCGTGATTGGCTTGGCATCTACTACTGGATGGCCTTTAAAACCAAAAACTTATGTAATTCCAAATATTGTCGGTGCTTGGATTCAAGACACCATCGATGACAAGGTGTTTCATATATCAAAGGAAAATGCCACTTCCGCGTATGTTTCTGTGTATAGTGGAAGTTCATATTCTATTTATGGACGGTAGCATTTTCATCGAGCATATAACACATAAGTCGCAGAAAGATTACTATTTGTCAAACTAATTGAAACTTCTTTGTGTTTTACTAAATTCAGCGATCTTTCATTTATTATCTCGACTTTTATCTTTACAGATGAATCAGAGGGAGCTGATATTACGTATGCTATGTTCTTCTCATTCGTTGGAATTACCATGGACGCCCATTCGGTTGTTCCGGATTTTGCAATACGTATTAACATTTCAGTTCTAGACGATTCAACCATGGTAACCAGAGCAGAACCAGCACTGCCTAAAGTGTTTTCATCATATTTTTCCCATGCAGCACTATCACCACCCGACCCCAGTCCGTCCAGCTTGGTCTTGTCGGCGGCGGACATCAGGCCGGAGGTGGAAGCAAAAAAGCCAGCGGGGCGACCTGCTGGCTCTTGGAGGAATCGGGCTAGATAAACTCCATCACATCATTCGGCGTGCATTCTAATATGATGCATAAACTCTCGATGGTGTTGACGGTGACGCTCTTGTTGTGCTTGAGGGAATTCAGCGTATGCGCGTCAAAATTGTATTTTTTCAACAGCGCATATGTCGATATTCCTTTTCGCTTCATCGTCTCCCACAAGGGTGCATAGCTTACCATGGCATTTACTCCTTTATTTCATTATGTTTGGAAAAGTTCCGCTTGCATATGCTGGAATAATCCACTATACTAGTATGTGCGACAAAGGAGGGCTCGATTCCGTGGATACGAAAGAGGTTCGGGAGTGCATAGTGAGACTGAATGAGGAAATCGAGGAAGTTCTGCAGAAAGCTGGATATCCGAAATGCATCAGATTTTCGCCCAAGCGTGGTGCGGATGCCGAAATGGAGACAGAGGATATTCTTTCTCACTTGGGCTACATCAATTCCGTGGTGAAAAAGTGGAGAGAGCAATAATAAAGCACTTATTACAGTCTGCTCAATCAAAAGCTGGCAAGTTTTCTTGCCGGCTTTTTTGCACGGATAAATTGGTACAACGGAATCGCTGAAATGAGGTAGGATAAGGATATAAAGATTTACAGGAGATATGCTTATGGACGGAAATTACATAACCAAAGAAGTTCATGATGAATTCGCCAGGAGAATTGAAGCAGAAGGGAAGCGGCGCGATGATGAAAACAAGCGTCAAAACAGCCGGATTGACATACTGGAAGAGAATGTCAAGGAGATACACAGATTAACCGTGTCAATGGAGCGTATGGCAGTCAATATGGAAAATATGCTGAATGCTATTGAGCGTCAGGGGAACCTGATTGAGAAGCAGAACAATCGGATTGACGAAATCGAAAAGGAGCCGGCAAAGGACAGCAAGCAGCTCAAGATGGCAATCATCACGTCAGTGGCCACTACTATTGTAGGTGCAATCATTGGCGCGATATTGGCGCTTATACTCAAATAATGAAAGGAGACCTATATGAAGAAAAGAGACTGGATTGAGTGGTGGAAAAGGGCCGGGGTCAGGGCAGTGAAGACCATGGCGCAGACTGCGGTGGCGATGCTCCCGGTGGCAGCTACAATCATGGAAGTGAACTGGGGGACGGTCATCGGAACAGCGGCCTTGGCTGGCGTGGCATCTTTTGCCACATCACTGGCTGGCCTGCCGGAATTGGAGGGGAAATAATATGGTAATCAACGTACATGCCGGGCACAACCCGGACGGGAAGAAAGCCTGTGGGGTAGTGGGGTTCTTGCGGGAGTCCACGGAGGCAAGGCTGGTGAAGGATGCAGTGATAAGCCAGCTGCGGCAGCTGGGGCACACGGTATACGACTGCACCTGCGAGGACGGGAAGAGCCAGTCGGACATCCTTGCGAAGATAGTGGGGATGTGCAACAGCCATGAGGTGGACCTGGACGTGTCAATCCATTTCAATTCCGCAGCGAACGACCCTGTGGGCAACGGGAGGACCACAGGGGTGGAAACATGGGTGTACAGCAAGGCCAGCAGGGCGAAGCAGTATGCGGAGCGAGTGTGCCAGGCCATCTCGGGCCTTGGGTTCAAGAGCCGCGGCGTGAAATATAATGCAGACTTATATGTGCTGCGGAAGACGAAGGCTCCCGCCATGCTGGTGGAGTGCTGCTTCGTGGACGACCGGGACGATGTGCAGCTCTACGACTGCCAGAAGATGGCAGAAGCAATCGTGTACGGCATCACCGGGCAGAGGGCGCAGGTGCCGGAAGGGGCTGCCGACCAGGATGCTGCAGATCCTGGATCAGAGACCCCGACTGGCGGCGGCAAGGAGCTGCTGCGCGTGCAGGTGGGAGCATATTCCGTAGCTGGCAATGCAAAGGCCATGGCGGACAAGCTCAAGGCAGCTGGGTTCGATGCGATTATAGTCAAGGCATAGGCTTTCGCGTTTTATGTCGGGCAGAAAATCATGGCGAAATAATTTTGTCCAGGATTTTGTCCAAGAAACCAAGAAATGCCGTATTTATCATGGCTTATAGGGTGCAAAGAGCCGAGTTCGAATCCTGTCACCCCGATTTTTGAATAGCTTGGGAAACCTGGTAAAACAGGGGGTTCCCAGGCTTTTTTGTTTGTGGGGAAGCCGTTCAGCATGATGCCCTCTGCCATCCTGGAATAGGATGACGAAATGTATCATATAAGATACATATTCCCATATTCCCAATCGTGAGGCATGGAAATGTGCATATCGCCAGGACGTCTGGATAGAGGCAGCGAGGTTTTTAACCCCTCTTCTAGTGCAGTCTCCAGGCAGTATCCAGGGATCAGGACTGCCGCGATTCCGACATGTTCAGGATATATAATAGAAGCTTCTCAAACAAAGGAGGACTATTATCACTGGATGACATCTGAGGTGGTTGATGATTTCTGGCCGGAGTCCTTAGCTAGCAAGGATGCTTTTGATAATTTCTTAGTGAGCAAGGTAGGTTCAGGCTTAAACCATGGTGGAAGAAAGGGAGATGGTTTTGGGGGTGTCACAGATGACGGTTCAGGCAGCACCGGTGATTCAGGCAGTTCAGGTGGCAACGCTCAGGCATCGACGAATCCAGGGGGCAATGGTGGCTCGGGCAGCGGATTCAGTGGCAACGCTGGATCCGCTGCTTCCCCAAAGAGGCGGCGGAGCGACCAGTGATGGATCGAATAGCGGTTATGACACTGAACCGAATCCAGGAATCCAGGAGACTTGGGGAATTCTGGTCCAGCTACCGAAGAAAGTTTGGCGGTAGCGGGATTTGATGTCCTGACATCAGAGGATATAGCTGGTCTTGGAATTAATGACCACGGTAATGCGGTGATCAGATAACAGACAGAGGGGAGCAGCGAATCCAGTGGTGGCACCGGCGGCAACGGCGGTGGCTCTGGATCCGGTGGTGATAACGGTGGCGGAGCAACCAATGATGGAAGCAATAGAAGCTATGACACAGAGCCGGATTCCGGGGTCCAAGAGGATTGGGAATCTGAATATGTAGGAGTGGATGTCACTGATGAGGAGCTAGCTTCTCCCTCAACTATAAATAAAAATAAATTTAAATCAATAGTGGCGTAGATTTGATAAATCCCCGATTTTCTGATATAATGGAAGTAGATGAAAGGGAGAGAGTAGGTGAGGAAAGTTTTGGAAGATGGTTTCAGACAGATAAAGACCGGGAAAAGCAATTACACTAGGATAACAGATGAAACAATATCTAGGATTGCGAAGATTAAGGCGTTTGAAGATTCGAGTATGAATAATAGGCTCTACGAATTTCATAAGCAGCTGTTAAGAAGAGCTCAGAAATACGATGGGGGCAACAGGGAGGTTGGGTTGTTCTGGGATTTGAACCATGTGGAAGAAGCACCATTAGTTATAATTGGGAATAGAAATTCGATAGAGATTAGGCAGAATGAGAGAGTAAATTATCTTGTCAGGAACTGCATAAACGTATCAAATGTAGTGATGATGCACAATCACCCCAGAAACGGATTATTTTCATCAGTAGATATACAGTCATTTATAGATTTTAACTCAATTTTTATGATGACAGCTGTTTGTAATGACGGAACGATTTATATGCTGAAAAAAGAGATTGCTTTCGATCCTTTTTTGGCAAGAAAATACTATAATGATGGGTGTGAAAGATCAGATAAGGAGAGTAGACAATATGTACTGAAGAAGGCAAAAGAATTAGGGCTTGACGTAAATAATTCGGAAGACAGAAAAAGGATACAACAAATACAGACAAGACCATATTATTATGGGATAAAGAATCTAGCAAGACATGCAAAAGAGATTGGAGTAATTTATAGGTGCAGTGTGAAAAAGAGAGGTGTGATCAGATGAAGTATTTACCGTTTGGCAGAGAGATAGTACTTACTGATGAGCAGCAGGCACAACAGAAAAGGAAATTTGACATGTATGATGAATATGGTATTCCTTATGGCATATTTGATGGCACGCATATAGGTGAACAGTTTAGAAGTCAGAAAGATAAGGATAGGGATGCCGCGCGTATATTGATTATGCAGGGAAAAGATATACCAGAAGATTTAAAAGAAAGGCTGCTCAGTTATAAAAACCAGGAGCAGAAAATGAAGAGACAAGGTTGAAGATTAAGAATACAGAGGGAGGAGCTTAAGCTTCTCCCTCTATCACTTTAGAAAGGAAGGTAGCTTTATGGTGAGATTAAAGGGTGCATTCAGGGGCAAGGAAAGGGCATACATAAGCATACAGTTAGCGATAATTGTATTACTGGCTGTATTGTATATAGCGTTTGATGTGGTTGATATCATGGAGATGGCGTCAGTACAGAAGTATATAGGCATCATACACGGTATGTTATCTGCATCATAACGGCAGGGACATAGGTAATGCAGCTTCTGCCTGTCCGAATTTATTTATTTGGTTCCTTTGCAGACAGCACTTATACTGAGGAAAGCGATTTTGATTTCTATATCATAGTACATGATGCAGTATCAGATATTCCCGCAGAAACTACAAAAGCATACAAATCC
>ERZ808037.427-NODE-427-length-39918-cov-34.866193_pt1 | contig 39918 bp, 34 predicted proteins | sample MGYA00380190_ERZ808037 | MGnify/ENA primary metagenome ERZ808037 (study PRJEB31490, sample SAMN06133399) | mouse gut metagenome | isolation source: J9 | host: mice | place: China: Chengdu | collected 2015-05 ...
CGTCTGTAAAAATAACAATTTTTGAAATAACTTCACCTCTTGGACACAAAATATTTTTAGCGAACGAGTTCTTAGAGCCGCCAACCTTCCGGCCCGGGAGAATGTTATAAAAGAGAAACGGGATGTCCGGCCGACAACCAAAAGCAACCCCACAACAACCGGAAGCAACCCCAAACGGCCTAAGGACACACCGCTATCAACCATTTAGACATACTGATATTATGACCTACTCACAACTTATCCACTCCGCTCCCGCCGTATTGGTAGAATTTTACGCCTCATGGTGTCCTCACTGCCACCGCATGATGCCCATCGTGGCAGAAATCCGCGAACTTTTAGCCGGGAGTCTGAAAGTCGAGCAGTTTGACATCGACGAAAACTCAGATCTTGCCGCTCAGGAAGGCGCTGACTCCGTTCCGACGTTCATCCTCTATCGTGACGGCGAGGAAGTATGGCGTCAGACCGGCGAAATGTCGGCCGAAACTCTGCTCAGCCATATTCAGGCTAACCTGAACTAACCACCCATTTTAGCCACACATGCCCGCATCCCACAATATACTCGACGACTTCCTGACAGCTCTCGGGATAGACCATACCCACACCTTCGCCTGTGAGCGCTACTCCATCCTACTTGAGCCCGAAAGCAAAGAAGAGGCAAAAGAAGCCTCCGGCGTATAATCGCCGCATATCCCGCGCGCAAACTACGTGCAAACCGCGTGAGGAACCGCACATAATCGGTATAATCCTCGCAATCCTCGGGTTCTCGATAACGCACATCTGCAAAAATATTCTTAAATTTGCAGTCGATTTTCCCGGCAGGCCGCCCACAGGGCGCGCCCGCGACCATAACCTCGTCCGGGAATCGGCAAAAATATGAAATTTGAGGAACTTGATTTAAGCTACGAGCTGCTCGACGCGCTCGACGCCATGCACTTTCAGGAGTGCACCCCCATTCAGGAACAGGCCATCCCCATCGTGCTTGAAGGCTACGACCTGCTCGGCTGCGCCCAGACAGGCACAGGCAAAACGGCCGCCTATCTGCTCCCCGTCATCGACCTGCTGGCCGACGGCGGCTATCCGGAGCATTCCATCAACTGCGTAATCATGGTTCCCACCCACGAGCTGGCCGAGCAGATCGACCGACAGCTTCAGGGGTTCTCATATTTCCTCCCCATCAGTTCGCTGGCCATCTACGGCGGTACCGACGGCAAGGAGTTCACCCGTCAGAAATACGGGCTCCAGCAGGGTGCCGACATCGTAATCGCCACCCCCGGACGCCTTCTCGCCCACATGAAGATGGGCACCGTCGACCTCTCGAAAGTGTCGTTTTTCGTGCTCGACGAGGCTGACCGCATGCTCGACATGGGATTCTACGACGACATCGCCCGCATAGTGCACGAGATGAACCCCAACCGTCAGACGCTGATGTTCTCGGCCACGATGCCGCCCAAAATTCGTCAGCTGGCCAACACCATCCTTTATGAGCCCAAGGAGATAAAAATCGCAGTGTCGAAGCCTACTGAGAAGATTGAGCAGTCGGCCTACATCTGCTACGACACTCAGAAGACCCCCATACTCAAGCATCTGTTCGCCAAGGGCGACTCGCGCCGCGTCATCGTGTTTGCCTCGTCGAAGCTCAAAGTCAAGGATCTGACCCGCGAGCTGCGCCGTGAGCATGTGAAAGCAGCCGAAATGCACTCCGACCTCGACCAGGAAGCCCGCGAGAAGGTGATGAACGACTTCCGCGCCGGGCGCGTAGATGTGCTCGTGGCCACCGACATAGTGGCCCGCGGCATCGACATCGACGACATCTCGATGGTGGTCAACTACGACGTACCCCACGAAGCGGAAGACTACGTGCACCGCATCGGCCGCACGGCGCGTGCCGGCTCTGAAGGGAAGGCCGCCACATTTGTCAATCCGCGCGACCAGCGTAAATTCAAGATTATCGAAGATTTTCTCGGCTACGAGGTGCCCCGGGGCGAGATTCCCGCCGAACTGGGCGAGACTCCGGCCTACAAACCAGAGCGCCGTCAGGGCCGCGACGGCGGAGGCTCACGCCGACGTCAAGGCGACAAAGGCAGCCGGAGCGGCAAGGGCGGCAAGGGCAACGGTCAGCGCAAAGACGGACAGCGCTCCGATGCTCCCGCCAAAGAAATTCGGCGCAAAGACGGACAGCATAAAGGCGGCCATCGCCACAAGGGAGGCAACCGGAACGGGAGCAATGGCGGCAACCAGAACAAGAACAAGAACAAGGCTGACAACCAAGCTTCTAATGCTTGACGCGAGTGCGGTAGGCGCTGGGCGACATCCCCATTATCCGCGAAAAGAGGCGGGAGAAATAGAATTGGTCTTCGATACCGAGTTTGAGGCTTATCTGATTGAGTTTCATCGCCGTAGCATCGAGCATCTCACGGGCTGCGCCTGCTCTTCAGCAAGCCCTACCGGCCGGTGCTCATCCTGGGTGTGGTCATAGCCGTATTCCAGCAGTGGTGCGGCACCAACGTGATATTCAACTACGCGCAGGAGATCTTCGCCAACGCCGGCTACGACCTGGGCGAGATGCTGTTCAATATAGTGCTGACGGGCGTCACCAATCTGGTATTCACCTTCGTAGCCATCTTCATCGTGGACCGTCTCGGCCGCAAGGCCCTGATGTTCATCGGTGCTTCGGGTCTGGCCGTGATTTACGCCATACTCGGCACCTGCTACTGGTTGCATGTGACCGGATTCTTCATGATAATTCTCGTGGTGGCAGCCATCGCCTGCTATGCCATGACGTTAGGCCCCATCTGCTGGATGCTCTTGGCCGAGATATTCCCCAACAAAGTGCGAGCCGTGGCCGTGGGCACCTGCACCTTCGCCCTGTGGGTCGGCTCGTTCTCGCTGACCTATACCTTCCCGCTGCTCAACTCGGCATGCGACACCTCCGGCACCTTCTGGCTCTATGCCGCCATCTGCGCCCTGGGTTTCGTGTTCCTTCTGATCCGCTGCCCCGAGACCAAGGGAAAATCGCTGGAGCAGCTTGAAAACGAGCTCGTAGCCCGCAACGAGGCCGAAGCCATCGCCCCCGGCGCCTCAGAGATCTGACATTTCCGATAAGAGCCGATACTAACCCGGCCGCTGAAGCAGATTCAGCGGCCATTTTTGTCATCTCCGTGGCCATTTTTATAGAGGGCAAACGCATTAATTCGCCTCAGATTTCGTAAATTTGCCCATCAGAAGCAAATCCAAGAAATGAAACAGAATTTCCGACATAATCAGGCCCGGAGGCTTATGGCCGCCGCCCTTACGCTGAGTGCGTCGATGGCTGTCTACGGTTTTTCGAGCACCATTGATCCCCAGACGGTTACACCGCAGCTTGCTCCGGGCAACGGGACGCTGACCTCCGTGACAGCTCCGGCTTACGCCACCCGCGGACTGCTCATGCATTCCGACGCCAACTTCCGCAGCGCCGCCGATCAGCTTGCCGACGCTCTCAAAGCCTACCCCTCGGCTGATGTGGCTGAGAAAACGCGCATCGCGCATGCACTGAACGCCTTATCAATCCCCGGTGCCGACGCCGAGACGCTTTTGCGCTCGTTCCTGACCGACTATCCCGCTTCGCCGTGGCGCTCGCTGGCTCAATTCGGTCTGGGCGATGCCATGTTCGACGCCGGAAACTATGCCGGAGCTCTCGCCGCCTACGATGAAGTATCAGCCTCAGGTCTGAGCGACGCCATGGCCGACGACCTCAATTACCGCCGCGGATTCTGTATGCTCAAACTCTCTGAATTCCAGCAAGCTGAGGCTATTTATCAGGCGCTTACCGCCTCGCCCCGATATGCCAACGCCGCCCGCTTCTACCAAGGCTATATCGCCTACGCGAAAGGCGACTATGCCGCTGCTCTTAAAGATTTCAACGCCGTAAGACGCCATGGGATGCCCTGCTCTATGGCCGACTTCTATACCGCCCAGATCAATTTCCTGCGCGGCAACTACGCCCAATCGGAAAAGGCTGCCAAGGTCCTGCTGACCAACCCGCAGGCGCTGGCTGAACCGGAATTCATCGCCGAAATCAACCGCATCGAGGGCGAATCGCTCTGGCAGCAGGGGAAGACGGCTCAGGCTCTCCCCTATCTGCAGGCCTACGTCGACGCTACCGAGGCTCCGCTCCCTTCTGCACCCTACATGCTTGGCGTTGAGGCTTTCAACGGCGGCCAGTATGACCGCGCCATCGCTCTGCTCACCCGCGCCGCAGACAGCGACAACGCCATGGGTCAGAGCGCTCTGCTCTTTATCGGTCAGAGCTATCTGCATCAGGGCAACAACAACGCCGCCACCCTTGCGCTCGACAAAGCCTACCGCATGCGCCACGACCCGAAGGTGGAGGAAGCCGCGCTCTACAATCTTGCCATCGCCAAGATGCAGGGCGGACGCACCCCGTTCGGCTCTTCGGTAGGGCTGCTTGAGGAATTCCTCGACCGGTTCCCCTCGTCGGCCCACGCTTCGGAGGTGGCCGACTATATGGTCAGCGGCTACATGACCGACAACAACTACACCGCCGCCCTTTCGGCCATCAACCGCGTGAAGTCGCCATCGCGCAGTGTGCTGGGAACCAAGCAGAAAGTGCTTTATACCCTCGGCGGACGCGAACTTCAGAGCGGCAAAGCCTCCCAGGCGCTTGTCCATCTGTCGGAAGCCGCCTCCATGAAGGGTTACGACGCCTCTACCGCCGCCGAAGCCCTGCTCTGGAAAGGGGAAGCGCAATACGCCACCGGCGATTTTGTCGGCGCTGCCTCGTCGCTCAACGCATATCTGAAGCAACCGGAGGGGAACCGCGCCAACCGCGCCATAGCCTACTTCGACCTCGGCTACACGCGTATGGCTCAGAAAGATTTCAAGAGCGCAGCCGCCGACTTCAAGAAGTATCTCGAACTGTCGAAATCCACAGCCGACGCGCGCCAGAAGGCCGACGCCTACAATCGTCTTGCCGATTCGCAATATTATCTGTCGCAATTTGCCGAAGCTGACGCCAACTATGCCCGCGCCTATTCAGCCGACCGGTCGGCCGGCGACTATCCCACTTACCAGCAGGGTATAATGAAAGGTCTGCGCCGCGACCATCAGGGCAAAATCTCCACTCTGGAAAATATGATCGCCGAATATCCCAAGTCGGCGCTTGTGCCTCAGGCCCTTCTGGCTATGGCCGAAAGTTACGGCGAGCTGGGCCGCACCGACCAGGCCATCGACACCTACACCATCCTGGCTGACAAATATTCCACCACAGCTCAGGGACGCCAGGGGATGCTTCTTCTGGCCATCACCGAGCTGAACTCAGGCAACCGCGACGACGCCATGGAGCGCTACCGTCAGGTGATCCGCTCTTACCCCTCGTCGGACGAAGCACGCGTCGCAGCCGACGACCTCAAGCAGCTTTATGCCGACGACGGCAATGTGCGCGGCTATCTCAATTTCATCAATTCAGTGGACAACGCGCCCAAACCCGAAACGGCTGAAATAGCCGCCATGACGCTCCGCAGCGCCGAGCAAGCTCTCGCCCGCAACCGCGACGGCGAGGCTCTGAGCGCCGCCACGGAGATTGTAACCATATATCCCGACTCGCCTCAGGCTGTCGAGGCGCTGGCCATGAAGGCTGACATCGAGCGCCGTCAGGGACGCACCACCGACGCTCTGGCCTCCTACCGCGCTCTGGAGCAGAAGGCTTCAGATGCTCCCACGGTCAACGCCGCCCGACTGGGCATACTGCGCACCTCGCGCGATCTGGGCGACAACGAATCGGTGGTTGCTCAGGCCGACCTGCTTCTGCAGTCGGGCACGCTCTCTGTGGCCGACCGCAAGGAGGCATCTTTCACCAAAGCTCTGGCTCTCTCCGATCTGGGCAAAGCCGATGAAGCCGTGGAAATCTGGAAAGAGCTCGCCACCGACACCGACGACCTCACCGGCGCCAAGAGCAGCTTCTATCTTGCTCAGCACTACGCCGATTCAGGCCGCGACCGCGAGGCTAAGACTCAGGTGACCTCACTCATCGACGCCAACCCGCCCTACGACTATTGGCTGGCCCGCGGATTTATCCTGCTGAGCGACATCCTGCGCCGCGAAGGGAATAAATTCGAAGCCGACGAATATCTGCGCTCTCTGCGTGAAAACTATCCCGGCTCCGAGGCCGACATATTCCGTCTGATCGACGAACGTCTGAAATAGCCATCATCAGTCGCCCCGCCGGAGGGCGATACTCCAAGCAAAAAACATCCACTTCATCATGAAGACACCCGTCATATCCCTCGTTCTTGCCGCCATGGCTATGCAAGCCGTCGCCCAGCAGCAGGGACAACTCACAAAAGAAATCACCATCGACCGCGAGATTGTGCCCGAAATCAAGGCCTCATCGCGACCGCTCTACTACCCGCAGGCGCTCACTTTCACCCCTGCGTCGCGCAATCTCAAGGGCTCCGACCTTCGCGACCCCTCGGATGTAGATGCCTCGATAGCCACTCTCGAACCGGCGTTCGCCGGATGGGCCGCCCAGCAGACGCCCTACCGCGGCTATGTCGACGCCGGCTATTTCCCCGCCGCCAACTTCGGGCTGTCGGCCGGTTATTCCATCGTCGCCAATAAGGCCACAGCGCTCAATGTCCACACCCAGCTCTCCAACCGCTCATGGAAGGCCCGCATCGCCGACGGAATGGACAAATCCACCTTCAAGCATTTCAACGGCGCTTTTGGTATCGATTTCTCCCATCGCTTCGGAGCAGCAGGCACCCTCACAGCCTCCACGGCAGTGGATTACGCCTCATTCGATCAGCTCCAGACCGTACGGGCTCATGCTCTGCCTGAAAGCGAGGAATCAGTCAAAGGGCAGAACACTCTGGGATGGCGTCTGGAAGCCCTCTGGCGCGGTCAGGCCAATGCCAAACTGAGCTATCACATCGGCGCCGGATTCGACATATTCAATTTCGGCAAAGATCTGGTAATCGAAGAAGCTGATATTCAGAGCAATACGCCGGAGCTGACCATTCCGGCCATACACCAGACCGGATTCTCAGTAAATCTCGGAGTGGTCGAGAAACTCAGCGAGCACTCCAAAGCCGGGCTCGACCTCGACGCCAACTTCCTGCATTACAACCGATTCTCAGACGGCGATGCGCTCGCCTACGCCGCACTCAACGGCTATTTTGCTGATGGAGAAGATATTACCGGTGAAGACCCGGCAGAAACCGACCCTGCGGAGACCGCCGGCTCCAAAACGCTCGGCGTCATCGGGCTGAACCCCTACTGGACATACGCCAAAGGGGTGGCCACGGTGCGTCTGGGCCTTCTGGCCAACTATACAGCCAACAGCGGCAAGAAATTCCATGTAGCGCCCGATGTAGTGGTAGGCATCAACCCGACCGCAGGGTTCGGAGCCTCGCTGCACGTGGGCGGATGCGAACAGCTCAACAATCTGCGGCAGCTTGTGGGGTTCACTCCCTACGTGAACCCCACCTGCGCCTACGCCGTCACCAACCACCCCATCTCGGCCGAGCTGTCGCTTCGGTTCGGTCCGGTGAAAGGCTTCTCGCTCACTCCCTCCATCGCCTACGAAGCCTGCAACGACCTTCTGCTCCCCTATGAGGCCGACGGCAATATCCTGTTTGCTCCCGTCGACACCCGCGCGCTGAAAGCCGGCGCCCGCCTCGACTGGACCTTCCGCAACATTCTGGCCTTCGAGGCTTCGTTTGCCACCACTCTGGGCAACAGCGAGAAGAAAACCTGGAGCCAATGGCTCGACCGCACGCGCCATCTGCTCGACGTCTCGCTGACTGTAACGCCCATCAGCCGTCTGGAAATCAACCTCGCATACGAACTGCGCCTCAAGCGCTCGATGCCTTCGCTCTCGCTGGCGCAAGCCATCACCGATTTCAACTCCGAAACCGGCAGCGTCCCCGGCCTCGACCCCGATCAGGCTGAAACCGGATGCCCGGTGGTTGATCTCAAAGATATGGGCACTCTGAACCTCGGCGCCTCCTGGCGCTTCACCGACGCGTTCACAGTGTTTGCCCGCGTCGAGAACCTTCTGGCCGACAAGGCATTGCTGCTCCCCGGACTGCAGCGTCAGGGGATTTCCGGCCTCGTAGGCGTAGGCTACAAATTCTAATCCCTTGGGCGTCAGCCCACAAGCCTTCCGACTGCGCTAATTAAAACAGAATAATCATGACAAAGTCCCGCCTGCTGCGCGAAACTGCCGAAATCGCCCTCACCGAGATCAAGCGATTCATCGAGCCGCATCTCACCGAGGATTACAATCTGCGACGCGTGTCGGCCCCGCTCTTCCTGCCCGTAGAGTCGCCGCTGATCGACCCGCGCCATCCCGGCGCGCGCATCCATCTGCCCGGCATGAACCACGACGTGGAGATTGTGGCTTCGCTCGATATGTGGCTGCGTGGCCAGCTGACGCGCTACGAGATAGCTCCGGGATTCGGCGTGTACACCATCATGAACGCCCTGCGGCCCGAGCTCCCCTCCACCTCGACGCTCTCGCCCCATATCGCCGCCTGGGCATGGCAGCAGGCTCACACCCACCCCACATCGGCCACCATAGTAGAAGCGGCCAAGCGGCTGTATTCGCTGCTGATTGAGGCCGAGAAGATGATTCTGGCCATGTTTCCCCATATCAACGCCACTCTCAGCCGCCAGCTGGAGGTGGTGTCGGAGCGACAGCTTCAGGAGCGCATGCCCGACTACTCGCGCGAGCGCCGCATCTACGAGTTTCTGCATCCCGCCGACGAAGACCGCCCCACAGCCTCCCACCGCGAAGGAGCCCACTGCGCCGCCCTATTCCTCTTTTCCGACGAGGAGAATCCCCACACCGACGGGCAGCTCTGGACGTGGCACCGCCTCACCGGGCGCCCCGTGCTGCTGGCCGACATAGCCGCCTGGAGCGCCGACGCCGTGGCGCAGCCCTCGGTAGGCGGCAACATCTACCGTGACAACCTCGCCATGCAGCTCCTCCACCAGACCCACCTGCTGGTCTGACTCATCCGATTTCTAATTTCTGACCTCCTGACTTCCTGAAATATGCGTATCGATATCATTTCCGTACTGCCCGAGATGTTTGAGTCGCCCCTGAACTGCTCCATCCTCCAGCGCGCTCAAAAGAAAGGGATTGTGGAATTCCACGTCCACAATCTCCGCGACTACACCACCAACAAGCACCGCAAAGTCGACGATTACCCCTTCGGGGGCGAGGCGGGTATGGTCATGCAGGTAGAGCCTATCGACCGCTGCATCTCGGCGCTCAAAGCCGAGCGCGACTACGACGAGGTGATCTTCACATCGCCCGACGGGGAGCGGTTTGACCAGCAGATGGCCAATTCGATGTCGATGCTCAACAATATCATCATCCTCTGCGGCCACTACAAGGGTGTGGACTACCGTGTGCGCGAGCATCTGATTACCAAAGAGATATCCATAGGCGACTATGTGCTCACCGGCGGCGAGCTGCCGGCCATCATAATCTCCGACGCTCTGGTGCGCCTCATCCCCGGCGCCATAGGCGACGAGCAGAGCGCCCTGTCGGATTCGTTTCAGGACCATCTGCTTGCGGCCCCCGACTATACGCGTCCGGCGGAGTATAAAGGATGGCGGGTGCCCGATATACTGCTTTCGGGCCACGAGGCCAAAATAGCCGAATGGCGCCACGAGCAGGCGCTGGAGCGCACCCGTCTGCTTCGTCCCGAGCTGCTCAAACGCAACGGGCTGTAAGGTCAAGCGCAACGGGCTATAAGAGCCGGCGGACTAAACCTTTCCGAGGGCTGTGACGTTTTAGAGTAAAACCGTTACAGCAATGAAAATTTCATCACGAGGAGTAGCTGCGTCAGCCGCAGCCACCATTATGGCTCTCTCGAGCCCGTTTACTTCCGACGCATGCTCACGCGTGCTCTATCTGGGCGACGACAATCTATTCGTTGTCGGCCGCTCGCTCGACTGGAAAACTCCCATTCCCACAAATATTTACGTCTATCCGCGAGGCATGGCCAAGCAGAGCAGCAACCTCCCCGGCGCCATCTCGTGGGTGTCGCAATACGGAGCTGTCTATGCAGTCAGCTACGACGGCGGCGTCACCGAGGGGATGAACGAATGCGGTCTGGTCATCAACGGCCTCTTCTGCAAAGGGACGGTCTATGACAACGCCGAGACGGCCAAACTGCCGCCTATGTCGCTGGCAGTGTTCGTAGAGTGGCTGCTCGATATGAATCAGACCACCGACGAAGTGGCCGAAGTGATCCGCGCCCATAATTTCTCGCTCTCAGGCGCCTCGTTCGACCAGGGCACAGTGTCGGCGCTCCACTGGGGCGTGACCGACGCTACAGGCAATTCGATTATTTTCGAGTTTGACCATGGCAACGTCAACATCTATCCCATGGGCGACTACCTGGCCATGACCAACGATCCCACCTGGCCCTCGATGCGCGCCATCATCGACTACTGGGAAGGCATCGGCGGCCAGCACATGCTTCCGGGCACCGTCTCGAGCCCGTCGCGCGCCGTACGAGGCAACTATTTTGCCCATCATGTCAAGAAGACTGCTGATCCCGACCTGGCCGTAAGCATCACGCGCTCGATTCTGGCCAACGTCAGCGTCCCCTACACTTATGAGATCCCCGGTTCAGCCGAATTGTCGTCAACCCAATGGCGCTCATTCGCCGACCTGAAAAACCGCCGCTATTATTTCGATCTGGTGACGAATCTGGGAGTGATTTACATCGACCTGACGAAGCTCGACCTCTACCCCGGCGCTCCGGTGCTCCGGCTCGAACCGGCATCAGTGCCCAACCATGCCGGCTGCGCCAACGACCTGCTGAAGCGCCACGAGCCCTTCACCCCGATGTACTAAACATGATGTCTGCGCCCTCTCTGAACGCCTAAGAACACGTTGACAGCGCCCCGGCCTCACAGCCCGCAGCGCCTCTCCCCCTCACAGACCGCAGCGTCTCCCCCAGAGCTAAAATTGAAAAAGTCCATAACTCGCTGAGTTTTTCAGTGATGTTATGGACTCTATCTGTTACGCGAAAAGACGCGTGTTATTTATTTGTTTTATTGCTTAGAGCCGGAACAACTCAGAGTGAGATCCAAGTCGGACGAGGTCGATTGTATTTGCATCACGATCAAACCATATCAGAAAGAAGCCTCCCTCAATATGGCACTCCATATATCCGGCATAATTGCCAACGAGCATGTGAGGATTGAATTCCTCCGGGATTTCAAGTTCTGCCTCAAGCAATTTGAGTATTGCCATCAGCTTTTGCAGTTTCTTGGGATTGTTACGGAAACGCTTGTAATCATTTTTATACTGTGTCGTAGGATGAAGTTTCTTCATAATCCCATGGAGCGTTCCATTGCTTCAATAGAGGAAAGATCAAGCGGTTGTGAGTCGCGCAGAGAGCCGCTTTGTGCCTCCTTCATCGCAGCACGGGTGATTTCGTTAGGTTCGCAGTAGGCAGCATCGAGAAGAATGGTCTCAACATAGTTGTTAAGGCTACGATTCTGTCGACGAGCAAGCTCCTTTAGACATAACTTAGTTATTACTGTTTAGCGGACAGTAATAATTTAAAACGGGTTTGCTGCAGACCCTCAAGATTACCATAAATAGATTGGCATGCACAAGAGGGAGGCCTGATGGTATGTTCTTAGACTTTTTGGCCTAGGATCGTTGGGTAATCAGGCTTTTGTGGTTTCGTCGAGGGGGAGCTGGATTTCGAAGGTGGTCCCGACGCCCGGTTCGGAGCGTTTTACGAAGATCTTGCCTCCGTGATACTGCTCGATGATGCGGCGGGCGAGGGCCAGACCGAGGCCCCAGCCGCGTTTCTTGGTGGTGAAGCCGGGGTTGAACACTGTCTTCTGATTCTTGCGCGGAATCCCCTTGCCTGTGTCCGTAACAAGGATAATCGCCTGATTGCCCGACTTTTCCGAGGTGATGGTAATGCTTCCGGAGCCTTCCATGGCATCGACGGCATTCTTGATAAGATTCTCCATGACCCATTCGAAGAGCGGCGCACTGACATTGACCGGCATCGGAATCATCGAAAGTTTGGTAGTCAGGCTGATACGCGACGAGATACGCGTCTGCATATAGCTTGCGGCACGGTCGACCACATCGTTGATGTTTTCCACCTCCATGCTCGGTTTCGATCCGATTTTGGAGAAACGAGAGGCGATGGTGCTCAGGCGGTTGACGTCTTTGTTCATCTCCCGGATTATGTCGGCATCCACATCCATCCCCTTCAGCAGCTCCATCCAGGCCATCAGCGACGAGATGGGAGTGCCAAGCTGATGGGCCGTCTCCTTTGAGAGGCCCACCCACACCTTATTTTGCTCGGCGCGGCGGGTGGAATTGACCGCAAAGTAAACTATCATCACGAATACCAGCATCACAAACAGCTGAACATAAGGATAATAGCTCAGACGGTAAAGCAGTTTGGAATCGGCGAAATAGAGCATCTGGGCCGTGCCGTCCGACAGGGGGATGCGTATCTGATTGTCGCCCTTCTGCAGGCGCTCCAGTTTGCGCTGAAGGAAGGCCTCATTGGCCGGGGAGGTGACCCACGGCGAGAGCGTGTCGATAGGCTCCGGCAGGTCGAAGTTGCGGTGAAGGATGATATTGCCGGCGTCGTCGGTCAGAAGCACCGGGATGGTGCGGTTGCGCTCTATGATGCTGAACAGGAAGTCGATATTGGCGGCGTCGGCCTCCGGGTCACCCTGATTGAGGTCGGCCAGGCGCTGAGTGGCGTCGGCCCAGAGCTGCATGCGGTCGCGCTCCTGACGCGCCAGATCGTTGACCAGCTGATTGCTGACATACAGGAAGAGCGCCACCAGCCCCAGCGATACCATCAGGAACGCTATCAGGCCGTAGCGGCGCATGTCGTATATGTTCATTCCGGTCATTTTTTCAGACTATTGCAATCAGGGGAATCAGACAGCAGCGCATCAGCGCCTTATAAGTTCATCGGGGTCATAGCCCTCGCGCACAGCGATATAGCGGGCCACGGCATCGGCCGAATTCAGTCCGATCACCTCATCGGCCGCAGTCTTGACCTGAGGGAGAGCGTTTTCGACAGCCACGGCGTGAGTAGCCACACGCATCATAGGCAGGTCGTTGAGATTATCGCCGAACACCACCACTTCGTCAGCCCCGACCTTTCTGGCCAGCTCGCTGACAGCATGAGCTTTCGACACTCCTGGCGCATAGATGTCGATAAGACCGGTCTCCGGGATGATCACATCGGGATACCAGGCTGCGGCACATTCCGTGCAACTCTGAAGCTGCTCGGAGGCTCGCTTTACCATATCGACAGGACCGAGGGTGAAAAACAGAGCCACGCTGTCCCACGATTTCGGTTGCTGGTCCAGATGGAAACGCTTGAGCTCCAGATGGCGGCGCTCCTGATAGAAGCTGTCCTCGCGCCGGTTCATCGCCTTCGGGTGATAGACGTTGAGGAATCCGCCGTCGCCCAGACAGTACACGAACGGCATCAGCCCGATTTCATCGAACACCTTTTTGATAGCCAGCGCGTCAGCCTCGGGGATAAGCTCGCACGACTCGAAGCGGCGCTCCACGCGGTTCCATAGCGCGGATCCCGTCATCACGATAGCCGGAAGCGGGCAGCGTAAGCCCTTATCATCAACATATTGCGATTGAGCCACACCACTCAGGAGCGGCTGCACCGTGGCCGGGGTGCGCGCCGTGGCCGGGGTAAACATCACCCCGCGATGGGCCAGCTCCGACAGCAACCGGGCCGAGGTGAGGCTCACCCGGCTGTCGTTGTCAAGCAGCGTACCATCCAAATCCGTCACATATAGCGTCTTCATCCTCTGTATTCGCGGTTATTCCCCACAAAGTTACCACTATCCCGCGGATTTCACAAACCATGCCTGGCCCATCCAGGGCAAGATTTCTCGAATGTAGCAGAATACGTCTGAGTATCTGGTTTATTTTTCACTACTGTCCACTAAAAAAATGGACAGTAGTGAAAATGGGCATAATGTTGACAAAGGTAGATAGAAAGCGGCAAAAATTGCCCCAACGTTAATTTTTGTTAACGCTATTCTTAATTCCACACATTTCCCGATAATTATATTATTGTCGGACGGGTTTCGATCATTTTATGCAAATTTTCTTAATCGGCGGAATTTAGGTTGAACCTTAGGAGGCGCGATTGGATTATTATTAGTAGATTTGTAGCATAAAACCGAAAACGGGATAAAACAACAAACAAGATATATGACATTTGAAGAATTAGGCGTGAGCGAACCGCTGCGCCGCGCCATTGAGGAGCTCGGATTCGAGACTCCGATGCCCGTACAGGAGAAGGTGATCCCCCACCTGCTTAAGGAAGATTCCGATGTGGTGGGTCTGGCCCAGACCGGCACGGGCAAGACGGCGGCCTTCGGGCTGCCGGTGCTCCAGCGCATTGACCCTCAGAGCAATGCCACTCAGGCGCTTATCCTCTCCCCTACGCGTGAGCTTTGTCTCCAGATAGCCTCCGACCTGGCTGATTTCTCGAAATACCTTCCCGACGTGAAGGTGCTCCCCGTCTACGGCGGTTCAAGCATCATGAGCCAGATTCACGCCCTGCGCGAAGGGGTGCAGATTATCGTGGCCACTCCCGGCCGTCTGATCGACCTGATCAACCGTGGAGTTGTGCATCTCGACCATGTCCACACTGTAATCCTCGACGAGGCCGACGAGATGCTCAACATGGGCTTCGTCGACTCGCTGACCGAGATTCTGGAGCATGTGCCCGACACGCGCAAGATGCTGATGTTCTCAGCCACTATGCCCAAGGAGATCTCGAAAATCGCTCAGCGGTTCATGCACGATCCGGCTGAGTTTGTGGTCGGTACGCGCAACGAAGGCGCGGCCAACGTGCGCCACATCTACTATATGGTCAATGCGCGCGACAAATATCTGGCGCTCAAGCGCATAGTCGACAATTCGCCCAACATCTACGCCATAATCTTCTGCCGCACGCGGCGCGACACTCAGGAGATCGCCGAAAATCTGATCCGCGACGGATACAACGCCGAAGCGCTCCACGGCGACCTCTCGCAGCAGCAGCGCGACATCGTGATGAAGAAATTCCGCGACCGCGTGGTGACTCTGCTCGTTGCCACCGACGTGGCTGCCCGCGGCCTCGATGTCGACGACCTCACGCATGTGATCAACTACGGACTGCCCGACGATACGGCCGTGTACACCCACCGCTCGGGCCGAACCGGACGCGCCGGCAAGACAGGCGTCAGCATCGCCATCATCCATTCGCGCGAGAAGGGAAAACTGCGTGAGATTGAACGCATTATCGGCAAAGCCTTCGAGCGCAAGGAGGTGCCTACCCCCGACCACATCATCGAAAAGCAGCTTTTCTGGCTCGCCGACCGTCTGGAGCGCGTGGAGGTGAACGACAAGGAGATGGAGCGTTTTCTCCCCGGAGTGGCCAAAAAGCTCGGATGGCTCTCGAACGAAGACCTGCTCAAACGCGTCCTGTCGCTTGAGTTCAACCGTCTGCTCGAATATTATAAAGACGCGCCCCAAATCGATTTCATCGATGAAAAGCCGCGCAAGGAGAAGTCCGGCAAGAGCAAGCGCGACGACATCCCCGCCACCAAGGAGGAGAAAGACCGCCGCACGGCCTCGAAGGGGATGGAGCGCGTCTACGTCAGCCTCGGCAAGCGCGACGGATTCTATGCCGGCAACCTTATCGAGCTGCTCAACCACAATGTGTCGGGCAAACGCGTCGACGTTGGCCGTATCGACCTCATGCCGGCTTACTCGCTTTTCGATGTGAAGAAAAGCGACGCTAAGCGCGTGGTGGCCGGGCTCAAAGGTGCTGATTTCATGGGCAAAAGGGTCTACTCCGAGATCGCCATCCCAGACAAGGACTACAACAAGGTGTCAAACAAGCGCACCAAAGAGCGCTACGAAGAAAGTCCGGCTGATCTGGGCGATGCCTACGATGCCTTCGAGATATTCAAACGTCAGGCACGCAAAAAACGCAACGGCAAATGATCACGTTACAACATATTAAAGCCGCGCTGCGGCTCTTAACACTTGCGGCAGCCGCTATGGCCGGAGCTTTAACAGCCGGAGCGCAGGATGACGGGAATGACAAAGTAATCGATATCGTCCCCACCGACTCTGTGAAAGCGTATATGGCTAATGTCACGGCCTCAGGCCTGTTTACCGACGCTCCGCTGTCGGTAGTGCCTGTCATTGACAGGATGACCCGCATGGACATGCTCGACTATTTCAACAGCGGCTCATCGAAACCGTCGAAAAATGTATTCAAAGGTGACTCCCGCGTCATCTCGCTCAGCGACAACCAGATAACGGTGGCCACCTCGCAGATTTCCGAGCTGACGCTCGCAAAGCTACCCACCAAAAAAGGCTTTATCATCATGTCAGTCAATACGCTGATGACCCCCATAGCCGACTCGTCGGTAGAATTTTACGACGAGCTATGGAATAAGCTCGACGGCCTTTTCACGCTCCCCACGCTCGCCGACTGGGTAAAGCCCGAGGGGAAAAAGCGCATGAAGGACATCGAGAATCTGTTTCCGTTCACTCTGCAACGCATCGAATATGACGAACCGACGCAGAACCTGCTGGTAATCAGCAATCTGCCCCAATACGGCGACCGCGAAGAGGGTCAATGGGCTGCTCCGCTGATGCTCGACAAGCTCACCTATCACTGGGACGGCAAACGGTTCCGCCAGCTCAAAAGCAAATAAAACCGATTAAGAACCAATAACCCATCACTTATGCAATCCACCGAACGTGTGCTCTCGCTCCGCCAGCTCAATCAGCTGGTGGCTTCGCTGGTGCAACGTCCTGAAACCCAGAATGTATGGGTCACGGCCGAATTGCTCGATGTGGCCGTGCGCGGAGGCCACTGCTACATGGAGCTGCTTGAAAAAGACGAGCGCGGCCTGCAGGTGGCCAAAGCGCGCGGCATGATCTGGGCTTCGCAGTTCCCGCACATCGACGCCGAATTCCGGGCCGCAACAGGTCAGAATTTCGCCACCGGGCTCAAAGTGATGCTCCGGGTATCGGCCACGATGCATCCCGTCTACGGTTTTTCGCTGACTATCAACGCTGTAAACCCATCATACACTCTGGGCGACATGATGCAGCGGCGCCGCGAGATCATCGAGCGTCTGAAGAAGGAAGGGATTATCGACATGAACCGTCAGCTGGAGTGGCCGCTTGTGCCCCAGCGTATTGCCGTGATTTCCTCGGCCAGCGCCGCAGGCTACGGCGACTTCATGAACCAGCTCTACACCAACCCCTCGCGCCTGCGGTTCGTCACGCGTCTCTACCCCGCCATCATGCAGGGCAACAACGCGCCGCGCTCCATCATCGCCGCCCTGGAGCAGGTGGCCGCCGACATGGATATGTGGGACGGAGTGGTAATACTTCGCGGCGGTGGCGCCACATCCGATCTGCAGGCTTTTGAAGACTACGAACTGGCCGCCAACGTGGCGCAGTTTCCCCTTCCCGTAGCCATCGGCATCGGCCACGAGAGAGATATTACCGTGCTCGACTGGATAGCCAACAAGCGTCTGAAAACACCCACCGCCGTGGCCGAATGGCTTGTCGGCACGGGCGAGGAGGTGCTGGGCTACATTCAGAATCTCGGAGCTAAAATCCTCCAGCAGGCCACCGACCGCGTGTCGGGCTCGCGCCAGCAGCTGGCTCAGGCCGAGAGCCTTCTGCCCATATCGGTTCGCGGAGTGATCGACCGCAGCCGCAACCGCCTGAGCCAATATGCCGGCATGCTCGGCCAGGTGAGCGCACGGCGCATCCATCCGGGCCTGACGCGTCTGGAGATGCTCCGCTCATCGCTGGCCACAGCCACCCAGGCTGCCGTCCAGCGCCAGAGAGTCCGGCTCGAAAATATCGCCGGGCTGGTCGACGCCCTGTCGCCTATGGCCACCCTGCGCCGAGGCTACACCATCACCACCGTCAACGGCCATGCCGTAAAATCCGTTGCCGAACTCGCTGAAGGCCAGGCCATCACCACCGCCTTCGCCGACGGCAGCGCTACCTCCACCATTAACAACTTAACCCAAACGAAATAAGACCATGGCAGAACCCACACCCGTAAAAGAACTAACTTATACGCAGGCTATCAATGAATTAGAGGGAATCCTGCGGCTGATGCAAAGCGATGAATGCGACATCGACCGCCTGACAGCGCTCACACGCCGCGCCACAGCGCTCATCGCCGAATGTCGCTCGCGCCTGACGGCTACCGACGAAGAACTTCGCGCCATCCTTTCGGAATCAGAAGGTTAATCCGTTACATTATATACAGGGAGAAATGTTGAAAGAGATTATAGCCGTCGCGACCCTTGCCGTCAGCCTCCACGCAAGCGCTTTCCGGCTCGTCGATGCGTCGACGAAAGCCGTGATGCCGCTGGCCGCCATTACCGATCGCTCCGGCAACGTGGTGGGAATGACTGATAATAACGGTGAAATCCCTGAGATTTCATCCGACCGGTACCCCATTACATTCAACAGTATGGGGTATGAGCAGGTAGTATTGGTCAAACCGGCCACGGCCGATGTAGGCATGCCAACACTCCGGAGGCCGATGCTATCTCACCCGCCGACCTGAAGCAGGCCTCGGCGAGCCTGAATATGTTAGCCCGCGGCCGACTGTTCAAGAAAGCATTCGACAGTTCCACGCCGGCGAACATCAAAGCTTATGTGGAAGTATACCTGACCGACAGGGAATATCTTTCAAACGAAGATGCGAAACTGCTCAAAAAAGAGCCGCCCGTAATCCGCACCGCCGAAATCAAAGCCCCGGCAGACGCCACCCCCATCCATCCGGCCATCCGGCAGATCAAGGATTGCGTCAACGCGCTGTAAGGCTTAAGAACGCACTTAAACGTTTAAGCGCTCACCCTGACTATATCGGCATCGCGTCAACAATCTCAATACGGCGCCCCATAGCGCCAAGCATCCTGACGACAAGGTTAAACCCCGGTTCGATTAGCCCTTTTTCTATGCGGGAAATGTACGTTTTATTAGTACCTACCTTCTCAGCGAGCTGAGCCTGTGTCATGTGTTGCTTTTTACGTTCATCCCTGAGCATGACCCCCAACATATAGTTGCGGGCCTCCGTTCTGAACGCTTCTCTCTCCGGGGTTCCTTCCTGTCCGTACTGTTCATCAAGATATGCGTCGTAATCGTAGAGATCTTTACTTACTTCCTTTAGTTCCATAATACTCCTTTTTAATTGCCAATGCTTTCTCAGGACCTGTCAACTAAGGATGTGGCAATTCAGCCCACGTTTTTTCATATAATAACATACAGGTGCCGTTGAGGGTTGCAGCCACCGGAAAGTTTTTACACTTATGTATAACAAACCATCCAAGGGCATAGCAGCTTTTATGCTTGGCGTATCGCTTTTGATGACATCGTGCGCCTCGCTGTTTACCAAATCAAATCAGGAGATCCAGTTCAAGGGTGTGCCGGGCACTGTCGTAATCGACAAGAAGAAGAATGAGTGTTCTGGCGCGTAATATCCAATGTGCCCGCAGAGGTGAAGAATACCAACGAGACATATCTCACCACCACTCCGCTTGAGGAGACACGCAGCTTCAATATCCTTGGTCTCACTTACGACAATTCACGCGATGTGACTGTGGAAATCAAAGTGTCGAAGCGCGGCTACGAGGACCAGATCAAGCGCTATAATGTGCGTCAGGCTCTCGACCAGCAGGAGATCAGCGGATTCTTCGAGCTTGTGCCCAAACAGCAGGAGCGCTCGGATTCTGATCAGGGCGAATAACGTCCCGGCCGCTACACACATTAATCAGCGAGGCTGTGTCAGATTCGTGACACAGCCTCGCTTGTTAATACGTCTTGGCCGGGGAGCGTGCTCAATAGTTTTTGGCTTCGATTTCGAAGAAGCTCTGCGGATGACGGCATACGGGGCATACGGCGGGAGCCTTCTTGCCGATGACCACATGACCGCAGTTGCGGCAGATCCAGATGGTGTCGCCCTCGCGCGAGAATACGAGGCCTTCCTCGATGTTCTGAACCAGGCGGCGGTAACGCTCTTCGTGGCGACGCTCGATGGCGGCTACCATGCGGAAACGCGCGGCTATTTCGGTAAATCCTTCTTCAGCGGCATCGGCAGCCATACGTTCGTACATGTCAGTCCATTCGTAGTTTTCGCCCTCTGCAGCATCTTTGAGATTGGTCATAGTGTCGGCAATATCACCGCCATGGAGATACTTGAACCAAAGTTTGGCATGCTCTTTTTCGTTGGCAGCTGTTTCCTCGAAGATGGCGGCAATCTGCTCGTAGCCGTCTTTGCGGGCCTTGGATGCGTAGTAAGTGTATTTGTTACGGGCCATGGATTCTCCGGCAAATGCTTCCTGGAGATTGCGTTCGGTCTTAGTTCCTTTGAGATCTTTCATTGTAGGAGATGATTTTGGGTTGGAAAATTATTTGTTTTAGTATTTTTCGTCAGTTGGATTCCGCCAGGGATTACACAGCGGATTCTGCCGGAGAAGAAGCACATTCGGGGCAAAGCCCGCGGCCATACAGCTCGATAGAGTCAATCATAAATCCCCCGGCCGACATCGGGGCGAACCCTTCGGGCAGCGGCATGTCGAAGATTAGGCCGCACTTGCGGCACACGAAGTGACCGTGGCGCGGCTGCGGAGCCAGATCATAATGTTTGCCGCCTGCGTCGATATCAAGCTCGCGCACCAGTCCGGCTTCCACCAGCGCATGAATGGAATTATAGACAGTCGACCGCGAAAGCGACTGATTCTCACGCGAAAGCTCGCGATACACCTCATCCGGGCTGGGATGCGAATGAGAATTGCCGATATATCGCAACACGGCGAGCCGATGCAGCGAAGGGCGCAAGGAAGCGCTCCTCATCATATCGATCATTTCGCTGTCAGTCAGTTTCCGGCAATCCATTTCATTAGCACTTTTGGAGTCGTTACAAATTTAAGAATAATTCCAATAATCTCCAAATTTTCCACCAACTTTTTCGGTCAATATAAAATACCGTTTTAATTAGCCCAGACAGCATTATACCCTACCGCCTTATTATCTGGCATTTACCCTTGATATTGGCTTAAAATCGCTGCGACGGGGGAAATATGGACCGCGGCGGAAGCAGCAACGGCATCCTGTAGGAGGATGCCGTTGAATGGGTTGGAATAATGTGGATTTTGTGGCTGACGATCGGGGATTTCCATCCCCGGGGGTTATGGCTCGAGGAGGAGGCGGTAGGTCTGGCGGGCGATGTCGATGGGGACGCCTTCGGGGACGGCTGAATAGGCGTTGCGGGAGTTGACCCAGGCTTCGTCGATAGGATAGAAATCGATCATCTTGGCCCAGTCGGGGCGCATTGTGCCGTCGGGAAGGAGGGCCTTCGACGATGCGTTGACCGCTACAATCGGGCCGTCGTTGGCGTCGGGCGACACTGCGGTCACATAGTCGGCGTTGGCGCCTTTCTTCACCTTTGTAAGGTCCTCGTCGAGGTCCATCGGCGGGATTCCGGCGGCGAGCAGACGGCGCTGCTGTTCGATCCAGCGGCTCCAGCGGTCATGGTAGAGGTCGCCGAGAGTGCCGGCCCATTCGCGATGGGCGTAATCGCGGAGTTTGCCTTTCTCGCTGGCCTGACGCCGGCCCCAGGTGGTGATCTGTACGCGTGCGTTTTCCTCCAGGAGGTCCTGATCGGCCACTGCAGGCGCCAGACGGCGTGCATCGGCTATCCATTTTCCCACTTTGAAGTCGGGGGTAGTGTTGAGCAGGCGGTCCTGAGCGCGGAGCAGGGTCAAAAACCGATCGGCTGCTGTATCAAAAGCCTTGGCATCCTTGTTGCGGATAGCTTCCGTCATCTTCTGATATGTCAGACGCCCCTTTTCGGCTACAGCCTGACGCATTATGTCGACGAGATCGAAACGGTAGTTGGGCGAACCGGCCAGCGAATCGGCCGCAGCCAGAAACATTCCGGCTGCGTCTATGACATCCTGCGGGTTATAATAGGGAGCCATTTTGCTCCAGCTCGACACCTGCCAGATGTGCATGTGGGGACGCGCGCAGAACACTGACTCCGTGGTCCCCTGCTGCAGATTGCCCCACGGACAATTGTAGATTGTCGCTCCCAGAAGCTGCCATGCCGAATCGGCCGCGGCCACATTGCGGCCGTAGCGGGCGCGGGTGTACCCCTTGAGCCAATCCTCCTTGGTGAAGCGCTCCTGGCGCCAGATAAGTTCGGAAGCCAGTTCATACATCACGGGGTTATTCTCAATCCCCTCGGGGGTGAGGCCCACACCGCGGAGAGTTTTGGCATATTTCGAGTCGCGGGCTCGGTAATACCCGTCGATCACATTATCCATACGGCCGTGGAGACCTATATTTCCGCCGAAGTTCAGCACCATGTTCCAGGTCCAGTCGTGAGGTGCATAACCGGTGGGGCGGTTGTAGGGCGAGGGGCTCGTCGGGTCGCCCCAGTTGGGTTTGATCTCGGAGGCGAGATCCAGCACCATGATGTCGCCGGGCTTCACGCCTTTTAGCAGTTCGGGATCGGGATTTTCGTTCCAGCCCTGAATCACCCACACAGCCTCGGGGTTGGCGCGCTTCATGGCGCGGGCTATGGTGGCCCCGGCCTGAGCCAGATCCACACCATCCTTGGATCCGCCCTCATGGAAGGGGTCCATACTGTAGAATTTCGAGCGGCCGTTCAGGCGCGTCAGCTCCTCATAATAGAGGTCGGCTATCTGGTCGAAACGCGGATCGGTGGTGGCCAGGAAGCCCGGACGGGTATAGCCGTTCCAGACACCTTTACCCGACACGTTCAGGCCAAGGCGCTCATCGGCATCGTGAGGCACCATGCCGGAATAACCGGGAAGCACCGGCTCCATCCCCAGCTCGCGCATACGGGCGAGGATATTGCGCTGAAGCTTTTCGCGGTCGGCATACCACTGCTCAGAGTTGGGGCCGCCCCACCCCTCGAGATTGCTCATCAGCCACCAGGCCTGAAAGGCCGGTCCGGCGATAAATTCGGCGATCTCGGCTTCGGAATAGCCCAGCCGACGGAGCACATTGCGCCAGACCACATCCGTGCCGGTAATAGCCAGAGGCATGTTGATGCCGTGCAGAGCCATCCAGTCGATTTCTTTCTGCCAGCGCTCCCAGTCCCAGAAAGCCATCGAGTAGGAGTGGGTGCAATAGTTGAGATAGTAGCGGCGGTCGGCGTAAGTGGAATGACGCTCAGGCTTTTCGGGTAGCGGAAGAACCTCGGGCAGCTGTGCAGTCATATTGTTCCAGGCCAGATGGTTTCCGGTGTAATATTTCAGATACCAGTTGAGGCCGGCGGCGATATTCACCGGATTGTTGCCCACGATGGCCGGGCGGCCGTTGATGGCGGTGATTTCGAAGAATTCTTCCTTGCCGGGCTGCTCGACGATGACGAAGCGCCCGGAGGCGCCCGGAGCGATGCGGTCGATCAGGTCGTAGACAGCCTGCTCACCCTTCGAGGGCTTCAGATCGGCAAGCCGCTCAGCCCAGAAGCGTTTGAGGTCCGACCAGCGGTAGAAGTCCGTACCTTTGGGATAGTTGGGCAGATCGACCTTGGCCGTCTGCTCGTTGTGACGCAGCAGGGCTATGGGCTCGCCGGTGTCGGAAGTGAAGAGTGCGAGCTGGAAGTTGGCGCCCATAGGAGCGACGCGGAAGTCCTGCCACGTCTTGTAGTAGTCGGCCGGCGACGTTGCCACGCCGGCTGCTCCCTTAAGTCCGATGAGGCTGAGGAAATGGATCAGGTTGGTATCGTGGCCGAAATGCAGGCTCACGTACGGCTTGCCGGCAGCTACAGCCGAATCGCCCTGAGCGACAAAGCGCTCCAGAAGGGTCTCGGCGGCCAGCGGACCGCTGTTTTGGGTGCCGTCGGCGAGAGCATGACGGTAATACATTTCGTAATTGATTGTCTGCCCGACGTTAAACAGTTCCTCAGGGGTGAAGATGTCATAGAGCGTAAGCCCCTCAAGGCCGTCGACATCCTGAATGGCTACGGCGATATCCACGAGCATACGTGCGAACAGGCCACCCTTGCGGCGGTCGGAGAGCTGGTTCAGCAGATTGGGGTCTTCGCGTCCCTTGCGCATAGGGGGCACCATGGCGTCGCGGCTCAGGGCGGCCTGCGGGTCGATGAAAAGCGAAGCCAGCAGGCGGTCGGGGTTGATCACTGAGTCGGCGAAAGCCCAGTAATCCTCACGCCAGGGAGCATCCGGACGGCCGTCGGCCTTCACTGCCGGAGTGTTGAGTGCGATGAAATCCATATCGCCGGGGGTAGCGTGGCGCTGAACGCGCAGCGAGGGGTTCAGTTCCTTGAGCTGCTCGCAGAAAGCCGCCATGGAGATGATGCAGCGCTGCTCGGTGGAGGAACGCGCTTCAATGAACGTCGTGTCGGCAAACAGGCTCGGGAAACGCTCATACATGCGCCGGGCTATGGCCTTGTGCTGACGCTCACCCAGCGGCGAAAGTTCGCCCAGATGCCCTTTGGCATGGTGTGAAAAGCGCTCCACGCGGGCTTTGACATCCTTACCGAGAGCGGTAAGATTGCCGTGGGCTTCCTCTCCGGCCAGCAACATCTGGGGCAGAAAGGTGAGATAATCCTTTAGTATCCAGCGCGAACCGTGGCGTCCGTAATGGACCATACCGGCGGGCCGGTAGCCCTTGGGAAGCGTAAACGCTTGATCTTCAACCACGGGGTAAGCGTAGTAGATGCCGCCTGACTTATCGGGGTTGGCTTTCACTTCGGCGCTGACATCCGTATGTCGGTCGCCGATGCGCCATTGGGAGCGGTCGGGCGAGGCGGCCCCGGCCTGCAACGCTACAGCCAGGACGCCAAACGCCAATAATGATCGGAATATTGATTTCATACCGGAAGTTTACAATAGATTATTTCACCTTGATGCCGGTGCAGCCGTTCCATTTGAACAGACCTGCGTAGAGGTCGGCTGGGAATGCAGAAGTATCTACCGAGAGAGCTTCGACGGTGATATCCTCCACATTTTCACCATATACGGCATATACGGGGGAGTTGATGAACCCTTCGCCAACACACGGACGGCGGTCGTAGACACCGCCGGGATATTCCGTGGTCTTGACAAGGTCGAGGTATACGCGGTCGAGAGTAATGTCGCGCACCTTTCCGGGAGTGTCGCAGCCCAGATAGATGCCGTTTTCCGACGTGCACTTCACATTGTGGAAACGTATATCCGACACTTCGCCGCAGCGGCCCTCGGTGGCACCCTTGGGGAAACGCCATCCGGCGTCCTTATGATTGCCCACGGCGCGCGGGAAGGAGGTGACATAAATCGGCTCCGACTTGCCCCACCACACATCGGAGAAGAGGTGGCAGTCGACAATCATATTGGAAAAGGTTACATCGGTGACGGTGCCTTCGTCGCGGTTCTGGATACCGATGCCTCGGTTGGAGTCGGTGATGATGCAGTTGTCGAAAAGCACACGGTTGATGGAGTCCATATTTTCCGATCCGATTTTTACAGCGCACGAACGCGAGGTCATCACGCAGTTGGTCACCACGATGTCGCGGCAGGGGCCGTACTGCTCGAATTCGCGGCGGTTTTTGAGGCAGATGCAGTCGTCGCCGCTCTCGATGAAGCAGTTGGCGATGCGCACCTTGCGCGAATGGTCTATGTCGATACCGTCGCCGTTGCGTATCTTCAGATTGTTGAGCAGGGAGAGGTCGCTGATGGCCACGTCGTAGCATCCGATCAGATGCACAGTCCAGTAGGCTGAATTGCAGATGGTTACATCAGAGATGCGCACCTTCTTGACATCGGTAAGGGTGAGCACATGCGGGCGCGGGTCGAAATCCGTGACGGGTTTGAGCTCGTAGCTGTCGCCCAGTTCCTTGCCCATGAAGGCCACTCCGTTACCGTCGATGGTACCGGCGCCGGTAATCGTCACATTTTCAATCTCTTTTCCGGAAATCCACATCATCCCCTCGCCACGGTTTTCGCCGAAGGCACTCTCGGTGTAGACGCTTTCGTCGGGATTGGCAAGCAGGCGCGAATTGGCTTCGAGAAGCAGCGTTACGTTGGATTTCAGATGAATAGGGCTGCACATGAAGGTCTTGTCGGAGGGGAAGATCACTGTGCCGCCGCCGTTCTCGCTTGCGCGGTCGATGGCTTTCTGGATAGCGGCTGCATCGTCGGTGGTACCGTCGCCTGCGGCGCCGAACGACATGACATTGTAGTCGGTAGTCGAGCCGCATCCGCTGAGCATCAGCGCTGCCGAGGCGGCCACGAAAATAGATTTAAGGTTGAATTTCATTATGTTACGGTTTTGATTATTCTGATTGGTTTTGATGCCTTCCCAGGGGCGTGACTATTTCAGATCGATGCCTTCAGGCGGTGGCTGAGTGCCCCAAAGAGCGTTGGGACGCGGCCCCATCACCAGACGCAGCGTCGCTCCCGACAGCAGGTCGGAATGAGTAAGGTAGTTGCGGTCGAAAGGCTTGCCGTCGAGCGTGGCGCTCTGGATATAGATGTTTTCAGGCGATGCGCCCTCGGCCTCGATGACAAAGGGCCGTCCGGAGGCCGTGGCTATCTCCACACGCGGGAACACCGGCGAACCTATCATATAATAAGGGGTGGCCGGGCAGACCGGGTAGAAGCCCATGGCGCCGAACACGTACCATGCCGACATCTGACCGGCATCGTCGTTGCCCGAAAGGCCTCCCGGCACGGGAAGATACTCTGTGTCAAGCACATGGCGCACGGCCGACTGGGTTTTCCATGGCTGTCCGGCAAAATTGAAGAGCCAGGGAATCTGGTGGCAGGGCTCGTTGCCGTGCCAGTAGCGCCCTTCGGAGAACATCGAGTCGAGCTTGGCCACGTACTTGTCGCGTCCGCCCATTATCTTCATCAGTCCGCGCTGATCGTGAGGCACATACCATGTATAATGGCCGGGGACGCCTTCGGTGATGAACTTCTCAAAGCGAAAAGCATTCTGCGGGTCGTTGATGAACGAGCCGTCGGCATGGCGCCCCTGTGCATAGCCCGTCGCCGGGTCGATCACCTTGCGATAGTACTTCGCTCGGTTTTCAAGCACCCATGCGTCAGCCTTTTTCCCCAGAGCGCGCGACACGCGCGACAGGGCAAAATCGTCGAAGGCATATTCCAGAGTGCGCGACACTTGCTCCTGCTTGTGGTAAGCCTCTTTTACGCTGTCTTCCAGCGGGATATACCCGTACCGGATATATGAGCGGATGGCGCGGCGCCCCATCCCGTTGCAATATTCCCCGTAGGTATCGGGCGTTTTGAAAGCGTTTTTACACATCCCCTCGTAAGCCTTGGATATATCAAAATTGTGTATCCCCTTGACCCAGGCATCGGCTATTACAGCTATGGCATGGTCGCCGATCATGGCCGAGGTGTAGGAGTTCCAGCAGGGGAAAATCGGCAGCCAGCCACCCTGCGAATATTTGTCGACGAGGCTCTGCATCATGTCGGCCGAACGGCGGGAGTCTATGATGTTGAGCAGCGGATGCAGGGCGCGGTAGGTGTCCCACATGGAAAAATCGTCGTAGTATTCACGTCCCGGGGCCGTCTCGACGATTTCGCCGGTGGAGAAGGCCGGGTAGCGGCCGTCCGCATCGTTCATAACCCTGGGGAGGAACGATGTGCGGTACAAAGCGCTGTAAAATTTGGTCAGTTCGGCGTCAGATCCGCCCTCTACCTTGATGCGGCTCAGATGGGAGCGCCAGATGGCCTCCAGCGCGGCTCGCGTACCGTCGAAATCATCCTTCGGGAGCTCTGCCTGAAGATTGCGGAGCGCACCCTCCATATCGGTAAACGATGAGGCGGCTCTGACAATCAGCTGCTCGCCGGGACTGAGGTCGAATTTCACCCATCCCGACACCTGCGGGAGGTCTTTGACGGCGGCGTCGCCCTGGCGGACATTGTCGCCCTGACCCGTACCCCACGCCGATGGGGCACGGTCGAACTGCACCACAAAGTATCCGGCGAAGCCTGCAGGCTCCCCTTTCCCCTGATAAATGCGGTGGACGGGGTTGTAGCCGCGTATCTGGCGATGCTCAGGGTCAACTTCGACGAATCCCTGAGCCTCGTCGCTGTTGGGATTGACCACCACGTAGGCGTCTCCGCCGTTATCGTAGGTGAACCGGAAGATTCCGGCGCGCGAGGTGCCGGTCATTTCCGCCGTTATATTCTCGTCGATCAGGCGGTTGCGGTAGTAGGCCGGGGTCGACACCTCGTTGTCGTGGCTGACGCGTGATGCACGGACCTGTGGGGTCAGGCGCAGAGTGCCGCTCAGGGGCATAAGCGTCATTGAGCCGTAGTCCTGAGTGCATCCGCCCACAATCCAGTGGGAATTGCGGAATCCCTGGAGGAGCGAGTCGCGGTAATAATATGGCGCCACGCATTTTTTCTCGGTGTCGCGGGTCTGAGGGGTCCAGAAGTTCATGCCGTGAGGCACGAGAACAGCCGGGAGACACTGGCCGAACTCCTCGGTCTTCTTACCGAAAATTCCGGCGGAGAGTGTTTCGCTGGGAGCAGTACCGATGCGGGTCTCGATGTATGCCAGCGGGTCGACAGAGGCTGCGGATGCCGCCATGGCGCCTGCTACGGTCAGAGCTATGAGTGATTGCAGTTTCATGTATTCGCTGCGTTAAAGATTCAAGGTCAGATATATGGTATCAGGCCGGCGGAGCGGCCTGACGCTATTAATTTTCGGGACGGTAGATGAGGGTAATCTGATGGTTGGGGTCGAAAATCCGCCGGGCCGTGGCCTGAAGGGATTCGGGGGTGATGGCGCGGTAAGGCTCCATGAAAGCATCCGGGTCCTCGCCGTGGATTTCGGCCATACCGATGGTCTGGGCCACAGAGAGATAGTTGAGCAACCCGAAGGTCCGGGCCGACTCCAGCCGGTTGATGCAGAGCTGGAGCGTATGGGGGTCGACCGGCTCGTTACGCAGGCGGGCGAGCTGCGAGAGGATAGCTTCGATGGCACGCTGCTCGGCCTGCGGGCCGTTGTCGCGCAGACGTGCGTTGATGAGAAACAGCCCCGGCTCTTCCGAGCCCTGGATAGCGGCATCTACCTGATTGAAGATGTCGGTCTGCATAAGCAGCTCGCGATAGAAGCGGCTGGCCTGCCCGTTGGCGAGCACATCGCTGAGTATATCGGCATCAAAGTAGCCCGGCTGACCGTAACCCATCATGGGATAGGCGATTACGATAGCCGTCATAGGCACCCGGCCACTGACGGTCTTGCTGCGCGGAGCCTGCGGAAGCGGCTCGGCGGGGAGTTTACGCGGAGCTATCCCGCGGCGCGGAATATCGGCGAACCAATGCTCCACAGCCTCGCGGGCCTGGTCGAAGCTGACATTGCCCGAGATGGACAGCACAGCATTGTTGGGGGCATAATGGGCGTAGAACCAATGCTTTACGTCGTCGAGCGTAACACGTTCGATATGACTGAAGTCCTTGCCTATCACCGGGGTACGGTAAGGATGGCGCGTATAGGCCAGCGAGCGCAGGATATGGTCCATATCGCCGTATGGCTGGTTAAGGCATACCTGCTTGAACTCCTCGATGACCACGCTGCGCTGCACTTCGAGTGAGCGCTCCAGAAAATCGAGCCGCAGCATGCGGTCGCTCTCGAGCCAGAGCGCTGTCTGCAGATTGCATGCCGGGAGCACATCGTAGAAATTGGTGAAATCTGCTGAGGTCCAGGCGTTGGAGATGCCTCCGGCAGCCGATAGCTCGCCGTCGAAATCGGCCACATGGGCCGAGCCTCCAAACATCAGATGCTCAAACAGATGAGCCATGCCCGTGAGGTCGGGACGCTCGTCGCGCGAGCCGACATTGTATACAATATTGACGGCCACCATTGAGGTGGCCGCGTCGAGGGTGTGAACTACCCTCAACCCGTTGTCAAGTGTAAACCGGTTGACTTTCAACACCTTATTATTTCACCTCGGTAACGGAAATGACTTTCACATCCTCCAGAGGACGGTCGGCGCGGTCGGTCTCCACTTTTTCAATCTTGTCGACTACATCCATCCCGTCGACCACTTCGCCGAACACGGTGTACTGGCCGTCGAGGTGGGGAGTGCCGCCGACAGTAGTGTAGGCAGCTTTCTGTGCGTCGGTAAACTTGACGGGGTTGGCGGCTGCCTGAGCCGTAGCCTCTTCAACCAGCTGATTCTGAAGGGCCTGAAGGCCTGCCTGATCGCGATTGCGGCGCAGCTCCATGATTTTGTCGCGGTTGTCGCGGGCGAGCTTGTCGAAGATGGTCTTTGTAGCCGCCATCTGCATCTGATGCTCAAACTGTGCCAGAGTAGAGTCGTTGTAGACCTTTCCGGTGACGATATAGAACTGCGAACCGGATGAGCGGCGCTCGGGGTTGACCTGGTCGGCCTGTCGCGCTGCAGCGAGTGCGCCGCGCTTATGGAAGTGGGCCGGATAGACGATTTCGGCGTCAATCTGGTAGTCGGGACCGCCCGAGCCGAGCATCTTCCCCTTGGGAGCGTCTTTCGAGTCGGGGTCGCCGGTCTGAATCATGAAGTCGCTGATCACGCGATGGAAGAGCACACCGTCGTAGTAGCCTTCGCGGGCCAGTTTGGCAAAATTGTCGCGATGGGCAGGAGTGTCGCCGTAGAGGCGCACACGGATAGTGCCCTCAGAAGTTTTGATGTCGAAAAGGGCGTCGCCCTGAGAAAGTTCAGCCATTTGAGCAGGTGTAGGTTGGGATTTTGAGACGCGGCGGTTGACTGCGACAGCGGTGACCACGGCGGTGATCGCCAGCAGGCAGACAGCGATGAGCGCTTTTTTCTTCTTATTCATTGTCTTATGATGTTGATGCCGGAGGTCAGATCACGCCTGCGGGATAGAGGCGCTTGAAGATGCGGCGGAAATTATTGTCGGAGGCCGACAACTCGGCGGCGCGGTCGAGATAGTCGGCGCCGTAAAATTGCTCCATCAGGGCGCCGATGTATGCACGGTCGCGGTCTTTGTCGATACCGGCGGCCACCAGAGCGTCGATAGCCCCGGCGAAGACCGTGGCGTCGATGGCGTGGAGATAGCGCGCTGCGCTGATAAGGAACTGGCCCGTGAGGTCGGCGCGGATCATGTTTTTTACCAGATAGTCCATATCTTCTGAACATGTCTCGATATGGTTAGCGATAAACTCATAGGTGGCCAGGCCGTCCTTGTCGGCCTCGAGGCGCTTTTTGTCGTTCGGTTCAATCATTGCTTGTAATTCTACGAATTGGCTCTCCTCCCCCGCTGTCGGAGCTTCCTCTTCCTGAATTGGCAAATTTAATGAAATTTCGCGAATATCCCCTTACCTACGGCCAATTTTCGCTAAAAAGATACACCTGAGGCCGCAGGAACCAACATGAGCGAAGGAGAAATTGTTAAATTTGCGGGAAATGACGAATTTTCGTTTGCATCTTTAAGGGGAAAGGGTTAACTTTGGAAGTTGTAACATAGGGAAAGGGGATACTGTGGGGCTGCGGAAAGGGGAGAAAGAAAACATGTCCCGAATGGCGGGATATGGCCTGAAAACCTTACAAACCTGAAAACGAAACAACTATAACTAATAACATCCTTATGAGATTCAAACTTTTCTTATCGCTGCTACTGAGTGCAGCGCTCTCGACCATGGCCCAGACAGCTGTGGTGTCGGGTAGCGTAGTAGACGCCGATACGGGGAGCCCGATTTCGGGTGCCATAGTCTCCGTGCAAGGCCAAGGCATCTCCGTTACCACCAGCCCTTCGGGCGATTTCCGTATCAGTAATGTCCGTCCGGGCGAAACGGTGATCACCGTGCAGGCTCCCGGCTACGACGAAGGCGCCGTGCAGGCTCTTCTGTTCAACGGTCAGAGCGTATCGGCAGGCCAGATGCGTCTGTATCCGGAATTTGCCGAAAACGAATTCCTGACCGAGGCCAACACCGAAGCCCTCATCGACGAATCGACCCTCGAAGACGAGGAAGGCAACGCTCAGAATGTGGGCGCCCTGACCGGTTCGAACGACGACCTCTTCTACCGCTTCACGCGCTACGGAGTCCAGCCGCTGTATTCCAACTATCGCGGCTATAACTCCACCTGGCAGGAGACTTACATTAACGGCCTTCCGATGAACGACCTCATGCGCGGCGGCTTCTCCTTCCAGCAGCTCGGCGGCATGACCTCCAAGGCTGTGCGCGCTTTCAGCAACTCCACCGCTACGGTAGGCCTCAACGCCTCAGCCTACGGCTTCGGCAACATCGGCGGCAGCCAGAACTTCTCGACCATCACCGAGAACTACTCTCCCGGCTTCTCCGGAGGTCTGAGCTACACCAACTCCAACTATAAATACCGCGCCCTGGCATCGTACAACACCGGCATGCAGGATAACGGCCTGGCCCTGACGGCCGCCGCCATGTTCCGCTACGCCGACGAAGGCGTGGTGCCCGGCACATTCTACACCGCCGGCAGCTTCTTCCTCTCAGGCGAGAAGAAATTCAACGACCATCACTCGCTGACAGCCTCGTTCTGGATGAACCCGCGCCGCTACGCAGCCTCCAAGTCAGCTGTGCAGCAGGTGTTCGACCTCACCGGCGACAACCTCTACAACCCCACCTGGGGCTATCAGAACGGCGAAAAGCGCTCCGACAATATCCGCGAGAACTTTGACCCCACCCTGATGTTCAACTACATCTATAAGTCGGAAAAGACCACGGTCAACACCGGCGCTGCCCTGCGTTGGGTTCACTACGCCCGCACCCGCCTGTCGTACTACAACGGCAACGACCCGCGTCCCGACTACTACAAGAACCTCCCCACCTACTGGACTACCCTCGGCAACGACAACCCCGAAATGGCCGCTCTCTATACCGACCTCTGGGAAAACAACGAGGAATGGCGCCAGATCCACTGGGACGGCATGTATCAGGCCAACTACCTGAACAACTACCAGAACCAGTTCCTCCCCGAAGACAAGCAGAAGGGTGCCACCTACATCCAGCAGATGGAGCACTCCAACCAGTTCAACTTCATCCTGGGCTCGCACATCAACCATCGCCTGAACGACCACATGACCCTGCAGGGCGGTATCAACTTCAACTATACCAAGACCTTCGACTACGCTACGGTACGCGACCTTCTGGGCGGCGAATTCTGGGTTGACGTCGACGGCTTCGCAGAGCGCGAGCTCAACAACCCCGACGCTTCGAGCGACATCGTACAGAACGACCTCAACCACCCGAACCGTCGCACCGTGAAGGACGACCGCATCGGCTGGGACTACAACATCTACGCCCTCAAAGCTCAGGCATGGCTGCAGAATCAGATCAACACAGCCCACTGGGATGTGAACTACGGTCTGTCGATGAGCTACGAGCAGTTCTACCGCGACGGCCTGATGCGCAACGGCCGCGCCCCCGAGAATTCGTTCGGCAAATCCAGCACCGTCCGCTTCAACGACGCTATGCTTAAAGCCGGCGCCACCTACAAGCTCGATGGCCGCAACTACTTCTCGATCAACATGATGTACGGCACAAACGCACCTGTAATCAACGACGTTTACATCTCGCCGCGTATCAAGGACACCACCGTAAACGACCCGAAATCGACCCGCATATTCTCGATCGACGGCCACTACACATGGAACTACCGCCGCTTCCGCGGATCTATCGGCGCTTACTTCACCGACATGCAGGACGCCACCGAGCGCTACGGCTTCTGGGACGAGAGCCTCAACGCATTCTGCAACTTCGCCCTCAACGGCGTACGCCGCCAGTACAAGGGTATCGAGCTGGGCATGGCTTACCAGATCACTTCCGACCTGCGCGCCACTTTCGCCGGCACTTTCTCGCGCTACCGCTACGCCAACAACCCCATGGGTACACGTTCGGTTGAGAACGGCCTCAACCCCGACATCACCAACCAGTTCTTCCTCAAAAACTACTACTGCACCTCCACCCCGCAGACCGCCTTCAACATCGGCCTGAACTGGAACGCTCCCAAGCGCTGGTTCTTCACCGTCGACGCTTCGTGGCTGGCCGACTACTACGTACGTCTGGCTTACCCGCGCCATCAGGTGATTTCCGGTCTGGCAGGCTATGCAGGCACCGAGCAGAACCTCGAAAGCCTCGTTGACCAGTTCACCAGCCAGGAAAAGCTGAAAAACCAGTGGGTAATGAACGCCTCCATCGGCAAGCTCATCTACATCAACCGCAAAGTCAGCCTCAACATCAACGTTGGCGTCTCCAACCTCCTGAACAACCGCAATCTTATCACTCAGGCCACCGAGCAGTTCCGCATCGACACCAAGACCTACAACCCCAACGCATACCCCACCAAATATATGTATGCCCAGGGCATCAAGGTATTTGCCAATGCTTCTGTACGCTTCTGATAAGCCGCAGCTATTTTTCACCTAATAAAACATAAGAAGATTAAGATGAAAAAATCTATTTTATATATCGCGGCCATTCTGATGGCATCTGCCGGATTCGCCTCCTGCGACGACGACTTCACCCGTCCGCCGATGGAGGAATACATCCCCACGGCCGCAAACCTGGGCAAGGTCAACACCACCGCCCAGCAGCTCAAAGACGTGATGACCGAGGCCCTCAAAGCCGCCAACAGCGGCAGCGTGCCCAACTACTGCAACGTGGAGATCCCAGCTATGGCCAACGGCTCCCACTATTGGGTAAAGGGCCGCGTCACCTCCACCGACGAATACTCCAATATCTATAAGAAGCTCATGATCGAGGACGAGACCGGCGGTCTGATCTTCTCGATCGACAATTCGAAACTCTATGAGTCGTACCGCATCGGTCAGGAAGTGGTAATCGACTGCACGGGCCTCTACTTCGGCACTTACGGCACCGGACTGCAGATCGGCGTGAAAGCCGACGCCACCTCGGCCCCCGGCCGTATCTCCAAGACCGACTGGGAGAGCATCTGCGAAGCCAACGGTCTGGCCAACGTCGACAAACTCGAAATCCCCGAAATGACAGTCGAGGAGATGAACGCTCTGCTGAGCAACGATGCTGAAAAGTGGGCATGGCAGGGACGTCTCGTGAAGCTGACCGGAGTTCACTTCCAGACCCCCGGCGCCCTGCTGGCCCGAGTGCTTGCCGCGGGTGAAACCAACCCCAACAACACTTCAGTGCTCGTATCGGCCGGCGGCGACCGCATCGACATGAACACCTCGTCGTACTCCGACTTCGGCACCACGACCTACTGCCCCTCGGGCGAAGGCAATGTGCTGGCCGTAGTCACTCTGTTCAACAATAAGTGGCAGCTCGTGCTCAACAGCGCCGACGGCCTCGAAGGCTTCACCCCCTGGGTACCCGTTGATCCGGGCGACGGCGATGGCGAAGGCTTCACCGAAGGCTTCGACATGGGCGCTATCCCCGCCAACTGGGGCACGTTCAATCTCGAAGGAAGCAAAAACTGGTATGTGACTTCGTTCAACGACAATTACTATGCTGCCATGACCGGCTACAAGGGCACCGCTCCCTTCAACGCATGGCTCGTAACCCCGGTAATCGACATCAACAAGCTCACCGACAAGACCCTGACATTCGACACCCAGGTGAACGGTTACGGCTCGACCACTACCACCTTCAAGGTCTACGTGCTCGACAACTACGACCCCGCCAAAGCTAAGGCTACCGAGCTGCAGGCCACCTTCGCTACAGCTCCCGCCAGCGGCTACAGCTCGTGGGTATCGTCAGGCACCATCGACCTCTCGGCTCAGAAAGGCAAATTCTACATCGCATGGCAGTATGCCGCCACCACCGATGCCAATTACGCCACATGGTGTGTCGATAACATCGTGGTTAAATAACATTATTCATTCTGACACAAATTGAATCATGAAAATATTGAAATCTATTCTCTTCGGGGTTATGGCGATGGCCACACTCGGCGGATTCACTTCCTGCCAGGATGACGTCGACGCCCCTGAGGTGCAAGTCCCGGTGGCTACGAAGAAAGCCAATACTACCATCTTCGACTTCAAAAAAGAATATTGGGAAGATGCTACCAACTACTGCAAGAAGGTAGGCACAAAAGAAGACGGCTCCCACATCATCGTGGCCGGCCGTGTGATCACCTCCGACGAAGGCGGCAACATCTTCAAGTCGATCACAATCCAGGACGAGACTGCAGCCCTGGCCTTCTCGGTCAATACCTACAACCTCTTCCTCGACTACCGCATCGGTCAGGAGATCGTGGTCGACCTTACCGACATGTATGTGGGTAAATACAACGGCCTCCAGCAGATGGGCTGGCCCGAGGAATATCAGGGCAGCTACGAAGCCACCTTCATGGCACCCGAATTCTTCCGCGACCACATCGAGCTCAATGGCATGCCCGAGCCCGACAAGATTATCGTCCACAATCTCAACTCCATCTCCGATATCCCCTCGGGGGTTGACGGTCTTTGCGCCTGGCAGAGCCAGCTCATCCACTGCAACAACGTGAAGTTCGTGCCCAAGACCAACGCCAACACCGGTGAAATTGTTACCACCTTCGGCGTGTATAAGACCAACATGAATCAGGGTGTGGAAATCGGCGGCGCCGAAGTGACCATGCGCGTCAGCGGTTATGCCGACTTCGTCAACAAGCAGATGCCTACCGAGGCCTGCGACGCTACCTTCGTGCTCAGCTACTTCGGCACAGGCTGGCAGGTAATGCTCATGGATACTTCCGACATCACCAACGTCGGCGATCCCACCATGCCGCTCGGCTCAGAGACCAACCCCTACACCGTGCCACAGGCTATCGCCCAGATCGCTGTCGGCAACACTAAAACCGTCTGGACTCAGGGCTACATCGTCGGCACCGTGGCTCCCGACGTGACCACCGTCACCTCCAACGCCGACATCGAATGGGGCACCTCGCCCGCTCTGGCTTCCACTGTGGTAATCGCACCGACTGCCGACTGCCAGGACTACTCGAAGTGTATCATCGTGCCGCTGCCCACAGGCTCCACCATGCGTGAATATGTGGCTCTGCGCGAGCATCCCGAAAACCTCGGCAAGCTGCTCAACGTTCAGGGCGTGCTTACGGCCAACTACCTCGGCACCTACGGCGTGGCTGACAACCGCGGCACCTCCTATGAGTTCCGTCTCGAAGGCGTAGATGTACCCGACGATCCCGACAAGCCCGTCACCGGCGACGGCGACGGCTCCGAAGCCAACCCCTACACCACCCAGCAGATCATCGCCATGAACCCGCAGTCGACCACTGAGGCCGTGGCCAAGGGCGTATGGGTAACCGGTTACATCGTAGGCTACTACAAAGACTACAATCCCCACTTCACCGCCGACGGCGCCAATTACTCCAACGTGCTTATCTCGACGAACCCCGCAGCTTCCACCAAGGAAGAGTGCGTATGCGTTCAGCTCGTTGCCAATACCGACCCGCGTGCGGCTCTCAACCTGGGCGACAACCCCGGCATGCTCGGCTCCAAGGTCAGCGTATACGGCGACATCATGAAGTATAACACCCTGCCCGGCGTCAAGAATACCTCCAACTACAAAGTTGACGGCGGCGGCGACAAGCCCAACCCCGACACCCCGGGCGACGGCACAGGCGCTGAAAATTCGCCCTACAACTGCGGTCAGGTAATCGCCATGAACCCGCAGTCGACCACCGAGGCTTCGGCCAAGGGCGTGTGGGTAGCCGGTTACATCGTAGGTTACTACAAGGACTACAACCCCCACTTCACAGCAGACGGCGCTCAGGCTGCCAACATCCTGATGTCCGACGACCCCAACGCATCGAGCAAAGAGCAGTGCATCAGCGTTCAGCTCGTGTCGAAGAGCGATACACGCGCAGCCCTCAACCTGCTTGACAACCCCGGCAACCTCGGCAAGAAGGTACAGGTGTTCGGCGACGTGATGAAGTACAATACCCTCCCGGGCGTGAAGAATACCTCCAACTATAAGATCGACGGCACCGGCGGCGGCGACAAGCCCAACCCCGACACCCCCACCGGCAACGCCATCTTCGAGGAAACCTTCGCCACCAGTCAGGGCGACTTCACCATCGACAACATCTCGCTCTCTGAGGGTCTTACTTACGTATGGAAATGGGATACCTACAAATACATGAAGGCTTCGGCCTATGTAGGCGGCGCATCCCACGCTTCCGACAGCCGACTGATCTCGCCCGCCATCGCAATCCCCGCAGGGGCTAACGCAGTGCTGACATTCGACCATGTCTGCAACAAGTTCCCCAGCCTGGACGTGGCTAAAGAGCAGGTTTCGCTTGAGGTTTCGACCGACAACGGCGCAACCTGGAGCAAGCTGACCATCCCGACATATTCCACCAACAGCAACTGGACATTTGTCAACTCGGGCAACATCTCTCTGGCCGCCTATGCAGGCAAGACCATCAAGATAGCATTCCACTACACCTCCACCGATGCTGCATCGGGTAGCTGGGAAGTGAGAAACGTCAAGATTGCCAAATAAGCGATCTCCGATAATCCCCTAAAAATAAGGCTGCGCCTCGGTCCCCCCGAAGCTCAGCCTTATTTTCATCTCATTTTCCCGAATTATCTGGAATCCCTGAATTATCCGAATTCCATGAATTATCCGAATTTTGTTGCTGAATCGATTTGAAAACTCACCAAGGTGAAGGGATGCGATACATCGCATCCGCACAATGCATTGCCATACAGCAATTTAAGCATGGAAGCGATGCAATGTTGTCTACTTTAGGGATTAGTACCAAAAATATTTCATTGGCAGTAGATGGCATTGATCAGATACTAAAAGGCCATTCATCGATGATAGAAATATTGGGCCAGGTTCGCCAGTGGCTGCGTAGGTGCCACCTTGCCGCGACCCTCGCAGAGGGTTAAAACTATTCTATTTCGCTTTTTTCTCAGGTTGAGACTCTGAGGGAATGTGTTCCACCATCACGATGTCTACCTCGAGATATTTCCGGAAAGCTGCGTCTACGGTCAAGCGCTGCCGATGATTCCCTGTCATCAGGCCGCAGTCGACATTGTCAGGAAGATTAGTCAACTGCCGCAGCCAGAAGGTCAGCATCGAGATTGGTAATTATCGGGACCAGTCGTTTTTACTTATGTACGCTCCGCGCTTTCAAGGCTCTTATTCTTGTCGCCATAACAGGTAATCCCGCCACCTGTAGTTGTCTTTATTGAAGGTGTCTCTTAATGCAGACGACAAAAAATTGACCACATATGCCGCAACTAAAATGCAGAGAGTTATCAAAAAAATATTAAGGGGAAAGAGATAGTTATATTTGTCGCTGATGATAAAAAATTGCACCAGGTAACTGTCAAGGCAAAGCCCACCTATTATGTATATTACTTGACCACATATTCTATTAGCGTAAAGTCTCTTAAATATCGGAGCGCAACAAAGCACGTAAATATAATATGTTATGCCCAACAAAGGCAAAATAGTTAAATATTGTAGGTCTTCAAGGATTTGAACCTTGTTTGCCATAAAGCAAAATGCATAGAAAAATATCACGCATCCAATCAACTTGAGGAGTACCCAACGGTTATATCCATATCGGTCGGGATGTTGCCCCATCTGCGCTCCCAACAGCATGAAGGTGAAGAAAAATACCCATTTAAAATATGTGTATCCATAAATCCACATGCCAACAGTGGTATTCGAAGGTTCGAATATATAATAATAGGCGCCGATAATCACTGCCGAGGCAGTGATCCAGACTATTGACAATTTTTTGATAAACCATTTCCGCGCACCCCACAAAAATACATAGTATACCTGTTGGTTGAATTAAAAATCTAAATATTTACAAATGAAAAAGTTGCACAAGTCGCAGATTATTAGTAAATTAG
>ERZ808037.429-NODE-429-length-39664-cov-15.485563_pt1 | contig 39664 bp, 40 predicted proteins | sample MGYA00380190_ERZ808037 | MGnify/ENA primary metagenome ERZ808037 (study PRJEB31490, sample SAMN06133399) | mouse gut metagenome | isolation source: J9 | host: mice | place: China: Chengdu | collected 2015-05 ...
AATCGGGGTGACAGGATTCGAACCTGCGACCTCCTGGTCCCAAACCAGGCGCTCTAGCCAAGCTGAGCCACACCCCGCTGATTTAGTCCTGTCTTTCTCTCACACAACGCAAGGTATATTATAGATTACCTTCCCACTTTTTGTCAACACTTATTTTAATTTTTCTACTATCTTTTTTATTATCTCTTATTCCCGATTTGTAAAATTCATAAAAGGAATGTTAAACGCTTCAAATGGAGATGCTCCTGTAATCTGACTAATAATCGGACGAACATATGACAATAATAAAGATGGCGCATTTTGGTTCAACAGTTTATTTACCTTTTCTTCCGTAAGGCTTTCATTCCATTTAAAATTGGCTGATTCAATTGCAGTAATATAATAAGGGGTTATATCCCCCCTTTCTCCCAGTTCAACCTTCAAACTTACATTAGCTTGATTCGAGCCCTTTGTCCTCTCAACTGAGACTGACATATTTATTTTGATACTTACTTCTTTATTTTCATTATTACAAAATCCTTCATTAATAACAAACTCAAACCGAATTAAAGAAGGATTGGTAAACTGAAATATACTTTCCATTTTTCCCTCATTATGCTGCTATATTTAAGCAGTCATCCGTGTTACATTCTCTGAATATATCGCTATCAGATATGCCTGTCTTTACCTGTATCAATCCATTCCCTTGGTCACTATAAAACCAATCGTCCGTGATATGAACCGTTACCCTGACCATAACCTCCAATCGCTCTTCTTTTTGCTCATCGTCCAGAAAAGATAGGTCCAGTTCATCTACCTCTGCTTCAAATCCCAACCTATTTCTGCTTACAGATATAGAACTATTAATCCTGTCAATACGCGCTTCATGATCCGCTATCTCTTCCGCAGACGGGTTAAAAAAGGCATTAATAAAATATACCGCGTCTTCTCCTTTTAATCGCAGTGTCCCAATTCTATCCTCTCTCATTTAGCCTCCTTTATTCCTGATCACTCATACATTGCCTCCAGAAAAGCCGTAAGCTCCTGCCGGAATTTCATACAGTCATAATACATTGCTACAGTAACACCATCCTGTCCCGGTGTGTTTATCTTAATCTTTTTGAACCCATTTCGTTCATACCATTTAACCAGATCTATTCTGGCATCAATCGTAATCAACCTAATCGGCCAATCAATAGCCATATCTTCGATTTTTTTAATAAGAATTTCCAATACTGATGTTCCAATATGTCTTTTTTGGTACTGACTATCTATTGCCAAAAATCTTATGTGCAATGCAGATAAAGTATTTTCTTTCACACCAGGATCTACATCTGCTATTTCATCCGGGAAGTACTCTAACTCCACATCTCTGAACAGATATTGAACATATCCTAATAACCTGCCATTGCCCCAAATTGTATATGCATACGCATGCTGTGCAATAGTAGGGTAGTAGGAATCCCTGACATATTCGTTAATCGATTCGACACCACAATCAAACTTTTGGTTAACAACGTCCTCTGTCACACGTTGAAATACAAGTTTACCCATTTTTATCCTGCTTCGTAAGATAATAAATTAAATAGTTGATTCTATATTATATTACGCAGATTAAGGTAAGTCAAACCGTTATTATATTAAAATTAGATAAAAATAATTAACAAAAACTATATACTCCCTCACACATAATTAATTGTAAAATGCGCCTCTCCCTTCCTGTCCAGATCCATAATAATGAAGGAAGGCCTTCTCCCCTCCTGCCGCGGGTAGGTAAGGCTTCCGGGATTGACCGCCGTCAAGTCCCCCTCTCTGTCCACTACCGGCTTATGGGTATGGCCGTACATGACAATATCCACTCCCCGCACCCTAGCCTCTCTCTTGATCGTGGCATTGCCCATGGAGACGAGGTAATTGTGGCCGTGCGTGAGCCAGACCTTATATTTCCCAAGCATGAATTCCTTTTCTCTGGGGAGATCCGAGAAAAAGTCGTTGTTTCCCACCACCATCTGCACCGGGCATCCGGCGCTTTTCGCGATCAGGTACTCGCTTCCCTCAATATCTCCGCAGTGGATTACCATATCCACCGGAGCCACCCGCTCAAGTACCTTTATGTAATTATCGTTTCTGCGATGAGTATCGCTGACAATCAAAATCTTCATCTAAGCTCTTCCTTTACGGCCCGCAGCGCTTTTCCCCTGTGGCTGATCGCATTTTTTTCCTCTTCGCTCAGCTCGGCCGTACTTTTTCCATATTCATAAACCATGAAGATCGGATCATAGCCAAATCCGTTTGTTCCCTTTTCCTCGTAGCCAATCCATCCTTCAATTGTGGCTTCTTTGGTAAAAAGCCTTCCGTCCGGCATCACGCAGGCGATGGCACAGACAAATCTTGCCGTTCTCTCCCTTTCGGAAACCCCTTCAAGGCGTTCTATGAGATTTTGGTTTTTCACCCGGTAGGAAGTATCCTCCCCCAGATACCGGGCGGAATAGATTCCCGGTTCTTTGTTCAGATAGTCGATCTCCAGGCCGGAATCATCCGCCATCACGATAGCGCCCTTTGCAAAGGCCGCAACCGCTTTTGCCTTAATCCCGGCATTTTCGGCAAAGCTTTTGCCGTTTTCCAAAATAGGAATATCGATTCCCGCCTCCTTCATGGAACGGATGGAAACCTTTTCTCCGTCCAACACCAAATCAGCCAGAATCATTTTGACTTCCTTCATTTTCCCTTCATTTCCTGTGGCAAAAATAATCTCCTGCATCGCAGCAATCCTGCTCCTTCCATAATATAAGAAGTTTGACGGGTACCTCAAACCTCAAATGCCGTCCTTTATTCGTAAGCCTTTAATATTGCGTTATAAATTCCTGCGGCAATTTTTTCCTGATATTCTTCCCGCATGAGCAGCGCGGCTTCCTGCTTATTGGTGGCATAGCCTGCTTTAAGGGTGGCCGCGGGCACTGTAACGTATGTGAGGAACTCCTCGTCCTCCCCTGCCTTTTCAAGCCCCAGCTCCTTTCCCTTTATACTGCTCACCACTTCCTTTTCCAAAAGCTTCGCAAGCTCCATACTGCCGAAGCCAGGGATGAAATAGTCCTCGTTATAGACAGCGGCCGTCCCATACACCCCGCTGTCTTCATCAGAGCCCAGTTCGATGCGGATGCACAGATCCGCCCTGATCTCGTTGGCAAGCCTGATTCTGCTCTCCTGATCAGGATTCACATCGTCCATTCTGGTAAAGTATGCTTTGATCCCGCTTCCATCCAGCTTTTCCTTCAGCTTCCCCGCAATTGCAAGATTAATCTCCTTTTCCCTGAGTTCGTCCTGCGTATATCCTGCCTGCAGGCCGCCGCAGGCGGGATCGATGACCACAATTTTATCATAAACCTCTCTTGGATTTAAAAAGCCGATATAGAGCTCGTTGTTCTCCAGAATCGTGTGATATTCATAAATCCCCGTCAGCTTAAAACGCAGCTTCGCACCCTCTTTTGTCTCCTCATATATTCCCTGCCGGATCCTCTCCTGATTGCCGGAGACGGCATTTTTTGCATAAAAATCACGCTCTGCCCTGTCGATCAAAATCCACATTTCCTGATCCATATAATAATTCTCGATGGCAATATCCTCGGCTTTACACCCGTCGGGCAGAGGGATCCTAAGGTAACTGGTGTCGGCCTTTAGCGTAGAAAAGGTCAGCTTTTGGTAAGCCTTTTCTTCTCCTTCCGAGAGAAACAGTATTTCTTCGGATTCCTTTTCATCCTCTGCCCCCTGGCCATCCTCCGGTTCGTCAAAGGCTTCGTCAGCCCCCTCGGCATTCTCTGAGCCTTCCTTTTCTTTTTCTGTCTCTGCTTTTGCCTCTGTCCCATCCTCAGAGTCTGCCCCCTTCTCCCGGGCCTTAGCGCTTACCGGCTCGGTCTCTGAGGGCAGGACATTTTTCTTGAAGGAAAGATACGTCATTATCCCCATGGATGCCACACAAAAACAAAGGCACCAAATTGCAGCTCTTTTCATCAGCTTATGTTCCATTGATTCTCCTGTTATTTCTTTTTGGGCGGTTTAGGCCCCGGGAACTGATAAAAATAGGTTTTCATCATCCCATTATAAATCTTTCTGTTTTTGGCCGCCTTAAGCCCCATGGCCTCCTCAGCCCCCTCATATGACGTGATCAGATACATAGACCACGCGTCAAGCACCTTAAACCTCTCCCCGATCATTCTATAGAGCCCGGGAAGGCTTTTTTTCTCTTCCATCCGCTCCCCATAGGGAGGATTTGTGATGATAAAGCCATATTTTTTGCTGTGGCTTAAGTCCTTTACACTGCGCTGCTGAAAATGGATCAGATGCTCTACCCCCGCCATCCTGGCATTCGCTCTGGCCGAGGCCACCACGTTCTCATCAATATCATAGGCCTGTATATCCGTCTCAACAGCGGTATCTGCCTGCTCTGCAGCCTCCTGCCTTATATCCGCCCACTGCCTGGGGGCAATGAGGTGAGGCCACTGCTGGGCGGTAAAGCTGCGGTTCACTCCCGGCGCCATATTGGCCGCCATCATAGCTGCCTCTATAGGAAAGGTTCCGCTTCCGCAGAAAGGATCCACCAGGATTCTGCCGCCCTTCCAGGGAGTCAGCATAATCAGTGCTGCCGCCAGATTTTCTGCAATAGGCGCTTTGGCCGTGAGCTTTCTGTACCCTCTTTTGTGCAGGGAAACCCCTGTGGTATCAAGGGCCGCTGTCACTTCATCCTTCATCAGAAATACCCGGATCGGGAAAGACGCTCCTTCCTCCGAAAACCATTCTATATGGTGTACCTCTTTCATCCGCTCCACCATGGCCTTCTTCATCACAGACTGGATGTCCGAGGGGCTGAACAGCTTGCTCTTGACACTGGCCGCCTTTGTCACCCAAAACCTGCCGTCCGCGGGGATGAATTCCTCCCAGGGCAGGCTTTTTGTTCCCTGAAAAAGCTCTTCATAGCTTTCCGCCCGAAAGCTTCCTATTTTAATCAGGATCCTCTCCGCTGTCCGCAGATAAATGTTGGCACAGCAGACCGCCTCGGCATCCCCCATAAAGGTTACCCTTCCGTCCTCCACCTGAATCACATCATATCCCAGCTCTGTAATTTCGTGCTTCAAAACCGCCTCCAGACCAAAATGGCAAGGCGCTATCAATTCGTATCTCCTCATAGGCACTCCTGTTGTTAAAGCCTTTGTAAACTTTCATTCCGCAGTATACCACATCTACAGTATAGCACAAGCTCTTTTTTTTGTAAAAATAAACAGAGCCTTACCGTATCCACAAAAAAGGCGCCCCGCAAAGGGCGCCCTTTTTCCAAATCCACTTAAAACTCGTTGTTCTTCTTGTTGCTGTCCTTGCAGTTAGAAGAGTTAGAAGAATTGGAAGAGCTGTTCTTCTGGCTGTTCTGGCTGTTCTGATTGGATTTGTTTTCCTGATTCTGGTTGTTCTGATAATCATTCTTAGACATAATTTGTTTCCTCCTGAATTTCATTTAGGTTACAGGAGTATTATTTTCTTTTTTTTGGGCTTTTATTCCTTATATTTTTAGTACTTTAGTACCATACCCTATCAAAATGCACAATTTTTCTTCTTTTGTCCGTAGTACTTCGGTACTATTAAATATTGTCTCTTCCCACAATATCCACTATAATATATTTGTAAGCGGGAAACCCCTTCAACTCCCGTTTATAACCCTTATATTAACTATTTGTACTCCCCTGTAAAGGTCTGTCATCTCCTGACAGACTTTTACTCTGTTTAAGCACAATCATTTAGGCTTTTACCGATATGTTCCGGAATTTTTACGAATCCGGAACTGCTGTCTTAGGTTCAAAGCCAGACTGCTTTAATATCTGGAGTTGGCGTGGTCAAAGCCTCGCTTCAATACACTGTAGCCATTCGGCAAAATGACGGCACTTTGCTGCAATATTCTCAATCCCTATTTTTCCAAGCACATCTACACCCACATTTGCCTTATCAAAATTACTTATGCAATTCATAATACGTTTTGACGGCGCCGTTTCTGCTCCGTCATTGATTAGTTCAGGGTTACTCTGCACTTTTACACATTCTTTAAGCGCTGTCAAATCCTCCTCAAAATATGCTTCCTCTAGCTTTGAGATGTCAGAAAAGATCATTGACTCAAATTCATGCAGTTCAATGTATGGGAAAAAGAATTTTTCGCCATATTCTTCCGCTTTTCGTATCTCTCTTTCAATAATCTCCACCTTTTTATAAGAATCATTTACCTTTTCAGCATCTAAAACTCCAGGCACATCTGTTGGCAGTCTATAAAAGTCAAACATAGTTGTCACATAAGAATCTACGTTTTTAGAAGCATTTGCCAACGTCTTTAATAGAGTATTTCTTATTTGGCCATAATTACCCACCCCGCCTTTATATGTCTTTCCATGTCTGTTATCTGTCTTTGTCACAACTGTAATTGGAATCAAAATGCATTTGCCTGCGAAATACGGTACCATTACTCTGTTGACAAAGTTTGTTTCAGACTGCCCTTCGGTAACAATGCGGAAATTCTTCATACTACGGCTGCCCTCCGATTATATTTTTGTCCCAAATCTGAGAGAGGCTGTAATCTTCCAGCCACACCTTTACCTCATCTTCGTTCAGCCGGTTCAAGATTGTACATCCTGTTTCCCTGTCCTTTTCCGCTACGATAATATCCTTATATTCAAAACTGTCCAATAATCTTGGAGACTGTGTCGCCAAAATCACCTGTGTACTCTCTGTTGCCTTTTTTACCATAGCGGCTAAAACATCAACTGCCTGCGGATGAAGCCCCAACTCCGGCTCATCCACAAAAATCACCTGTGGCAAAAGCTTTGGCGGTTGCAAAAGCAAAGTTGCCAGCGCAATAAAACGCAGTGTACCATCCGAAAAATGCTCTGGCCCAAACACATATTCATTATTTCCCATTTCGACCCATTGAAGTTTAATCCATTGAGGATTTAACATTTGTGGCTCCAGAAAGAAATCATAAAACATCGGCATCACATATCGCACATGCTCTACAATCCGATTGTAATATTGCTCATAGTTCCTTTTCAACATATATAAATATGCCGCTACATTTCCGCCGTCACTCATCAAAAAACGGTTATTCTCTATATTAGCAGCATTTCTAATATGTGCCTCTGCAGATGTATCGTGAAACTGGAACGTCTTACAACCAGAAAGGATTGCTCTGACAGCCCGCTCACTGGCATGATTCGCCTTATCTGTTAACAAAAAACTCTCTTTTTGTCCACTGCTGAGTTCAAATGTTTTCTTTCCATCACTAATCACTTCCTCTGCAAAGATTAAGGTATCGTTTACCGCTTTCACGAGGGAAAACTCATAGGTATCAGTAAATTTATTATTTTCAAATACCAGACTCGCAGAAATCATTTTCGTCCTTTTAGAGCCAAACTGCAATAGGGATTCAGCCGACCCATTCTTTCCGACATAAACCTGTAGCGCACCCGTCATCATGTTTGCCAGCATCTGGAAAAAGGAAATAAAATTACTTTTTCCCGCCCCATTTGCTCCTATAATAATATTTAACATATCCATTTCTAAATTTATCGGCTGTATATCTGATCCTAAAGATTTATATCCTGAAATCTTTATATGTTTTAACCGAGACCTCTTATTCAACATTCTTCTCCTTTTCCATTTCCACTTTCATGTTCAAGTGACTTACATACTTTCTATCACATCATACCTCTTTCCCATAAAAGCAAGGTTTTGCTTTTCCCGAAGTTGATATGTCATTGAAACCTCTATAACACTCTATCTTTCAGAACCCCGTCCCCGGTTTTTATAGTCTGTCCGTTCCCTGCCCGTACTCTAACTTTTTCAGATTTTTTTCAGGATCGGCCAACAGCTCCGCCATCGTCCGAAAGGCCTGCATGGCCATTTTTTCTTTGTTGCAGGTTCGGGGATTTTTCCCAACGTCTTTAATCAGGTTATAGCGGTTCATCTGCCATACATACAGATCGCACAGGCCATAGCCGCCTACCTTCAGCTTATCCAAAAAGGTATGATGTTCAAGATAGTAAACCAGCTCCTCATAAAGGGGTCTGCGGGAAAGCATTTCCATCCAGAGTCCGTCCGCCCATTCGCCGGAAAGCTGGGCATAATCACAGATTTCATAAAAAGCGCTGCAAACCTTCACTTTTGTTGCATCATACAAAATTCCCTTCATAAAACCTCCCTCTACATAAGGGGCGCAAGAAGCCTTGCCACCATCCCCACCATCTTTTGATAAAGAGGAATTTTCCGGTAATAATCCATCGTAACCTCCTGACACTTGCGCAGCGTATTCTGAAAATCCTCCTCCACCTTGGGCACCACCGTATTCTCATGAAAGCAGACGCCGCACTCAAAATGATGATAAAAACTCCGGTAATCCAGATTAACCGTTCCCACCGTGGCGCAAACGTCGTCAGATACAAATACCTTTGCATGGACAAACCCGGGCGTATATTCGTATACCTTGATCCCCGCTTTCAGAAGATCGGGATAAAAATTCCTTGCAATCCAGTAAACCACCTTTTTGTCGGGAATATGAGGCAGGATCATAATCACCTCCACCCCCCTTCTGGCGGCAAACTGCATAACATCCAAAAATTCCTTGTCCACTACAAAGTAGGGAGTCATAATATGCACATATTTCGCAGCCCTCTGCATCATAGACGCATAGACCGTCTTGCCGATCTCCGTGCTCCTGGTGGGCGCTTCCCCATAAGGGATCACGAAGCCATCCTCCGCAAAGGGCTTATCAAAGGATATATTGCGCAAATAGGCTTCGTAGTTCTCGCTCCCCTGCTCCGACACATTCCACATCTGAAGAAACATGACCGTAAAGCTGCGCACCGCATCTCCGGTAATTTTAACCGCTACGTCCTTCCAGTGGCCGAACCGTTCCTCTTCATTGATGTATTCGTCTGCCAGATTGACGCCTCCCGTAAAGGCCGTCTTGCCGTCAATCACCAGAATCTTTCTGTGATCCCGGTTATTCTGGGTGGTAGACAAAAACGGGACAATGGGCGCAAACATTTTGGCCTTGATCCCGTAGCTTTTCAGCTCTGCGGGATAGTGATAGGGCAGCAGCAGGATCGAGCACATGCCGTCATACATCACCCTCACTTCCACTCCCTCTTTTACCTTTTCTTTCAGTATCTCCAGCACGGTATCCCACATATACCCCCTTGCGATAATGAAATACTCAAGAAAAATAAACTTTTCCGCCTTTTGCAGCTCGATGCACAGATCCGCAAATTTATCCTCTCCCAGGGGATAGTACACTGCCGTGGTGTTGTGATAAGCCGGGAATCCTGCGCTCTGCTCCATATAATGGGCAAATCCCCTGAACTGGGCCGAGCATTCTTCCATGGCTGTTCTCGCCTCAGGATCGGCGGCAAGCAGCCCCTTCGTCTCCCTCATGCGTCTGCCCAGCTTGGCCTTCAGGCCAATACCCCCGAAATTCCCGAGCACAAACAGATAGATCATCGCCCCGAACACCGGGAACAGACAGATGGGAATAATCCAGCTCGCCTTAAACTCAGCCGGCTCGTCTCTGTTTACAATAAAGATTACCAAAATCCCTCCCAGCAGATTCATACTTTCCCAGATGAAGGGGAAATAAGTACGCACCTCCAGGAAACTGGCAAGCAGCACAAGAATCTGAAACACTACCATTAATATAATAATCAGCGTCCGGCCAAAGATAATCTTAAAAACACAGTCTATAAAACGCTTAAATTCTCTTTTTATTTTTTCCATACTCTTTGTTTCCTATTGCCCCAATCAGGTGCATTTGAGTAAAGGAAGAAGCTCTTCAAAGCATACTCCGTTTTTTTGCTCCACATTCATCTCGATCGAGCGGAGCATACACCTTTTTACAAAGAGGGAGGCTTTTTTTACGGAGCGTTTAAAGGACACTCCGTTTACCGCATCCGCCGCTATGATAGAGGCAAAGAGATCCCCCGTGCCGCACCGCTCGTCTCCTACCCGGTATGTCCGCAAAAGCGCCGGCTCCTCCTCTTCCTGATAGAGATAGTTGGCAATATATTCACCCTGGGAAATCCCTGTGATTACGATTTTTTTCGGCCCCATTTCCCGCAGCTTTTCCGCCATGGCGCAAAGCTCTGATTTTTTCCAGCCCTTCTCTTTATAGGGCGTATCCGTCAGCTTACAGCTCTCCGTCAGATTCGGGGTGACGATGTCTGCAAGGGAAACCAGCTTTCTCATTTCCTGACACATCTCCTGCGTGTAAGTCCCCACGATCTTTCCGTGATCCCCCATCACCGGGTCGATCACTACCACAGTATCCTGTTTGCGGAACTCTTTCACAAACCGCTCCACCACTCCGATCTGCTCTGCGGAGCCTAAAAATCCCGACATAATGCCGTCAAACTTAAGCCCCAGCTTTTCCCACATGGCAAGGTAACCATCCAGCCTCTGTGTGTAATCGTCAAAAAAGTATTCCGGATACCCTGCATGGTTTGAAAAAATAGAAGTGGGAACCGGGCAGCACTGAAGCTTCATATGGGAAATCACCGGCAAAGCCACCGTGAGCGCGCATCTTCCAAAGCCGGTCAGGTCATTGATCGCCGCAATTTTTTTCTGTTTACTCTGTGCCATTTTATGCCTCCTCCCACATGATTCCTGTTTTGCATCATTATGGAGTATACCACAAAGCGCCTGGAAATTCTATCCTTCCGAAAATTTTCACAGTCTGGCCTCCATCAGATTCCCGGAGGAATACCTCCTCAGCCCCCGGTAAAAAACGGCCACGGAAAAGGCCGAGAGCAAAACGGTATACCCCAGCACCACAAGCAGGTCCTTCAGGTTAAAATCCGTTATCACATGCACCGGCAGATAAACCGCCATCCCCGTAGGAATAATGTAATACAGTAAATATCTTACGGCCCCCTTAAAAATTCCGTCCGGATATGTGGCAAAGCTGATGAGGACATTCTGCATCTGGCTGCCAAACACCTCCATTTTCACGACCCAGAAGGCAAGGCTCCCCATCAGAAGGCAAAAGGCTGTAATGATCACCGCTCCAGTTACGGTAAAGAGCAAAAACAAAAGAATTTTTCTCATACCGAATCCGGAAAGACAGACAACAAGCAGTCCATAAGCCACATCGCCGATTGCAGAGGTTCTTGTGGAAGAGGTCATCACCCCAAGCAATACATTTTTAGGCAAAACCAGATAGGCGTCCAGCTTGCCGTTTATGATCAGTTCGGGCAGCGAAAATACTCTTGCGAACAGGATGTGGGAGAGTCCGTAGCTGCCGGCGGAAAGCCCCCACAGCACCATAACCTCTCTAAATCCATATCCGCCAATATCCTCCCTCAGGCGGAACAAAATCCCCCACTGGATCAAAAAGGATCCGTTGTTCAGCATCATAAAAATAATATTGGTGAGAAAGGTAACCTTATTAACCATTTCCCTCATGATATTATACTTCACCGAGAGCAGACATACCCGAATCTGATTGCGTATCGCTGCCCTGCGCGGGACATACTCCCTGCCCCTTTCAGCCACCGTTAACATAGAGCTTTTTCCCTCCTTTTCCATAGATAAAAAACATCAACGCACAGCCTGCAGCCAGATACAGAAGCTGCGCAAGAAGGATTTCAATATACTGGTCTGCCTGAAAATCCACCGCCATCTTTGCCGGCCCATAGCACACTGTATAGATCGGCGTCAGCTTCAGCAAGGGCCTTGCCGCCTCCGGGAATATTTCTATGGGAAATACGGTTCCCACAATTAAGATCAGCTTATCATACAGCCATTGAAAGGGATTGGAATCCTCAATCCAAAAGGACATCAGGCTGATACAGAGCTTAAAAACCCCGTTGATGGTGATTCCCAGCAGAATACTTGCGGCGGATGCCAGTAAAGCTGCAGGGCCAAAGCCCGGAAGCGCTCCCACCATCAAAACCCCGATAACCACTGCAAGCGCCGTATACATAGGAAGCTGAATGCTCCATTCCCCGGCATACCTGGCCAGAATATAGAGCGTGTAGTGGTAGGGCTTATTCATCAGATAGGCGATATTTCCTCCCCGTATATCCGCCGATACCTGTCTTGTCACCACTCCTGAGTGGGCGGCGAACCACATCATTTCCGTGATCATCACATACCAGATCATCTGCTCCCTGGTGTATCCCGCAATCCTGGTTCCAGGCTCTGAATATATATACCCCCAGAGATTGATAAACACAAAGATAAAGACAAAATAGCTCACAAAGCCCAGTGCAACGTTGGCTGCGTACTGCAAGTTTTCCATCACCACAGACCGGTAGATCACCGCATATTTTCTCATACAGCTTCCTCCTTGTTTTGCTGATAAATATCCATAATGATATTTTCCAGGGAATCCTCCGAAAACTTCAAGTGCTCCATGGAGTCGTCCAGCACAATCTTCCCGGAATTCACAATAATGACGCGCCTGCAAAGCCTTTCAATATCCCCGATGTCATGGCTGGTCAAAAATACTGTGGTGTGAAAATCCCTGTTCATCTGCCTGATCAGAGTGCGGATATTTTCTTTCACCACCGGATCCAGCCCTATAGTTGGCTCATCCAAAAACAAAACCTTCGGTTTATGAATAAGAGAGGCTGCAATCTCGCAGCGGATCCGCTGTCCCAGAGAGAGATTCCTCACCGGCGTGTTGAGAAAGGCCAAGAGCTCAAAGGTCTCGGCAAGCTCCCCGATACGCCTTTCAATTTCCCTGTCCGGTATATCATAAATCGCCCCGAAGAACCGGAAATTGTCATAAGGGGTCAGGTGTGTCCAGAGCTGTTCCTTTTGTCCAAACACGGTGCCGATCTGATAGGCAAGCTGCTTTCTTCTTTTCGTGGGGTCGAGCCCTAACACCTTCACATTGCCCCCGTCCGGATAAAGGATCCCTGTCAGCATTTTGATGGTGGTACTCTTTCCCGCCCCGTTTGGGCCGATAAAGGCCAGCATTTCCCCCTCCTCCACAGAAAAGGAGAGCTTATCCACAGCGGGGACCAGCTCTGTCTGCGGCCGGAAAACAGCCCGCAGGCTCCCTCTCATCCCTTTTTCCTTCCGTCTGACCCGGAACGTTTTTGACAAATTCTCTGCCTCGATCACCTTCATTACATATCCCTCCTCAAAGACTATAAATTTTTATATAAAAAAGGAACCGCTCTGAAATATACACTTTCGCGTATATACCATGCGGCTCCTTATCTATCCTGATTACCGCATAGCCAAATAAGACTTTTCATCCTACGGCCATGCGCTTTGCGGTTGCAGGAAATAAATTTCATATTTCCTGCCGTTACCGGCTTCAGGTTACGGCCATATTCTGAAAAATCTGCTGCGCCATGATAATCAGGTTAATTTGTACACTGTTTCTTTGATTCATATCTGCTCCTGTCCCTGTCAGACAAACCAATTGTTTCTGCTCCGAATTTTCAGTCATTTTATCACACCGGGCAAAAGTTGTCAAGCTCTTTTATAATTTTTTCTCCCGAATTTTCCCTGTATCTCCTATCCAGGAAGGTCCCTCTGTCATCCTGAGATACGGTATTTTATCTTATTCTTTGACAGCTCCCACCATAACACCTTTTGCAAAATACTTTTGTATAAACGGATAAATGCACAGTATCGGCAATGTCGCCACAATAATTGTAGCATATCTGATTGTTATTCCGATGGCCTCCATATCACCGCTGGTTCCCATCTGCATGGACTGCGTGGAGGAGAGCAGAATCTCCCTTAAAATCACCTGCAGGGGAAGCAGACTGCGATCCCGGATAATGCAGGATGCCCAGAACCATGCATTCCATTTTTCTACTCCATAGTAAAGCACCAACACTGCCAGCGTAGCCTTCGATAGCGGAAGTACAACACGGATTAAAATCATCAGATGGCTGGCCCCATCCATCTGCGCTGCTTCCACTAGGCTGTCGGGCACAGAAGAAAATGCTGTCCGCAAAATAATCATATTATAGGTGCTGATCATAAACGGGATCACCAGGCCTAAAAGGGAGTTTGTAAGATGAAGCTCCTTCAGATTCATATAAAACGGAATCATTCCTCCACTGAAAAACATCGTAAACATGATCACCATCATCATCAAATTTTTCCACATAAGCTTTTTTCTGGAGAGCACATAAGCCCCCAGGGAAGTCATGACCATAGAGGACAAAACTCCCACGGCCAGAATAAAGATTGTATTGCGGTATCCTGAAATAATATTGGGGTTGGAAAACACCTGCTGATACGCTGAAAATGAAACGCCAAGGGGTTTCAGCAAAATTCCCATATGCATCATCATTTTACTTGGATCGCTGAGTGAGGCTGCCAGCGCATGCCACATAGGATAGACACAGATCATTCCCAAGAAGGCCAAAAATATACTGTTTACTACCTGAAATGTCTTCACCGAAAAGGATGCTCTAAATTTTTTCTTTTTAGCTTTCATATGCCGTCCCTTCTACCACAAGCTGGTATCTGTAACTCTTTTGCTTAGCTGATTTGCTGCCAGCAGCAACACACAGTTGATCACAGAATTAAACAGGCCGATAGCCGTAGAATAGCTCCAGTTTTGTTCCAGAAGCCCTACTCTGTAAATGTAGGAGGAAATAATATCTGCCGTCTCATAGGTAGAGGCATTATATAAAAGGATGGTCTTTTCATATCCCATATTCATCAGAGAACCGATTCTCAGAATCAGCATGATCACCACTGTCGGCATGATACCGGGAATCGTGATATGTAACACCTGACGCAGCTTTCCTGCCCCGTCTATGGCCGCCGCCTCATACCTTTCCTGATCGATCCCCGAAAGAGCGGCCAGATAGATAATGGAGCCCCACCCTACCTGCTGCCAAATATCAGAAAGAATGTATATTGTTCGATACAGCCCGGGATTCTGCAGCAACGCTGAACGCTCTCCTCCAAAAAGCACGATAATATCGTTGATCAGTCCGTCTGTCATACAAAATTCCCGGATCATTCCCACCGCCACCACCATAGATATGAAATGCGGCAGATAGCTCAGTGTCTGTATGGTGCCTTTAAATTTTTTTGCAGTCACTTCATTCAGCAAAAGAGCAAGCAAGATCGGCGCCGTAAAGCAAAACAAAAGACTGTAAAGGCTAAGAACAATGGTGTTGCGAATCAAACGTCCAAAATAGGGACTGTTGAAAAAGCGCAAAAAATTTTCAAAACCGACCCATTCACTCCCGCTAATTCCCTTGGCCGGACGATAGTTCATAAATGCAACGATCGCGCCGTACATAGGCTTATACATGAACACCAGATAAAATGCCAGTACCGGGATCGCCATCAGATACAACGATTTATTTCTTTTCCAGTCCCTCTTTACCTCTGTCTTAAAAGAATCCTGTTTTTTCTTCATCACATTTCTCCATTAGAACAGGCTGCCGCATTACGAATCGTCAGACAATTCCTGCGGCAGCCTCTCCTGTAATCTGCTTATCTGCTCTGATAGCGCTCCAACGCAGCATTTTGAATTTCTGTTGCGCGCTCCAGCCCCATCTGGTTCAGTGTTTCGATATATTTATCAAATCCGGTCTCAATATCTTCCGTCCCCATGATAAATTTTGAGGTCATCTCATCCGCATAGGTATTAATATCATTCATGATAGAAGCGTACTCCGTTCCCTCCTCCTGTGTGGGTGTTATCGGCGGAATCAGATGCTCTGTCATATTTGTGTCTCCCCAGATGTCCATGGCCTCTCTGGCCTCCGGAAGATGGAAGTACTGTGTCTGGTATCCCCAGTCCTGCACAAAGGGTCCGTTATAGCAGGCCATTATATACTTACCCATTGCCTGTGAAATCGGCCATCCGTCCGGATTATTCAGAATCTCATCCGTATAGATCGGTTCCCCGTCCTCCACTGTGAAGGATACCCCTTCAATACCATAGTTGAACATCCAGTTCCCTTCCTGGCTGTAACCGTAATCCAATACCTGAGCCGCCAGAATCGGGTTCTCACAGGTAGCACCTATCGCAACGCTGCCATCGTGCAGCCTGTTTCCAAGATTTGCATATTCCGGCCTGTCACCCTTATTTAGTACCGGCCATTTGGTGGCAACCAGGCGGAAATCAGGATCCTCCTTCTGTGCCAGAGATGTGGCAGTCTGCAGTCCGCCGCCTGCCCAGGAAACGGTCGCACCGCTTCTTCCGCTTGTAAGCTTTGTATTTGTCAGATCATCACCGCCAGAGAAAATGTCCAAATCCAACAGTTCCTCCTCATACCACTGATGCATGGTTATAAGGAAATCCTTATATTCCGGCTTTGCAGCCCCATAAACACATACACCTTCATCCACTACAAAGGCATTCTGGGGAGTTCCCCATGTATAAGTCAGTGTTCTTCCCTTATCCGGATAGTGCCAGGTAATCGGCGCCGTTGCCCCCTTTTCTTCCTTAAAGGCGGTCAGCACATCATGCCACTCATCAATGGTCTCAGGCACTTCCAGCCCAAGATCCTCCAGCCAGTCGGCACGAATCATGGGGCCGCAGGTACAGCAGGCCACTTCCCGGATACTTGGAAAGATATAATATCTGCCAGAGTCCGTTTTTACCTGCTTGTCAACATCCGGATTTGCGTCCAGAAAGGCCTTCAGGTTAGGACAGTACTGAGCAATAATATCTGTCAGATCCAAAATCACCCCATCCTCAAGCGCCTTATCCGGGCCGCCGGGATAGGATTGCCAGCTCCACATCCACAAATCCGGATAGTTACCATCTGCGATCAACAGATTGAACTGTTCTTTCTCCTGTCCGATAGACGGATGCTGGAACTCTATCGTTACACCGGTCTGCTCCTGCCACTGCTTTCCGATTTCTGTATCCCCCAGGTTATTGAAGTTTGCAGATACGTTGCCATTGAGGCCGCCCCAGTATACCAGTGACTCATCTGTGTCAATGGGATATGCTGTGATCTCCGGACCATTATTTTCAGACGGCTCCGCTGCCCCTGCATCTTCTGCTGTATCCTGTATCTCTGCTGTTCCTGATAGATCTGCTGTATCCTGCGCATCCGTTTCTGTCTTTTTTTCCGCCGGGCTGCTGCCGCACCCAAAAAGACCCAACGTCATTAAGGCCGCCAGCGACAAAACCGCAGTTTTTCGTAATCCCCTGTTCATCATGAAAACCTCCTTTGTAACTTCGCCTGTCGTTTTCTTCTCAGTAGCTGAGTGTATAATATCACTTTTTTTGCCGCGATTTATTGCACTTTATGTCTGTTTTATGTTATATTATGCTATCATACATGACAATTTATCTTATAGAAACCAACATATTTATATTTTGTTCGTGAAAATGTACAGGAGAAATACCATGATTCAAAATAAAAACATACAGACCGGTTACCAGATAGATGACTTTACAGATCCTTTTATCATCAATCACCCCATCTCAGAGACGCAGTTTCAGGGAAGCTATCATATTCACAATGATTATTATGAATTTTATCTGTTTCTTCAAAGCAAAGGCTTTTTTTATAATGACGGGGCAAAATATCCTCTTCGGCCGGGAGACTTTATAATTATTCCCCCGGACAAAATCCACAGAGCCTATACGACAGATCACTCTCCTTACGAACGGGTAATTCTTCACCTCTCCCGTAAAACTCTGATTGAAATATCTTCGCCTATTACCAATTTACACAATGATATACAGTCCTGTTCCGGCCGAATGTATCATTTCGAAAATAAAGGCCTAAAAAGCTATATTGATCTGGCAGGGGAATTAATGAAAACTTCCTTTGCGGATTCTCCTGCTTTCGGCCAGGATCTCCTGCAGAGATCTTATCTATCCATTCTTCTGATTCAAATGATACGGATGATACGAGAATCCTCCAATGAGGTTTTTTCGTCGCCGCCCTCCATGATCCGGGATGTCTACGCATATATTGATCAACATCTGTCAGAAGATATTTCTATCCAGTCTATTGCAAATGCAATGAACATCAGCCGCTCATATCTATGTCATCAGTTCAGAGAGTATTTTAATACCAGCCTCTGGAACTATGTACTATCCAAGCGGCTTATCCTCGCTCAAAAGCTTTTACTGTCAGGAAGCTCTGTCACAGAGGCATGCTATGACTCTGGATTCCGGGACTATGCTCATTTTATCAAGTCCTTCACTAAAACCTTCGGGGTTCCTCCCAAGAAATACAGCATGAATCCTGCCGGGCAAAAGACTGTCACATTGCCCTGCTGAAATTACCGCACCGAAACGAGTCATAAAAATTCACCCTTTGACGCAAAATAATCAACAAAAGAATCAATGGAGGAATGATTATGACACAGGAAGATCTATACAAAAGGTGGAAAGCTTTTGGCAAGACAGACCATGATAAGTCCTTATATTTGGAGTATGTATCCCTCTGCAACTTTATCAGCGATGAGGATTTTTATTATTATCTTCATCCCGAAGAAGCCGCGGAAGCCCAATTTTTTTCTGTCATTGATTTTTTGTATCAACAGGAGTGCTATATTCTTCTGTACAGATTTTTAAGGGACAATAAAGACCGATTAGTTTTCCCGGATTTCAGGATAATAGAAGGAATACAGATTCGAACCGATATAGAAGAACGATTCAAGAAATTTTTCTTTTAAATCTGACACAAAAAATAACGGAAACGCTGTATTTATCAGTGTTTCCGCCATTCTTAGCGAGCGTGCGTTAGAGGATTCGAACCCCCGACCTTTTGGTCCGTAGCCAAACGCTCTATCCAGCTGAGCTAAACGCACATCTGTTGCTCAACCGCAACATGGTTATTTTAGTATAGTCTTGCGGCTTTGTCAAGACTCCAAAAAAATTATTTTTGCTTTTGCAATTTGCGTCATGATTTGGGTCATGACTTCCGATACATGGCATACACCCGGACATGGAAAGCCTCATTGCCTGGCATTACGCCGGAAATAACCTCTTTTGTCTGAAAGCCAAAGGACTCGTATAATCCCCTTGCCGGTTCGTTCCCGAAAAGGACCTCCACATAGCTAAGCGCCGGTTCTGTCTCCAGGGCATGGGATACCAGTGCGCTTCCGATTCCGTTTCGCATGAACTGCGGCAATACATAGAGCCATGCCAGCTCCTCATCAGAGTAAGCGCAAAAGCCTGCTGCGCGGTGATCAAAAAGCGCAATGTCTATATGTGCATAATCAAACAAGCCTTCTCTTTTGGCGGCGATCTCCAGCGGCAAAAAAGCATCCTCCAGACAAGCACAGGCCAGCTCCGTCTTCCGCGCGGCATCATGAATGGCACATATCCCCTGCCAGTATTGTTCCCGGTAAGGCTCGATGATGATATTTGGCATTGGTTGCTTGTGTTCGCTCTCCAGTCTCTCTGCCAGCTCCACCAACTGCAGGGGTTCTCTGATGATATAATCCGGCGTTTGTTCTTCGTTCTCGGGAACCATACAGTATCTCGGCGACCACGCCATCAGCACAGAGGTAATCCCGAAACGGTTTGCCCCCACAATATCCCTTTTCAGGTTATTTCCCACCATGATTATCCGATTCTTATCCGCCTCTCCAAGTCCAAGCTTTTCCATTGCAGTCCGAAACATCTCCGGGGCCGGCTTCTGCGCACCTACCGCCTCCGAAATAGTCCGCTCCGCGAAAATATCCTCCAGGCCGTTCTGGCGGTATACATTGTCAAAAGACCTGACCAGCCCGTCGGCCACCAGCTCCAGCACAAAACCTTTTTCCTTCAGGGATATAAGCGCCTGCTTTGCTCCGGGGATCAGCGCGGCGCTTTCCACTACCTCTGAGCCTTCTTTGCGGCACTCCGTCCCCTCATCCACCAGCGTGTCGCCGCTGTCTATGAAAATGATCAATTTTTTCTGCTGCATTTAACCCTCTTTTCTCCGGCCCGGAGCGTGTTTGTCCGGCAATATTCTTATCTTCCTGCGGTAATTTAATTTGATTATATCGCTTTCGATCAATTTGTGTCAATATTGCCTGTCCCCGGCCGGTCAGGAGAAGTATTTTGTCCTTTACTACATGCAAAGCCAAAGAAAATATGATAAAAGGAAGCCATGAGCGATGAAGAATTTGCAGAGACAGCATTGGAATCGGCGAAGTGATTAACGCAAATATTTTATAGCATTATTCGATATAACGTGCTATAATTCTCTTAGTCAGATTAGAACGAGTAGGGATAGTCTGCGGTTGTCCTTTCTGGAAACGGAAAGGAGGTCGGTATGAATACGTTAGAAGTGCTTACGCTGGTGCTGGTGATTTTTGCAGCCTTGACATACATAGACAATAAACACAACCGCAAGTAACGGAAAAGGCTATCCTCTACTGCGAATAGAGGATAGCCAGTAATCCGTTTGTTTTTCTAAAATTGATTACTCGTTTCCGATTGAACAACCGTCGGACATGCTAGAATCCTTCGGCTTCTACGATGATTATAAACCAACACCGCGAATTTTGCAAGAAGGTTTAGGAAATGGGAGTGCTCCGGCACTCCCATTTTTTTGCAGATTTGTAAACTATTTTACATGAAAGTTATCTTGCCAGCGAGAAATTTTTCTGTTTTTATATAAAGGTATTAAAAGCCAAAGAAAATATGATAAAATAGACAGGCAGTTCCCTTTCAAAGACGCTGCAGGGAACAGAAACAAGGAGTGATATTATGAAAATTTCAAAGAAAAACCTGTATCTTACCGCAGTAAGTATTTTTGCCTGCGCCGCATTAGCGGGCTGCAGCCTTTCCAGGGATGCCTCTGAGAAGGCCCCCTCCCCCGATACTCCAATACAAAAGACGCAGGAACAGGAACCGGCAGAAGACGCCGGCCAGGAAGAGGCTTCGGATCCTGCGGCATCCGGCGGCGGTGACGCTGTGCAGAGCTTTGACGGCTATCCCCGCGGAGAGCGAATTGCAGAGCAAACCTTTGAGCTGACCCTGCGCCCTCTCGGCGAGGTGACCTTTGCCGCCTATGAGCCGGATACCTCCGGCACCCCCCTTGCAGATGTAGTCTTCCTCATCGAAAAAGAGGGAGAGGTATTGATGCAACTTTCAGGCACCACCGAGGATAACGTCGGCTTTGAAATGTTTGACCGGGTGGAGGCGGTTTCCTTCCTGGACTACAACCATGATAGCTATGACGATATTATCATTATACTCAGCTACTATTTCGGCGCAGGTCCCCAGGCGGCGACTCCTCATTCCACAATCCGTTATTATAAGGGAACAGCAGAGGGCGGCTTTGTCTATGAGGCCCAAATGTCCGAGGACGCTTCTCTGGCTCTGACCGAAATCACTGTGGAAACTGCCAAAAACTTCATCAGCGGCGAAAGGGCAGACGATCCTGCCCAGATTGACCTGGAAACGTCCGGCAGGCTAGAGCCGTGGCAGCAGGAGTATCTGCGATATTTAACGGAGGAGTCTGTTTGTGAAGCCCAAAGCGGCTATACCCTGATCTTTATGAGCGATGACGAAATTCCGCAGCTTGCCGAAATCGGAAATGACGCGGCAACCGGATGCCGTATCGTCCATTATGCCAATGGAGAGGTTCATGTGACCCAGCTTAACAGGCTTTTCTTCTCCTATATTCCAGGAGAAAATCTACTTTGCAATTCCGAGGGAAATATGGATTATTATTATGACCTGGTATTTCGCTTAGAAGAGGGAGAACTGAATCTGATCGCATCAGGCTATTACGGGGCCGAGGACAACAGCAATGTGGAGTTTGATGAGGAGGGCAATCCCATTTACCTGTACGAGTGGGAGGGCGTGCGGATGAGCCAGGAGGAATACCAGTCCCGGCTTTCCCAAGTGTACGATTTTTCAAAGGCCGTCAGCTATCATGACAGTGACGTGTATTCTCTGGAAGAAATTAAAAAGGTGATTGAAGAATATAGAATATTTGAAACGGAAAAAAGGGCCCCATAGCATCCCTGTATCAGGCGAATATCTCCGGTTTTTGCCAACGCCCATCATGCCGGCTGATCGGCCGGCAAAAGAATCTCCGTGGCAAACACACCCTCCTCCGACTGCCGGTCCAGAAAACCGCCGTATTTTTCCACGATCCGGTCTACCCTCTGCAGGCCGAAGCCGTGAAGCCCCGCTCCGCGCTTGGTGCTCTGAAACAGCTCTCCGTGCCTTACGGCCCTTCCCTCCATTGCGTTCATGACGGAAATATAAAATTGCTCCTGCAGGGTATCCATATAAATTTTGATAAAACGGTTTTCCTCCTGCGATACCTTCCTGCAGGCCTCAATAGCGTTATCCAGCAGATTCCCCAACAATACGCACAGCTCCGTATCCGTGATCCCCATCCGGGCGGGTACGCGGGCTGTCACCTCTGTCCGGATCCCATATTCCCGCATCAGGGACAGCTTGCTGTTTAAGATGGCGTCCGCCATGAGGTTACCCGTCTTTACAATCCGGTCAATTTCGTACAGGCTTTCGTCAAGCTCCTTCAGATACGCCGCCAGTTCGTTATATTTCCCCAACTCCAGATAGGAGCCTGCCGCCTGGATGTGATTGTGGTAATCGTGCCGCCAGGCCCGCATGGTGCGGTACATATTTTCCACTTCCTCATAATGACGGTTCACCAGATCGCTCTGGAAGCTCTCCGTGCGCCTGTCGATAAGACGGGGAATCCAGACAAAAGCCGTTACAAGCCCCGATACCAGCAAAAGGGCCAGAAAGAGTGTCAGCATTTTATCATCCTTTCATCACAACACAGTATAAGGTAAGGGTCATCCGTAAATACAGACTCACCGCTATTGCTCTCTGCGGAACAGACGGATAAAAGCGCGGTTCAGGGCCTGATACTGTGTCCTGCTCACGGGAACCTCCCTGCCCCCTGCAAGAGACGCCTTTTCCCGCCCAACCCCGGTGACCTGCCCCAGATTTACCAGATAAGAGCGGTGGGTGCGGAATAAAGGAATCCCCAAAGCCCCCAATTCTTTTTCGATTTCCGATATGCCTTTCTTTACCAGAAAGCTCTCTTCCCGGGTATTCATCATACAGGTATGGCCGAAGGATTCCAGATAAAGGATTTCTGCAAGAGCCACCCTTCTCTGCCCCTTTGGCGTCTCCACCGTCCAATATTGCCGGTTCTTCCTTCGCCGAAGCAGAAACTGATCCAGAGCCTCCCAAAGCTTTTCCCTCTGCAGGGGCTTTAGCAGATACCGGAACGCCTCCACCTCATAGCCCTCCGCCAGATAGTCCTCATAGCCTGTGACAAAAAAGATTCCCGTCTCATGGCCGGCAGCACGGATTTTTCGGGCCACGCCCATACCGTCTGTCCCCTGCATCTGAATATCCAGAAGCAGCAGATCAAAGCTCCCCCGGGAAAAGGACTCCAGCAGGGCCTCTCCATCGGAAAAGGAAAAAATCCCGGCCTGATACTGCCTGTCATCTGCCCATTCTCTGATGTATTTTTCCCAAAGCTCCCGCTGCGCCTGCTCGTCGTCACACAGCGCGATCCGTAGTGGCTCCATCTGCTGATGCCCTCCGTTTACAGTTTATTTTCTATATCTTATCCCATTTGCCCCTTTCCTGCAATTGCGTTCTGATAATATCCGGCCTGGGCCTCCCACATTCTCCGGTAAAGCCCCTCCTGTCCGCACAGCGCATCATGGCTTCCTCTCTGCACAATGTCCCCCTTCTCAAATACCAGGATCTCTTTGGCAAACCGGCAGGCCGAAAGCCTGTGAGAGATAAAAAGGGCAGTCTTATTCCCTATGATCTCATGGAATCTGGTATAAATCTCATTCTCCGTCACCGGGTCAAGGGCCGCGGTAGGCTCGTCCAGAATCACAAAGGGGGCGTCCTTATAAATGGCCCGCGCCATGGCAAGCTTCTGGGCCTCCCCGCCGGAAATCACAAAACCGTCCTCGGAAAAATCCCGGCCTATCACGGTATCCAGCCCCCCGGGCATTTTGGACAAGAGAGCCGAAAGCCCTGCCCTGCCCGCCGCATCCAGGGCTCTTTGCTCATCCACTTTTGTATTTCCCGCAATATATTCCCCCATTTTCAGGGAAAAAACCTGAAAATCCTGAAAGACCACGGAAAACAGACGCATATATTCTTCGTATCGGTATTTGCGGATATCCACCTCGTTCATCAGGATAGTGCCCTCAGTGGGATCATAAAGACGGCACAGGAGCTTGACAAAGGTGGTTTTGCCCGAACCGTTGGGCCCCACCAGCGCCACCCGCTCCCCGATCTCGAAGCGCAGATTCATATTCTTAAGCACCCAGGCTTCGGTTCCCGGATACCTGAAGGAAACATTTTTAAACTCAATCAAAAACCGTCCGTCCCGGCGCTTCTGCACCGGAATGGTACCCTTTTTCTTTTTTTCGGGCAAATCCAGATAGGCAAAAAACTCCTCCATCCTCTCCCTGTAGTTGTGCAGATAATCCCAGTTATAAAGCAGATCCGTGACAGCCTGTACCATCTGCTGTATTCCTCCCGCATAACGCACCACGCTTCCCGGAACGATGGCTCCCCCGTAGGCCTGTATTCCCGTATAGAGGTAAGCTATGGCCCCTAAAGCCGCCGCCCACAGGCTTTGCAAAAAGCCCTGTCCCATTTCGATTTTTGACACCTCACCATACACCCTCCTGCTGTTTTCGCACATTTTTTCTCCGTATTTCAGCAACATATCCTGCTGATGGAACAGCCGGATGTCCTTTCCGGCTTCGGGATCCAAAACCACCTCCGACATGATAAAGGTGTCCAGACGCTCGTCATCCGCGTTTTTTCTCCAAATCGCATATTCCCGGTTGCTGGCCCGGCGGGCAGTCCTGCGCATCAGAAAAAGGCCCGCCGACAGCGCTGCCGCAGCAGCGGCGGCGGCCATACGTCCTTTCCGGGATACGGCGCCGGGCAGAGCCCAGACAGTGGCAAGGGCAAAAATCAGCTTCAGACACGCGGTGAGAAAAAGCTCCATCTGCCAGATAAAAATCTCAAAAGCGCTTCCGCCGTGCCTACGGTATTCCGCCTGCCTTGCCCGCAGCTTTTGCACCTCCTCATCCTCCAACAGCTCATAATCCATTCCCATGGCCTTTTCCATCATTGGCTCTTCCATCCGAAAGCGCATACTCCACCAGAGGGTATTTTTGTACTTTGCCGCCACGTGCCGCACAGTCGTTACCAGAAAGGTAATCCCGGCTCCCAAAAGCGCCCAGAAAACCATTTCCTCAAGAGGACTTCTCTCATAAAGAGAGTCAAGAAGCCTGGCGGAGACATAAATACTGATAAAAGGATAAAGGCCGTCCATAATCAGGGTGATACCATAGACAGACCATTCCCGGCTGTAGGTAAAAAGAAGCCGGACGGCCCTGAAATGGCTGCGCACATCCTTTTGGAATTCCGTCTCTTTTCTTTTTATGCTTCCCATACCTTCCCCTCCTCCCTTCTGTAGTACTGGCTCTGGATCTCATACAGCCCGGCATATGCCCCGCCTCTTTCAAGAAGTAAGCTGTGGCTCCCCACCTCTGTGATCTGTCCCTTTTCCATAAAAAAGATCCTGTCACAAAAGCTGGTGCTGGAAAGTCTGTGGGAAATAAATACGCAGGTTCTTCCCGCGGACATTTCCCGGTACTTTTCATAGACCTCCTGCTCGGCCAGGGGGTCAAGGGCCGCGGTGGGCTCGTCCAGGACAAGAATGGGCGCTTCCTTATAAAAAGCTCTTGCCATCCAGAGCTTCTGCTTTTCACCGCCGGAAAGATCCACGGCCTGGGGACAGACCCTTCTCTCCAGAGAGGTACGCTCCCTAAGGGGCAGGCTCTCCACCTTTTCCCAGAGCCCCGCCAGCTTCAGACATTGCCGTACCCTGTCCGAATCCATCCGCCGCTGCTCTGCGCCTGCCTTATTGATCGCGGATCGATCTGAGCCCGTTTTATCCGGGTTGGATCTCTCCATGCCTGATTCGGGGGCAGAGGCCACATTCTGTGCGATACTCAGAGGAAGAAGCTTTACATTCTGGAACACGGCTGAGAGCATCCGATAATAGGCCTCTTTGTCATATTCCTTTACATTTTTACCGTTGACTAAAATCTCCCCTTGGGTGGGATGGTAGAGTCCGCACAAAAGCTTGACCAGGGTCGTCTTTCCCGCGCCGTTTAGCCCCACCAGGGCGATTTTCTCTCCCGGGCGGATGGTAAAGCTCACGTCCTTTAGGGTGACCGCCGGACTTTTGGGATAGGTGAAGCTCACATGCCGAAAGGTAATCTCCGCAGCCTGCTGCCTTTCTGCCTCCTCTTCCTCCGGGAATTTGTGTTTCCCCGAAAAAACCGTCCCCTCCCAGCCGTCCAGAAACCGTCTGATCCTGCCGTAATCCAGATTCAGCCGTCCTACCCGCTCCCCCACGGAGAGAAGCTGGGCGCAGGCCTGCTGTGCGCCCGCCACCATAGCCATATACCAGACAAAATCGGACACTGCCATTTCTCCCCGGACAATCCGCACAATAAGAAACACATAGGCACAGCCATCCCTCACAAAATTCAGAGCCGAATCCACACAATTGGCGGCCAGATAGGCGTTTTCCCACCGCTTCACGTAGCCCTCGCTGACCCTGCGCTCCTTTTTCAGAATCCCCAGAAGCCACCCGGAAAGATCAAAGAGCCGTATATCCTTCCCCGCCTTGAAATCACAGGTCAGCCGCGCCACATAATCCATTTTCCTGTTGGCGTCCTGGGCCAATTGCCGCATCTTCTTGTCATAGGCTCTGGCCTTCTTCTGCAAAAAAGCGGCCGTCAGTGCAGGCAGCAGTACCAGGATCAGAATCCCCAGGCTCTGAGTGAGCAGGATTGTGCCGTAAATCGCCGTAGAAAAGGCCGCAACCAGAAAATCCTTCCAGATGGCGTAACCGTTTCCAACCTCAGAGTGGTGTCTGTAAAGAGAGTCGTAGGCGGCATATGCCTCATTGTGAAAGCCCTCGTTTTCCAACACCTCATAGTCCACGGAGAGCCTTTTTTCCATAATATGCAGATTATAAATATCGAGAATGACGCAGGTTCTGGTTTCCATGTAAACACTGCTTCCCGTGCGCAGGATGCCCGCAAGCGCAAGCGCCGCCGCAAGAAAAAGGAGCCTATCCAGAAAAAGGGGCAGGGCCCACTCTTCTTCCAACCCCTTAAGCACCAGCCTGGGCAGTCCGGCGCTTAAAAAGGGAAGCAGCACACCGGCCAGCACCGCCGCCAAAAAGCCCAAAGCCGCCAAGGGTTCCCTGACACACATTTCCCGGAAAAAATAAAAGGTGTTCTCCGAAAAGCTGTAGCGGTTTTCCTTCTTTTTATCCAAATTTGACATGGCTGTCTTCCGCCCTCCTTCTTCGCATCACAGTACTTTTTATTCTGTCCTGATTTTATCATGCAATTCGCAAAGGATTCCACTGTTTTGCACGAACTGCGCTGTAGGAGCACGAAAAATTGCCGGAATTAATAGTACCAATATTTATTGGTAGTTCCCCACCGTAATCCTCTCTTCCGCAAAGTTTTCCACGGAAGCTGCCTTCTCATGAAAATGAGTGGCATTCTTTAATACACCGTCAAAAGTATAGTACTCATCCGTGCGGTCCATGGGAAGCTTCACCTGCTGACCGGTGAAGCCCGCCTTATAGATGGCGGTGATCACCTCCACGGTTCTCCTTCCGTCCACGCCGGTAATCAATGGTCTTCCTCCCTTCTCCAGCGCGCTCAGTATATCGTCAATCTCTCCTGTATGTCCCTCATAGGCAAGAGGCTCTACCGCCTCCCAGAATTCCTGAAGCTTTTTCGTAAGCGCCGCATTTCCCTCTTCCTTCGGGAAACCGTTTGCCTGGGTGACCTCCGCCTTTACCTCCCAGGGTGCGGATATTTTGGCATCGGCACACTGCAATACAACCCCCTGTTCCTCACCGTGGTGTACCACCGAGCTGGTGATCTGAGCCAGGCTCCCGTCCTCATAGCGCAGGCATGCAAGGGAGAGATCCTCTACCTGCGCATTGTCGTGCATCACATTGGTGAGCATGGCCATGACGCTCTCCGGCAGCTTTCCCTCCAGCCAGTTCAGCATATCAATATGGTGTACCGCATGATTCAGGGTAGGGCCGCCCCCTTCCTTCTCCCAGGTTCCTCTCCACCAGAGATCATAGTAGCAGTGCCCCCGCCACCAAGCCGACTGTACATTTGCCAGACAGATTTTTCCTGCCAGATTGCTCTCCACCGTCTTCTTCAGCCTGTATATAGAATTTCTGAAACGGTTCTGGGCGATACATGCCATGGTCACGCCGTTTTTCTTTTCGGCTTCTATCATCCGGTCGCACTCGGCAAGGCATGTAGCCATGGGCTTTTCCACCACCACATTGCATCCTGCGTTCATGCTGCTTACTGCAATTTCACAGTGTACGTAAGGGGGCGTACAGACGTGTACCAGATCAATTTTTACTTCGGAATCCAGCATTTTTTGATGATCCGAAAATACCTCACAGTCCAACCCGTATTTCTCCTTCATGGCCTTTGCCTTCTCCGGATAGATGTCGCACAGCGCCACTATCCGGCATCTCTGCGGGAATGTCAAAAGGCCGGTCACATGGGCGTTTGCAATATTTCCCGTTCCGACGATTGCTACATTTATCATTTCATCTCACACTCCTTCCTGTGTCCTGTCTGCTTTTCACAGATTTTTCCTGCCCTTGATCAGACTTCGTCTCCGGTTCACGGCGCCGAACTCCCGGCAGGCAGTCTCCTACTTTACTTTAACCGCCGCAAGCTCCGCCCGGACACAAAGCTCCGCCGCCTTAAAGGCGTGCTCCTGGGTCATGGCGTTTTCTGTCCGGTTGATACAGTCCAAAATAAGCTGCCCGAAATAGGGATACCCTACCTTTCCGGCCACCTCAAAATGCTGCTCTCCCTCCTTGTTCACCAGAAATACATGATCGGCGCTTCCGTCTCCGGTTCCCACGTTTACGTACTTTCTGAGCTCTATGTACCCTTCTGTTCCCAAAATAAAGGTTCTTCCGTCTCCCCAGGTGGAAAGCCCGTCCGGCGTAAACCAGTCCACCCTGAAATGCTGTGTCGCTCCATTATCCCCCAACAGCACGGCATCCCCGAAATCCTCCAGCTCTGGGTAGTCAGGATGTCCGTAATTTCCCACCTGACTGTACTGAACCTTTGCATCCTTTACGCCGCAGTAATACAAAAACTGCTCAATCTGGTGGCTGCCAATATCGCACAGAATGCCGCCGTATTTTTCTTTTTCAAAAAACCACTGCGGCCTGCTCTTTGGATCCCCCACCCGGTGAGGGCCGAATCCGTCAATATGAATCGGTGTGCCGATGGCTCCGCTCTCAATCAGTTGTCCCGCAAAAACCGCCGATTCTACATGGATACGCTCGCTGTAATATACCATATACTTTCTGCCGGTCTTCTTCACCATCTCCTTCGCCGCCTCTAGCTGTTCCAGGGTAGTCAGCGGAGCCTTGTCTGTAAAATAATCCTTTCCCGCAGCCATCACCCGAAGTCCCAGCTCACAGCGTTTGCTGGTCACCGCCGCCCCGCATACCAGCTTCACCTCCGCATCGTTTAAGATCTCCTCCTCGCCGGACGCTGCCTTTGCCTGCGGAAACGCCTTGATAAAATTCTCTACCTTCTTTTCGTCGGGATCATAGACCCATTTCACTTTTGCCCCTGCCTCGCAAAGCCCGTTGCACATCCCGTAAATATGTCCGTGATCCAGTGCGATTGCCGCTATGGCGAATTCTCCCGGAGCAACTACCGGAGCCGGTTTTCCCTTGGGTGCATAATTCATTCCATCCTTTTTTTGTACCATTTACATTTATCTCCTTCCAGTTCCGCTTCTGCCTGCGGAAATTGTTCCGGCCTTACACAGGTTTTGGCCGGTGTCTGCCATGTATCTTCCTATATTTTTACCTCATTATCCGGATTCCTGCAACCCCTTCCTGCTCTTTGCAAAAGGCAGGCCCCGCCTGGTCCGGAGCCTGCCTTTCTACCGTTACAGAACCAATCGCATATGTACCGGCTCTGCTTTGTGTCTGACCTGTCTTTCGGGCTTAGTTCCCTTTGTAATATGCAACACGTTCATCAATGATGGTCTGCATACCTGCATCCTCAAGAGCTTTCATGTACTCATCGTACTTGGCATCAAATTCGGCCTCGGAACATGTGCAGACGGTTACCTGATACTCATCCTTAATCAGATTTAAGTCTGTGAGCAGATCAGGCGTGGAAGGTGAAGTCCAGTACGGGTCATTACGGATTGTGCCTACGATAGAATTTTCGTAGTTATCAATCACGTGCTCCTCGTATCCGGGAGCTTCCTTCGATGTACATGCATTGAAATCGTCAACTGTAGCGAAATAACCCTGGTTTCCGACTAAGAACATGTCGGTTCTGATCCAGTCTTTGTCGGTGGTATTATATTCGGCATCCTTTACCACAGGAATACCGTTCTCATCGAAGTCATAATGCTCGCCTTCAAAGCCGTGATAAAGTACAAAACCGCCTTCCTGCGTACACTGCCAATCCAGATAGGTCATGCAGGCTTCCACCTTCTCTTCGCTTGCCGTCTTAGGACAGAATGCAATCAGACCGCCCAGAGCATAAGCCGCACTGTAAACATTTCCGTCATTCACGTTCTTCAGGGTAGGCAGGGAAACCATATCCGCCGTCGCTACATTCTCCTGCAGGGTCTTCAGCAGAGAGCCTCTTAACACGTCTACCGAATAATTTACATTGGACTCAAAATAGGCCACCTTACCTGTAACGAAATCACTCTTTCTGTCATCCTCTGTAAGAGAATAGTAATCCTTGCGCAGAAGCCCGTTGTTGTACATCTTGTTCATGAAACGCCAGTACTCCCTCATACCCGGATCATAATATTCTGCGATCACATCCTGGCCTCTGGAAATATACCACTCTGTTTCGTCAAGCGCACACTCGGAGAATGCAATATTAAGGTTATTGTACATCTGCTCATAGCCGCCGATTACGTCTGTTCTGCCATCGGGATTCTCTTTTACCATCTTTTCAATCACATTGTAGAGCTCGTCCGGAGTCGAGGGCATCTCGAGGCCCAGTGCATCCAGCCAGTCCTTTCTGATGAACTGATTTGTTTTGGCGGTGGTAGCCCGCTTTGCGACGATACCGTAAAGATCCCCGTCTGCATTCCTTCCTATGTCCAGAACATCCTGGCCGATATAGGCCTTCATATTCTGCGCCTGATCCTCACCGTCGATGAACTCGCTCAAATCCCATACACCGCCGTCATTATAATAATCCTCTGCATAGGAATAGGTGTAAGTCAGCGTAATATCCGGCGCAGTTCCGCCGGCAACCATAGTCTGCATCTTAGGAACCTCGTCGTTACGGGGAACCGGAACAAACTCTACCGTGATGCCGACCTTGTTCATCTGCTCATTTACATACTCCGTCCACTTATTCTCGGTGATCGTAGAGCCATTGGGCGCGTTGCTTCTGTCGAACAGCTCAACCGTGATGGTCACATCATCAAACTGCTTTGAACCGTAGGTAGTCTGATACTTGCTGCCGCCGGAGGCTTCCCCGCCCTCCGCACCGTTCTCTTTGCCTTCATCAGACGCATCCTGCTTCGCTCCCTCATCTGCCTTACTCTGCTCGCCCGAACCGCTCTGCCCGCCCGAACCGGAATTACCGCATCCGAAAAGTCCGGAAGAAAGCATTGTCACTGCAAGCAATACCGCTACTATTCTCCTTCTCATAAAAAACTCCCTTCTTTTCCTTATTTTTATTTTGATCACGGCTGCCTGAGGGCAGCCATGCACCAATCAACCTTTCACCGACCCTACCATAACTCCTTTCACAAAATACTTTTGCAGCCATGGATATACCACCAGAATCGGCAGTGTGGAAACCAGTACTGTGGCCATTTTTAAGGACTGGGTCATAACCTGCATTCCTACACCCTCTAAGTTCCCGGCGCTGTTGAGCTCTTCGCCGAACAGCAGGCCCCGCAGCCTTAGCTGTAATGTATATTTATCCGGATTCTGGATATAGAGCAGAGCATCAAAGTATGTGTTCCAATAGCCTACCGAGTAAAACAGTCCCATCGTTGCAATGATCGGCAAAGACAGCGGCAGCACGATTTTTATCAGAACGTGCATATAAGATGCCCCGTCAATTCTCGCCGCCTCCGAAAGGCTCTCCGGCAGATTTTTAAAAAATGTCCTCATAACAATAAAATTAAATACATTCACTGCCTGGGGGATAAACAGCGCCCCCAACGTATCATACAGACCGACGCCTTTTACCACCAGGAAAGTAGGGATCAGGCCCCCGCTGAAATACATGGTAAAAAGAATAAATCCTGTAATGACCTTCCTCCCCGGAAGATCATCCTGAGAGAGCGCGTATGCCGCAAGGGTCGTCAGCACAAGGCTTAATGTGGTGCCGATTAAGGTCACCTTCACCGTTGTACTCATGGCCCGCCAGATCTGTGTCTTTCCCAGAATCTGCTTATATGCTTCCATGGTGAAATCGATCGGGTAAAAAGTAACCTTCCCGGAAAGCACCGCATTATAACCACTCACAGAATATGCCAGCACATTCAGGAACGGATAAAGACACACAAATGCGATCACCACAAGCATTATATAATTTATGATTTTTCCAACCGTAAGCTTTCTATCTATCATCTGCGCCCTCCTATATTATTCCTTCCTCACCGATCGCCTTTGCAAACTTATCCGCCGCCACCAGAATAATAATATTAATCAGGGACTGGAACAGGCCGATGGCAGTTGAATCACTGTACTTGGCACTTTCAATACCAAGCCGGTATGTATAGGTACTGATAACCTCGGATACCCCCATAACTCTCTTATTTCCCAGCAAAAGGGGCGCATCCAGGCCAATCGTCATCATCTTGGAGATCTGAAGGATCAGCATGGTCACAACAACAGATTTGATGGCGGGCAGCGTGACATAGAGAATTCTCTGGAACTTGGTGGCGCCGTCCAGATAAGCCGCCTCATACAGGCTTTCATCTACACCGGTCAGTGCAGCCAGGTAAATAATCGTTCCCCATCCAATCTCCTTCCAGACATTACAGAGCACATAAGTAAATATCCACCAGCCCTCTTCCCCCAAAAACGGGATTGCCTTGCCCCCCAGAGACATGATCATCATATTGATCGTACCGTCCTGCTCCGAAAACAGATTAGATGCAATTCCTGCTACAACCACCCATGAAATAAAATGGGGCAGGTACAGCACAGACTGAACTACCTTTTTAAACCGGACATTGAACACTTCATTGAGCATCAATGAAACGATGATCGTCAATGGGAAGCTTACTGCCAGCGTCAACAGATTAAGCAGCAGGGTATTACGTACCGTCAGCCAGAAATTTTTGCTCCCGAATATCTTGCGGAACACATCAAGCCCGCACCAGTCGCTGCCGAAAACTCCCTTAAACACGTTATAATCCTTGAACGCAATAGTGATGCCGTACATCGGTGCATACTTGAAAACTGCATAATACACAATTACCGGCAGCAGCATGACATAAAGCCACTTGTAATTCCAGGCCTTTATAAGCGTGGCTTTTCTCTGCTCTTTTGTCTTTTTTACCTTCATTGTCCGCCTCCCGTCTCATTTTTTGCCGGATAATTCACTCCTTGATCCCGGCATTAGTAGAATAGCATATTTAGTTTTGCATAAACTACATAATATGCGACACATTTTATTGCAATATACGACTTTATGATTTTAATCCTTATTTAATTTGTTCAAAAGCAACAAAAAAACACATGTAGATCGTTTGACCGTATACATGTGCCATTTAGTACTTTTATTGTTCCGATATGAAATTAAAGTCATTCTTCAACTGGTATTTCTTTGGTGAAATCCCTATCTTCTTGGTAAAGGTACGGGAAAAGTTGGAATAATTGCCAAACCCTGTCTCATAGCATACATCGCAGGGAGAACGCCCCTCCCGCAGCAGCCTGCAGGCCATCATGATCCTGCGTGCAATAATATACTGCTGAAGCGATATTCCTGTGGTATTGCGGAAGCATCTGCTGATATAGGTTCCGTTATGATAGAGATGATCCTCCAGCATTTTCAGGTTAATCTCCTGCGTCAAATGCTCCTCCACATAATGAATGGTATCCCTCACAATCTCCGGCATGGTTCCCGGGTTCTTGATCAGTTCCCTTTTTGCCGCATTCCGGTTAACCGCCACCATAATCAGCTTAAAATATGCATCAATCAGTATATCCCTGCCGGGCAAAATACCCCCCCCCGTAAAGATTTCTCTCTAATTCCGTTGCCCAGCCGCAAAAATCCGCAATCTCCTCTTTCGGCAGATGCACCACACTGAGCTGCGTTCCCGGCAAGCGCAGAAAGCATTCTTCCAGATTTGTCTGCTTCGTACACCTTACCGCCAGCTCCGTGTCCAGGATATTGATCACAATACGGTCATACCGCCCTTGCGTTAAAAGCTCAGCCCAATGGAATTCATAGGCCGGAATACAGACAAGATCGCCGGCTCTCATATGTACGCCGCCGTATTCTGTATACAGATTGATCTCGCCTCCAAGCAGCAGCAAAATCTCATACCCATTATGATTATGAAATTCCCTGGAACGGTCGAAAGGAAAATCAATGGTTTTACAATGACATTCTATACTGGATTCCAGCAAAAAAAGCTTGCCGCAACGCCTCGTCTGCTCCTGCTGTCTCATTTGTGCCTGCTCTCCTTTCGCCGTCATTCTTCTAAAATTAAGATATGCTGCTTATTATACCATTCTGCCTGCCTTTTGTCCATGTACGGAACAAATGGTTTAAGAAAGATGCATGTTGACATTTTATATACTATGTAGTACGATGTACTATATCAAAGGAGGTATATCGCATATGAAGAACGATAATTCCATTGATGAGTGGAAATCCCAGATCAAACGGGGAACCCTCGAATTCTGTATCCTTTTGATGATCGATCAGAAGCCCTGCTACGGCTATGACCTGATCAGCCGGCTTGAAAAATGGCCGATCCTTGCCGCCAGGGAAAGCACCATATATCCCCTGCTACGCAGGCTTTTAAAGGAAGAATACCTTTCTTCCTTCTGGAAGGATACGGCAGAAGGGCTGCCTGCGCGGAAGTATTATGCCATTACGGACAAAGGAAAGGAATATCTGGACGCTATGTCCCGGGAATGGGGAAACTTATTATCCGCCATTGCCGAGATCAAAGAAAGGGAGGATTTGTAAGTATGGATTCATTGAGAAACGATTATCTGAACAAAATTGACAAATATCTGCGGCCGCTTCCGGCCTGTGAGCGGGCAGACATTATTAATGAAATTAAAAGCCAGATGATGGAGCTGGAGGCAGAAAGACACCTTTCCCCTGAGCAGATCATTCAGCGGCTGGGCGGAGTGTTTCTTCTTCCCTTCACCACCATTCTGGCAGGCGCTCTCTTGTTCTGCGGCGCAGTGGCCCCCGTCAGCGGCCTGATCAAAGCGGCGGGATTTCTGCTGGGCTTTGACGTGCCCTGGGTATCCTTCCAGCTTGGCTCCTGGACGGCCCACCCACTGCTGGCGCTGCCGCTCTCCATTCTCCTCGGCATCCTTTTTATTCTGACGGGAAAGGGGTTGTGGAAGATTACACTCAAATATATTCAAATAGTGGCCGGCAAAAAATATCCCGAACCTTAAACGCTGCCGGCAATTACTGATTATAACTGCGCAATCACAAAAATGTCATAGATTGCCTTAATGGCAGTCTCAAAATCCTCATTTTTCACACCAATGATGATATTCAGCTCGCTGGAGCCCTGGTCGATCATCTTGACATTCACATTCGCATGTGCCAGTGCGGAAAAGATGCGGCCGGCGGTTCCTCTTGTAGACTTCATACCCCGTCCTACCACCGCGATCAGGGCAAGATCCGCCTCTATGTCGATGCCGTCCGGGTCGGCCAGCCTGTGAATGGCGGACACCACCTTCTGCTCCTTATCGATAAATTCATCCTGATGCACGAACACGGTCAGGGTATCGATTCCTGAAGGAATATGTTCAAAGGAAATGCCGTAGTCCTCAAAGGCCTGCAAAACCTTTCTGCCAAAGCCGATCTCAGCATTCATCAACGCCTTTTCTATGTTCACGGCGCAAAAGCCCTTTTTGCCTGCAATTCCTGTAATCACATATTTGGATTTCTGGCAGGTGCTCTCCACAATCCATGTGCCGCCGTCCTCGGGATGGTTGGTGTTGCGGATATTAATAGGGATTCCTTCCCTCCTTACGGGGAAAATTGCCTCCTCATGGAACACCCCTGCTCCCATATAAGAAAGCTCCCGCAATTCTCTGTAGGTGATTGTCTCAATGCTCTCAGGATTCTCGATAATCCTGGGATCCGCAATGAGAAAGCCCGACACGTCCGTCCAGTTCTCATAAACCTCGGCCTTCACCGCCCTGGCTACAATCGAACCGGTAATATCCGAGCCGCCCCTGGAAAAGGTCTTGATCCTTCCGTCCTCATATGCCCCATAAAATCCGGGTATAACCGCATTCTCCAATCCGGCCAGCCTCTCTCCCAGAATCCGGTTGGTAAGCTCGGGATCAAACTCCCCGTTTTCCGTAAAACGGATCACCTCTGCAGCGTCCACAAAGGGAAACCCGAGATAATCTGCCATCAGGAGACTGTTTAAATATTCTCCCCGGGAAGCCGCGTAATTTTCTCCGGTTTTTTCCTTAAAATTCCTTGTAATGGTTTCAAACTCTTCTTTCAGGGAAATTTCAAGGCCAAGGCCGTCTATAATCTCCTGATAACGGCTCTCAATTTCCGCAAGCTCCTTCTCGAAGCTTTTTCCCTCCTCCGCCAAATGATAGCAGGCATAGAGCATATCCGTAACCTTATTGTCGCCGTCAAATCTTTTTCCCGGCGCGGAGGGCACCACATAACGCCTCTCCTTATCTCTGTGGATGATCTCCGCCACCTTCCTGAACTGCTCCGCGCTGGCCAGAGAGCTTCCGCCGAATTTCACTACCTTTTTCATTGCCACTGTCTCCTACACACTATATTTTAAGGGAAACGGCATCCCTTTTCCTTACCCGGTTCCTGTAACGCATCAAGCCTCTTTGTCAAGCAGCCTGTCGATCATGGTATATCCCCGGGGTATAAAAATCCCGGTTTCTGCTGCTTCCCGCTCATTATAAAGATGAGACGTCCTCTGTGTCAACCTGCCGCTGCCTTCTGCGCACTTTTCTATTTCATTGCAGCAGTTTTTGCCATCCCTCTTCTCACTGTCATACAAAAGAAAGGGCACACTCTCTGCCGTATGGGTTCTTACCCTGATGGGGGTGGGATGATCGGGCATCACCAGAAGCCGGTAATTCATCCCCTCTGCGTCAAGCGCCTCTGTCAGGGGGCCGATCACTCTTTTGTCCAGGTATTCGATGGCCTGCACCTTCCTTTCCACGCTGCCCTGATGGCCCATCTCATCCGGCGCCTCCACATGGATATAGGCAAAATCATAGCCCTGCCTTAATGCGTCAAGAGCCGCCTGCACCTTCCCCTCATAATTTGTATGAAGCCCGCCGTTTGCACCCTCCACTTCGGCAACGCCCATGCCTGCGCCCACAGCAATTCCCTTCAAAAGATCTACCGCCGATACCATCATTGCCTTTAAACCGTTCTTCTCCTGGAAGGAGGAAAGGGCCGGCTTTGTCCCCGCTCCCCAAAACCAGCAGCAGTTGGCAGGACGGAGGCCTTTTTTCTTTCTTTCTATATTTATTGGATGACCCGCCAGAATATCATAGCTTTTTTTCATCATCCGCAAAAGATTTTCATCCTCCGGAAGATATGGGCCGATCACCTGTCCCAGCACATCATGGGGCGGACAGAGCTCTCTCACCTGTCCCTGATTCCAGATCAGACAGTGACGGTAACTGGTTCCCACATAAAACTGATAGGTTTCATTTGCAAGCTCCGCCTTCACTGCCTCCAGCAATACCCCGCAATCCTCCGTGCTGATCTCCCCGGAGCTGTGATCGATAATGACCCGCTCCTCAAAGGGTACGTCGTCCTCCGAAAGGGTCACGATATTGCAGCGCAGAGCCACATCCGTATCCTTCATCGGCACCCCGATACTCAAAGCCTCCAAAGGAGAGCGGCCCGAATAATAGAGCCTGGGGTCATAGCCCAAAACCGATAGATTCGCGGTATCAGAGCCCGGCTTCATTCCCTGGGGAATGGTCTGCACCATCCCCATCCAGGCCTTTCTGCTCAGCCTGTCCATGGCAGGCGTATCCGCATACTCCAGAGGGGTTTTGCCCCCTAAGGCCTCAATGGGCTCATCTGCCATGCCGTCTCCCAGCACCACCACATACTTTTTATTTTCCATGGCCACTCTCACTCCTCAACTCTGATCCTGCTGATGATGCCTGTCTCCTCGGCCTTCTGATTAAATTCCTTTTCCGTCATGCTCTGTGTGATAAAAGCAAACTCTCCCGGCACATCCGCCTCAATCACGCTGACCTGCTCGAATATCTGAAGCGCCTGTCTTTCTTTCTCCTCTCTCACCCGTACAAAGAACCTGCCCTTTGCCTCCCCGGTTCCGGTAAGCTTCGCGTCCTGCGCATCCCAGAAGCACATGATCACCTTGCCTATATGCCTTGCGCAATCCACCACATCCGATACCACCGCGCTTGCCGTGGGGAGCTTGCCTGCCCCTCTGCCGTAATACATGGAGTCGCCCAGCATGTTCCCGTGGACAAAGACCGCATTAAACACGCCGTTTACCATATAAAGGGGATGATCCTTGCTGATCATAAAGGGGGCAACCATAGCATACCTGCGGCCCTCCTGCTCCCATCCCTTGGCCAGAAGCTTGATCGTCCTCTTACAGGCATGGGCATAAATAAAGTCTGTTTTTGTAATTTTCGTGATTCCTTCCGTATAAATATCCTGACAGTTTACATTTTTCCCGTACATAAGGGAGGAAAGAATAGCGATCTTGCGGCAGGCATCATAGCCCTCCACATCTGCCTCAGGGTTCCGCTCCGCATAGCCCTTCTCCTGAGCCTCCTTCAGAGTCTCCTCAAATCCTGCCCCCTCCTTTTCCATCTTAGAAAGGATGTAGTTGGTAGTGCCGTTTAAAATCCCTGTGATGGAATCCACCTTTTCCGCCGTCAGGGAATAATTCAGAGGCCGGATGATAGGAATCCCGCCGCCCACACTTGCCTCAAACAGGTAATTGCACCTGTTTTCATGGGCGATCCTGATCAGCTCCGGCCCGTATGCAGCCACCAGCTCCTTGTTGGAGGTACACACGCTCTTTCCTGCGAGCAGCGCCCTTTTGGTAAAATCATAGGCCGGTCTTAATCCGCCCATGGTTTCGCAGATAATCTTTATCCCAGGGTCACCTAAAATCTGCTCCACATCATGAACCACTTTATTTTCGTACGGATCGCCGGGGAAATCCCTTAAATCCAATATATACTTAACCTCGATTTCCTCGCCCGATTTCTTGTTGATTTCTTCTTTATTCTTTTCGATTACCTCTACCACACCGCTTCCTACAGTGCCGTATCCCATTACTGCAACCTGGATCATTTTATACCTCCTACTATTAGTATTGTCATAGCCATTCTTTACCTTTTCTATAGGTTCGGCTATGCTGTTTTAAGATACTGTG
>ERZ808037.430-NODE-430-length-39567-cov-6.848392_pt1 | contig 39567 bp, 37 predicted proteins | sample MGYA00380190_ERZ808037 | MGnify/ENA primary metagenome ERZ808037 (study PRJEB31490, sample SAMN06133399) | mouse gut metagenome | isolation source: J9 | host: mice | place: China: Chengdu | collected 2015-05 ...
TGTATTTTGGTTCGCAGGCTTATTATACACCAAAGTGTCTCATACGGCATTTTTGTCTAAAAGTTGTAAAGTGGTGTAACTATCAACAATTCATATAATTATTTCTCCCCTCATTTCCGGAAACTTCTCACTTAATTCTAAATATTAAAACTCACCCTTTATGCTATGGATATATTTCGAAAATATTAAAGCAAATCCTACTACCGATAATATATCCCCCACACATTGTCTAATAATCATACATCCGACGTATAAACAATAATGTTTATTGAAGATTTTCGTTTCCTTCATCCTTCTGCTATAATTATAATAATATCTGTCAAATAAGTATAATAATGATATAGTTGACCCCTAAAATACACAAGCCATTTTATGCAATGTACAACTTCTTGTCCTGAGATACAATCAAAAAATACATAATATATCTTGTCAGATATAACTTAATCCTGTCTTTGACAGTTTGACGAAGATGAAATCACTGCAAGTCCACCAAACATGTGTATTAATTGATAGTCGGTACGAAAACCACAGGCTTCGTGCAGATCATCGGTGATTTTTAGCCGTTTATATAATGGCACAAAGCCCTGCTCCTGTATTTTGCAAAGTTCATTTCTCTTAAGGTATCCAGTATCTCTTCACAGGTATATTGATAATTCAGCTTCTTTTCTAAAACACGATAGGATAACAGCGCCAAAAAGCAAATGAAAAAGTAAGCATTGATTCTATTTTCATCCTGTAGTTAGACATGTCTTGCTGAAAATTCATAGATAAAATCAAAATGTTTGACATAAAAAATCTGGTTTTACAAGACCTACAGGTATTTTTCCTGATATTCAACTGTCAAACTCCCAGGCTGTATCGCTATAATCGCGAAAACGCTGAACACAAGAAAATTATTTCTTAGCTACCATTACTTGACAATCGTTCCTGCTTGTGATATGATGCAAAAACGTAACATATTTGTAATATATTTGTAATAATTCACATCAAAAGCGTGCATCCGTAGTCTAATGGATAAAACGCAGGCCTCCGATACCTTTGATGCAGGTTCGAGTCCTGTCGGGTGCATTCAAAGAAAGGTTGTAGATTATGAACACATCAAATAACATAATACAGGGTTTCCTGAAGGCGAAGTTTGATGCGCTGAAGAACTGGTTCATAAGATATTCTAAGATTGTCCTGCCTGTCATCCTTGTGATCTGCGTGGGTCTTACGATCGTAATTGCAATCAAAGCGAACAAGCGTAAGGTGGAACTAGAGCAATCAGCAGTTTCGGCGGAGAGTGGGGACGGAGCGGACGAAGCGCTGGAAGAAATCCCACTGGTGCCTCTTGAAAAAGATGCGGTTCCCGGAATGAACGAGTTTTTTGAGACCTACTATAAGGCTATGATGGACGGAGATACCGAAACAATGAGTAATCTGCTCTACTATCTGGATGCCACGGAGAAGCTGCGCGTTGCGGAAACCAGTAAATACACAGAATCCGCATCGATTGAAGTCTATACGAAGGCGGGCCCCAGCGAAGGTACCTACATCGCTTTGGTTTATACGGAGTTAAAGTTTTATGATTACGATAAGCCCATTCCCGGTATGAATTCCTACTATGTGTGTACGAAGGAGGACGGTTCGTTTTATATCAATGAAGATTACGAGCCGAGCGAGCGTGAGCGGCGTTATATGCGGGAAGTGTTGCTTCAGGATGAAGTGATCGATTTGAACAATAAGGTGTCGGTAACCTATAACGATATGGTGACCGAAGACAGTACGCTGGCAGATTTCCTTTATGATCTTACGAAAGAGATTGAGAAGAACGTGGGCGAGACATTGGCCCGTGCCGAAGGCACAGAACCGACTGACAGCGGAGAAAGCGACACGGAGGAAGACGCACCGGAGACAGATACGCCGGATGTTAGCGGCAACCCGACGGCGGAGACGGTAGTGACCGAGGTAAAAACGACTGATGTGGTCAATGTCAGAACTTCCGACAGCGAGACCGCGGATAAGCTTGGCAAGGCGGTGATCGGAGATACGTTCAAGCTTCTGGAAGAGCGGGGTAACGGCTGGAGCAAGGTAGAGTATAACGGCGAGGAGGCTTTTATCAAGAGCGATTATCTGGAACCTTCTAAGACGGAAGGCGGAGATGCTACCCAAGCGACGGAGACCGAAGGAGAGACGACGTCCGAAAAATCGGATGATAATGAGACCGCTACGACGTCAGGCACGGTAACGGTGAAAGAAAACGTCAGGATCAGGAGCGGGGCAGGCGAGACTTCGGACAAGCTGGCGACGGCTTATACGGGTGAAAAGCTTGAGGTGATCATGAAACAGGCCGACGGTTGGACAAAGATCAAATATAAGGGCAAGACCGCGTATGTGAAGTCGGATTACGTGGAGTAAGCCCTGATTAAAAAACACAATGAGGGAATCGAGTAGGAGGAATTTCTCTTAAATGGAGAGATTCCGACCTCTCAGTGAGTGTGTTACTTAAACCGAAGAGTCTGTGAAAGTTTTTCTGTAAATAGGTATTAGACAACAGGTCTTCTATGATAAAATCTAAATCATAGGAGGCCTGTTATTATGGCAAGAGAAAAGAAACCCGTTCACAAAGTACAAATGACCGAAGGAAAGAGAAACATCATTCATCAGCTTTTGGAAGAATACGATATCCAGACGGCTGAAGATATCCAGGATGCCCTGAAAGGCCTGTTTGGCGGCACTATCAAAGAAATGATGGAAGCAGAAATGGATGATCACCTTGGTTATGAAAAATCGGAGCGCTCTGACAGTGACGATTACCGCAACGGTTACAAACCAAAACGTGTTAACAGCAGCTATGGAACAATGGAAATCGAAGTACCACAGGACCGTAAATCTACTTTTGATCCCAAGATAGTGCGAAAACGCCAGAAAGATATCTCTGACATTGATCAGAAAATTATCTCTATGTACGCGAAAGGCATGACCACCCGTCAGATTTCGGAAACAATTGAGGATATTTATGGTTTTGAAACATCAGAGGGGTTCATATCTGATGTGACAGATAAACTCCTGCCTCGGATTGAGGATTGGCAGAACCGGCCGCTTTATGAGATTTATCCCATCCTTTACATTGACACAATCCATTACTCTGTCCGTGACAATGGTGTGATCCGGAAACTGGCCGCATATGTGATCCTGGGAATCAATACAGAGGGCAGAAAGGAAGTACTCTCCATCAGTGTTGGAGATAATGAGAGTGCCAAGTACTGGCTTTCCGTATTAAACGAATTAAAGAACCGCGGGGTAAAAGATATCCTTATCATCTGCGCAGATGGTCTTACAGGAATCAGGGAGGCAATCTCTACAACATTCCCTAAAACCGAATATCAGCGGTGCATTGTCCATCAGGTAAGAAATACGTTAAAATACGTTCCTGACAAGAATCGGAAGGCTTTTGCGGCAGATCTCAAAACAATCTATCATGCACCTGACGAGACAAAAGCCCGGGAAGCACTGGACAGGGTCAATGAAAAACGGACTCCCAGATACCCCAATTCGATGGAACGCTGGTATGATAACCGGGATGCTGTTTCCCCTGTTTTTAAGTTTTCAGCAGCCGTCAGGAAGATCATATATACGACAAATTCCATAGAATCACTGAATGCCACTTACCGTAAGCTGAACCGCCAGAGGAGCGTATTTCCGAGTGATACATCACTACTAAAGGCACTGTATCTTTCCACGTTTGAGGCCACGAAAAAATGGACCACAACCATCCGCAACTGGGCTCAGGTTTATGGAGAATTGAGTATCATGTATGAGGGACGGCTTCCTGAATAGGGAACGATCTGATAAAAGCCACAGGCAGACCATAGCCTGTGCTTTTGACATACAATCTTTTCACTGTTATATATAAAGCAAGGCGGAAAGCATCAAAATGAGCCTTCCGCCTATTCATTATCATAGAAGATTTAATTATTTACAGAGTTTTCTTCACACACTTAAACCGAAATTCTCTAAATTCGCTTTCTATAGGTACATAATTCCGAAAAGGGAGTTACTTTTTTAGATCCTACCTTCTTTCCGTTTCTTCCTTCCTGCGAAACTCACTAAATTTGTATAGATAAAACCACATATTGCAACAATTATAAAGATACCTAAAAACACTGAAGTATCTCCGTACTATAAAAATAATATTGATCTATAATATTTTCTATTATAACCATCATACCATTTTCCTCCAGTTTCTCATTGATTACCCAATCACAATATTTTTCGTTCTTTCTGTTCTATTATATCAGATATTTTTACAGAAACTATTTTCAACAAACAATTTTCTCTTCTTTCCATCTCACAACTTGTGGTCACAATGTCCACAGGTTCCCTTACAATGACATTTCCTGTTTTTGAGCAGGGTGGTTCTTCCCCTCATCTGCCATCAAATCCTTACGCTCAGCAAGTTTTTCTCTAAGGGACTCTTTTCTCATCTGCCTGCCCTCCGACTGGATACGGTCCGTTTTTTGCCATTTCAATACCGTATTCTGCTCCAGCATACGGATAAAATGGGGCATTTCGGTATAGCCCGTTGTATCGACATAATGCGCACTGTTTTTCCCATCTTCCCGCAGCACCACGATATCGCCCGTGGAGAGGGGATGTCCTGTGTAATCTTTTGGCTGATAGATATTAAATTCCTCAAAGAGCGCGTGCAGCGTATCTTCCTGTGTGTAGAGTCCGGCAGTCTTTGCTTTCAGTTCTGACAGTTCCCCTACATAGACCAGATCATAATTTTCCGGCTTAACCGCGACAGCCTCCGCATTTTCTTTGAGAATCCCTGCCTGCTTTAACGACCACGTCCCCTTAAAGCGCAACCTGCTCAGTTCCCGCTCGTCCTTTAACTGATATATGCCGTATTTGTCGGCGCCGGATAAAAGCGCCGTCTCTCGCATCTGCTTTTTGTCCGCCATATCCTTGTTTTCATCTGCTCTTTGTTTTTCTGACATAATAAAATCTTCTCCCTTCGGTATTTTTCAAATTTGTGTGTAAAACGAAAAAAGGCAGATACTTGACCGTTCAGGTTTCGTATCTGCCTTATCGCTGTTAATTGTAAACGCAATTTCGCTTATTTCATTTTATTACTACTTTGTTAATATACTTATCCAGCTTCACCCTAACACTTTTAATCGTTATTAGAATGTTTGGATTCAGCGTTCTTCTTCCGAATTAGTTTGTATATATTTTCTTCTTCGTCTTCAACAAAATCATCAATAACCCCTGCCTCCTTTAATGCTGATAATATTTTTTGGTTCACCGTATTAATCTGGATTTTCGGTCTCCTATTATGTTTATAAATTTTAGCAATCTCTGGCATACCTAATAGCTCAAGATACTGTTTGCGCTCATCATCCTGTGTCTCCTCCAGCATAGCAATGAATAAATCAGCGCGACTGCTTTCACTTATACTTGTATCCTTCAGTAGTTCTCTAACCAGATCTTTGCTTACATTCTGAGGAACACTAATAAGGTTATTTAAGTTTCTTTTTGCTATTGCCAGAATTTCACGCTGAGTCTTATCGCCGTAGTGCTTATAATCTTGATATAACGTAAGTAAATCTGAATCATCCAGATTGTTTTGAAGTATGTACGACACAACTTGATCTGAATAGTTCCTATTTACTACAGATATTTCAACCATTATTTCAGATAATAATTTAATCTTTATTTCATCGTCAATATCACACGATAAGATCTTTTCCGTTTCTTCTGCAGAAGCCATATTTCCTATCGCTATATTTGCATATTCATCCATGTTACTAATAATATATTCCATCTTATTATCAGCATAATTACTTCTCATAAACGTAAGAGTTCCCTTAGTCATGGGAATGAAGTTTTCTTCAATCAATATTACCATTTTGTTGCTCGGAACTCCTGCAACATTAAATTCTGAATAATCCGGTGAAATTGACAAAAGAATTTCTCTAAATTTTTTCGCTGATAATTTTTTGTTGATGATACATTTATTCCAAAAACTATCAAGCAGCTCCTGATCCTCTTGCTCGCCATAAGCTAAACATTCATGACCTGAATTGATAAAATCTACTAAATTGCTTGTCATCCCAACCTTTCCAAAATACTCTAATATATTTTCTACAGTATACTTTGCGCCTGCCTTACCTACCAATTCAGTCTGATATATTTCTTCGTTAATATCAGCCAGCAACTCGATAAGCGTTTCTAATCTCGCAATGTACGCCACCTTATGTTCCTCTGTTATATCATCATGATTTATCACCATTACCGCATCAGCATTTCTATCTGTAAACCCGATTTCTGGAATGCTTAATACGGCTTCCATAAATACATCCATGTTTTCCTGCACATACCCACACAATGGCTGCTCCTGCTGACTCATGACGGAAGAAACACATCGCTTTAATGCCTGTTCCATATTCTGAAGATGATACTCTGCCTCTAACATCAAACTGATATTATCAACATTAATTTCGTAGAATGAATTTTGATACACTTCTTTAAATAAATCCTTGTTGCTCACTTGATAATTCAGTCGTTTAAAAGAAACATGAAGTGTTTTAAATGCATTACTCAGTTTGGGTATATTAGGATTCTCAATTGCCAGATAGTTTTCCTGTGAATCAACATAATTGGTTACACAATCATCCATGTTGACTGTAAGCAAACTATCCCCTTCCATATATTCCAAAGTCACAATACTGTACTCGCGGATCTGCTGAATAGTCATTTTCTGTTCAGAAACCACTTGTCCAAAAAATTCAGGCCATTGGTCATTCAATATAATTACAAACTTTGCTCTTTCGCAATTTTCCTCAAAAAATTCACTAATAAATTGGAATCTGGATTTTCTCTTTAATTGCCTTACAAAGTACAAAAGCATCTCTCGCTTTTCCTCATTCTGCAGTAAATATTGGAATAAGTCAAAGTTCAAAGTCTCTTCTTGCTCAAAATCTGACATATCTAAATTTGATATTACCAGATCTACATTATCTAATGAATATGAGAATGGCTTAGCCACTCTATCCGTAATACTGCGAAGGAACATCTTGTCCCCTCTAGTAAGGCTGTTTTCATAAAAGAAAGTCATATAGTCATTATAAGACTCGTCAATATAACCGTTCCGTATAAGATATTTTAGTAACGCAAAATATTCGCTGGATTTTATTTCCTTATACTCATTGACCTCCCCAATCTCGTTTTGAGATGATATCCGAAATACCTCATCTATATTTTCTCTGGTAATGATATCATGCAACTTCTTATTTGTAACAGTACGTTCTTCTTCCTGGAGAATCAAAAGCTCTTCCTCTAATTTACTCAAGTTATTTTGCAATTTATCCTCTATAGCTCTCTTTCGTAATGGATATTCCTTCTCCTTCCATTCATTATATTGACTATTATAGTGCCATCTATTATAATATGCGTTATTAACAGCCTCTAATTCATTTAATGTTTTTAATTCTTCGCCTTTTGTACGCTCGATTTCATTCTCTTTTTCCTTTATTTTCGTCTCACACCCTTTCTTCTCCCGTTCAGCAAAATCACATTTTCGGCTAAATAGCTCATACACAAACCCTTGGTTCAATTGCAAATCTGAAAAGTCACGCGGGAATATATTTTTATAGGCAATCATAGCGAGCATTTTATTTGCACTGAGTTCTATCGTATTTAACTTATTATAATAAATCATAAATTCATTATAAATATTTTTTAAAACACGCATATCGTCAATGTATAGCGATAACCCTCTTAGAAATTTATCATCAAATTTCTCAAATACTCCGCCCTCTTCAAAATGACTTTTTATCTGATCATATGCATTCGAGCTATCTACAACAGGAATCACAGGCAGAATGAAATCAAAGAATTTCGTCCTGTCTTTATTAACAAAAATATCATCTCTTAAAAGATAAAAAAAACGTAATGGTTCACACTTCTTATTATCTTTACCATTCTGAAGTCTGATATTTGCTAGAATATTAATCTCTCTTAATCTTTCAAATATTTTATTATCATCAAACCGATCCAGATCCTCAAAAACAATAACTTCATGTCCGGAGTTTTCAAAAAGGTATAGAACCTCATTGAGATATTTGTCAAAATATGAATTGTCATCCTCTCCAAATATCTCAATCTCATTTCCCTGTACACTTAACTTACGGAAAATATTTTTATTTTTCTGTGCTTTTATCAACTGATATAGACCTGTTCCAAATAGTAGTGTAGCCAAAACACCACTGATCAATAGGGAATGAGGATTCCCCCAATTTTGTAATAACGTTTTTAAGCATAAATCTGTCAACGAATTAATCCAGCCAGACCATTCTTTGAAATATTTTAAATGCAATAAAGCCAAAAGAAATATTACCGTCCCAACAGCAAAGGTTATGCATCTGGTATTGTTTACTGTCCTTTTTATATGAAAATTAGTTTGAGGAATATTTTCCACATCAATCTGCTGTATTAATTGGTTAAGAATTTTACCCTCTAATATAACTTCTGTATTCTTATCATTTCCTGCAGTACTATGCTCATCTGTCTCTTCAAAATGTGCCAAAGAAATATGCAGAAACTTTTTATCACGATGTTTCTTTTTGTAGGATTCCAATAAGCTGCTCTTTCCAGCTCCATAAGAACCAGCAAGCGCCACATTTTTTATATCCTTGTTCTCAAATATATATTTTAGTGCCTCATCATACACTTCCATATTGACATCATCAGTCGGTGTCAGCTTACGAAATACAATATCCTTTTTCATTAGTCTTTTGCCTTTCTCTGTCGTGTCAGAAGTTCTCCCTATGAGCTTTTCTCAATCTTAGCAACTACGAATATATAATAAAAATTTTTAGGTTTCCTTATTATTCCGTTACTATAAACATAATTATATCAACATAATGAATTTCTTACAATTCATCACCATACGATTTACATTCTTAAAGCAATACAGTCTCAATCTTAGAATATATCCCGGCAAAAAGAGGATTCATTCTCTTTACCGAGCCATCACTTTATAACCTGTGTACACAATGTCCACAAGTTATAACCAATACAAAAAACAGATACAAAACTTTTCGGTTTTATACCTGCCCTTTTACTGCTTAATCATAATATTTACATGTATGCCATCGGGGAAGGATTAACTACATCTTTCAACTCCCTAATCAGCCGATCAAGATAGGGAAACAGGAGATTATCATCAAAGTCTATCAGTTCCTTTATCCCATCTTCCAGTCCAATGATTTTCTGGACATCCCGAATATCGGAAGGGTATTCCTCTTTTTCAATCCAGATACTCATGGCTTTTTGTCCTAGTATTTCTTCACTTTCTCTATACAGCGGCTTTCCCTTATGCTTGATATAATTATATAAGTTCCTTATATTGCTATTTGAAAATTCCTTCCAAAATTCAATGATTAAATCTACAGCTTGTGAAAATTCAGGTGTCATTATTTTCAGATAATCAAAGGGATTTCCTTTCGCATGGGGTGTTGAAACTCCTTCCTCCGTTTTTCTTAATAATCTATATGCTTCCTCAATAGGGTGCATACCACTGACCGCTTCTGCATTTGTAATATTCCCATCTTTATCAAACTTATATAAAGCATATTCCGCAGAGACATAGGTTATCGTCCATGATAAGTCAATTAAAATATTATAGTTGATTAGAGCAGTTTCATATAAATTGGCTTTAATAAACACTTCCGCTGCTTTTTGAAAGTCCTCATCCTTTAATCTCACAAACCAATAGTCCCAATTCGTCTCCTGCGTTTTTCGCAAAAAAAGTCTTGCAACACTGTATCTTTCAAACAGTTCTTTCCATTTGGATACGAAATACATATCTCTGTCTGTTGGCAGGGCAGTTCCTATTGGAATCACTGCATTCCCCTCCGGCGGCTCCAGCTTTCCAAAAATTTCATTTTTGAATATATCCATTCACTTCCTCCTTATTGGTATTCTGCATTGCCGAGTACAATATCTTTCATTTCAAACGGATTGAAATAAGGTAATTGCATTAACCTTAACGATTCTTTGATTGCAAATACCATAAAATCTATATCCGCCACAATATCCGTCACTTTTTGAAACGCAACTCTGATCAAATCATTGTCCAATATATTAACATACGATGAAATGCCAAAATTTTTACAAATAAATTTATCAAAGAAATCTGGTATTATGATATTTCTCATGGTTGCTGACTGAGATGCCCTATCAAAAAAGGGCTGCGCAATTTTCAATGCTTCATCTGTATTATCAGCAGAAATATACGCTTTATACACGGCTTCCCAGCATATTGCAATATCGCTTAGATTACTCAAAAGAACTTGATTTATATGAAACGCATCTAAGATTTCCCAAAAATGCTGGATTAAATTTTGTTCTGATCCAGATTCCGCTTGTTTTATTATATATACTGTCTGAATAAGCGCCCGATAATCACAAGCAGCTTCCTCAAGAAATTTATCCCAACTAGAATTTTGAAGTTTTTGCAGATTTTCAAGAATAATCTGATTCCTTTCACTATCCGCTTTAATTCCATCCATATACAAATCTACTAATTTGTGAAGTCTGTCATGATCTGCAAAAGACTTATTTGGATTCAAGTTAAAGTATAAATGATACAACTCATGATTAAATGCCAACAATCTAGCCAGATAGGTTTGATTCCAGTAAATATCTCCAATTATCCGATCCTTCCCCAGAATATTTGGAGAAAAATATGCCGTTTCAGAGCCAAATTTTCTTTCCCGGCAAACCTGTATACAATAAGCCAACGCCGGAATATGTAACAGCTTTAGAGATAAATAGTCAAAGTATATCGCACACACATGGTCAACAAAACTATTTAGATACAAATTGTTTTCCAGAAGATGTGACAATTCTAAGAGAAACCCCTCAAAAAAGTCCCAATACTGTAAATCCCAATATAGGACATATTTGTCAGCGTTGTGTGCTATCTCTGGAAACACTGATGCAGATTTTATCTGCTTTATTTCAAAAGAAGCATTGATCAATTCTCTACTGATTGTTGAGAATTGATCAAGAAGATATTCCGGTTCTTTGGTAAACGGCTTGCTGCATATTTGTTTGAAATTATACATTATTTATCACCAGTATCAACTTTTTCCGCTATTTCATCCTTTCTTTCTTTTAACTTTTCCAGCAGTTCCATTGCCTGCTCCTCACTCTTTGCTGAGATCTCAACGCCGTCATATTTGATGGTTACACGTTGGTTGTCCATATATTTCTGTAGTAGCTGAGAAAAAACAGGCACCGTAATCGATACAAGGGGAATCAATATTTGAATGATATCATTACTACTCAATGAATCGACTCTAATCACTCCCTCATTTGGAATAGATGTAACGATGTCATCTATAATATCTTTGTCTGATTGCTGAACTTCAACTATTAACATCTATGCTCCCCTGCCTTTCTGCTGTTTTTTATTTATTATAATACCAATTAACTGATGAGTCCACCTCCGTTTATCTCCTTAGTGTTTGTAAAATCCGCTTGTGGTCACTGTTTCCACAAGTGACCATACTGCCTTACATTATCCCTACAATTCCTGAAAGTCTTTCCCCACCTGTAATTTCCTCTGACTGTTGCGTAGTGAAGTCTTTCCCTGTTCTCTGGCAAGCCGTTCCTTCAGTGACGGGCGCCCCTGTTCTTTCTGGCGATGCCATTCGTCTATCACTTTGGGAGATACCTTTTCGTATCCGGCAATGCGGTAACCCTCCTCATACATCTCCGCATAGCTGTCATACCCATATTCGCCTGCCCGCATTTCCAGATAGTCGGGCGCGGGAATCCTGCCGACATTGGTCTTAACGTCCGTATCCAGCCGTTCAAAAAGCGCCTGTCTGTTTTCCTCCATACACTCCCCCTTATCCTGTTTTCACTTGTGGTCACAATGTCCACAAGTGGTTATAATGCCTTTCTCCTCCCACCCGCCGCCATACATATCGTGGCTGACTTCCTGCCGGTAATAGTGTTTCATGGTTGCAGGGGCGTTAAAGAGCGCGGTCATCAGGTATGCCTTGACGTTGGCGATCTTCACCGTGGTATTCTGCATACAGTCAATGACGTACTGCAGGTGAGAGCTGTTCAGCTTGAGGAATCTTTCCCTGACCATCTCACAGGGATAGGCTTCCCCGCCGATCCTGACAATGCCTTGCCTCATGCACACGGTCCCGCAGATCAGTTCGTACAACTCCTCGTAGAGTTCCCGGTCTAAACGGCTGTCATCGCCCATGTAGGCATCGTAGTCAATGTTGTGTCTGATCTGCTCTATGTATCCGCGCTGCTCCCCATCCATCCCATCGCTCTCTGATGGATAGATGGAGTAATCTCTGTAGGTATTCTCTGCAGTATTCTCTGTATTAGTGTCTCCGTTTTAGGACAGAGGTATCACCCGTTTGGGAGGGAGGGTATGTACCTGCGGAGAGGGAGCTGTATCCGAATCTGTAGGGTGCTGTGTCCCATTTGGGATACCCCTCCCTCCGAAAATTTCCATAGGGGTGCCCGGTTTTGTAGGGAGTCTCCCTCCCGTTTTGTCACCGGCACCCGCCGGGCATGGCTTTGTCTGCCTGTCCATGCCCAGCTCTTCTTCCGGATAGGTCAATTCATACACTCTGGCGGGAATCAGTTCCACATACATGACGTTGTTGGAGATAAGCCCGTCTCCGTGGGATATGGTGCGGAAATGGCGCTTTACTGCCTGCAGTTCTTCCAGCCTGTCTATGGCTGTCTTTACGGTTTTCTTTGACTCTCCGAAAAGATCCGCATAATATTGGTAGCTCTGCCGCAGGATATCCTCGGAAAACCGCTTTTTCCACCCGGTAATCTGTCCCGTATTCTGGTCACGCACTTCTGTCGGACGATACCAGTACACGATATCCGAAAGGATCGCGATCGCAAGCAGATAGGGCTTGCCGTTCTCCTTCAGCACTGTCTTATACCAGATGGTCGGGACGATGTTGCCTGTAATGTTTATGGTTCCCATTGCGTCAACAATGGGATTTCCACTGCTCAGATAGCCCATCAGCGCACCGCTCCTTCCCCTTTCCACTTCTCCAACAGCCCGATAATAACGTCCTCTATCTCCTCATTGCTGTAATCCTCCGGGAAGTAACGGGTAATCTTGTCAGCTTTGAGGGTGACTTTGCGCTCTTTCGGCTTTTCTTCGGAAAGGATCAGACTTACCATCGCAGACGTCAGCTCCCCGGTTTTCCCATACTCTTTCAACTTTGCCGACTGTGCTGCATTTACGCCTGCACCTGTCTTTGCTATCAGCGAATGGACCCATTCCTGTGCTTCCTCCGTGAGAAAGGAAATATCCACGCCCTGCATAAACCCTAATTTCTTCCTGTCCACCAGATCGAGCAGTCCGTCCGACAGGCGTGACAGCCAGAGGTAGCGCTGGATTGTCTTTGCGCTCTCACCGGCATCCTCCCCCATCTCCTCAATGGTCCTGCCGCCTGCCTTTTTGCCCTGGTGTTTCATGGCATCGTATTTCATCCGGTAGGCTTTCGCCTTTTCGCTGGGTAAGATATCCTCCCGCTGAATGTTGGAATCCACCATGATAATCGTCGCCTCGTCGTCCGTGTAATCCCGTGCAACAAAGGGCATTGTCTCTTTTCCTGCCAGTACCGATCCGTGTTTCCGGCGGTGTCCGGCTATGATCTCATAGCCGCCGCCCTTTCTCGGTCTTGCAATCCCCGGCACCAGAACACCGTGCTGTCTGATACTTTCTACTGTCTCCTCCATCTTCTCATCGTCCAGCACATGGAAAGGATGATCTTTGAAATCATGCAGTTCCCCTAACGGCACTTCTATGACCTGTTCTGCTGCGCTTGTCTCCGACTCCCCAAACAGGGCATCAAAACTTGTCATTTTTATTTTATCGGTAACAGCCCTCTTTCCTGTATTAGCCATTGAAAAGCACCTCCTCCGTCAGACTTTCGTAAGCAGCGGCTACTTTACCCTTAGGATCGTGCGTATATATGCTGACCCCTGCCGCCGAGACTTCCGCCGCTCTGACAGAAATGGGAATGGTGCAGTCATAGATTTTCACTTTGTCCCCATAGTTTTCGATCAGAAGGCTGCTGATCTCCCTTGCGTAGTTTGTCCGGCTGTCCACCATCGTCATTAAGATACCCTCTATCTCCAGTTTCGGGTTGATCTGGCGCTTTACCTTACCGATTGTCCTGATAAGCTGCTCCAGTCCTTTGAGGGGCAGATATGCCGCCTGCACGGGTATCAATACCGAATCGGCACAGGCAAGGGCATTGATCGTTATCATACCGAGCGACGGGGTACAGTCGATCAGGATATAGTCATACTCCGCCGATACGAGAGACATGTACTCCCGCAGCACGGTCTCCCGGCTCATAATGTTCACTAACGATACCTCTATGCCGGACAACTCTATGTTCGCCGGGAGCAGATCAACGCCTTCCTTATGGTGCAATATCCCTTCGGACGGTTCCGGGTAATCCTCATTCACGATCCGCTCCATGATCGTCGCAAGCGTCACTTCCAGCCTGTCCGGCTCCGTATAGCCCAGACTCGCGGTAAGGCTGCCCTGCGCGTCTGCGTCAATCAGAAGCACCTTTTTACCCTGTTTTGCCAGTCCAATTCCTAAGTTTCCTGTCGTGGTGGTCTTGCCCACTCCACCTTTCTGATTTGCGATTGCAATCACTTTACACATGGTTTTCCTCCGATTTAGTTTGACTTTTGCTTGATATTGGCTTTCTGTACTTCCACATATGTCCTGTAAAATTTGTTCGTCCCCTTGTTTGGGTACATCTCCGAAACTTCCGTCACAACTACTTTGGACAGTCTGCGCAAGATTTTTACGAACCACTTAATATCATTCCTTGTTCCCATCAATCGAATTTTTAGCACGTCTCCTCCTCATTTCCGCAAGGATCTCTTCCATTGGCTTTTGTTTGCGGCAATACTCCGGATATCGAAGTTTAATACCCTCCCAAAAGTACATGGCATAGCTGCAGCAGAAAAGATCACTTACAGAATACTCTCTGCACTCGCTGAACTGCTCATCCCTGCTCTCATAATCATCAACGCTCGGCGTTCCGTCCGTATAAAGGTTAAATGCAAGTCTTACCACCCGAACACTGCCACTTGTCTGCCAGCCTTGGCGCAGACATTCTGTTTTAATGCACCCGGACTTAATATCATAAATCTGGCTGAAATGATTCCTTGTATCCTCTGAAATACCGAGAATGTAGATCAAGGCCTTGTAATAACAGTCCTGATGCCTTGCCTGCTCCAGTTTCTCATAATAAAACTTCTCATGTTCCTCGTTTGCAAAAACCATGTGTGTGTCCTCTGCTCTTAACGCTGTGTTATTCATACTCAAACCTCCTGTCAAAATTGATGAAAAAGATGAGAAATGGTTTTAAGTAATTGCCATAATTGAGTAAACTTCGTCGAAGATTGTGAATACTCAATTTACTCAACATCATACTCGTGTAATACTCAATTTGAAGTGATTTTAGACGATTTCAGACGGTAAAAGACGGTATTTGCTCTTTTTCCCTTTCAAAAAGAAAAAAGGCTCTGAAATCTCATAATCACCTAGAAACGTGTGATTACAAGGCTTTCAGAGCCTCATAACATTACATTGATCAGTTAAATAAACTCAGCCTACATGCTATCTGTTTTGCGAAATCCTAGTTTCCGCCCATCTGCTTCGCCACTTCCTCCGCAAAGTTCTCTTCCTTCTTCTCCAGACCTTCGCCGGTCTCAAAGCGGACAAATCTCTTAACGGAAAGGTTCGCGCCGTTCTCCTTCGCTACCTGCTCCAGATACTTCGCAACGGTCTGCTTGCCGTCCTCAGCCTTCACGTATACCTGCTCTAACAGACATACCTCTTTAAGCTCCTTGTTCAGACGACCGTTTACAGCGCCCTCGATTACCTTATCGGGCTTGCCTGCCATCTTGGGATCGTTCTTGATCTGCTCTGTGATGATCTCCTTCTCATGCGCCTTGAACTCCTCGGAAACCTCGTCGGTGGACACATACTTCGGATAAAGAGCAGCCACCTGCATCGCGATGTTCGTGAGCGCCTCTTTCACCGCGTCATTCACAACATCCGTAGCCGCCTCAACGATAACGCCGATTCTGCCGCCGCCGTGTACATAGGTAACTGCACAGCCGTCCGCTGCCGCTACCTTCTCGAATCTTCTGATGCTCAGGTTCTCACCGATCACGGCAACCTTATCTACCAGCGCATCCTTCACGGTCTTGGACTCGTCCAGATGCCACTTCTCGCCTAAGAACGCATCCAGATCAGCCGCATCGGATTCCACTGCCTGCTTTGCTACCGCTTCCACATACTCCTGGAAATCCGCGTTCTTTGCCACGAAATCGGTCTCGGAGTTTACCTCTACAACCGCTGCTGTCTTCTCATCCTTAACCGCCACACGGCAAAGACCCTCAGCAGCGATTCTGCCTGCCTTCTTCTCCGCTTTCGCCTGACCGTTCTTTCTCAGATATTCTACCGCTGCGTCCATGTCGCCGTCCGTCTCGTTCAGAGCCTTCTTGCAGTCCATCATGCCCGCACCGGTCATTTCTCTCAACTCTTTTACCATTGCTGCTGTAATAGCCATCTGTTTTCCCTCCTGAATTATCTGTGCCATATCTCGCCCGGCCTGTACACCCGCGGCCAGACTCTTATTCCTCTTCTACCTTCTCCGCCTCTGCTTCCGCTGTATAATCATCAGCCTCTGCGCCCTGATTTGCCTCAACTACCGCGTCAGCCATCTTGGACACAATCAGCTTTACCGCACGGATCGCGTCGTCGTTTCCGGGGATGATATAATCAAGCTCCTCAGGATCACAGTTCGTATCGCCGATACCGATCAGGGTGATTCCCAGTGTGTGAGCCTCCTGCACGCAGATTCTCTCCTTCTTGGGATCTACCACGAAAATGCAGTCGGGTATTCTGGTCATTTCTTTGATACCGCCCAGATTCTTTTCTAACTTCTCCCACTCTTTCTTAATCTTGATGACTTCCTTCTTGGGCAGTACCTCAAAGGTGCCGTCCTCAGCCATTCTCTCGATCGCTTTTAATCTCTCTACTCTGGACTGGATTGTCTTAAAGTTTGTAAGCATACCGCCCAGCCATCTTTCATTAACATAGTACATGCCGCAGCGCTCCGCTTCTGTCTTCACCGCGTCCTGCGCCTGCTTCTTCGTTCCTACAAAAAGGATCGTACCGCCCTGCGCCACCACGTCAAATACCGCTCTGTAAGCCTCGTCCACCTTGCCGACAGACTTCTGCAGGTCGATAATGTGGATGCCGTTTCTCTCCGTGAAGATATAGGGAGCCATCTTAGGGTTCCATCTTCTTGTCTGATGTCCGAAATGAACACCCGCTTCCAGTAACTGCTTCATTGAAATAACGCTCATAGTTCTTCTACCTCCGTTTGGTTGTCTGCCATATACCTTGCGCCTCCCTGCCACCCGAAGCCGGGCTTCGCTCGCCGCGCGGGATACACGCTGCTTCTGCTGCAAATCCGACTGTCTGCTTCTGCGCATAAAAGGGCACCGGCATGGGCTGGGTATATGTGATTGATCAGATACATGCGCTCTGCGCGCACTCAAATACTATAACACAAAAAAATCCCCCTTGCAAGAGGGGAAACGCGAAAAACGGCCTGATTAACAGCAACGCGCTTCTTTTGCCCATGCCGGCGGCATACCGCAAAGAAGCGCTTTTTTCACCTGTCAGTTGTGGAACATATCCACAATATTTTTCAGCTTTACCACATTCTCCGCATTGGTCTCCATCAGCTCCGCATTGCCCTCTACAAGCCGGGACACATCCAGCGTCTTCTGGGCTATGCTGCTGATATTGTCGGCCGCTTCGCCAACCGTCAGCGTGATGTTGTTTACCGAATCCGCGATCTCCACTATCGCGGAAAGTAAAGTCTCCACTTCAATGCCGATGGCCTTCATATTCTCCTCGAAATCAGAAGCGTCCTGCGTATACTTCTCCGCAACGTCCATAAAGTCGCTGTAATCCTTAAGCACTGTCCCTTCAAGGAAGGAAAGAATCTCCTGTAAACAGGTCTCCATATTCCCAACCGCCTGATTGACCTCTGTGGTGATGCCGTTGATATTGCTCACCGTGGAGGATGTCTGGGAAGCCAGTCCGCCAATCTCGTCGGCTACCACCGCAAAGCCTCTTCCGGCCTCGCCCGCTCTCGCCGCCTCGATGGAAGCGTTTAACGCCAGCAGGTTCGTCTGCCCGGAAATATCCAGAATGGACTGGGTGAGCTGGTTGATTTTCTCCACCGCCCGCGCCTGCTCCATCGCCGCCGCGCTCCTCTCCTGCACGCCCCGGTACATCTGCGTGGTTTTGTTCTGGGCCTCGCCCGTTGTATTTTTCAGATCTCCGGCGCGCTGCTTGCTCTCCAGAGACGCCTTTTCTCCCACTATGGAATTATCCCGGATCGTCTGGGCGCGTTCTCTGATCTGCATTACCGTGTTGTTCACGGTCTCCATCGCCGCCGCCGTCTCCTGCATGGCCGCCGCGAGTCCCTGCGTCGTCTCCGTATTTTCCCCGCTCATGCCCTTCACCTGCCCGATCGTATCGGAAAGCTTAAGCAGCGTATCGTCCAGATCCGAGTAGGTTGTCTTGATATCCTGCACCATGGACCGGAGGCTGGCCCGCATTTCCCTGAGGGAGTTCGCCATGCTGCCGCTCTCATCCTGCCGCTTGCAGAGCTTATCGCTGTTCTCGTTCTTAGAGAAGTTAAACTGTGCCGTCTTTGATACGATGTCATTGATCTGGGTAATAGGTCTTGTAATCACCAGCCCCATAATCACGCCTATCACCACGGAGATTGCCACGGCGATCAGCATACCTATCATAATCAGCATCGTTATACGGCTGGCCGCGCTTCTCATTTCCGCTTCCGGCGCCGTCAGCACATACTGCATACCGTTGATGAGATTTCTGTAACACATGTCTTTTTCCTGACCCTGATAGGTGTAACTGACCGGCAGTCCTTCCAACGCCGGATCAGCCAGCGCACCCGCAATAACGCCCGACGTCTCAGCCTGTGCGATTGCCGTTCCCGCCTCTATCTCTTTATGATAGGCAATATTGCCGCCTGCATCCACCAGAAAAGCGGATCCTGTCTCAAACACAGTCGCACTATCCACCGTGGCCGTAAATTTGTCAAAAGCGATGTCCATTCCGATGATACCGATGGATTCCCCGTCAATGACTATAGGAATGACATAGGATACCATATAAACATTAATATTGGAATTTAAGTAAGGATCCATCCACGTCGGCTTCCCGTTCTTTACAGGTATGTAATACCATCCCACATGCTCCAGATCATCCGGTGAATACATGGAAAAATCTGTGGGAACAAGCGCCTCGAACTTTTCCGCGTCGCTGCTCCGGCTCCAGAACACGCCGCTGTCCGGCTCCGTAAATTCAGGATTATAACGAATATATGCCGTCAGCGCGCCCTCCGTATTGCCGCCGATCTCATAAAGCATCTGCTCCATAATGATGTTGAAAGCATCCACATATGCCTTATCCGTCTTAAACGCCTGCACATCTGTCAATTGCTGTAACGCGACATTATATGCCGTGTTGACGGACTGCTCCACCCTGCTCATCTGCGCGTTGAGCGCATCCGCCTGATTGGTACAGGCATACTGCATTTCCTTCTGGGAATCCTGATACACCGTTTTTCTGGAATTAATGATGCTGACTCCGCCGCAAATAAGGGATGTCAAAAGAGTACATATAATCACTGCCGCCAGAACTCTCGCTTTAATGGATCTCATATCGTCTCTCCTTTTCGCCTTGTTATCTGACTCTCACTCTATTCCTGACCTGTCACAATTCTCGCGATCTGCTCCTCCCCTGCATTCGCGGGAATGGTAAAAGTGCCTGGTCTCAGTTTCTTGTCATAGCCGTTCGCGCACAAAAAATCGTCGTAAGCGTCCGCGGAACTTACCACGCCCGCATCCGCCAGCTTTCTGGCCACCGTATAGGAGCCGTCGCCACTGGAAATGGTCACGCTTTTTGCCCCGCCCGCCGCCGGCTTCTTTTCCGTCTCCGTCTTCGGGACGTCCTCATCCTGTTTGTTCATCTCATTGGTGTCAGAAGAAGGCTTCTTTCCGCCAGTTTCCTTCGGTTTCTCCGTCTCCGCAGGTTTTTTCGCATCTGCCGGCTCCTGTGCCTCTGGTTCCGCAGGTTTTTGGACGTCTGCCGCCGCTTCCGCATCCGCAGACACTTCTGTCTCCGTCTGCGCAGGCTCAGGCGTACCCACCACAGGCTTTTTGTCATCTGCCGCCCCGGTATCTTCTTCCGCCGGATCGTCTTTTTTGACGGGATCGTCCTTTTTCACCGGATCATCCTTCCTGACGGCGTTCTCCTTCTGCGCGGACGGTTCTGCATCCTCCTGCCCGTCCTGCCCGTTTTCCTCCCGGGACGCCTCCAGAAGCGTGGAATCCTCAATCATGCCCAGCTCTTTCGCCCGGGCAATCACCTCGGCGTCAGTCATTTTCTCTTTTTTCCCGCCTCCCGGCAGGGCAACGCTCATAATAACAGCCGTTACGATAATCCCCAGACCGAGTCCGCGGAAATAATATCTTTTCTCCATACCTACATGCCCTCAAACAGGTCTATCACCAGTTTCACCTCGCCAAGACCAAGACCGAGTTCCTTGGCTATCGCCATATTGGACTTGCCGGCCTTGTGAAGCTCCAAGATTCTCTCATTACTATTACGCCCGTTATCTTTTCCTTGGGCAAAGCGGATATCTACCCCGCGCGTCTCCTCCTGCACGGCTTCGGAAGCAGGCATAACCACAGGCTCCCGTCTGGCTCCAAATTCTCTGCCGATTCCCGGTTCTCTGGCTCCATACTCCCTGCCTGTTCCAGATTCTCTGACTCCGGACTCCCTGCTGCTCCCCTGTTCTCTGATACCAGATTCCCTGCCGGTTCCCGCTTCTCTGATACCAGATTCCCTGCCGCTCCCCGGACCACCGGACTCTCTGACGACTTCCGGCTCCCATTTGCCGAAAATACCCATCTCGGCAAAGGCCGCGCTGGTGGAAAGCTCCGGCGGTTCAGCCACATAATCCGCCTCCGGCTCATGGATAATCTCCACCCGCCTGGGTTTGATCGGCTGAAAGTCATCCTCCTGCGTATCTTCCTCCGGCTCTTCGTGAACCGGCTCGTAAGGCTCAGGCTCATAAAGCGGCTCTTCCTCCGGCTCCGCCGGAAATGTTCTGGCCGCCTGCACCTCTTCCACCACCTCGGGCGCGTATGTCCCCGCGCTGTGAATCGACAAGAGATCCGTGCGGGTATCTTCCACCGCCCCCATCACGGACTGTACCGCCTCCTGCACGGCCTCCTGCGCTTCTCTGGCAGAGCTTTCCGCATGGCGGATCCGTGCCAGCGCGCCCTCCGCCGTATCCTCGGCTGCCTTAGCCTTTTTCGCCGTCTCCATGGCCGTGATTTCCGCGTCGCGCACCGTCTGCCTGATCTCGTCCGTAACCTGATTCGCTTCTCCGATATCCGCCATCAGCGTTTCGTGCTTGTCATTGAGCATATCGTAGAGGAAGGTCACTTCCTTATGGTTTTTATTGATTTCCTCCAGCACGGTATCCGAATACTCGTTGATCGCCATGATCTTTTCATTGGCCACACGCTCCATGGCGCGCTCCGTCTTCTCTATCGAATAACCGATGGTCTCATCCACTATATCGGTGATTCTGTCCCTGACGCTCTCCGCTTCTCCCTCAATCAGCTTCCTGATCTCCGCTTCGCTGATCAGCTGCACTTCTTCGTCTGCGTCCTTCTTCCCGGCCGGCAGCAGATATCCCAGAAAAAATATCCCGGCCCCAATGATAATCAGAACGATCTCTATTACACTCATACTTCTCCCTTTCGTCTTTTATGTACTATCGGCATCTCTCTTGCACCTGCCTTTGAATCAAGCGCAAAGAGACTCCGGGAGTACATCTTTTGGCACGCCGTTTCCGTGGGCTACCCCGAAATCTCAAAGGTACTCACGCCCTTTAACAAAACCTTGCCGTCAGGCTCTCTGCTCTGCTTTTTCCTGTTCCGGCCGCCGTCTCCATGGTATTCGCTGCCTCCCTTTTCCTTGGCATCGAATTTTTTTTGATGGTTTTCCGTCTTATTTTTCTCGTTGACCCGCTGTGTCTGTTTCTCCACCTGTCTGGTCATCTGCTGTCCGAAATTGGTCTGATCCACCAGACCCTTCGTATCTTCATTATGCTTGACAGTCGTAAAGTCCTGCGCTCTCGTTATCTGCCCCTGCATTTCCACAAAACCGATCGCCATAGTATCTCCCTCCTAGAGCGGCGCCATCTTCACATCGCCGCGCTCTCTGATAAACCGGCAGTAATGAGCAGTCTTTTGCACTACCATGGACACGTCACCGATACAGATCCGTGTACCGGGATATACCTCGCCTTTTACAAACACTACGGTATCCGAAGAACCCAGCGTCTGCTTGTGCAGTTCTTCAATTTCGCTCTCAGCCGCCGCTATCGCTTCTATTTTCTGCTTATTTAACGCCGCCATGGACTGTACCTGCTGAATCTGTTCCGGACTCAGCTTCGCCCCCCTGGCCAGCTTCTGTTTCGCGGAAAGCAGCGTAGGCTGCACTGTCTGCAAAAGTTTCGTGTCCTCACCGATCTGCTTCTGGAGCTGGTTTATACGCGCCTTTAGTTTGGGATCGGTTCCCACCTCCACAATGGTATCGGCTCCCATCTCCGAGCCGAGGGTTTTCACATGAATGTTTCCCCTCGCGCTGACCTTTCCGCCTGTGATAAACCCACGCCGGCCGTCCACATTAACCTCACCGCCGGCCGTCACCCTGCTGTGCAGAATGGACTCGGAGGCCACATACCCTTCCGCCTCCGCGGTTGCATTTTCCAGGAATTTCGCCACAATATTGCCGTCCGCCTTAAGCACGCCCCGGCCCATGCCGTTCATTCCTCTGGCGATGATAATATTACCGCCAGCAGTAAGCTGTGCGCCTTCCACAACGCCCTTGACCACTATGTCACCTTTGGCTTTTACCTGAAAGTTCGTGGCCACATTGCCGTTTATCTGTACATTGCCCTCATAATCAATATTGCCTGTGGAGTTATCCACATTCTCCACCATCAGCTCATCGGAGACGAAAACCGAGCCTTCCACCAGTTCCACGTGCCCGTCCGCCTGCGCGGTGAGCACAGTGCGGTCTTTGGAAATTTCAATATTGCGCCCGTACTTTAAAGTTTCCTTCCGCACCTCCGCAGGAGCGATCCGGTTGCCCGCAAGATCCTCTCCCGGCTCGCCTTGCACTTCCGGATGCAGAACTGCCAGCACGTCTCCCTTATTACAATGATTTAGTATATTCAAATGGAAGAAATCTACGCTCCCATCCTCTTTCAGCGTAGGCTTCACCTTTTTATCCGTGTTAAATTTATATTCAATGAACGCATGTTTCCCCTGAACCGGTTCACGCCCCTCGGCTACCAGAATCTCTTCCAGATAATTCCTTTTCGCGAAAAATCCCTCTATGGCCTCCGTGCGGATGCCGCACTTGATCCCCCGAAGCTTAAGATCCTTCATCATCTCTTCGGCCGTCATATTTTCGCCGCCCTCGGAGGCGGCATAGAACTTCACAAAGGCCCGCATTTTATCAGGCCCGATACGCAGCTTATAACATTCTCTCTCCGGAAACCTCGTCTCATTCCCCAGACTGATCTCCTGCTTCTCATTTTTCGCGCGCTCCACCGCTCTTTTCAGTGCAGGCAGATCGCAGGCATAATCCTTCATCGTCAGATACTCAACCACGTCGCCGACATCGACAGGTTTTCCATCCCCTGTAGGCGGAAACAGTTTAAGCGACGACGCCCCTTCCCGGTTCACCAGTCTGAAATATCCGTTCATATACCCCCCTGTTATAACTATTCAGTTCCTTCATAGTTACAGGCATCAAACCATGCTAAAATCACTTCGTGATTGATTTGATGCATCGCTGCCACTATATTTTCATACGGATTTTGCAGCAAAGTGCAAAATCCTGTGCCAAATAATTCTCTCTCTTCTTACTTTCTCTTTTCCGTATCTGTGAGGATACCGATATAGTTCCCCATCCTCCCCCTCATCTTCTGTAAAGCTCTGGTGTGGAGCTGCGATATTCTCGACTCGGACACCTCCAGTATATTGCTGATTTCCTTGAGCGTCAGATCCTCGTAGTAATAGAGGACAATTACCTTGCGCTCCTTTTCCGTCAGAAGCTCAAGCGCCTGTTCGAGCATCTTTTTTAATTCGTCCCTCTCCAGAATCTCTTCCGGCGAATCAAAAGCCGCGCTCTTCGTGCTCCCCGCCTCATTGGAAACCTCGCTCCCCTGCTCTAAAAACTCATTCAGGGACACCACATTGGTAATTTTCATCTGGGACTGCCAGTCAAGGTACTCCTCGTCCGTAATTCCCAGAATTTTTGCGATTTCCTCATCCGTGGCGCTCCTGCCGTACTGCGTCTCGATCTCTTTGATGGCCGCGTCGATCCGCTTCTGCTTCTGTCTGATGGTCCGCGGAATCCAATCCATTTTACGGATCTGGTCGAGAATCGCTCCCCGTATTCTCAGACTGGCATAGGTCTCAAACTTGACGTCCTTCATGCAGTCAAACTTATCAATCGCGTCAATCAGTCCGAATATCCCGTAGCTTACCAGATCTTCGTACTCCACATTGTACCCGAGATACATGCTGAGACGTCCGGCCACCACCTTCACCAAAGGCGCATATTCCAATATGATCTTTTCACGTACCTCCGGGGACTTGTTACCCGCGTATTCCTCCCAGAGTTTCTTTTTGCCTGTATCGTCCATTCTGAGTCCCTGCTTACCTTTTTACGTTTATCTTACTCCGAAGGTTCCTTTTCTATTACTTCGCCCTCCTCCATGTGGGCCTCCTCTATCTGCTGCTCAAATCTGTCCAGCATAATCTGCAGGATTCTTCCGACAAAATAGAACCCCAGCAATACGCACAGCAGAACAATCAGCATCGTCTGCAGATCATAACGGAAAATGCGCATGGTAATGCTGACAACCGCTCCGGCAAGTAACATGATAAAAGGAGGGATCAATCTACGCTTTCTCGCCTTCGCTTGTCTCTCCTCTTCCTCCCGCTTCTCCCTCGCCTCACGCTGGGCCGCAGTTTCAATTTCCTCCTCCGGCGCAAGCCCTTCTTCCAGCTCTTCTGACTCTTCCGCCGTCTCGGGAGCTTCCGCCGCTTCTTCGCTGTTCTTCTCTTCCCAGTCCACTTCGTTACCCTTCCATTATCTTCCTATCTTCTATTTTTATCCTCTTTTGTCTTCCGGATCCCGCTCTTCTTCCGGATCAGATCTTGTACTCCTGCTTACCTACCGCCCTGATCACAAAATCCCCGGTCTCAGGATAAAAAATAACGGTCCTCCCAAAATTCTTGCCGGTATCTTCCGCCAAAATCGGGATATGCAGCTCCGCCAGCTTCTTCTTGGTCGCCTGTACGTTTCTCTCGCCCACACGGACCATCTCACTGTTGCTGTTAAAGCCAAACATCTGCGCGCCGCCCGCAATCTTGGCGACCAGACGGCTTCTGTTCGCCCCTTTTCTGGTCACCTGCTTCACCAACTCCTCTATTCCCGTGTCAGCAAACTTCGGTATATTAGAGTTGTTGCGAATCGTCGTAGAGTCCGGCAGCATAATATGCGCCAATCCGCCGATCTTTGTGACCGGATCACGGAGCGCAATACCTACACAAGACCCCAGTCCCAGAGTTGTAATCCTGTCAGGACTGACGCATACATTTAAGTCGGCCATTCCGACCTTTATCTCTACACTCATAACACCGCGTTCTCCCGTTTACACTTTTTTTATTCCATCCCCATGTGCGCCGTCCGATCAGATATTGATTCCCAGCGCTGTCAACATCCTGCCATAAGAATCCAGATCAGGAATCAAAATAAAATACCCGTCCAATACCATCTCGTCGAAAAACTGTGTCTGAATCATTAACATTCTGTCGCCGAGGGCGGCAAACTCAATCGCCGGTACGCTCAAAATCGCTCCCGCCATATCCACCGTCAAATCCGGCACGGAAGGGAAAATCGCCAGATTCGTAATGCTTGAGAGGGAATTTAAATAAGAACCGGTGATAATGTTTCCCACTTCTTTCAATGCGGAAAACTCCATCTCCGTAAACTCGTCGCCCTCCGACTCCATCCCCATCAGCTTGCCAACCAGATGCTTTGCCGCCGCCTTTTCCAGCAGAAACATAATACTGCCCTTGATATCGCCCTCGATGCCGAGGTAGATACCCGCCATGACCGTCTCCTCGCCGACCATGGCCTCGCCCAGCTCTTTGAACTCAAGAAGCTGTACCTTCGGCACCGCCATATCCACCTTGCACTGCATCATCTGCGCCAAAGCCGTGGTCGCGTTTCCGGCGCCGATATTGCCCAACTCTCTCAGGACGTCGAAATATTCATTTGACATTTCGTCTAAACTGATTTCGCCCACTCTTGCTCCTCCTATACGCTTTCCAGCACAACCGAATTTAAATCAAGCAGGGAGATCAGTCCCCCGTCGCTCTTGCCGACTCCGCAGAGGAAGTTTGCCTTCTCATCTTTTGAGTCATAAGCTACTTTCTCAATTCTTTCGTTTTCCAGCGTTACAACCTCTCTGACCTCATCGACAATCACACCGATGGTTCCCTGCTGCTCCAGCTTCAAAATGATAATTCTGCTGGATTTCGTCTCCACATCCTTCTCCAGCCCCATCTTGATGCGGATACTCATAACGGGAATCACCTCACCCCGCAGATTAATCACGCCTTTTAAATAATCGTCCACCTTCGGCACTCTGGTAATGTGCTGCATCCTTACAATATTATCTATGTATTTGATGTCAATACCGTACTGCTCCTCACCGAGCTTTATCACAATAAACTGTGTGGTCTGTCCTGCCGGTCTTAATTCTTCTACTTCATTCATGCTCTTCTCCTCCCTTCTGTCAGATCAACGAATTGGCATCCAGAATCAACGCAACCTCACCGTCGCCAAGAACCGTCGCGCCGCTGATAATCTTGCACTTACTGATATACTTGCCAAGCGACTTGATAACGATCTCCTGCTGTCCGATCAGTTCATCGACCACAAGACCTGCCAGCTTATCGCCCTTCTTAACGACAACCACAACCAGATTTTCCTCCGGATCCTTCTTGCTCGGAATATCCAGAATCTCATTCAGCCGGATCAGCGGGATAACCAGATCACGGAGCTGAATCACTTCCTTCGCCTGTACCAGCTTCACATCGCTGGGCAGGATATCCTCGATGGTCTGGATGGAACCGAGTGCGATGGCGTACTTCTCATCGCCGATCTCCACCATCAGAGCCTGAATAATAGCCAGCGTCAGCGGCAGTCTGATCGTCCATGTACTGCCCTCTCCGAGCCTGGACTTCACCTCTACCTCACCGCTTAAGGACTCGATCATGGATTTCACCACATCCAGACCAACACCGCGGCCCGACACGTCAGATACCACCTTTGCGGTGGAGAAGCCTGCGTTAAAGAGCAGATCAATAATCTCCTTCTCGCTCATGGCCTCACCCTGCTCCGGAGTGATAACGCCGCGCTCTATGGCTTTGTTTTTAACTGCCTTTGTATCAATACCGTTACCGTCATCCCTTACTTCGATGACAACGTTATTACCATCCTGATAAGCGTCGAGGAAAATAGAACCGACTTCCGGTTTTCCTCTCTCCTTACGCACCGCTGCGGACTCCAGTCCGTGATCGGCGGAATTACGAAGCAGATGCATCAGCGGATCGCCGATCTGATCCACCACGGTACGGTCAAGCTCCGTCTCCTCACCGCTCATGTACAGCTCCATCTTCTTACCCAGCTTCTTTTGCAGGTCGCGGACCATACGGGGGAACTTATTCACGGTGCTCTCGATCGGCACCATCCTCACCTTCATAACCGACTCGTGCAGGGAAGTGGTCACGCTCTCAAGATACTCGATCTGTTCATTCACCGCCTGACTCGAATTGCCGGACATTGCGGATGCCGATACGAGAGAGTTCTTCGCGATAATCAGCTCGCTTACCAGATTCATCAGCGTGTCCAGCTTCTCAATATCCACTCTGACAGTCCGGTTCACCACCGGCTTGTTTGCGGGCGTCTTTTTCGCTGCGGGTGCAGGAGCCGGTGCGGGCGCGGACGTCTGTGCTGCTTCCGCCGGAGCCGCTGTCTGGGTCTCTGCAGGGGGCTGCGCCGTCTCTGCAGGTGCAGGAGCCGGTGCGGGTTCCTCGCTCTCCGCCGCATGGGATTCTTCCGTCGTCTCTGCGCCCACATCATCCAGATTCAATACGCTGCCGGAAACATCTTCTATCTCGGAAACTGCCCTGGCCGCCGTCACAACCTCATTCAGTTCCGCCTCGGAGACAATAATCAGGCTGAAATGCAGGTCAAACTTCTCATCCTCGATATCCTGGGAAGAAGGATCGGATACAATGATTTCGCTCGTCTCCTCAATCGCCTTAAACACCAGAAAAGCTCTGGCCGCTTTCAAAATACAGGATTCCTGAACCTTTACCGTAAGCCCGTAAACGCGCTTTCCCTGCTTGAGCGCTTCGCTCAGCACGCTCTGCTGGTTCTCGTTCAGCTTAATTCCCACAAAGCCGCCCCCGGCTGCTGCAGCCGGTTCCGCAGCCTTCGCCTGCTGCGCCGGAGCCGGGCTGTCGCCGGAACCGCCGCCCATAATATCATTCAACCGCTTAATCAGCGCGCCATTATCATTGGTACCCTCGTCGGAGCTTTCCCTGATATTGGTGTTATACTCCTCCAGCGCGTCAAGGCACTGGAACAGCACGTCAATCATATCCGCCTTCACCTTGACATTGCCGTTTCTCACCTCGGAAAAAACGTTCTCCATGTCATGGGTCAGGGTCTGCATCCTCTTATAGCCCATCGTTCCCGCCATACCCTTCAGGGAATGGGCCGCACGGAAGATCTCATTGATCGTGTCCATGTTTTCCGGATCCTGCTCCAAAGAGAGAATCTGCGTATTCAGATTTTGCAGATGTTCATTGGTTTCATCAAGGAAAATCTCAAGATACTGGCTTACATCCATATTATTTTACCCCCACGTTTGTTATGATTTCCTGTGCGATCTGCTCAAGCGGCACGATCTGATCCGCCAGTCCCGCATTCACGGCACTCTTCGGCATCCCGTACACGGCGCATGTACCCGCATCCTGAACAATCACATGTATTTTCTTTTTTTCCTTTAGATGTTGGATCCCTTCTGTACCGTCAGCGCCCATCCCCGTCATTACCACGCATACAACCCTGTCGAATTTGCTGTCCATCAGGGATTCATACATGTAGTTCGCACAGGGTTTCACACCTTCTCTGGCCGGTTCGTCCGAATAATGGATCGTATACTTCCCCGCCACATTCAGAATGTTCAGATGCTTGCCCCCCATAGCCACATAGACATAACCGGGCATAAGCACATCCCCCTCCGCCGCCTCCTTGACGGTAACCTCGCTCAGTGAATTGAGCCGTTCCGACAGGGACGCCGTAAAGCCGGGCGGCATATGCTGCACCACCACCACCGGCACCTTCAGGTTCGCCGGGAGTTTCGGAATCACCGCCTGCAGCGCCTTGGGGCCGCCCGTAGAGCTGGCCAGCGCCACAATCTGGGTTCCCGAATTGTAGACTGCCTTTCCCGAAGGCGGCGCAGGCGCCTTCCTCTCCGTTTTCTCCGGCACCGTAAACGCACCCGCCCTGCCTGCAATATTCCTCACAGGCGTCGTTCTGGGAGAGGTCAGCGGCGTTACCGGCGCTGTCGGAGCCGGCGCGGGCATCTGTGTCTGCACCGGAGCCTGCGGCTCTAAATCCGTCACGGCTGCCAGAATCCGCAAAAGTCCCTGACTGAATGTACCGTTACGACAGTCCAGCGCACTGGTAGGCTTGTGGATAAAATCCAATGCGCCCAGCTCCAATGCGTCCAGCGTAATTTTCGCGCCGTCCGCCGTATCCGTGCTGGCCATAATAATCCTTGCCGAGATCTTACGCTTCTGCAGCTCTTTCAAAAGCTCCAGACCGTTCATCTGCGGCATATTTACATCCAGCACCACCGCGTCGTAAGTTTTCCTGCTCAACAGACTCAGCGCGTCCAGACCGTTTACCGCCCTGTCCTGTACACGGAATCGTTTATCTGATTCAATTATATCACAGAGCACCCTTCTCATGAGTGCAGAATCGTCAACCAGCAATATATTTTTCATATTTTCCCTCCGGCAGTTCAGCCCCCTGTCATTTTGTGGGTTTTCCTCGCCTCGTCAAAAATATACTGAATTATTTCCTCTCTGTCCCGGGGATCCACGTTCACGTACTGTACGCGATGGTCAAATACGCCCGGCTCCTTCTCCAGTTCATTCACCGCCAGAACCTTCCCCACTAGCCGGTACTCTTTCTCCCGTCCTTCAATCTGTAAATGATACTTACACAGAATCAGACTGTTCACTTCATATGCATAGTATGCGACAAACCGCAGTCCTCCGCCGCTGATATCCACGATCACGCTGCTTTTCAGCGGCAGCTCCGGCAGCAGCTCCTCCTGCGCGGCCAAAGAGATCTCTTCCTCCTCGCCGAGCTGTCTTGAGTCCATTTCCAGCGCACAGCTGAACCGGTAGTACTCCCTTCTCTGGTAATTGCGCAGATTACTCGTCAGATCCATCACCAGCACATACTGTCCGTTAAAACGGTAGCGGTCCACCACCCGCGCGGTACACTGATAAACGACATTGTCACCGAAAAAATACATATCGTACTCACCGTCCACCGGCAAAAGGATCAGCTTGCCCTCCTCAATCGGCATGGCAACCTCCACACGGTCTTCCGTAAGTACCTTCAAAAGCCGGCTCCGGTGGGCTTTTCGCTGCCTGCTGTCCTCCGGCTCCCGCTCTCTGCCTATTGCCTTGAGCTCTACCTCTCCACCCGAAGCCACATACTTTGATAAAATGCCTGACATGTCTTACCTCCCGGCCTGCACACCGGCCGTCTATCTGCCTGAAATGATATGGGACAGGAATGCCGCCATACCGCGTCTTGGAATATTTTTGTCCGGTTCCCTGTTCATCAGCTTCGCCGCTACGATCTCATAGGCGATGGCTGATCTGGCCTTGGGATTATCCAGCGATACCGGCATCTGCTGCATCACCGCCTTCGCCAGAAGCTGATCCTGTGGTATCATCCCCAGATAGGAAACCGGCACATTCAGATACCGCTCCACCACCGTCTCCAGCTTCCCGTAGAGCGAAAGCGCCTCCTGCTCTCCTGTCACTTTGTTGGCCAGCACCTTTACCTGCGTCGACTCCGCCCGATAGCGGGGATGGCGGCCAAGCGCCTTTAAGAGCGAATAGGAATCCGTAATGGAAGTCGGCTCCGGTGTGGTCACCAGCAGTATTTCGCCGCTGGCCACCAGAAATTCCAGCACCGTGTCGGAAATCCCGGCTCCCGTATCCACGATAATGGTTTCCGCCATTTCATCCAGCTCCGCCAGATTGTCAATGATATACCCCACATTATCCTTATCCAGATTCGACATCCCCGTGATCCCGGAACCGCCCGATATGAAGCCTACGTCCATAGGACCCCATGTAATAATATCGCTGATGCTTTTCCCCTGATAAATTAAATCACATAAGTTATGTTTGGGCACCGCCCCGAACATGATCTCTATATTGGCAAGCCCGAAATCCGCGTCCAGAATAATAACCTTCTGTCCCATTCTTCGAAACTGTATGGCAAGGTTGATGGCCGTGTTCGACTTTCCCACGCCGCCCTTACCGCTCGTGACGGTGATGACTCTGGCCAGAGGACGCTTCGGCGGAGCGCTGCCCTTTATTATCCTTCTCAGTTGTTCAGCCTGATCCATCCGCTAGGCCTCCTCTTTCGTTCTTCCTCCGGTCAGTTCTTCCCGCCGAGCAGTCTCTTAACCGTCTTCTGGGGATTAAAGTCCTCTATATCGTCCGGCACGTTCTGTCCGTATGTCACATAAGAGAGCGACGCTCCCGTATAAAGCCGCAGATTCAGCAGATTTCCCAGCGTCGTCGTCTCGTCCAGCTTCGTGAAAATCAGCTTGTAATCCGCCATCTCTTTATAGGAATCCGCTATGCTGATCAGATCCTTGTATTTCGTCGTCGCGCTTAAAACCAGATGAACCTCACTCTCCACCCTGTCGTCCACGGAATGTATAATATTACGCATGTTATCTTTTTGTGTCGCGTTCTGGTGGGAGTGTCCCGCCGTGTCAATCATAATATAATCGTAGTCCCTGAAATCCTCCAGCGCCTTGTTGATTTCTTCCACCGTATAGATCACGCGGAAAGGCACCTCCAGAATGTTCGCGTAAGTGCGGAGCTGCTCCGCCGCCGCTATCCGGTAAGTGTCCGCCGTCAAAAGCGCCACCTTCTTCTTCTCATCCACCCGGAATTTCGAAGCGATCTTGGCAATCGTAGTGGTCTTTCCGACGCCTGTGGGACCGATGAAAAAGACAAGCTTAATGCCGCTTCCCGCCGGTTCGATACCGCTGGGTTTTCCAAACTTGAGAATCATCTTCTGGTAAATGTTCGCCAGCGCATAGTCGAAGGGAATATTCGGCTTATTGATCAGCTCGATCTCATCCATGATCTCTCTGGCGTACTTCTCGTCTACCTCGTTCTCCAGCATCGTGTCATGCAGAAGATGCATGAACTTATCCGTTTCCGTCTCCTCTTTTTTCTCCTCCTGCGGCTCCTCCTTCTCCTCCTCGGGCTTTTGGAGCTGCTGTTCTAAGAGCGACTGTAAACTGTCCAGCTTCTCTTCTATGGCGCTGTTATTTTCCCCTTTCTCTCTTATGGGGCCGTTGTTCTCCTGCTTCTCCGGCCTTTCTATAACAGGTGTATTTTTAACTGTCTCCTCTTCCTTCTCCTTGTTCTGGCTGGACGCAATCACGCTGTTGATGGCTGACACCGCCGCCGTCAGCTTCTCGCTCTCCTCCTCGAGAGCCACTGTGACCTCCACCATCGGCGATTTCAGAAACGCGAAAAGACCCTTGCTTTTCACGGGCTTCACGTTCATCACGACCACGCCTTCTCCCAGTTCCGCTCTGGCGTTTTCAATCGCTTCCTTTTCGGTTTTCGCAATAAATTTCTTTATTATCATTATGCTGTCACCATCCCAACAGACTGTAATTCAACACTGGATTCCACCTCATTGTAGGACACAACAACCAGATCTTTATAGTAGTCCTCCGTCAGCTTCTTAAAGTAAGCACGCACAATGGGGGACGTGATCACAAGCGGGATCTTGCCCAGATCTTCCAGCTTCTTGACCTCTATGCCAAGAGATTCCATAATGCTCTTGGTCTTTGCGGGATCGAGGGTGAGATAAGCCCCCTGCTCCGTCTGCTTGACGCTTGCCATAATCTCCTGCTCCAGCTTCGGATCTAACGTCACCACGCTGGTCGTCTCGTTGGCCGGGAAGAACTTGCCCGAAATAGCGCGCTTTAAGCTCTGTCTGACATATTCCGTCAGAATATCGGTATCTCTCGTGGTAGTCGCATAATCCGCCAGCGTCTCGAACACGGTAAGAAGATCTCTGATGGAAATGCCCTCTTTCAGGAGATTCTGCAGCACCTTCTGTATCTCGCCCAGTCCCAGAAGCTTGGGCACCAGCTCCTCCACAAGGGAAGGATTCGTCTCTTTTAAATTGTCCACCAGACTCTGTACATCCTGTCTCGTCAAAAGCTCCGATATGTACTGTCTGATAATCTCCGTCAAATGCGTCGCGATAATGGACGGCGGATCTACCACGGTATAACCCATGCTCTCCGCACGCTCTCTCTGTCCCTCCGTAATCCAGATGGCGGGCAGATGAAAAGAAGGCTCGAAGGTGGGAATACCCGTGATCTCTTCCTCCACATAACCGGGATTCATGGCCATATAGTGGTCGAAAAGAATCTCGCCTTCGCTGACCTGCACCCCTTTTATCTTAATAATATACTGGTTCGGATTCAACTGTATGTTATCACGCAGACGGATAATCGGCACAACTGTACCAAGCTCCAGCGCAATCTGTCTTCTGATCATAACCACACGATCCAGCAGGTCGCCGCCCTGATTGACGTCCGCCAGCGGAATAATACCGTAACCGAACTCCAGCTCGATGGGGTCCACCTGCAAGAGTGAGGTAACGTTCTCGGGCTGTCTGATTTCCTCCGCCGCCGCTTCCTCCTCGTCCGCCTCGTGCTCGATCACGGCCGTCTCGATGGTTCCGGCCATCACTCTGCCGACTACCACAAAGATCAGACCCAGACCCACGAATACCACCGGATTCAGAGGAGTAACGATTCCCAAAAAGGCCAGAACCGCACCCACAAGATACAGCACCTTGGGCGTACCGAAGAGCTGGCTGATCAGAACCGTACCGAAATCCGCCTCCTTGGATCCCTTCGTCACGAGAATACCTGTGGCAAGAGAGATCAGAAGAGACGGGATCTGGCTTACCAGACCGTCACCGATGGTCAGGATCGTATATTTATTGAGCGCATCGACTACCTCCAGTCCCTGTCTGAACACACCGAAGGAAATACCGCCCACAATATTGATAAAGGTGATTACCAGACCTGCTGTCGCATCTCCCTTTACATACTTCACGGCACCGTCCATGGAACCGAAGAACGTGGATTCTTCCTGAATCTTTTCCCGGCGCTTCTTCGCCTCCTCGTCCGTAATGGCTCCGGTATTTAAGTCCGCGTCGATAGCCATCTGCTTACCGGGCATCGCGTCCAGCGTAAATCTCGCCGTCACCTCAGCCACACGCTCGGAACCTTTGTTGATAATCATAAACTGCACGATAATCAGAATCAGGAATACGAGAACACCGATTAACAGATCGCCGCCGCCCACATATTCACCGAAAGTCTGCACCACGTTACCGGCGTCACCCTTAGACAGAATCAGTCTCGTGGAGGAAACGTTCAGCGCGATTCTGAAAACCGTCGTGAAGAGCAGGATCGTCGGATAAAATGACATCTGTAACACTTCATTGGCAAACATACAGCCAAACATAATTGTAAAGGCGACCGCGATATTGCAGGCCAGAAGAACGTCCAAAAGTCCCGATTGAATCGGAACGATCAACATGATAAACGCCGCCAACAGATACAGCGTAACGCCTACATCCCCCAGTCTCAGCTTCTGCACCGCGCATCACCTCCTTTCAGACTTTTTTAAAAACAATCGCTATATAAATAAAACCTAAACCTTTCCTTTTAAGTGGTATACGAAAGCCAGCACCTCGGCCACCGCCTGATACAGCTCCGGCGGCACCACGCTGCCCACGTCCACATTCGCATAGAGCATACGGGCAAGGGGTTTATTTTCTACAATCTCGATGCGGTTTTCTTTCGCCACATCCTTAATCTTCTGCGCCAGATAATCGGCGCCCTTCGCCACCACAAAGGGGGCGTCGTAAAGCTCCGGCTCATACTTGATCGCCACGGCAAAATGGGTCGGGTTTGTGATAACCACATCCGCCTCGGGAAGCTGCTGCATCATACGCCTTCTGGAAGCTTCCATCATCCTCTGTCTCTGCTTACTCTTGATCTGGGGGTCACCTTCCTGATTCTTATACTCGTCCTTGACCTCCTGCTTCGTCATCTTCATGTCCTTTTTGAACTTGATTTTCTGATAAGCAAAGTCAGCGGCTGCAATCAGCATATAGAACATGGCGATCCGGATTCCCAGATCAATCACCAGCACCCCGATCTGCACGATTCCCTGATTCAGTGACACGTCATAGAGCTGGTAGAGCGGGGGCATGTTTTTTTCGAGATAATTATACACCACATACCCGATCAGCGTCAGCTTCAATACGGATTTTATAAGTTCCATCAGCGAATTGGCCGAAAAAATCCGCTTCACGCCGTTCACCGGATTCAGTTTACTGAACTTCGGCTTAAGCGGCTTTGAAGTAATCTTCCATTTCACCTGCAGAAGGTTCGTGATAAAAGCCACCAGAAATCCCACAAGCAGAAATGGCGCGATAATCTGCAAAATCCGCAGCAGGGCGTTCACAAAAAGCATCCGGAAGGTCTGTACCTGAATGTGCCCGTCGTAAAGCTTCACGTACTCCGGAATCCGGGAATAAATGCTCTGCATATTCCCCACAAAAACCGTTCCCATGTACTCTGCCAGAAAGCGAAGCATCAAAAAGGCCGCAAGCATTTCAAACGCGCTGGTCACCTCTTTGCTCTTGGCCACCTGTCCTTCTTTACGGGCATCCTCCAGCTTTTTACTGGTAGGCTCTTCTGTCTTTTCTCCGCCCGGACCGTCCTTGGCAAAGAACTGGAGATTATACCTTAAAATCAAACCATCCCCTCCACAAAAGATACAATCATACGTTTCATCTGCGTGAATACGTTGTCCGACAAAGCAGGCAGCATCCGCACAGAGAGAAAGAGGATTCCCAGTCCCACAAGCACCTTAAGCTGCATACCCACGGCAAACATGTTAAGCTGCGGGGACACCTTGGCAAGCACGCCAAGCACACAGTTTAAAAAGATCATTGCACAGAAGATCGGCAGTATGATACGGAATCCGATGATGATATAATCCCCGAGAAACATAATAATGGACTGTAACAGCGCATCATGCTTAAAAATCGCGCCGTTCACCGGAATTAAGGTAAAGGTCTCAGCCAGCGCCCTGATCAGGTACTGGTATAAACCTGAAATAATCATAAAAAGCGTAAACATATACTGATAAAACACACCGGTAAAGGTTGCCTGCTCTTTGGTGGTCGGATCAAGCAGAGAAACCATCGACAAACCGATCTCCATGTCCGCAATACTACCCGCAAACGAAGTCACCGTAGTGCATATCTGGGCGCCCCAGCCGACAAGAAAACCCGTCAGCGCCTCCTTCATCACAATCACCGCATAGCCAGGGAGCGTGTTGTAAACCACCTCATTACGGTCCACTGACTGATAGAGCAGATAGGCGAAAAAGATACTAAAGCCGACTTTCACCCTGTGCGGCACATTCGACATGCTAAAAAACGGAGCAACATACACAAAGCAACTGACCCGCACCAGAATCAACAGAAAATATTCCAAATCCGCATAAGTAAAGCTGATATCCAACATAATGTCACTTTCCTCTGGCGCAAACGATCTTTATCCGAGATAGAGGTTAAAATCTGTCCACAGCCCTGTCATAAACTCCACCATATTATTCATAACCCAGTGGCCCATAAGCATCAGCGACAGAAAGATAGCCAGCACCTTCGGCACGAAAGTAAGCGTCTGTTCCTGAATCGACGTGACCGTCTGGAAAATACTCACAAGCAGACCCACGCACAGAGACACCAGAAGCATTGGCGCACTGCATTTGATAATTGTATAAATTGCCTGCGCGGCAATCTCGGTGACGTCATTGACTGTCATCTACCCACACTCCGTTCCCTATAACCTGCAAACCGCTGTCTGTCCGCGCGCCATACAGGCTGCCTTTCGCGTACATGCCCTGTCACCGGACAGACGCTCAGTAATAAAATGTCTCCACGACTCCCTTGATCACCAGATACCAGCCGTCCGCCAGCACGAACAGAAGTATCTTAAACGGCATGGAAATCGTCGTCGGCGGCAGCATCATCATACCCATACTCATCAGCGTGGAAGCCACCACCATGTCAATTACAATAAACGGAATATATATAAGGAAACCGATAATAAACGCCTGCCGCAGCTCGTTTATGATAAACGCGGGCACAAGCACGCTGATCGGTATGTCGTCCAGTTCACCATTCCACTCGGTACGGCTCAGATCCATAAAAAAGTTTACGTCGCTCTTCTGGGTCTGCGCGTACATAAACTGTCTGATCGGCGCCGCCGCCGCCGTGAGCGCCTCCTCCTGGGTCAGCTCTCCCGCCTCGAAAGGCACGACCGCGTCCGTGTAAACCGCCGCTATCGTAGGCTGCATCACATAGAAGGTCAGAAACAGAGCTATGCCGATCAACACCGTGTTCGGCGGCGCTGTCTGCGTGTTTAACGCCTGCCTCGTAAAATGGAGTACAATAATAATCCTCGTAAACGAGGTTAACATAATAATCAATGACGGTGCAATAGCAATCAAGGTAAGAATGATCAGAATACGCAGGGCGCCATTCACACTTCCGTTACCGTTGTTGTACGTAACCGTCACCGTATTGGCAATATTCAGTTCAGCCAGATCTTCGGCACTCTCCGAGGCACCGGGCGGATCCACATTGGTTCTCTCACTCTCCGTACCTGTGAGATTGGAGTCCCTGTATGGCGTATCAGTCACCGTATCCGGTCTGTTATCCTCCACCGCATAGGCAGTCTGCCCCCAGCTAAGATAGAATATGCCTGCCATCATCAGCAGGCATATTAATTTTGCCAAATGATATCCGGAAAAATATCTCTTCATTCGTCTCGCCCGTCTTCTTTTTCCAGGATTCTTTCTTTTTGTATTTTTGCGAGCACATCCCTGAAAGTGGACGCACTTCCCAAAGACCCCTCGGGAAAGTTTAAATCCTCCTCGGGAACCTCTGTTAACATTGTAACAGTATCTTTACAAACTGCAACCGCCAAATATTTCCGCCCGACCCTGACGATCTGCACGTACTTATTATTCGACAGCCGGAGCGATTCAATCAGCTCCATGTTCGCGCCTACAGACCTGCTCTTCTGATAGCCGCCGATCCATCTGGTCACAAAGGCCGTGATCGCCAGCACGAACACAAACAGTATCAATACTGTCATAAACTGCACATAGGAGTCAGCCCTGTCTGATAATGCAGCAGCAAGAAGCATTATCCTACAACCTTCTTCACAGCCTCTAATACACGGTCAGCCTGAAAAGGTTTTACAATAAAGTCCTTAGCGCCGGACTGAATGGACTCGATAACCATGGCCTGCTGACCCATAGCAGAGCACATGATAACCATTGCCCCGGGATCACCCTCCTTGATCTTCTTGAGAGCCTGAATACCATCCATTTCAGGCATCGTGATGTCCATCAGCACGAGATCGGGTTTCAGCTCGTTGTATTTCTCAACCGCTTTTGCGCCGTTCTCTGCCTCTCCTGCCACGTTATAGCCATTCTTAGTCAGGATGTCCTTGATCATCATTCGCATAAACGCTGCATCATCACATACTAAAATATTTTTTGCCATGTCTCTTCTCCTATCACATATTATTTGATAATTTCGGTTACCCGAATACCAAAGCTTTCCTCGATTACAACTACTTCACCTTTTGCTACAAACTTGCCGTTCACCAGAATATCAATCGGCTCACCTGCAATTTTATCCAGCTCTATGATCGTGCCCGGTGCAAAATCCAGAATCTCCGAAATGGATTTAGAGGTTCTGCCCAGCTCAACGGTTACCTCTAACGGCAC
>ERZ808037.431-NODE-431-length-39555-cov-116.467222_pt1 | contig 39555 bp, 61 predicted proteins | sample MGYA00380190_ERZ808037 | MGnify/ENA primary metagenome ERZ808037 (study PRJEB31490, sample SAMN06133399) | mouse gut metagenome | isolation source: J9 | host: mice | place: China: Chengdu | collected 2015-05 ...
TAATCGCTTAACAAAATTCATTAAATCGTTGTCAGATAGCATTTCGTATCTGCAGATGGTTTTTACGACCTCATCTAACACATTAATCGCATCGTCATTTTTTAAATTTAAAATCTTATTGCTAATTTCAATAATTTTTTCTTTATTTTCAGCTTTCATACGCAACCTCCGTTTTTTATAAACCTTTAATCTTATTATAACCTAAAAAATGTTGCGATGTTTGTATTATTAACCGCAAAAAGGTTTTTTTAAACATTTTTACAATATTTTTTTCAAAAAAAGAATAACATTAATATTGTTAAAATTCATAAAAAAAACGATATATTGTTTTTTTTGAAGGCAAAATATCCACAATTTATAAGATATCTATTAAAATTTATTTATAGTATAATTAAATAGAGAGGAGAGGTTGGAATGGATAGCATTGCATCACGAATCAAATTTTTACGCCAGGAACTAAAACTATCGCAGAAAGAATTCGGCCAAAGAGTTGGAGTATCTCAAACTAAAATTTATGAAATTGAAAAAAATAATACTCTTTCTAATCTAGTAAAGCGCGCTATTTGTAGCGAATTTGAACTAAATGAAAAATGGTTACTCACTGGCGAAGGGGAAATGTACAGTGATAAGCATTATAATAAAGAAATTGAGTTATTTATCGCTTCAATCAAGGATGAAAGGACAAAAAAATTAATCTTAAGAATTGCAACATTGAATGAAAAAGGACTGGAAATGGTTAGTAACGTCGTAGATCTCTTAGCTAACGACGAAATTTTAAATGAAATAAAGAAAATAAAAAAAGAGTAGCGAGAGGCTACTCTTTTTTTAAAGTTGTTGTTTCAGTGTACGAAATATAATTTTTTTATGAGTAGCTGAAAGAGCTACTCTTTTTTTGAAGAGAACTAAGATATAGTTCATAAAGCTATGATAACAACAAAATAACACGCGTTCACACTGTGAAAAATTAGTATAATGAAAAAAGGAGGAATCATTAATCATTTTGTAACAATAACCAGACTGCACCAATCCTATTTACTGCCCCAGACTCACGAAGTGTAGATGTTAACCTCATCTACACTTTTATTATTGACAACAAAACAAAATTTAATCCATTTTTTTACAGAAAAATAAAAAAGATAACAATTAATTATCTTTTCAAAACTTCTTTTTCATATAATTTTATCCAACGATATAATGTTGATCTGCTTTTTATATTTAATAAGACCGCGAACTCTACTGCGGTTATGTTATTAGCTTTCCATTTTTTATATAGTTTAGGAAAATTGTCAGGGAGATCCGAAGGTTTTAGCTTCCTTCTTTCTTTGGAATATTTTCCTTCCCGCTGCGCAATCGCAATGCCTTCAGCCTGACGAGCTTTAATTCTTTTTCTCTCAGCCTCAGCAATCGTCGAAAGAACTTCGATTAAGACATTGTTAACCATATCAAACATAGATTTGGCATATTCGTCTTTTTCGTCAAAACAAATAAGCGTAGTCGGAACATCTAACACATGCAATCTAACTCCTCTTTCTTTCAAGAGATTTAATGTTTCAACTATCATTAATTTATCTCGACCTAAGCGATCTAACTCTTTAATTATTAAAATATCATCTTTACGAAGATAGCGTTGTAGATTCAACCATGATTCCCTGTTAAAATCTTTTCCACTCGCTTTATCAATATAAATATTTTCTTCGTCAATAGAACAATTGTACTTTTCTTTTGAAAAATTCTGAATCGCTTCTATCTGACGCTCAACATTCTGATCTATCGAACTCACTCGGCAATAAGCAAATAGCATAATATCACACTCCAAAAATATTTTATCAGTCAAAAGTGTTCAAATCAAGTGTGTGTTTGACTTCGAACACTTTTGACCTCATGGATGTGATAAATAGTTTTCTCTTGCCATAGAAATTTGATGACTTATTTAAAGTATACCTTCATTGTACACTAATGTCAAAAAAAATTTAACTTAATTTTCATCTAAAATTTTCACAAGCCTGTCAAATAAAGCTTTATTTTTTAAGCCACCGTTAAACCAACCTTCCACGATTGCTTTTTCGAATTTTTTGTGCGACCTGGACGCTTCTTTATAAATCGCATTATTAACGCTCGATAAAGCTGATATGATTAAAGTTAATTCTTCTTTGTTAAGTTCAACTTTTATTTTTTTCATGCTATCCCTCCCTTCCTGGGAGTTAATATAGCATAGTGAAATTTGCTAACGTTGTCTTATTTTATAATTCAAGTATATCAAATAAAATGATTAGTCGATAATCTATTCATCTATTCGACCGTTTGCTCTTAAGAAATCTTCGAAAAATGGAAGTTTATCTTGTAGCTCTTTACAGAATTGGCGCCATTCAGGTAATCGATGATTATGTCTTTGTGACCATATATTCATCAATTGCAAATAGTTAGTCGTGATGCGCCCTGTCATTTTAAGCCCTGCTGGGGTTGAATAAAGTAATTTTAAATAATTTTCTTGTGAGCGATCTGCATTATATTTCTCTTGTAACTTTTGTAATCGGCTAATAATCTCCTGATCTGTAAATTCATTAAAGACATTTGCTAAGTTAAATTTGTTAATCCGGTGCATTGTACTCATTCCAGTAACAATATCGGCAAAGTGATAGCGTTGAAATTCAATCCATGCTTTATTCGTAAAAGTTAAATCCATATTTACGACAATTCCTTTCGCAAACGAGCAATGTCCTGAATTTAACGGTTTTTTCAGAAGTTGTAAAGCTCTTTTTGCACTATGGCTGAGAAAAATATTATTTTCAACTTTCTCGCAATACTCTAGATCTGAAAGCGCATTATTAACACAACCCACCTCATAATCATCAATCATTGAGTATCCGCTTGCAACCATGCTCTCAAATAAATCATAAATTCTTAAATTGGTAATCACGTCATGATTTTTATACATTTAATCACCTCTTTTTATTTTCAATAAATTATAGTGATAAAATGGCGAATTTATTCTTTTAACATGCATATTTGCATATGCTATTAGCAGAGCTAGATAGCAATTAGAATGCTAGTTTAATAGCATATTTTTCATAGCCTGCATATTGATTAAAGTCTCAATTTCTTCATTCGAATAAAGATTAATATCTTTGCTTAGTGATGACATATCTTGAATTTTAGCGATTAAATTCTTTCTTTCTTCCGTTAATTCGTAAGTTACCGACTCTTTTTTATCAGCTTCTCCAGCTGATTTCAACCAATCCGGCACAAGCTCTTTTCTTATGATTCTTCCAGTTGGTAAATCTTTTTGATTTTTTAACGATTTAATCGTCTTAGTGATGTATGAGATGCGCGCTTTTTTGAATCTAACATTTACAGATTTTTTAATCGCAAGGACTAGATCTGAAAGAGAATATATATTTAACATCTTATTTAACGATTTTGCTTCTTTGTAATTTGCACTTTCATTAAATGTTTCTTCAAAAGCTTCTTTAACTTCGTTATTTTCTATAAAAACTTCATTAAATTCTAAATCTTTAATGCTGCTTACTGGTTTAACATAAATCTTAGCTGTTTGTCGTTTCCCCTGCTCGACGACGTGAATCAGCTTCATATCTTTTAACTTTTTAAATGCATAACTTACAGTTCTTAAAGATTTATCTACTTTTTTAGCTAATAATGATTGATTATATCGACAATACACGCCTATTTCATCCTTCCAATCATCACAGTTTTCACTTTTTATTAAAGACGAAAGGAATGATCTATAAATTAATTCATAGATTTGTCGTGTTGTATTATTTAATAATTGAAATTCTGATGATTCTTTTAACTGCTTTAAATGCTGTCTTGTATTAATTTCCCCCATAAAAAAAACTCCTTAAGAATTAATTTTAATCGTTAAAGGAGCCTCACATGATTTATAAATTTTTTATAGACATTCATATAAAAATTAGATATAATATTCATGTGAGGTTTTATTTTGTTTTAAATCGCAACTACTGTTTGGCGACGGAGGTTGCGATTTTTCTTTAACGATTTTTTTATAATCAAAATTTTATAACATAAATTAGTAAATATCAAGAGCGATTTTATAAATCAAAATAAAATCGCTCTTTTTTTATTAATATTTTTCACATAAATCTTTGCCGGTTGTTGAAAACCTACTGGAACGACATAAATTAAATCTTCATCTTTTAATTTTCTGATTGCTCCATTTACAGTTCTTATTGATTTATTGATTTTTTTTGCAATATGTGATTGATTGTAATGACAATAGACTCCTAATTCATCTTTCGTTTTACAAATACCAGCTTCATTCTCAATCAAAGCTTTTAAATAAGCTTCATAAATAAGTTGGTATGTTTCTCGCACTGTTTTATTAAACGAGAGATATTCGGATGTCACTTTCAATTCTAAAATGCAGTCGTCAATATATTTATCTATCTTTTTGATAAAAATCCCTCCCTTTAAGATTTATCATAATTTTAAATAGTTATTTTTGAAATAGCAAGATTTTTCAGATATAAAAAAATCATCATTTTTAATATGATGATAAAAAAATCTATTATTTAGTTTATATATTGTATATACGATACGCAATAAAAGTTGTTATTTTATTTTTTTTGATGCGCAATTCAGTTAAGATTTTTGCGCATCGAAAAATTATGCATGAACTAGAAAAACAGACCATTGCTGATCTGTTTTAGGGAGATTTCCAATACTTTAAATCTAAAGGGGAGAAATGTTTAATTAAAGAGAGAAACTTTTTTGAATCCTATGATTTGTAAGGAGAAAAATTCTGTAGAAAATAACCTTTTGAATTAGCTTCATTCAGATCTACTCTTTTTAAGAGACCTTTTTATTATAGTAAAAAAATAACTTTTTTATTCACTTTCCATAAAAGTCACAATTTTTTGGGATTTTTTTAAAGCTTAAACTCTCTTCCATGTCTCAATCACGAAAAAGCCAAGAAGCAAATCAACAAAAATCACAATTTTTTGGGATTTTTAAGCGATTAAAACTTGCAAATATGTTAAATGATGATATAATCAAAGCATGAAGTTTTAAAAGTCACAATTTTTTGGAATTTAGAGGAGAGAAATCATGAAGAAAAAAAACTTATCTGTAAATAATGGAGAAACTAGCGTCGTTAGTGTAGATATCGGAAATATAACATCGATTGCAAAGAGCGCATCTGAATTAATCACATTTGAAAGTAGATGCATTGATGCAGCTGATGTGCATGAATTTGTTAATCCTGAAATTTTTGAAATTGATGGCGAATCTTATGTGATGGGACGCGGATCATTCGAGAATAATTTAGTTAAGCATCAGAAAGATAATTATATTGCTTTACTGTACTATGCAATTGCAAAAGTAACGGATAGCTCTAATATCAATCTCACGCTAGGTGTCCCAGCTGGGCAATTTAAAAAAGAGCGAGACAACATCAAAAAATTAATCGAAGAAAATAGTTGTAAAACAATTAAATTAAATGATAAGGCTCGTGTAATAACTATCAATAATATTTTCATCGTCCCTGAAGGATATGGCGTTAAAATAGAAATATTTAATAAAGATGAAGAAACGACTCAGGTTTTACAAAAAGGCCTTAAAACATTGATTATTGATATTGGTGGGGGGACAGTAGATATTGCCGAATTTGATGAAAATGATAGATTTTCTGACGGTAAATCTATTACACTCGGATTATTAGATTTATATAAAGATGTAAGAGATATCCTTGTGAATGAATATTACTTTAATGTAGATTTAGCGGATGTCAGAAAGTATCTAGAAGGTACGCTCGTGATTAAAAATGATAAATTCGAAGATGAAACTAGTTTTATAGATCCAGCAGTTTTTAAATTCTACAGTAAATTCATTAACGAGTTACGAGGACTCTACCCACGATTAAATCAATATAATTTGATTTTGTGTGGAGGCGGAGCTGAATACACAGAAGATTATTTTAAAAATGAATATCCTCATGCGTTAATTGTGACGGATATCACTGCCAACGCTCGAGGATTCAGGAAGGCAGGCGTAGCAAAATGGCGGAAATCAGAATAACATTTTCAAAAAATGAAGAATATTTAGTTGACTTTTTACGGGATAAAACTAAGCCTAACCTCTTTATTAAAGACCTTATTAAAGAAGCGATGTACAGGGAATATTACAGACTAACTGGGAATGTTCCAGCTTTTTTTGAGAAAATAGCTGATAATGCGATTGCATTAAATGATTATTCTGATAATCAAGTTGAGGATCTACCAATTATAAATGAAGATGAAGATGATGTTGGTGTTGATATTAGTGATATGGAGGAGTTTTAATGAAGATAAATAACGCACTTATTCATAACGCGATAGTTGAACATATTGAATTTGAAGATATCAAGCCTCAAACCATAGAGGTTGGTAAAAATTATGAATTTTTGATTTTTGCAATGAAAAAAGACATTCTTATGAAAGATTTGTTAACTAACGAACTTATTTCTAAAATCAATATCGATATTAGTTCCCTTTTTGAAAAATTTAATGATTATATTTATGCTGTAGCATTAAATCATAATTCTCCGTTTGGGTACGATATGATTCATATTGAATTATTCGATAGCTGGGATCAAGCTGCTCGGAATGTCGAACAAAGACAATTAAACTTACTATTAAATCCGAACGCTAAAGATTTTCTATAATTTTAAAAAAGTAGCAAGTGAATTTAGTCACCAGCTACTTTTATTTTTTTATCAAAAATGTTGACATACTTCCAAAATAGAAGTATAATTAATTTGTGATCGAGTTAGTCGGCGGTGCTTACGACGTTAAACAATAGAAGGCATGCGTGTTCGGACTTTATAAATATAAAAAAAGGAATGATATTAAATGCAATATTCAAATGATAAAAAAGTAAAGTTTTATATTGAACAATTAAGATTAGAAGAATTATCAGATTTACAAAGAGATGGAATTTATTTAATTCCAGGCGAAGAATCAGAAATGACTTATTTTCAAGTAGAAGAATTATTTAATACTTCTGATTGGTTAGAAGGTGTAATTGTTGATGTAGATGATATTATTGATTATTTAAATAAAAAATATTCAAACAAACCATTTTTTGAATATTTAAAAATTCAACTTTCAGAGTTAAAGAAAAAAGGAATTTATGCAGTTGATTTAGATTCGGACTATGATATTTTAAAAACTTATACATATGATCAATATTTAGATTATGTTAAGTCTTATTATGAAGATATTTGCGATTCGGATGAAGAATATTCTAGTAACGTTAGTTTTGAAACATTTTTAGAGGATTATACAGACGAGAATATTTCTTTAATCGATGATCTTCTCCAATGCGATTTCATCGATTGTTAAATATATTTAAAGGGAGAGCAAGGATAATGAAGAGTAAAATTGAATTTGCTAAACAGTTTTACGAAACGACGGATTCTGTTGAGAGAGCTTTAAACGTCTATCTTTATTGTGATTCTGAAAAAAATCTTGAAGAGTTAAAGCTTATAATTGAAAATGATTTAGCGCCTAATTTAACGGTTGAATTCATGCGGTGTGGTAATGAGGTGATTGATGGAATGTACTGTGATTGGTTTAGTCTCGATTATATTCATGGCGAAATGTCAGAAATAAAAACAAATATTAGGTCTGTCTATAAAAAAGCGAGAAAGGTATTAAGTTAGAATGACAAGAGAAGAAATTTTAGTTTCTAAAATAAAAGATTTGAAAAAAGATTATGATTTTTTATTGCGATGTCAAGAAAAAAATTCGATTGGATTATCGAAGGCAATAGAAGAAGGGAATGAAAAGTTAATATCTTATTATCGTGTATTAATAGAAGGCGATAAAGAAGATTTAGATAAAATATCTTTAGAAATTTCCAATTTAGAAAAGGAAATTCCTTCTTCTGAAATTAATTGGTTAAATCTTATTTGTAAAAAGTTCAATTTGACGAGATATGCTATTGAAAAAAAAACTGGAGTTCGTCAAAGTATGTTGAGTAGAATTGTTAATAATGACATTCATTATTCTAAGGTAGAATTCCGGTTAATTTTAGGACTATCAGTAATGGTTGGAATGACCCTTGATGAATTTTATGAAGAGTTAAAAAAAATAGATATTTCTGGGAGAAATCAAATTTATGTTTAGTTATTGCGAAGAATCGCCGCTTACTATTAATATTATGATTGGTCAATTCATATCGCACGAGTTGGAGTGGATTGATGAAAAAGGAAATTTTGTAACAATTGAAAAAGTTAATCAGTGGAATCGACATGAGATGGCAATTGAATTTTTTGAGTGGCGGTACCAAAACTATTTATCTAAATTTGGAGATATTAAAAATAAAGAAAAATTTTTGTTAGAAGTTGCAATTAAAATCGATCAATTACTTCCAAGCCGTTTTTTTGTCAAATATCATCAATATAATTCAACTATATATAAAACAAAAGATGGAACTATTTTAAGAAAATATTTCAATGGAATTGATAAGCACGAGGAAACTAAAGGACTAATCTGTCAATTTCCAAGAAATAAAGAAACTTGTACTAATACATTTAAATCTGATATGGCCACAGATAAACAGTTTAATTATTTGAGTTATTTAGCGTTTCAAGCAGGATATACCGGAATTATTGATCGTAAAAATATTTCTTTAAAAAAAGCAAGTGAGCTGATTAGCTTTTTGAAAGGCGAAAGAGAAAAGCCAAAGGATTTATCCAAATACTTATATCTTTAATTTCAAATAAAGCTACTTTAGAGGATTTAGATATGCTAGAACAAGTTATTTTCGAACGTCGTAAAGAACTTAGCTAATAAAAAAAGATAGCAACGGGGTTAACCGCAGCTACCTTTTTAAATTCCAACAAACCGGCAAACGCTATGCGTAATCCGTCGCCTTTTCAACATCCTGGTTGATAGGCAAAAAAGCGACTATCCCAGTGGGAAGATTGTAGGCTCTGCTTACAACATGGTGAGAGAGCATTTTTAATTTAAAATTCGGTTTTTTAAGGAGTCCGGGGTTCTCCTCATCGGAATGAGCGACGACTTTGTAAGTCGCTTAGACGTTAATCCGCCAACATTCCTATACAGCTAGATCTATCTGCTATATTATTCTATGTTTTTTTAAAAGTTTAATGCAGAGGATAGAAATGAAGGAAGTGATAAAAATGAAAAAATTTTATGAAAAGTATCGAAAAAAATGGTGGTTTTGGTTTATCGCTGTATCTATTATCGTGACAATTGTCGATTGCATAGGTTTATTATTTTACGATCCCCAAGTTGTACCTAATCAATCATCAACCTCTAAATATAGCGTAAAGAACGGTTTAGTTGTAGATTACCAAACATATCATACATCAGAGCGTGGGCAATTTTATGGCCTTGATGGTACTGACGTTTTTGAAATTGTCGTTATTGTAACTGAAAGAGCTACTGTTGAAGATACACTTGATCAGAATTATGAAAATGCTTATGAATTGATAAAAAATTATGATTTAACGGCATATCATACTTTTAAATATACTGCAATTGCGGTAGATGGAAATGGTGAAGAATATACGATGATGAGTTTTAATATCTATGCACCTTGGATAAAAAAAATTAAAGAGACATGGACGGCAAATGGTACTACAACCGTTAAAGCATACGCTACAGATAGATATATAGATGAGTCGCTCAAACAAAAATTGCAATAAAAAAAGACAGGTTTCCCCTGTCTTTTTTTTCGGTGTAATTTCGGTCAATAGACTTGAATTTTAGTCCGACGGTCTGAATGTCGGCCTAATCAGATTTTTTTGGCTTCCGCCATTAGTAATATATGTTTTTTAACATCTACATATTACAGTTTTTTAACATATTTTGAATTTGCGCTAATCCATCCCACGCCGCTTTTTAATTTATAAAGACCGTTTTTTTCATCAACAATCGTAAATACTTCATTTTTTTTGACAGTTTGCACAACTTTTGAATCAAAACTAGCCTCTTTTCTAACATTTAATGAGTCACAAATGATTTTAACTTTAAAAGATTTGAATTGATTTTTATCTTTTAAAGAGGTGGATCCGCACGCTAAATCTGCCTCAATATTCCCTTGTTTAATCTCTGAGAGTACCCAATCTACGCGATATTTAAAATTTTCCCATCGATTTTCGGATAAAATCAGATTTGGACATTTTTTTCCTGAAAAATCTTGATGTTTTTTTAAGTGTGAAATATTTAAATTGAATTTATATAAGAGTCGTGCAGCAACATACACAGCATTCTCTTCTGCTTTATTATATAAATCGCGATTGGAATGAGTCGGACGACAAATCTCAATATGAATTCCGTTACGATTTCCATTCCCATTCCCTCCATCACCTGCTGCCCACGCGTTTCTGTTGAAAGGTAGGCCTTGAATCGCATATTCTTCATCAACAGCAAGATGGAATGACACTTGATTATTATTACGAGTCATATAAGCGATTTCGTTATAGGCGCTTGCTAAGTTTGCAGTGTCATGAATGACGACGTACTTTGGCGTCATTTGATAAGGACATTTAATATTATATTTAGTGCTGCTTACTAATTTCTCTTCAAATTTATAACTCATTATTTTTCGTCCTCCTCAATTTCTTTAATTTTCGTATCAATTTTTTTATCGATACTTCTATCTAAGGCCTTAACAGTATCTTTTAATTTATTAATTTCTTCAGAGACGTCAACACCGTACATGACTACACCTGCAAGAATGACTCCTAAAACGGAGCTGTCGGCAATTAAGAATCCCGCTCCTAATCCGATTGTAATAATAATCGTAGCACGATACTGCTCTTTAATCTTCGGTTCCCATCTGCTAAAAAAGATATTGGAGATAATCAATACCGCTAATAAAGATGCTAATCGCATGAAATCGAAAACGCTTAATTGTAATTCAGTCATTTTTTTCACATCCCTTAATTTTTCAACATCTGTTTTATTTCTTGCAACTCTTGTTTTATTTTTTCATTTTCGAGTTTTAAAGCCGAAATAATTTCTATTATATCAACGCCTTGTGGTTGACCTTCATCATTACATTTTTCAATTTTAGGAATCATTCTGAGTCCGTAATCAGTTGAAACGACTAATGCCTCATCTAATATTGACTCTGCTTCTGCATGAGAGTCTGTCCTTAAATCATAGATAATAGGTGTTTCAGAGGCCGACATCACAGATTTTATAGTAGAGTTTCCGTTCATGTAGAGCGGACCACCATTGATACCTGTTCCATCCGCCCATATGTCAAAATTACCACCCGCATTTATTCGTGCGACGTCGTAAAGCCAACATCTTTGCATAGATATATCTCTAACTTTAAGATTTTTGGAAATCTCTACATCCCCATCTCGTTTAAGCAAAAATTGCTTTGACCAATCGTTTGACCCATTATTTCGAGGAGCGATATTTAATGAACCAATATCTGCATTTATATGATAAATCCACGCGTATCCGCTTCGCGATTGAACCATATTGCCTGTAAAGCATGGTGAATCAGTGGGGAGAGCGCCAACTTGACTTGAATTTGGTGGATTTTTTTCAGTGAAAACATTATATGCCTCATTACCATCCCAAAATTTAAGCGCTTCTTTAGAACATAAAACTGTTCCAAAACGTTCGTCTCCTACATCAACTCCACCATGCGCATTATTTTTTATTAAACTCTTGCCTGCTATGGTAGTAAGTCCATGCTCCTCATTATCGCCTAGTGTTAAAGATTCGTTAGAATAGATAGATCCGTAGATGTCTAACGCTCCACGTTCGTATGGTTTTCTAACTCCCACCCCTTTTTTTTCGAAGTTAGAGATACACTCCATTGTGCTGACCGATGCCAATAATTCGACAGTGCTATAACTGTCTTTTATTGAGATTTTAAAAACAAAAGACGTTGAATTATCAAATCCACCGCCTAAGCTCACTATTTTTTTATCGGTATACGACTCTAAATCCGTCCAGTTGATTTTCGTTTTAAAATCAGTATCAACGACTTTTCGATATTCGACTTTAAATTTCTTATCATTAATATTAGCGCCGGCCACATTTAGGATATTGGGCATAAGCTCGATATTAACGTAAATACCTTCATCATTCGAGGATCCGTCGCTGTTGCAACGATAAACATTCGCTTGGAGAGTAGGAGGATAGTAAGAATGAACGACAATTTCTTTTGTTTTAGTCGCGCTACGACCACGCGAATCGGTGACTTTAGCTTTGATTTGATAAGTTCCTTCGCTCAATTCACCTGAGGAAGCCGATTGGGAATTTGAATTTAATCCCGCTCCTGACAGGTTGTAGGAGGATATTTTTGAGCCATACACGCCGGATGCATTCACAATTTCCGCACGAAATGATGATTTTCCGGCCACAAAATAATCTTTTAACAATCGTCGTCCTTCAATTTTTAAATCTCCAATCGTTGGTACGACATCCTCAGGCACTTTTAAAGTCAAGGATTTTGATTGAGAACCAATCACCTGATCGTCTTTTTTAGTGTGTAAAATGACGGTAGCCGTTCCGACGGTTGAGTTTGGAATTTGATTCATGTCGTCTCGAGACGGTGTTAAATACCATCGATCAGTGACATAACCATCCCAAAACGAGATATCACCAAATCGATATTGAGGTTGATAGTCAAAATTTCCTCCCAGTTTATTAATCGTCATAACGACTTCTTCACCGAAGTAAACGCTATCTTTAGATAATGTAAAGTTTGCAGCACGTGGTATTGTATTTAACTCAATATCTGCGCTTGCATAAGCTCTTTTGATAACATAAATATCATGATATTGAATCCCATTTGTGACTTCTGCTTTAATATTTGTTCGACATGTTCCATCGTTATTATGATTTACCGTCCAGCTTCGCTGCCCCATTCCGAACCATGAAGATCCGACACGTCCACTTCCTGACCACACCTGTGAATTATTAATTTTTGACGACCACATGCTCGATTGAGTCGTTGTTGAGGCGGATGTAGAACGTAAATATGATTTAGCAGTAATGTAAGAAGTGTTGGCGACATAATCCTGTGTCGCACTCCACTCCACTTTAAATTCGTATTTGTTAGTGACCGTTCCGTTATACGTATAACAAGTCCCCCAAATCGTACCGCTTAATGCCATTATTCATCATCTCCAATCCACTTCATGATAATCCCACCGGTCGCCGTTTTTGAAATTGAAATATTTCCGATTTGGAGAGAGTTGAGGACCTTTAACGAGGTGATAAGCATCATAAAATTTGAGAAGTAAGACACTTCAACATTATTTTCTAAGAATGAAAGCCTTGTATCGGATAACCTTGTTTTAAAGGGCCCTTCCTGACCGTTGACCGTTGCAAACAGCTCAAACCATCCACTCTCAGTAAAACGAAAATGTTTACCAATCTTATTCACTTCGTCAAGCGCCTCATTTGAATTGGTGATAGCAATCTGCATTCCTTCGGCCGTCGTAGTTAGTTGTGTCCGAATCGTCGTTAGTGTTGTACTAATAAACGTCTGTAATGCCACATCAGTAATATTGTATTGCATGAGATACTGATACAATAGCTCACGAATTGTCGCGTTGGAGACCTCGCTTGCACTATTAACATCTTTTAGGAAAGGATCTAGAAATTCATGAAGGGCATTCCATCTTTCCGTCAATTGTTCAAACTGACTATTTACTGATTCATCATTAAATTTCTCAATAATTAGCTTTAAGGCGTTATATTTTGAATCGAGATTTCGTAACTCTTCACGCATTTGAATTTTTTCATGCGATGAGAGAACATCGTCGCTCGTTGCATTGTTAAATTGTTGATAAATCTCATTCGTTTCATTCTTAATGTCGTTAATCGCATTATTATAATTATCGTTAATTTCATCTAACTTTTCATTGATTTCTGTTTGACTTAAGATTTTTTCGCCTTTTATGAGCAGTTGCTCAGCATCAATAAAGACATGTCCACTATCATCGACATGAAGAGTTTTTCTTTCGCCAGTTGAGGTTGTCACAAGGAGATTTTTAGCCTCAATGTATTGACCGAGCAGTTTTCCAACCCATCCTCTGTCGAGTCGTAAAGACCCGATGCACGCATCACTAATTGCCGCATTCTCAATATATTCCGTTCCATCTGCAATTTTTAGCGCCGTCGCATGAATTTCTGCACTAAATTCTGTGGTTTGGCCATGAGTATTCTTGCAGCGAACACGATAATACCACGTTTCATCCGGCTTAACTTCATGAAGAAACGTACTAAATCGGCCTTTTGCGATTAAAGTATCGACAGTCGGATTAAATCCTTGTGATTTTGAAGCGTAAAGTTCGTATTCATAATAAATTTTCGCATCATACGTCCAGCACACAATAATGGAGGCAAATAGTCCATGTGCCTCTACTTCAGGCACATTGGGGAGTTCGTTTGGAAACTTCGTATCATCAATGATGACATCCTCTGTTTTATTGGACGAATTGACGATAGTAATTGTTGAGTTTGACTTATCAATAAATGATTTTTCGATATTTCCCAATGTTAATTTCTTCTCGTTTTCGCTCTCTTTTATGGATTCGCTAAAAGCAACAATGCGAGCTTTATTATTTAACTTTAACTCTTCATCGATGATAATTATGCTATCGCCTAAATTTACGTTGTAATGCTCAAAACCTTTTTGATTCGAAATATCCTTGACCTGTGTTTCATACGAGTATTTTGGACTCTTATTTTCTTGAAGGGCTTGATAAGTTGCTTGTAAAAGCTCTTCAGGATCTTTAATATTGCTATTTTCAAAGATTGCTTCCACACGCCCATATTTATTTATAGAGTCTTGATCTTCAATATAGGTTTGGCCAAGTGGTTTATCGACAGGATTATCAGGCGTATGCCATTCGATATCTTTGAATTTTATTTTTCTCGTATAACCTTCTCCGCTCTCCAGCGATCCACCTCGGCCATATAACACATTACAGAAATTCTCGGAAATATCTTTACGGCTTGCGCTTTCCAAATTTACGGTGAAAGACCAGCGAAGGCCTGTCTCTTTTCCGATTCTCGCCGGTAAATCGACGAATTTGTGAGCAATTTGCGTAGCATTATCGTTTAATTCAATGCGAAAATCTAACTCTCCGCCGTAAGTCTTAACAATTTCTTTTAAAGCCTCCATGCGGTTGATGTCATAGAAATTTATATTTCTATTTCCTAATTGAGCCACATCTCCAACTTCCCAATCGCTATTTTCGATTGCTTTTTTCATCGCTTCTAAGGCACTTCCATCCTGTAAACGCGTATCTTCTATAATACTTGTGGATAACTCAAAGCAAACATTTAGACAATAGACGTTTATTTTTTTTGTTAAATAATCAATGGATGGCTCTTCATCAATAAAAAAAAGTTGAAATTTATGATTCTTATCATAAAATCCAACTCTATTGCTTTTAGCGAGATATGGCAGATAATCTATAGATGTTTCAAACTCAAAATACCACTTTCCGTTAATCTCACGTACGTGCTTATCATTCTCAAATTCAAAATCGGCGATATTTAATATATATTCTTCATTTTTTGTAAATACATATAGCATCCTATCGCCTCCTTATAAATATTCTTCTCGATAAGAGACCTCGACGTCACAATTGCCTTTTTTCAACTCGTAACGATTTTCGCCTTTAACTAAATTGTGAAAGAAACTATCTAGCGTTAATATTGGCATAGTTAATCGATTATTTGTCATAACTTTGAGGGTTTTGCAATCGACTCTAATGGTCTCTCCAACATTAAAATGACTAATTAAATGAATAAAATTATCGTATTTTTCATTTTTAAAGGTGAGTAGTATCTCCTCACATTCTGATTTTATAGTGAATTTAATCATTGGTGGAGACGGTTGCTCGCTGTTATAATTAATTATTTTTTGCGTTGTAAATACTTCGCTTTTTGTGACAAAGGATATACGATTGAAACATTCGAATGTGATTGTTCCTGTTGCTTTAAATTGATTTTTAGCTTTTAATTCGACATCATCTTTAACTTTAGCAAGATAATAGCTTGTTGTATCATTCATCAATACCAATGTCGAATACTCATCGTCTCCGCCTTTTAACCATGCTGCTAGCTCATCAATTTTTTCATTTGATAATAATCCCTTTGTTTTAATTGTAAAATCAACTGATATTTTTCTCGTTTTTTCTGTTGAGAACGCTGGGATAGAGATGTCAGTGATGGTTAAAAATGAAGGGATATCTTTATCATTAAATTTAATTCTAGTCATAAATGATCCCTGCCAATCGTTCATTTCGTCGCTTTTCCTCATTGAAGATTTTCTTAATATAATCGGCGATTTTATTCAAATCTTCAATCTTATTAGCATTCATATTTTCAATGTTAAATTGAACTGTGAGACCTTCACTTTTTTTCATAAGAGCCTCGATTAGATTTTTCAATCGTTGATCCAATGAGTTATTATTTCTAGCATTGCTAAATATTTGACTTGATTGTTGACCAAATCCTCGGACACGCGCCTCAAAATTTGATGCTAAAGCTATGTTATCAACCGAACGTCCGAATGAGATAGGATCTATGATACGACTTTGTGCTGCTACATCATTCGATTGAGCATTTACGCTACTTTTAATCGTCTTTTGATGAATAGTGACGTTCGTGGAAATCGAGCGTGAATAAGTCGATTTAATTCTGTTGTAATCAGCAATCATCTGATCCGCCATTTTTTTAGAAGTATCGGTAGCGGAATTTTTCATGCTTTTTGTGCTGGCAACAAAGTCTTTTTCCATCGTTTTAGCATCTTGGGAAGCATCTTTGGCCATATCGCCTACGTTTTTAACTACGTCCTCCGAACCTTTTTGAGACTTATCGGACAAACTTTCTTGAATTTTTTCCATCGCAGAATTCAAATCAGTTTTCAATGTATCCGTATCCAACTTACCTGCCTGAGACATTTGATTTAAATTTTGCTCGATTTTCCTTGTTTGCTCCTCGACGGTCATGTTAGAGCGAATGCCTTTGAAGAGATTCCCACACGTATCATTCATGCCTCTTAAAATTGTGAGTTGATTGGAATCCATCAATTTTAGTTGTTTCGCCATCTCGGTAGCAGCAGCATTATAATTTCCTCGTGTAATATTATCCAGTTGACCTAATATGTTAGAAAATGAAGCGCTTATAAGCCTCAAACTGCTTTCCGATGTGTTAAGCATTTGAGACATACCTCGTGTAGTGGTCAACGTTATCTTCTGCATTCCGTCTGTATTGTTATGTTCAATTCTATCCCAATGACTTTTCCAAGCGCCCTCAATGGTTTGTCCACCAGGACCATCAATCAACGCAGCAATAACGTCCAATCCTAATTGAATCCATGAGATTATGTTACCTACTGTCAATTGGGTTAAACCGCTTACAAATTCACAAAGACCTGCCACGATAGTTCCTAATCCACCGAATTTTTCTTGAAGAAATAAAAGCGAATTTTCACAATCGCCTACATAACTCATGAGAGCGACTAAAGCAGCTATTGCAAGTCCAATTCCGAGCGGACCGGCTAAAAATTGCATGGCTTGCGCTAACATTCCTGTTGATCCCGCTGCTGTGGTTGATGATTGTCCTAATTTGTTAATCCAATCGAATAAAGTCGCCGATGTATTAATGACTTCTCCTATTTTTGTTGCAACTGGAGAAAGCACCATCGTGAACATTCCCATTTTTGCGATGGCCTCAATTGTTCCTTCGTCTAGACTTGTAAACCATTCCGAAAATTTAGTCAACATCTCACCGGCAACATCGAGAATTGGGAGGAGACCTTCTTGCGCTAATAATGTTAATGGTTCTTTCAACTGCTGAATTTTCGCATTCATCTGCGCGCCAAACGTATCTTCATACGCTTGACGTACCTGTTCTGTCGTTCCTGTGACTTCCATTGTCTCATCATTAATAGCAGATAGACCGACAAGAATGGAATCGCCCAAATCTTCATACATTGTGCCAAAAAGTGCGACAGCCATCTGGTATCGTGTCGTTTCATCCTCAATCTTTAAAAGCTCGTTCACAATAACGTCTGTCATTGCTTTGGCCGAATCTCCACCCTTCGTAAATGAGGATTGTACCTCATTAATATTGAGATTTAAATCCGTCATTACGCTTTTTTGATCATTTCCCATTTCTTTCATCTTGATGTTAAATTCTTTAATTCCATCCGCTAATTTATCAGTATTAAACGCTCCATCCTTATATCCTGAATTGATAATCGCTAACGTTTCATCCGCAGTAAATCCTAATTCATCAAACTGCACGCTATATTCCGTTAATGAATCAAGCAAATCCCCTGATAAATCACCAGTTTGCTGCAATCCGCCAGCGATAATATCTAATGATTTTTCACCATCTATGCCGAAATTACGCATTAATGAATTGGCCGTTTTTAATACATCATTCAAATCTTGATCAATCCCTGCCGAGATAGCTAAAATTCCTGATGAAAAATCATTAATCTCTCTATCGTCTAACAAATCAGACATGGATTGTTTGACCTTAATCATGACCGATAAGGCATCATCGAAATTAAATCCTTCTTTCGCTAAATCTTGTACTGCATCTAATGTTTTATCTGCTTCCTCGGCGGTTTGACCTAATGAGGCCTTAATCTTACCTAATGCATTTGATGATTCGCCAAACGCTGCAACCGATGCGCCTCCCACTGCTGTCGCAGTAGCGGATAATTTAGATAGCTTATCTCCGACATCCTTTAGTTTATTACTTGTTTCCTCGAAAGGTAAGCGCTTTATTTCTTTAGCAACTTCATTAAATTCTGTCTGCGCATGATTAAGCTCGGTATTTAATCTGCGGTAATCGGATTGTTGCTTGTCAACTTCATTGCCGACACGTTGGAAATCATCTTTTAGTGATGCTAGTTTTTTCGATAAATTAATGACTTCTAAGCTACTTGATCCATACGCATTTGATGCATTCTCCAATTCTCGCTCTGTAGCGTTAATCTCAATTTTTAGTCTCATATGAGCGGACATATTTTGACTCAATTGACTTTCAAGAGTCGATATCTCTTTTTTGTATGCCTCAATGTTCGCTGCATTTTTTTCTAAGACAACACTCATTTGAAGAAGTTCATTCTGCATTTTCTTATAGGAAGAGGCAGTGGAGTCCATCGTTGAGGCCATTTTTTTAATTTCTGACTCTTGTAATTCAAACTTCTCATTATTTTTTTCAAGAACATCATCGAGCGATTCGGCCTCGTTACCAAAATTTTTAATCGAATTTTGGGCGGACGATAGCTCATTATCGAGCTGTCGTAACGTCGATTCTGTAAATTTGATATCGGTGCTTAGTTTAATCAATGTTTGGCTGTTTTTTAAAACAAGCTCCTCTTGATTTTTATATTCTTTAGAGGTTTTCCCTAATTCCTGTTCAAGCCGATTCAACTCTGTGACTTGTTGATTGAGGATTTGTTCTAAATCTGAATATCTTTTTTTTTGTTCCTCTAACTTGATATTATAAAGATCGATTTGTTTTGCTACCTTATCGACTTTAGCCGATAGTCCAGTAAAGGATTTTTCAAAACCCTCAACACCTCGTCCGGCTGCTTTAAACTCTTTATCTGCATCTCGTACAAGGCCGTTAATCGTCGTCATTTTCTTTTGAAAACTTTGAGATTCAAGCGTTAACTCAACTGCTAATCTTTTGACATCCTCAGTTTTTCTTGCCATTTACTCACCCCCTTGCTTTATTTTTCAAGGCGTGTTTTGAAAAAATTTGAATTTGCTCGATGTATTTTTTGGGTGTCGTTTCCCAAAAATCATTACGATGAAGATAAGTTATCCACATATATTCCATAGTAGCGAAATCATAATCTTTTTCGTCCTCAAATTCATCTTCAAATAACGCCTCATCATCATCATCTACACAAGGCTTAAATTCTTCTGTTGGAAAGCAAACTTCAAATAATTCTTTTAAATAATCAAATATTTTAATAAAACACTCGCCTATTTTTTTTTTATCATTCTTTGTATCTGCCTCTCGCAGTTGCATAATTTCCTGTGGCGTGACGTCTGTTTTTCGTATAATTGAATTAATTAATAGTGTTGAAATGACAAGCGCATCGCCTTCAAATGCTCTCTTACAAACCTCAGGAATAGTAAGATTTACTTCATTTTTTTTCAAATCCTCTTGCGTTGTTTTGAGAACATAGAAATCAAGTGTTCCAATGAGTTCTCTATCGGACAAAGTTAAGTAGGCATCAAACATGGTTATCACCTTTTTTTGCTAAAAAAAAGAGGATTACTCCTCTTTTTTAACCGCACGATTTTTACGACTCTCACCAGTTGGCACAGCTTTTGGTTTCTGCACAGATTTGTACCAATTGTCAATTTGCTCTTTATCTACACCTTCTACATCTGTGTCAATAAAGTAGTAAATTCCATATGTTGAATTTTCGGTAATAGTATATGAAATTTCTGATTCGCCTGCCGCCCCTTTACCTTCTTCAATTGTTTCCCCACCAAACGACGACGGAGAACATTTACAAGCATAGACAACGTAGAGTCGTTTTGCAGTTGAGTTTTTCATTTTTCGCTCAAATAAAAACGCTCCCATTGGAGCAATATCAGATGATTTAACTACTGCTCCACCTGCTACTTTTTCATTTCCGAAAAGTAAAACTTGTTCTTCCGCAGTTAGGCCTAAAGTTGTTAGCGTACCTTCTCCGCCTGAAAATCCGCTTTCAGTACAAACAATTTCATCATCTGCCCAATCATTCTCGGTTTCAAAATTAAGTGTATTTTCAATTTTTTTTGCGTACTTAATTCGGACTGGCACGTCATAATCTTCACCATTGAATTTAGCAAAGTGTACGTTATTTAATCCTTTTAAAATTTTTGCCATGTTATTCACCATCCTTATCCATGATTTCAATTGTAAATGTGTATTCGATGCCGTAATATCCGCTTTCGTAGCGATCTTGTTTTGAAACAAAATAAAAACCGGATTTTTTCATCAAATCCGGAATTTTATCTTCGTTATTTAAGCATTTCAACGATTTAAACCAGTACGTTAGCACTATATGATACTCAGTTGACAAATGCCGATTTTCGCATAAATCAGTATTTGCTGTATTATAAATGCTAAATATGATATATTCATCGCTATTTGTATCGTTTACATTCCAAAATAGGTCAACTCCAAGCGGTTTTAACGCATCAACTATTCTATCTCGCATACGCTCACCACTTTATTTCTTCTGCCAAAGTATTTTTTATAGAATCTAAAGCATCTTCTTCTGAATTTTCCGATGCTTTTTTCATCCACTTCTTTCCCACCATACGTCGAGTTCCATGCTCTTGATAGTACCCGCGTTCAATAATTTCCCGCTCTTTTCCCGTAATTCCTACTGTAATTTGTCGATTCATTCCAGTTCCGCTTTTCTTTAGAATACCTAAAGAATCTCTTAGCTGTCCTGTATCGACAGGAACGGTTTTTTTCATCGCGTCAATAGTGACATCTGCCCCGCTTTTAAGCGCTTTATCTAAAGTTGTATTCCCAACTTTTTTTGAAACTTCATTTAATTTTTTTTCTAATTCACTAAAATCAAACTCAAGCATCATATCGCCTCGCAGGTTAATTCAATCACACTATCTGATGCATCTACGTTGTTAAAGTCGGCAACTTTATATAAATTCATCTTATATTTGATACGAATGTTGTTTAAATCTTTAAAATTATTTGCTAGATTCTCACTATAGGGAATAGCAAATATCAGTTTTTTTGCTAAATCATTTATTTGATCGGTTTTTGTATGCGTGACGGATGTTTCTTTTACGACATCGCACCATTCAGTTTTGAGATGCGTAAGCTCCGGATCCTGGAGCGGACTTAATCTTTCGTAGCTCAATATCTCAATTTTAGATTTAAAATCTTCGATATGACTATCAAGATATATAAATTGACTAATCTGATTTAGAGAAGGATCAATATGATTGATGTCGTAGTAAATATCGTTAATTTTAACAACATCATTTGTCATTATTTCATTTGTTAAGTAGGTCTCTACTTTCAATACAAGTTTATGGCCAGTATCATATTTATTTAAATCTTCTTCTCTAATTGATGAAAAAGAAAAAAAGAGTTCGTTTTTTTCAACAAACTCCTTAACTGTTGCATCTCCATTTTCATCGTAGCCATTTTTTATCGTTCCAAATTGCAATAATCCGTCGTTAAATGATTTGATTTTCATCTTTTTCTTGTTTGAGCTTATCACCATAGTAATTCAACGCCTCACGTTTTTTTATTGCTGCTACATCGCCTTTGTATCGTTCAAAAAATTCATCGAGCATGTGGTAGTAAGCGTACACACAGTAATTTATGAGAATAGCTTTATTCTCTGAGCGAGTATAGTCAAGCTCGATCCCAATTCTGTCACGTAACGCATACTTACCCTCATCAAGATATCTCTCTAATCTAAGTTTTGTCAGTTCATCTAAAATCGTCAGTTGTAGTTCGTTTCGAAGATCATTTAAAAGTAAATTTTTCGTGTCAGTCATTTACTTTGTTTTTTTTGACGATTTTGTTTCAGAAGCACCCATTAAGACTTTTTCATCGTCTGTTAGATTAGACATATTGAACGCTGCTGGAGTTGTTGAAGGATTACCTGTTGCAAATAACATTTGTGTGCTTAAATTTGTGATGTCAAAAACTTGGAACGAATCATTATCCTTCGGCATACCATTCGCATATTGTTTCGCGATATAAACGCGTTCATCATCTAGGAATTTAACTTCATCGGAATATTCGATTTTTTTATTTGACCCGATTCCCATAAAGTAGTTTTTAGCAATACCTGCAATTAGCTTCCCTTTTGGTACAGCTACTGAAGTAACTACATCCGCCGGGATAGGTAAAACATCATGTACATACGCACCTGTTGCGCTTAGGAATGTAGTCGCTGGGAAGAATTTATCCCAATAATCAAAAGGATTTAAGACGATTAAAACGGTATTAACGTTAACAGTTCCGTCTTTTGTCAAAGGTTTTACTACAATTTTAGAAAGCGTTGTTGGAGATAAGTCAGGTAAAGGAGTTGAATCTTTGTCAGGATATACACCCTCAACTACGCTACCTTTAAGATTTTTTAACATCCCAACAGGTTGATCCTTACCTGTACCGGCCACGATTCCCATCTCTAATCCGATTGAGATTGATTCGCTAAGTGATAATCGAACAAATCGATCTAGCCAAACAGGTCCTAAATCTAACATGGCCTTAGAAACAGGAATAAATGCTGTTAATTTAGCAAGTGTTAAACCAACTTCATGGAATCCGTTACTTAATTCTTCTTTAATTTTTCCTGTTAAAGGCCCCCACACAGCGCCTGTTACTTCGCCATCTCGGACAATCCATTTGATTAGTCCTGTAGCGTTTTGGAAGTCAATTTTTGAAAGCAAAGGATGATTTTTCTCTAAGTCCTCGAAAACTCTATCAAATGTCGTCGTAGGCATGACTACATCAAGATTCTCAAATCCTCGTTTTTCAATAACTTGGTTGTAGTAATTACGCTCTTCTTTGGTTAATTGATCTTGGCCACGACCTTGTAGAATGTAACGATCTACTTGTTCAGCCGTCATATTTTGAGAACGAGCAACTAAATCATCATCAATTTTTTTAAATAAGTTGGTTAAGGCTTCAGAGAATTTTGCCTCATCTTTCGAGGCAATCGCTGCTCTCAGCTCCTCTTTCTCTGTTAACCAATTCATATCGGAATACATTCCACCGTTCATCTTTTTGCCTCCGTTCTTTTTATTTTAAAAACTCATCAAAAAAAGAACCTAACATCTTCATGCTACGTTCTTTAAAATCAGGTTGTTGCTCGTGCGTTTTTTTTTCTTTTTCTCGCATTTCGCCGATATTTAATTTTGAACGAGCGGAAATGCTCGTTGATTCATAGGCTGGGATAGGAGTCGCAGTGACTTCCAAAAGTTCGACTTTGTCGAGGTCTTGAAAATACTCCCAATCCTCATTCCATCGGGTTGTTTTCTTTTCAATGTAAAACCCAAAAGAGCATCCTTGTATGATTCCAAGCCTTACGTTTTCTAACAAATCATTTCCTTCTGTCGTGTTTGGTACATCAAGTTCAAATCTTAATCCCGCTTCATCTTCCTCTAATTTTAGATTCGAACCCATTCGTCCGACGATGCGAGACCAGTCGTGATTAACTAGCATGCATACGTTTGCTTTTTCAAGGCTCTCTTTAAAAGCGCCAGGACGTACCCGCTCATAATAAACATCACCATAAGCATCGTAAATTTGCGTGTAGTTTTCATCAAAAACAGCCGCATAACCTTCAATTTTACGATTTTCAATATCGGTTTTTGTGAGGTCAAGATTCACTGTCCGTTTTTCCATTTCCATTTTCATCACCCCCTTTCAAATTATTTTCTTTCATGTACTCGTTAATTTCAGAATAGTTTTTCGTCACAAAACGAGCAGTTGAAAATTCAGTATTTAGCCGAGGACGATTAAATAATTCAAGATTATCATCTATGCTATTAACACCAATTCTAAATAGATTTTCTGCAGCTTGTGATAATTTGACAATGTCAATATTTTTGATATTGCTCATGTCCATTTTCACTGAATAACCTTTCAAAAACATTTCACGTCCCCAATATTTTCGATTGATTTCTGATGTGATTAGATGTGCGAATGGCTTAATTCCAAACGTAATCGTGTTATCAGTTAAATTATCAATCCCTACCACGTCACCCTTCAAAACTGCACTGGAAATATGGAAGGCGCTAGCTGTTAATTTAAAGACATCATCTATTAAATCCCTAAAATCTTTTGTTGAAATATTCGATTTTGATGTTAACTCTGTGATTTTTTCATCATTTGAGAGTCCTAAAACACCATTTACACTTTTCAAAAATGACGTGAAACGTTCTTTAAATTCTCTGTCTTGAGCCTCTTGATCTTCAGGTGTCAAAGGCTGGGGAGCGTTATCATTTAAAACTAGCTTTAGACCACCTGAATGTTTAAACATCTCATGCGCACTTGTTAATAGTTCGGCATAATCTGTGAATAAGTCATCTATCAAACTGCGAATCGAATTATTATTTAATTGAAAATAAAGAACCTCACTTTCTGCATAGCCTTTTTTCATAGGCAAATCGCGAATCGTGACGTTTTCGTAATAATCAGGAAAAAAAACATATTTTTTATGATCAAATCCCGGATCACATACAAAAAATTCTTCATTTTCTCGTACAACTAGGCATTCATTGTGATTAACTAACGTAGATATGACCTGATGCCAAAATTCAACAGCATTTTGGTTCTGATTTGGCTGGATATTTAAAAGATAGTAGGTCTTATCTTTAACGGATTGATTATTTTCAATCGTTTGAAATTCGCACATGACGAGCGCATTTGCGATAAATGATACGCATGATTGTATCGCCAGCTCTTTGTAGAATACTTTGGCTGCTGTATTTATGCTATAACCGACATATTGTACGCCATTGAATTCCTGTATTAGCTTTCTTTCTTTTGGCACGTAACCAAACCTGTCAAATAGCCAATCGGATACTTTTAATCCCACTTTATCACCTCTTTTCTAAATAGTGAGACATCTAACTCGTCGATTTGCTTGTCTAACCGGAAGCTTATCTTCGTCATTTAAGGCATGTAAAAAAGCCGAAAATCCGTCGGTTTTACGCAATTTCGGCTCTATCTTCATATATTCAACATTCCCTTTTCCGTCGATATCACGATAAAGGTTATTTGTGTACCATCGCATTAGAGGATCATCGCCAAACACAAGTCTTTCATCTGCAAATAGCGCTGTCACTAAAGGGTCTAGAATGGTATGAGTCGGACGTCCTACACGTACCTCGTTTAATGGCAATCTCGCTTCCTTAAATTTTGAAACTAATAAACGTTTTCGATACTTATCACATTTTATATCTAAAATGCGATATTTTTTTGACATGTCTAAAAACCAATTGATGATGTATTCTTCTTTAATAAAGTCGTCATTAACAATCGTACATAATCCCATTTGCTCCATCGCCGGGATGTCAATTTTTATTTTCCTATTCTCTTTTTTCAACGCTAAATGACAAACGAATGAATGATGAAGCCAAATATATTTATCGTCTTTTTTAAATAAAAGGCCAACTGCACAAAAGTCATTTACTTCTGCATAATCGACTCCACCGATGCATACATAGCCATTTAAATCCGGAATCGGTTGATTTGTCGCCATGATTTTATCCCATGTAGCGATAGATGTAAAACTATCTTGCGCCGGACGATTCATTCTTTTAGTCATGAATTCGATAAATTGGGCCGGATTTGTTTGCATCTCATCATACACACGCTCCATCTCAATTCTTAAATGAGGAAAATAGGCTAGCGATGGATTTGCCTTATTCCACATTTTAAAATCATCGACTTCGCTCGGATCATCTAGTCTGTAGAGTAATGGAAGGACTCGTGAGTTTGGTTTTTCGCCATTTAGAATTAATTCGGCATTTTCTAACTGACTATCTAACTCTCCACCTCTTAAATATCCATTTGTAGTGATGATGATTTCCCTTGTAAGTGGTCTTTTCCCTAATCCGGATTCGAAGACATTCATTAAATCGTGATTTTCATATTGATGAATTTCGTCAAAAACGAGCATTCCGGGACGTCCACCGTCTTTTGTCTTGACGTTTGAGGTGAAATATTGAATTTTCGATTTTGTTTTTTTATTTTGAATAACTTCAAGATTGTATCGATATGCTTTTTTAAGCAATTTATTTCCGTCAATAACGTTGTAAACCTCTTCATGCGACGTAATAGCTTGCTTTTCAGAGTTGGCAACGATATGAACATCGTATCCGGCTATTCCCCATTTGGCGCTTGTGTAGTAGAAAGCTAATCGAGCGACAAATCCATTCTTACCAGCGCCTCGGCCCGTCATAGCTAAAATATTCGTCCATACGAACGTTCCATCCTCGTAATAGCAATGCATTAAAGCGATTACAAAACATTCCCATGGCAAAAGAGGATCAGGAAAATATTTATCAGTAACTGTAATATGATCTTCAATCTCATCATGCTTAACGATGACATCCTCTCTTGTGAGTTTTGGAAGGATAACATTCTTAATCAGTTTTTTAATATCTTTGCCTACTACAAATTTTCCGCTTTTGATACCGTCGAGATAGTTATCGATATATTTATTAAACATCGACTTCACCTTCTGCCTCACTATCCCAATCGAGAGCGCTTAATCCTAAATCATTTAAAAGTTTTAACATCTGCGTATTATATTTTGGAAGCTCTACAATGCTATCATTTTTTTTGTAAACCTCTTGGCCATTACTATTAAAAGTTTTTACCTGAACACCTCTCGTATTGATGTCCTCAATTAACTTATTTTTTATGTTCCACATCGCAACATAATCATCAACTAAATCGCGGTAAACTTCTTCATCGGCTTTTCGCTTTTTCAACTGGCTGATTAAATTTTCTTTAATTTTTTCTATTGAAACATTTTCTTTTTTAGCTTTTTCTTTATTTGCAACCTTTTTTTCTTTTTTTAAAGGTTGCGTTTTATTTTTATTGAGGGTTGCACGCTCCCATCCGCAGCGCCTTTTCCATGATTTAAGCGTACTTTCGGAGATGTTTAATTTTTTTGAAATCTCCGAGTAAGACTTGCCATTTTCAAACATTTCTTGAGCAATTTTTTTTGGAGTTTCATCTGTCATTTTTTAGCACCTCCTACTCGTGTTTTTTGCAACTTTTTTAAAAAAACTCTCGTGCGCGACTCAGCGAACAATTGGCAGTAACCCTTTCCCGGTCGCCGTTTTCCCTAAAAAATGTGAAAATTTTTGACCCGGGGGGTATTACCATCGCTCTTCGTTCCAAAATTTTTTTTGAGCTTCGCGCGGTTTAAATTTATCTCTTCCATGATGCCTTTCATGACATTCACGACATAAACTCACGCAATTATTCATGTCGAAAGCAAGGTCAGGATAATCATTTACCTCTTTGATGTGATGAACAACAGTTGCTGTAACGATTCGACGCTTTGTTTTATCATTACGACACCATTGACACTCGTAATGATCACGTTCAAGCACCTTCACCCTGAATTTTTTCCATGTGCGCGAACTATAAAATTTTTCTTTATGGCCAGCTCTAATATAATCTATCAGTTTGTTAGACATAAAGCGCTATCAATCCTGTTTTTTGCAATAGCAAAATACTCTTTATCCATTTCCATACCGATGAAATTTCGCTTTGTATTTACGCATGCAACTCCAGTTGATCCTGACCCCATACAATTGTCCAATACAAGGTCGCCTTCGTTTGTGTATGTATTAATCAAATATTCTAAAAGAGCGACTGGCTTTTGAGTTGGATGAAGCTTTTCTTTATCTCGAGCAAAATGAAGGAGATTTTTCGGAAAATTCTTTTTCGTTTTCATATATCGGCGCCGAACGGAACGATAGTTTTTGCTGTCACTTCCACGATTCATCATGACTGGATTCTCTAACTCAATGACTCCTTGCGGATTATAAGTCGGTAATTTTTTATAAAAAACTAGAATATTTTCAGTTAATTTTAAAGGCATTCGACGAGCATTTAAAAATCCTGTGCCGTTTTCTTTAACCCAAATCCATTCGTATCGAAATAAATTCAATTTTGGGTAAGCAATTTTATATGTAAAAGGCGGTTGTGTAAATAATACAATCGCTCCATTTTCTTTTATTACACGTTCGTATTCATTCCATAATGGCCCGATTGGAATGATAACATCCCATTTATTAGCGGTTGTTCCGTAGGGCAAGTCACATAAAATCATATCGATTGATGCGTCAGGAATATCTTTTAGTGCATTCATACAATCATCATTAATTAATTCGTATTTCATAACTTTCACTCCTTTTAAGTTATAAAAAAAGGATGTCAGTAGCTGACATCCTAGGAGGTGATACACTTATTTATTTAGTAACAAATTAGTGTTGCTATTGCTCGCTTTGGTGGCATAAACGCAATAGCCTTGTGTAGTAATCCTAATGTACACATTATTAGTTTAATATTATATTCGACAATTAAACCCCAAATATTGTCCTATTTTACTCCAAATCTTGTCCAATCAAAATTTTCTATCTCTGTATCTAGTGAAGAAAACATAGCATTATTCAATATTTCTTCTGCTCTACCTAGCCAAACCCAATAAGTTGATTTTCCTATTTTGTTTATTTCTATGATATCTTTAACTGTTTTTTGGTCTAAATAGCGCTGATGGACTACATTATAAATTCTTTCATTTCTTTTTTTCAAAAATTCTAACGCGATGTCAACTTTATCGATATAGAGCCGACATGCTTCAATCTGTCTTTCGTATCGTTCATTTTTGAAAATAAAATCATTATATTTATCTTCAATTTTTATAGTCTTTGTTGATTTGATAGAATCATTATTCGTCGTTTTTATCGAACTTTTACGTTTATTAAACTCCATTTCGCGTTCCAATTGGGCCTTGAGTTGAAACGCATATTGATAATCTATAAATATATCAGATATTTTTTTGAATACTGAATTATTTCTCATTTTAATCACTTCCAACCTTTTCACATTCACCATTCGAATTTTCGTCTAAAACAAAATATAACGCATCTTTTTCGCCTTTTCTATGCGAAATTTCGTCTAAAACAAGATATACCGCATCTTCTTCTTTTTTCATCCATTCTTCAAATTCTTTTAATCCTATTTTTTTTATAACATTGACTACTTCTCGTGTGAGAAATAGAGTAGCAATCATTTCATGCTTTTTTCTATCTAATGTTTTTGTCGACATTTTTTTAATGCAATCTTCGTTATTAATTATTTCAAACCAATTAAAGAGTTTAAAATTTGTTAAAAAATCAAAAGATGCTTTTTCATTTTTTAAATCTTTGCTATCTAGATAAATCTTTAACATGCACGGACAGATGATTATCTGTATAAAAAAGCAACACAAAAATAAAATTTCTAATTTACTCATTTTTACTTCCCCTTTTAAATCATAACTTTATAATTTGCTTGTATACACCCCGAAAAATCTTGCTTAAAGTGTGAATTTAGCTCGACTGTAAGAGCTTTAATTTCGCAATTTTTGAATTCTTCAAATCGTTTTAAAACTTCTTCGACGCGACATTCCGTTACCTTCGCCCCACTCACTACTGTTATGATTTTATAATTTTGTTTTTTGCTTAAATTCACGATTTGCTGCAGAGTTGGAATCTCTGTCATTTATAAGCTCCCTCCAATATTTAATTAAAGACTTTTTTAATATCATAAATATCCTTAATTAGAGTTTCAATATTATCTTTCAAACGATCATAATCTTTTTTTTCAAACACTACACAATCTTCATTCTTTTCTACAAAATAATTTTGCAATATGCAAGAGATTGCTTCACTAGCGTATTCTGCTCCATTTATTGCGCTAATTAATAGTCTCAATTTGTACATTTTTTATCTCCTTTTACGAGGCAAAAATAAATATTTCAATATTTTTTTCTTAATAACAGGTCTTGCTACTTCATATAAATCTAAGTATGATTCAGTCAATCCTTTTTTTCTAATAATGTATAGCAAAATAATGACTTTTGCTTTTTCTTCAATCCACATGGAAATCCACCATATGGTTAATAAAACGAGTAAAACGAAATAAATTTCCCAAATCAAAACGGGAACTCTCCTTCCAACGAAAAATCATCGTCTGGACTAAAGGTTTGCAACACGTTATCGATTTTCTTTACGCTTTCTAAAAACTGAATCTCGTTAGCTATGATGTCTGTTGTGTAATTCGTTCGTCCATTTTTTTCATAAGATGATGTTCTTATAAATCCAACAACACCTATTTGAGACCCTTTTCTCATAAATTTCGCAAGATTGACTGCTGTATTCCCCCATGCCTGGCAGCGAATAAAATCCGCTTTTTTTTCATCATTCTCACTGTAACGGCGATTTACAGCTAATATGAATTGAGTAAATGCTTTGCCGCTAACTGTGTATGCCAGTTCCGGATCCTTTGTTAATCTTCCGATTAAAACTACATGATTTATCATTTTTATCACCTTACTTCGATTCGAGAAATAAACTTAAAGCCAGGATCCACATTTAAACAATGGAACGGTAGATTTAATCCATATTCAATGAATTTTTCTACTTCTTCTTTTAAAAATTCTTCTAAATAATCATTTTTATTAAATTTATGTTTTTTGGTGAAAATATCAAGCTGATTTATTAATAAATTTTTTCTATCTTCAATCTCAGCTAATTCATATTTAATATATTTCATTTTCCCCCTCGCTCTCCCGCTTCTTGTTTTTTATTTTTCGCCATAACTCATGCCGATAATATCGAAATCCAAAGTAATCATGTCCGGTCTTTTCCCATCATCCAGTTCATTTTTATCAAAATAAATTTTATCTACCTTTTTAAAGAAACTTAAATCGAGTGCAATTGCGTTGAAAATACCTTTTAGTTTTGCAAATCCATCAATAACTAGTGTTTTTTTTATTATATTTTCAATCTTTCGATAGTTAGCATCCCAACTTTCCATTTCATCAGCGTCCATTTTTTCCAAAAGCAAATAGTCGCTTTTAAATATATCGAATACCTTTTTTATAAAAATATCACGCATTTCATCAATTGAAATCTCCACATCTTTTCGTTTTACACGGAAACAGCTCTTTTTTAAAATTTCATCTTTGATTAAATATTTTTTTTTGTTAACAGCATAACTTCCATCTTCAGAGATAACACAAATTAAATCATCATCTTTTAAATCATCCCAATGCATCTATTTGCCTCCTCTGTCATTTACTATATGTTTTTTTATTTTATTAAAAAATGTGGTTATTAACATGTTAAATAGAATAGTAGATGGTCTATTCCCAAACTTAAGCTTTTCATGCTCTTTATTGTTTGCTTTCATTTTCTAATTCTTCAATAATTCCTTCATCAATGATAATATTTTTGGCTCTTTTCCCACCATCCGAATTTTTTTCATGAAAATAAATTCTTTCTTCTCTTTCGTAGAATTTTAAATCTTTTGCATATTTGTTAACTGCACTTGTCAGTTCTACTAAATTACCTAATTTACATGTTTCTTTTATAGATTGTCTTATTGATTTTTCAATTTGGCCAAAATAATCTCCCGGTCTATCAAAATACATTTTTTCTAACAATAAATTTTTTAATATAAAATAATTAATCATTGCATCTTCAAAAAAAGAGTCTACATCATCTAGCGTAAAATACATTATTCTAGGTTTAACTTTATAACATTTTTTGAAAATAATATTTGCTTTCTTTATATTAACTTTTTTATCTATGCAGTAGTCTCCGTCATGCGAAAAAGAACAAATTAAATCATCATCTTTAAGATCATCCCAGTGCATTTATTTATCACCTAGCTTGCTTTTTATTTCCTCAAAAATTTGACGAACTCTTTCTTCGCTGTCTTTTTTTCTAATTTCATCAATAGTATTAATAATTGCTTCATCGATCTTCAGCATGACAGACTTGCAAATCTCTATAACTTCATTTAATTGTTCCAAGTCCTCTTTAAGAATTGCATCCTTACTACTATTTGCTCTTTCTTCTTCAAAATTTAGTTGGCAAATTGTGAGTATAGCCATCAATTTCATTGCCTTTTCCGCTGGTAGTTTAATATTTACATCTATATTATTTAAATCCATCATTTTTCCCTCTTTTCCAACCTTTTTAGGCCTTTTAATCAATATAACTAATTACTTGTATCCCTAACTATCACTCTTTATCAATCGAATCATTTAATTTTTCTTCATCAAACTCTATATTCGACATGTGATTATATATTTTAAAAGCGGAATCCATTACTTTATCAAATTTTTTACACACCGCTTTATCTATTTTTTCAAAAACGCCTCTACAAATTTTTTCTTCATCCTCATTAATTGGTGTACTTTGACCGATGCATCCTAAAATCGCGTATGCTTCCACCATGGTTAAGTCAATATTAATTCCATCTAAATTATCATTCATTTCATTCAAAATTTTTTCCATCATCTATTCCTCCACATTTGCAATCGCTATATTCTAGTGCCTTGCACTTTTTCCAAGATGTTATTTGTTGTCTTAATCTCATCGACCAATCTATTTAGCATTCGTTGATCGGAGAATAAACTGTTCAACTCTGCAGTTACAAATTTATTCTTTACAAGCGATTGCAAATTGGTGAGTTTATCATGGAGCATTGAAGTTAGCAATTCGTATTCTTCAAATGTTAAGTAGATAGCTGTTTCATCTACAACTAAAGGTTTAAAGCTGACTAAAGTGATATCTTTATTACTACATCCTTCATATTCATCTGCAATATAGCATTCCATCTCTAAGATATCTTCCTCTTTTCTAATGTCCCCTGAATGGAATATGATTGCATTTTTTGTTTCAAAAATATTTACGCTTTTTTCAACTTTATAGACAACAAAATATTCCATGTTCCCATCGCCCTTCTTTATTCAAGTTCAAATAAAATGATTGTTATATTCACATCTTCTTCACAATCATCTACATACCATTTTTCCATTATCATTTTTTTTATATTTTCAATATCTTCTTTACAATCTATTTCTTTATTGTACGTTACAACATCTTCTCTAAAAGGTTCATCATCCGATTTGGTTTTAAAAGCAACAAAATATTTCATCTGTTAATTTCCTAACCCTGCTTCATTCCATGGTCCTAAATCCATGAATTTTTCCAAACATTCTTTATCCTCTTCGATTTTAACTACATCAGGATAGTTTTTCTTTCTTTCATTTTCAAATTTTGTGATAAAGCCTTTGCAATCGTATGATAGCTTCCGTTTAAATCTAAATAATTTTTTTGTCTCTTCTTCATCCACGATATCAAAATTTATTGTTAAATAATTACGCAAATCTTTTAGTAAAATTATTATTTTATTCAATTCTCTTTCAGACATTTCAATTTTAGCTTTTTCTAATCTTTTTTCGTCAATAACATCATAAGGTAAATCGAAATCAAAATAAACTGGACGTAAAGGCTCATCTTCAATAACGAGATCTTGTTCTACAATAAATCCGTTTTTTATTCTATATCCAAGATTCTCGCAATCTTTAATACAGACTATTTTTCCTTTTTTCATCATTTCAAAAGCTTCATATCCGTTCATACTTATCCTCCTTTCATGTGTTATATAGGATAGTTAATCTTCATCATTTTCTCCATCTGAAACTGCTAATAAATCTATTAATTTTTCCATACATTCTTTGCCACGGCCATGCCTTTTTTTATCGTCTGGAAGTGCAATAACCTTTTTTTCTTCGTAATCAGCTTGTAAGCATGTTAAGTAGGTATTATTTTTACGTCTCCACTTCAATCTTTCAATAATTGCATGTTCAATTTCTTTATTTAATGCAATAGTTCCACGATGTTCCTCTTTCAATTGGCCATCTAGACTAAGAATTAAGCTATCACAAATCATAATAAATTCATCATAGGCAGTAAACGATATATGTTGATATTTTTCGTCTAGAGAATGAAAGTCATTTAATATTTGTTCGCGATACCAATGAAGCATCTTTAACAAATATTCCACCTGTTTAACATTGAATGTGACAACACAATCATCTTTTCTTGATAATTTAATTCCACAATCATCTTTTCTTGATAATTTAATTCCGTCTGAATTGAATGATTCACTCATTTTTTAAACCTTCCTTCTATTTTTTAAAATTCCAATCTATCTGATATCCATATTTCTTTAACTTAAATGGAATTTCAAAATCATTTCGAATCAATGTTTTCATTAATGCTTGAGGAATGATGTCGTGTGGATCTCCACTAAATCTAGCGCTTCCTCTTGCAAAAAATAAAGATGGTTCAAAAGGAATGCCGTATTTCTTATTTCTCTTTTTTACTTTTCGCGACGGCTTTCCCAGTCCATGTTTTTGTAAATAATTTTCTTTATATCTAACGAATTTTTCAGTATTAGTTTTTGGACAAAACTTATATAAATTAAAATTAATTCCCTTCGTTGTTAGTTTACTAAATTCACTTTTACTCAAGATGTGTCTTGCATGTTGATCATTTTTTGCATAAAAATAGTTCGTTTTTCCTAAAATCGCATCTTCCGGAGACAATAGTGTGTATTTCTTCATTAATGACACTTTCTTTCTTCTGATAAATCGATAATAACGGCATCCTTAGAATCGTCTGTTTCTAGGACTAATTGAGCTGCAGTTTCTTTATCGATTTTCAACGCTTGTAAAAGAGCAGATACGACTTTTTTAAATATAACTTTTTTAAGCTCGATGTCTTTATCTTCATAAACCGATTTTTCAAGATATGCCGTTTCAATTACTTCTCCGTCCAGTAATCCAATCGCATAGCCTAAGAGCAAATCTTGTGGTTGTTGAAAAGCTTTAAATACTTTTTTCATCTGTATCTCCTTATAATTTTTTGACTTGTTTTTTTCACAAATAACGGCATATCGCTTCTCATTAACGAATTTTCTAACATTTTTGCTGTGACTCTCACGCATGCTTCATCTTCAAACATTAACATTATTTGATCACTTTTAAACAAGGTGTCGCATATTGTTGCAAACGTGTCAGCAATTTGTTTTTGTTTTTGTTTTTTAACTTTGCGAGGATATTTCATTTCCCTTAAATCGTAATTATCTTTAAAATTTACATAACCAACGCCATATCTTGTTAATTTGCGTAACGTTACTGGTTCGTTTTCGTCTATTTTCATTATTTCTCGAAGCTTTTTTCTAGCTTCCTGATCGCTTTTAGCAAAAAAATAATTATTATTAGATTCATAACCTTTGTATAAAAAATCATATTTTTTCATTTTAATTTACCTTGCATGGGAGACTTAAATCTACGAAAACAGGATTTATATTCTCGTAATCAGCTTCTTGAATCCAGGTGATAATTCTTTCATAATCTGTTTCTGTGGCTTTGGCGAATGCTATGACTATATGTGTAATCACTTCTTTAAGCACTTCTTCTTCGCAAAACAAGATATGATCTGCATATACTGTCTCTTTCAATTTACCGTTAACATTTCCTACTGCATATCCCGCTAACAAATCTTTCGTATTAGCAAATTGACACATTAATTTTTTCATTTAAATTTCTCCTTTCAGGCGTTATTCTCAATCCCATGCTCTTTTATAAATTTATAATATTGAAGAAATCTATCTTCATCTAATCCAATCAGAATGCATAATTGTCTTACAACGTGAGCTACCAATTCATGTCTTGCCCTTTCGCTACCTTGATTTATTTTGTGAAATAATTCTTTCGCCCTTTTTGTACTTCCAATATTCCATTTAAGTTCGCCTTCATGATCATACGTTAAGATTAATTCAATAAATTTTAAATTCATTACTATAACTCCTCCTCGAATCTGTCAATCGGATGTTTAATGAAAAAATTTTTAAATTTTACCTTATCAATTTTCAACGTTAAAAGAAGCGCACGCGTAATAAAATCGACCATATATAGCAGCATTTTTTCATCATATTTATCAGCATTTTTTTTGAAAATTTTGTTTTTAAATTCGTCCTTCATTTTAATATCAAGGGCTAGCATTCCATCATCTTTCATGAATAATTCTAATCGCATCACGCTCTTATTCATTGTGTCACCTCTCTTTAATGATAGGATTTTTTATTTTGATGAAAATTCACTTCTGCATCGACTGATTCACGAGTCTCTAGATAAAATCCAATTAATTCTTTTTCTTCTATTTCAAAAAATTCTGATAAAGCTATTAACATGTGCGCCGATATTTGTTTTTTTAATTCACGAGGCATTGTTTCATAGACTTTTTTGTCTATATCAAAGTAAAATCTGCACTCATCATTTTCTGTAAAAGCAACATTCATTTTCAAAAGCTCATATTCTTTTTTCATCATTATTCTCCTATCTCACTCTCAACGTCTGTCCCGCTAAAATAAAATCCTCATTTTCAAGGCCATTCCATTCCACGATGTTTTGAATGCTAACATGGAATCGATTTGCAATATCGAGTAGCGTGTCGCCTTCCTGGACGTCATACTCAATTATCGTTAATTGATCACTATAACATTTTGAATCATAGTTAAATGCTTGAATCTCATCACATGCTTCTGCTTTTAAATCAAGCAACATTAGCGCTGCTATCGCTATAAATATCTTCATCTTTATTCCTTCTTTCAAATTTGACATAGTACGAAATTCCTTTTTTATAAATCTCGTAAGATACTCCTCGTAGTTTAAATTCAAATCCCAATAATTTCGCTTCTTCTTTTGTGCTACATTTAACTTCTTTTCGTCCTGATTCTAGTAATTCATTTGCATAAGATCCTTCCATTCCTACAATCTGCTCATGATCTTCAAGAAAAGATGCATTTCTGTATTCTCTAAACAAATAAGGATTAATTCCGATTGAAATAAAATTTTTAAACAACTCCTCTTTCATGCGTTTTACTTTGACTTTGTAGTGAGAAATCGCGCCTTTTGAAGTTCCAACATAGTCGGCCAACTCCTGCATTGTTAAATCGTGATAGAACAGAAATTCTTCAATCGTTAGATATTTTTTTGATGATAAAATGCGCTTATCCAACGATACTGGACGACAGACATTTTCTTTTTGCAAAAACCTAAGGTCATCATAAGTTAATTTGAGGTTAAACATAGTTGTTTTATTTTTTTCACAGGCCTCTTTTAAAGAGTCGTAAATTTCCACGACCTCTTTTGTCTGATAATTTATCTTCTTTATTTTTTTAAAAATCAATTAAATCACCTTTTTCATATCGCCCCTTAATGTTTAATTTTTTCAACAACTCCACATCAACATTAGTTCCATCGCAATGATATTTATCTTTGAAAGCCATATCACCTATATTGTGAATTTCAGTATGATGATGACTACATAAAGCTATCATCAATAGCTTTGAATGATTAACTTTGTTCCGATTTCTCCCCATCCCAACAGCATTTAAATGATGTAGAACTGCACATGACATTTCACATACAGTACACCTGCGATTTTTAATACAAAGATAGCTCCAATTTTTTATTTCACGCGACATGTTAAATGACTCATATTTTAATTCGATATTACTTTCCATCACAAAATCAATAAGATAGTCAATGAATTCAGAGGCTAGAGTCATGCTCATATTTGATAAGCTAAACTCCTCGCATTCGTAATCTTTCATGAACCTTTCCTTCATGATTTTTTTTATTTTGTTAGAAGAAACACGTTTCCCACATCCCGCTTCATATCTAGCTATGTCACTAAATAATGCATATATAAGATGTCGTTGAGCGCTCGATATCTGACGACTATCATCTAATTCAATAGATCCCTTTGCTATATCATCAACAAAATAAATATCATCTAGCTTCCGTGGAACAAACGTTAAAAGATACGTTCCATCCGTTGTTTCTTTCAACTTCTTAAATTTTGCAAGCATCTCAAATCCTTCTCTTCGTCATTCGAGCATGAATAAAAACATGGCCATATTTGTTCCTGCTCACATTTACATCTAAAAAAGCAGCATGCGGATATTCTTTTTCTAAGAAAGTAGCAATTAAGGCTTCATCAGATGCCATTTTTTTTACTTTTCTTTCACTAAACTTTGAATAGTCGCGTGTTATAATCGGATTCTCTAAATTTTTGCTGCAAGAATATCTCTTTTCAGATTTACTACGATCGCTATGTTCTTTACATAAATAAGTCGCTAATCCTGTCAGAGCAAATTTTGCATCATATTCGATTTTACTTATTTTATTAAATCCTCCTTTATTCCAACACTCCATCACCTCATCCATGCACAATAGAGAATTCATAATAAAATGATGATGCACTCTACCCTTTGAGGATTTTTCAGTTGCATAAACATATTTAAATTCTTTAAGATCGTATCCTTTGTTTTTTAAACGTCGTTTAATTCGTTTAATAAAATTAACCATATTTTTTTTAGCTTCTTCCATTGATGAAGGATATGACTCTTTTGGATACGTCAATGTTCCATACAGATCACCGGATTTAAAATTATGATTAATCTTTCTGATAATATTTTTTTTTCTGTTAGAGTCATTCCATTTCCGATAAATTTCTTTAGATTCATTTCTTATTCGTTTCATTCCATTTTTAGTCAGAGCAGGATAAATCTCTACTTCAAACTGATTCCCATTTTCTATCGTCTTAGTTGCATAAATAGTAGCTCTTATTTTGCGAGCAAACAATGAACTAGGATTAATATTTAATTCATCATTTAATAAATTAAAATCATAATCGCAGTATTTTTTTGCTCGCATTAACCTTTCAACCTCCTACTGACGGTCGATTTGTGAATGGTTATTTCAAGTCGCACAATTTTGACACGTTATCAAAATTTTATTCACCCATCATTATTTTTTTGAAAATTTATAATCGCTTAACAAAATTCATTAAATCGTTGTCAGATAGCATTTCGTATCTGCAGATGGTTTTTACGACCTCATCTA